>Ga0182016_10001814_pt1 | contig 25580 bp, 23 predicted proteins | sample 712S2MmetaG_FD_120491 | JGI IMG/M metagenome (GOLD analysis project Ga0182016, IMG submission 120491) | Permafrost microbial communities from Stordalen Mire, Sweden - 712S2M metaG | ecosystem: Environmental > Terrestrial > Soil > Wetlands > Permafrost | place: Sweden: Stordalen | collected...
AGTGCCCGGTTGGCCTTGGTGGCGGCCGTGCGTGAGGTAGACGAAACTGGAGGACGAATGGCGAGCGATGCAATCCTGGAAATAACTGATGCGAACTTTGATCAGGAGGTGCTGCAAAGCGTGCAGCCCGTGCTGATTGACTTCTGGGCCACCTGGTGTGGTCCCTGCCGCGCCCTGGCTCCCGTGGTGGACGAGGTCGCCAAGACCTACCAGAGCAAGGTCAAAGTGGTGAAGATGGACGTGGACCGCAATCCGGCCACTCCGCAGCGCTATAACGTGCGCGGCATTCCCACGCTGCTGGTCTTCAAGGGCGGGCAGGTGCAGGAGCAGATCGTCGGCTACGTTCCCAAGGAGACGATCGAGAAGGCGCTGGACAAGCTCTCGTAAATCGAAATCGGGCCGCTCATCCGGCCACCCAAACGCCCGGCAGACGCTGGGCGTTTTGTTTTGCGTTGGAGTGCGGGAGCGGAATTCCACCGCCTGCGGGGATAGTTCTTGTCAGGCGCAAAGCATTAACGGTACGCTGGAGCGGAGCAGGCTGGCCCCAGGAACAGCGTTTGATTCTGCGGGCGGGCGTATCAGGAAGTGCGCCCTCCAGGGAGGATTCAGGTGACTGTTACCGACTACCAAGATGTGCTTGAGTCCCTCCCCGGCCCGGCCTGGATCGTGGATGCTTTTCAGCTCCAGGTGGAGGCGCGCAACCACTCCGCCGAAGCCATCTCCCTGAGTGGCGAGTTTTCCTCCCTGTTTGCCCATCCCCTGGACGAGAGAGTGCTGCGGCTTCTGCGCTCGGCCGAGGCCGAGGTGCAGTTTCAGGCCGCGCTGAAGGATCAGCCGGGGAGGTGGGTCATTTCGGCCAACCTGCTGGGCTCCAGCCAGGTGCGGGCCGCCGGTCGCCGCCTGGTGCTGGCGCAGCCGGTGGCGCGCTTCGATGTGCCCGGCGAGATCACCTTCGACGAGTTGCTGGATTCGTCCTTCGACGGCATGGCCGTGCTCAACTCCCAGCATAAGTTCGTGCAGATCAGCCGCCGCTTCCGGGAGATGTTCGGGTACACGCTGGAGGAACTGCGCGGCAAGACTCCGCTGGCGTTGACGCCGCAAGGCCTTGAGGAAGAGATTGACGAAGCGATCGGCCGCCTCGACCGCGGCGGCGTGCACAGCCTGCAAACCAAGAGGCGGCGCCGCGACGGAATGCTGATCGAGGTGGAGGTCTTTGGCCGTCACATCGCCAGTGGGCGCTACCGCGGTGGCCTGGTGTTGATGTATCGCGACATCAGCGAGAGCAACCGCAATGCGCGGCTGCGCGCCATGCGCAACGAGGTGGCGCGCATCCTGACCAGCGCCTCCACTCTCGAAGAGGTGGGCCGTCGTCTGCTGCCGGCCCTGGCCGACGCTCTCGGGTGGGACGTAGTCCGCCTGTGGCTGGAGGACGACGCCGGCGCCATGGAGTGCTTCTACAGCCACAACGGCCCGGGCTGCGAGTGCGCCAACCGCAATACGGCGGGTGTGCAATGCATCTTGAACCCGGGCACGGTGGGGCGGGCGCTGCTGCGCGAGGGGGCACACTTCCAGCCGCCCGAATCCTGCGCCGGCCAACTGGACTGTCCCATGCTCGACGGCGTGCAGCTCGCGGTGCCCATACAGGACGGGAAGGGCCAGAGCCTGGGCGCACTTGAGTTTCTCTCCGCGCATCGCCCGGTGGAGGAGTCCACCCACCGCGAGTTGCTGGAAAATATCAGCGTGCAGCTCGGCCATTTCATCACCCGGGCGCGGGCGGAAAAGGCTCTGGAAGAGAACGAGGCGCGCTTTCAGTCCCTGGTGGAATCCGTGCCCATGGCCATCCTCATCATCCAGGACGATGGGCGCATCCTGTTTGCCAACTCCGTCTGCGAGTCCATCTCCGGCTACACGCGCGAGGAGTTGTGCGCCTATCCCGTCTGGCAGTTCTTTCATCCGGAGGACACGGCGCGGCTGCGCGAGAGGGGAGAGATGCGCCAGGCCGGCCAGGAATTCGACCGCCGCCACGAGGCGCGCATCCTGCGCAAGGGCGGCGAGGTGCGCTGGCTGGACTACGTTGTCTCAGACATCCATTTCAACCACCGCCCGGCCCTGCTCTGCGCCGGGCTGGACATTACCGACCAGCGCGCATTGGAGATGCAACTGCGGCAGACGCAGAAGATGGAGGCCATCGGCCGGCTGGCCGGCGGCATCGCCCATGACTTCAACAACGTGCTCACGGTCATCAGCTGCTGCGCCGAGACCATCCAGATGCACTCCGAGGCCGAGGCGGAAGTGCTGCGCGCTGCCGGCGAGATTTCGCAGGCCAGCGATCGCGCGGCCGCACTCACCCGTCAACTGCTCAGCTTCAGCCGCCACCACGCCATCGCCCGCATGCGCATAGACCTGAACGCCGTGCTCGCCGGCATGGAGATGATTCTCCGGCGCTCGCTCGGCGATGACATCCTGCTCGCCCTGGAGATGGAGCCGAAGCTGGGGCCGGTACTGGCCGACGCCAGCCAGGTGGAGCAGGTGGTGCTGAACCTGGCGGTGAACGCGCGCGACGCCATGCCGCGCGGCGGCAATCTCCGCATTCGCAGCCGTGGGGTCGTGCTGGAAAACTCATCAGTAGCGGGCGCCGCCGCCGGCTCCTACGCCGTGCTCAGCGTCAGCGACAGCGGCGTCGGCATGAGCCAGGAGATCCAGCAGCATATCTTCGAGCCCTTCTTCACCACCAAGCAGCCGGGGAAGGGAACCGGTCTCGGCCTGGCCACGGTCTATGGCATCGTCAAGCAGTGTGGCGGCTTTGTGAAGGTGACCAGCCAGCCGGGGCAGGGCTCGACCTTTGAGGTTTATTTCCCAGTAAATGCCGGCCCCGTCCACGGAGGCGCCTCCGGAGAAGAAAAAGACAGATCCCTAGGCGAGACCACCATCCTACTGGTGGAAGACGAAAGCGACCTGCGCGACCTTCTACAAGCCGGACTGGTGCGCGAGGGGTACAGGGTTCTGGAGGCCGCCAGCGCCGCCGAGGCCTTGCAGGCCAGTGCCGCGCATCACGGCCAGCTCGATCTTCTGGTAACCGATGTGGTGTTGGGCGGCATGAGCGGGCGCGAACTGGCCGAGCGCTTGTTGATGCTGCGTCCCGGGCTGAAGGTGCTGTTCATCAGCGGACACAGCGGTGCGCACGTGCTGGAGGGCGGCGAGATCGAGGGGCGGATGGAGTTCTTACAGAAGCCTTTTGCGCCCAGCGTGCTGCGCCGCAGAGTGCACCAGATGCTCTCCACAGAGTAGAGAAAGGGGCGTCACCACCCGGTCCGGCTAGCGGGAGAGCACAGGCCTAGTACTTGCGCAACACGGCCACCACGCGCCCCTGCACCCGCACGGAATCCGCGGGAACCATGATGGGCTCCATGGCGGCGTTCGAGGGCTGCAGGCGAATCTGACTGCCCTCGTGGTAGATGCGCTTCAGAGTGGTCTCCGAGTCGCGGACCAGGGCGACGACGATCTCGCCTTCGCGGGCGATGTCGGCCTTCTCCACCAGCACGTAGTCGCCGTCCATGATGTGTTCGTCCTGCATGCTCTCGCCGGTGACCTGGAGTACGAAGACGTCGCGGGCGCGGGTGAAGTCGCTCAGCGAGATGGTCTCCGGGGTCTCCACCTGCTCGATGGGGCGGCCGGCGGCGATGCGGCCCACCAGTGGCAGCTCCAGGGTGCTGACCATGGATGGCCGGGCGCGCTCGGGAATTCCTTCCGGAAGCGGGAGAACATCAATCGAGCGGCTGCGGTTGTAATCGCGGCGCAGCAACTTTTTTGCTTCCAGGTTGTTAATGTGTTTGTGCACGGTGGCCAGCGAGCTGAGGCCCATGGCCGAACCGATTTCCTCAAACGAGGGGGAGTAGCCGTTGTTTTGCACGAACTCCGCGATGAAGTCGTACATTTGACGCTGCCGCTTTGTTAATGCCATGGCTTCCCTTTCCAAGGTGAGTCGCGCAGTTTGAGTAGTTTGGCGAATAAAAGGCGAAGTGTCAATGGCCCATCGCGAAAGGGGACGTGCACTCTTAGGTACCTGCCGGAAGGGGCAATTCCTCAATCGGGGATGTGTGCCATTCTTTCAGGCAGCTTACAATCTGTCTCACCATGGCCGATGCCGCAAAATTGATTGACCGCGCCGAGAAGCTGCTCGATAAGGGCAAGCCGGAGCTCGCCCTGGCGGAGTTCCGCTCCGCGCTCGAGCTGGAGCCGAAGAACGAAGCGCTGCTCCACAAGACGGCCGACCTGAGCATGAGCCTGGGGCAGTTGGGCGTGGCCAGCGATATGCTGCGCCGCCTCTTCGTCAGCGCCGTGGACAGCAAGAAGCTCGGCGAGGCCGGGCTGGTCTTCCGCAAGCTGCAGAGGCTCAAGGCGCTCGATCCCGAGATGGTGGTGCGCTACGCCGACCTTTGCGAGAACACCAGCCGCCGCGACGCCGGCGAGGCCTATCGCGTGGCCTTCGAGGAATTTCAGCGCCTGGGCGACGGCAAACGCGCGCTGGAATGCATCAGCCATGCCCTGGAACTCGACCCGCGGATGGATGACTTCCGCGAGCAGGCGCGCATCGCCGAGGCCATGCACGAGCCCAAGCTCGCGGCCACCGCACTGGTGAGCCAGGCCGTCCTGCTGGAGCGCCTGGGCCAGGATGCCGCCGCCATCTACGAACGCGCCTTCGGCGACGATCCCGACAATATGGCCGCCCGCCTGGGCTGGGGCCGCGCACTTCTTGCCGATGGCCGCGCCGCCGAGGCCGTGGACCTTCTGCACCCCCTGGCCAGCTATCCCAGCAGTCCCGATGAGGCGCGCGAACCATACGCCATGGCGTTACTTGCCATGGGCCGCGTGGAGGACGCCGAGCCCTACGCCTGGGGATTGTTCGAGCGCAACCCGAAGGCCAACCTGGGCACCCTGCATACGGTCATCGGCGGGCTGCTGGACCGCGACCGCACCGAGCGAGCGCTGGAGCTGGCACGCAAGCTGGAAGATCACAGCCGCAAGGCCGGCATGCGCGGCCAGTTCATGCAGGACATGGCGCAGCTGGCCGACCTGAGCAAGACCAGCATCCCCTTCCTCGAATACCTGGCCGAGATTTACAACAGCGCCAACCGCGAGCAGGACTACGCGCTGATCCTCGGCCGCCTGTTTACCGCCTATTACGAGACCGGGCAGTACGCCCGCGCCCTCGACGCTCTGGACCGCTCGGTGGACATTGATCCTTACGAGGCCGAGCACAAGGAGCGCATGGTGAAGCTGGCCGGCCATGTGCCGGAGGAGCGTTTGCAGATTGTGGCGCGGCGCCTGGGCGTGGCCCCTCCGGAGGCGATCACAGTGGCCGCCGACGAGGCCGTCGAGGAAAATCCCGCGCCCAAGGTGCTGGAGAACCTGATCCTGCAGGCCGAAATCTTTCTGCAATACGACATGAAAGACAAAGCCATGCAGCAGATCGAACAGATCCAGCGCGGCTTTGCCGGAGAGATTGAAAACGATCCACGGGTGCGCCAGTTGTTTATGAACGCCGGGCTGCCCGTGCCGGAGCGCGCCGAGACGACGGTAGAACGCAACCGCATGGCCGACAGCATGGTGCGCGCCGCCGAGGTCAGCCGCCTCATCGCCCGCCAGACCGATCCGCACAACGTGCTGGTGACGGCCGTCAACCAGATTGGCACGCGCTGGCAGTACAGCCGCTGCCTGGCCGCGCTGGCCACGCCCGGCAAGCCGCCCTCCATGGTGGTGGAGTACTGCTCGCCGGAGGTGGCCAAGAGCGAGCGTACGGCGATGGTGCGCCTGCTGGCGCTCAGCCAGCGCCTCACCCTCACCGAGCCGGTCTTTCGCGCCGCCGACGTCAGCATGGCCGAGGCCCTGGCGCCAATCAAGGCCGAACTGGAGCGCCTGAATGTGCACTCGCTGGCCGTGCTGGCCATGATCAGCGAGGACAAGACCATCGGCCTGCTGATCGTGCAGCAGTGCGGCGTGCGCCGCCGCTGGACGCCGGATGACATGGCCCTGCTGCGCTCGCTGGCCGATCAGATGGCGATGGCCGTGCACGGCGCGCGGCTGCGCTCGCTGGTCAGCACCCTGGGCGTTGCCGAGGAGAAGACCGGCCTGCTCAAGCGCTCGGCTTACCTGGCGGCGGTGGTCAGCGAACTAGGACGGCAAAGCGAAACCGGCGATGCCAGCGGCACCCTGGCGCTGCTGCAGGTCAGCATGTTGACCTCGCAAAGCGAAGATGAATTCGCCATCTCCGAGATGACCCGCACCCTGCGCAGCATGGCCCAGGATGACGCCATGAGCTTCCGCTACGACCGCGACACGGTGGCCCTGCTGATGCCGCACGCGCCCGCCACACAGGTGGAGATGCTGGTGGAAAAGCTGCGTGAGGCCATGGACCCGATCGGCGTGACGATCACGGCCGGCATTGCGCTGGCCCCGCCCTCCGGCGGCTACGATCCCGAGGATTTGGCGACCGAGTGGGTCAACCGCGTGGCGCGCGCCCTGGTCAAGGCCGGCACGGAGAATCAGCGTGTTTGCGTCATGCCGCCGCAGCCGCTGCCCTCCTAGTTGCGCCCCCGCGCTGCGTGCTACACTAACCCCCGCTAAACGTTCGTTATTTCCCCATTCGGCGGTCAAATCATGCCAACCAGTGCGATATTGCAGCGCTTTCGCGATGCGGTTACCCGGAATCCGGAGCGGGATGCCATCCTTGGCACCGACTACGCCATCACCTACTCCGAACTGGAGAGCCGAGCTGCCAGCGTGGCCCGTCGAATCATGGATCGCACCACGGGCCCCACGGTGGCGCTTCTCTACCAGAACAAGCCGGAGTTTGCCGCGTTGCTGCTGGGTGCGCTGTGGGCCGGCAAGATCGTCTCCGTGCTGCCCACCCTGGCTCCTCCGCCGCTGCTTAAGCTGATGTGCATGGAGACCGGCGTGGACCTGATCATCACCAGCGAGGAGTTTGTCCCGGCCCTGACCGCCGTCGGAATGTCCTGCTGGATCGGCGACTCCAGCCCGGAGGTCACTCCCGCGCAGGTACCTGTGCAGCCGGTGAGCGGAGAGGTGGCCGTGTTGCTGTACACCAGCGGCACCACGGGCCGCCCCAAGGCCGTCGCCCTCAGTGAGCAGAACATCATCAGCAACATTGAAGGCTGCATTGCGGCCACAGGCTATGACGACAAGCAGGTGATGCTGGCCATCCTCCCGCTCTTCCACGCCTACGGACTCACCGTCAGCACCCTGCTGCCGTTGACCATTGGCGGCAGCGTCGTGGTGCCGGAGAAGTTCATTCCGCGCCAGGTACTGCAACTTATTGAGAAGTACCGCATCAGTTGCCTGATCGCCGTGCCCGCGCAGTATCGCGTGCTGGTCAAGGAGCCGACGCCGGTGGACGCCAGCTCGCTTTGGCTCTGCATCGCCGGGGCCGAGCGCCTGCCCGAACAGGTGGCCCGCGAATTCCAGGCGCGCTTCCACCGGCCGCTGGTGCAGGGCTACGGCACCACCGAGCTTTCGCCGGTGGTCAGCTTCAGTCCCGCGGAAGATAACGCTCCCGGCTCGGTGGGACGTCCGCTGCCCAACATCGAGGTCACCATCCGCGACGAGAATGATCAGCCGCTGCCGGTGGGTGAGATCGGAGAGGTCTGCGTCGCCGGCCCTTCGGTCATGCTCGGCTACCTGGGCGACCGCGAGGCCACCAACCGCAAGATCCGCGCCGGCGTGCTGCACACCAGCGACAAGGGCTGCCTGGACAAGGATGGCTACCTCCACCTGGTGGGCCGCGCCGATGACCTGGTCAAGGTAAGCGGCGAGAAGGTCTATCCGAGCGAGGTGGAAAACGCTCTGGAAACGATTGACGGCGTCGAAGAGGCCGCCGTTGTCGCCTTGCCGGATGAAAAGCATGGCTCGCGCCTGGAGGCCTATGTGCAACTGCGCCAGGGCGTCCAACTGGACGAACACCAGTTGCGCGCCGCCTGCCGCGAGATGCTGGAGTCCTACAAGATTCCGCGCGGCTTCCACTTTGTTGGACAGATGCCGCGCACCATGACCGGCAAAACCGATAAGCGCTCGCTGCTGACGGCGGCGGGGTAAGGGCGGGTTTCAAGGTTACAAGGTTTCAAAGACAAAGGGCTGGGGTGAGCGATCATCCCAGCCCTTTTTTGATTTGCGGCAATGGAACCCAACGCCATCTGCCTGCGTATCAATCCCTGGAGGCTAAGGCGATGTTCTTCCTGCTCTGGCTGATTTTGCTTTTCTTCTGCTGGCCGCTGGCACTCGTGGCCCTGGTGATGATTCCCGTGCTGTGGCTGCTGCTGTTGCCGCTGCGCATCCTTGGCTTGGCCATCCACGCCCCGCTGGTCATTCTGTGGACGCTGGTGATGTTGCCCTTCGTGCTGTTGCGCGGACCGCGCCACTCGCATCACTACTACTACGCCCAGGCTTACCCGCCGCCTCCGGGATACCCGCCGCCGGGACAGTACCCGCCGCCTGGCTACGGCCCGTACCGGCGCTGGTAGATTTACTGCGGGGTTGCCCCGCACAGCGCCTGTCCGGTGTAGCTCTTCTTCACCCGCGCCACCTGTTCGGGAGTTCCGGTGGCTACCACGCGTCCGCCCTCTTCGCCGCCCTCGGGCCCGAGGTCAATGATCCAGTCCGCGTTGCGGATGACGTCCAGATTGTGCTCGATGATGATGATCGAGTTGCCCAGGTCGGTCAGCCGGTGCAGCACCTCCAGCAGGCGGGCGACGTCCTCAAAGTGCAGGCCCGTCGTCGGCTCATCCAGCAGATAAAGCGTGCGGCCGGTCTGGCGTTTGCTCAGCTCGCGCGCCAGCTTGATGCGTTGTGCCTCTCCGCCGCTGAGGGTCACGGAAGATTGACCCAGGTGAATGTATCCCAGGCCGACATCCACCAGGGTTTGCAGCTTCTGCCGCGCCTGCGGAATGTTCTCCAACACCACGAGCGCCTCGCTGATCGGCGTATCCAGCAGGTCGGCGATGCTGTGCCCCTTGTAGTGCACGGCCAGGGTTTCGCGGCTGTAACGCCGCCCGCCGCAGACCTCGCAGAGCACGTACACATCCGGCAGAAAGTTCATTTCGATGCGGCGCTGGCCCTCGCCCTGGCAGGCCTCGCAGCGCCCGCCCGGCACGTTGAAGCTGAAGCGCCCGGCCTTGTAGCCACGCTCGCGAGATTCCGGCAGCATGGCGTAAAGCTCGCGTATCTGGGTGAAGACTCCCGTGTAGGTGGCCGGGTTTGAGCGCGGCGTGCGCCCGATGGGCGACTGGTCAATGCGTATGACCTTGTCAATTTCCGCGGCGCCGGTGATGTTCTTGTGCGCGCCGGGCTCCTGGCGAGAGCGATAAATCTTCTGCGCCAGCGCGGCGTACAGAATGTCATTTACAAGTGTGGATTTACCGCTGCCGCTCACTCCGGTCACCACGGTCATCACGCCCAGCGGGAAGCTGACGTCAATGTTCTTCAGGTTGTTGGCCTTTGCGCCCTGCACGCAAATGGAGTGGCCGTTCACCTTGCGGCGCTCACTGCGCACGGGGATGGAGCGGCGTCCGCTGATGTACTGGCCGGTTAGCGACTGCTCGCAGGCGGCGATCTCCGCAGGCGTTCCGGCGGCCACCAGCTCTCCGCCATGCTTGCCCGCGCCCGGTCCCAGGTCAATCACGTAGTCGGCGCGGCGGATGGTCTCCTCGTCGTGCTCGACGACCAGCACGGTGTTGCCCAGGTCGCGCAGCGATTCCAGCGATTCCAGCAGCTTCTCGTTGTCGCGCGCGTGCAGGCCAATCGAGGGCTCATCCAGCACGTACAACACGCCGCGCAGCCGCGAGCCGATCTGCGTGGCCAGCCGTATGCGCTGCCCCTCGCCGCCGCTGAGCGTGGCCGCCGAGCGGTCCAGCGACAGATACCCCAGGCCGACGCGGGCCAAAAAGCTGAGGCGCTCGCGAATCTCCGCCACCACGCGGCCGGCAATCTTTTCCTCGCGCTCGTTGAGCTCGATGCCGGCGGCCGACTCCACGGCGCGGCCAATGCTGAGCGCGGCAAAGTCCGCGATGCTGAGGCCGTTCACGCGCACGGCCAGGCTCTCCGGACGCAGCCGCCGCCCCTGGCACACAGCACAGGGCGTGGCGCTCATGTACTGCATCAGGTACTCGCGATAGGCCTCGGTGCTCACCTCGTCGAGCGTCTGTTTGTGATAGGCGAGGATGCCCTTGAAGCCCGTGCGCGCGCGCCGCGCCGGATCGCCATAGAGCAGGAACTTCTGCTGCTCCTCACTCAACGTCTCGAAGGGCTCACTCAGGCGGATGCCTTTGTCATCGGCGGCCTTGCGCACCATGCTCTGCAAGGTTGCCGAGCCCGCGCCGGGGCCGAGGCCGCCGTCAAAGAGCGGCTTTGACCAGTCCACAATGACCTTGGCCGGGTCGAAGTCATAGCGCGAGCCCAGTCCTGCGCACTCCGGGCAGGCGCCGTAGGTGCTGTTGAAGCTGAACGAGCGCGGCTCCAGTTGCGCCACGCTGATGCCGCACTCCGGGCAGGCCAGGCGCGAGCTGTAGAGCTTCTCTTCGCCGCCCACCACGCTCACCACCACCAGCCCGCTGCCCAGCTTCATGGCAACGTCCACGCTGTTGCCCAGGCGTTTCTCAATGCCGGCTTTCACCAGCAGGCGGTCCACCACGATCTCAATGGTGTGGTTGCGGCGCTTGTCGAGCTTGATCTCTTCTTCAATCGAGCGTAACTCGCCGTCAATGCGGGCGCGGGTAAAGCCGTGTGCGGCAAGTTTCTCCAGTTCGCGAGTGAATTCGCCCTTGCGGCCGCGCACGATCGGCGCCAGCAACATCACCCTGGGCTCGCTGCCGGCTTCGCTCTGGCCAGCCACCTCCAGAATGCGCGCGGTGATCTGCTCCGCCGACTGGCGGCTGATGGCCCGCCCGCACTGGGGACAATGGGGAATGCCGATGGAGCTGTACAGCAGACGCAGGTAGTCGTAGATCTCCGTGATGGTGCCGACCGTCGAGCGCGGGCTGCGCGAGGTCGTCTTCTGCTCGATGCTGATGGCCGGGCTGAGGCCGTCAATGGAGTCCACGTCGGGGCGCTCCATCTGGTCCAGGAACTGGCGCGCGTAGGCCGAAAGTGTCTCCACGTAGCGGCGCTGGCCCTCGGCATAGATGGTGTCAAAGGCGAGCGAGCTTTTGCCGCTGCCGCTCAGCCCGGTGATCACCGTCAGCGTGTTGCGCGGGATGGCAACGTCAATGTTCTTCAGGTTGTGCTGGCGCGCGCCGCGCACCGTGATGTTGCGGATGCCCATTGGCTTCGGTTTCCGTTGCAAGGCCCTCCACCCCCTGTGCCGCGGGTGCGCCAAAACCTGCGCCGTGCCAACGGTCACCCATACAGGGCAGAGAAGACAGTTCAACCGAGTATCTTATTTGGCAATAGCGGCCGGGGTCAATCCGGGCAATAGTGGAGTGGACGGCGCGAAGCGTGCGCCGGTGCATGAATTTTCACCTTCGGCGTGCGCCAGCTCACACCACAGAGGGCCGCTGCCGATATAGGATTGAACTACACAAAGGGCGGAGGATTCCGCCGTGCGCCAGGCTTTTGCAGCGGCGTGGAAGGGATAGGGACGAGTCCGTGCTTTCGTTGTTCATGTCGCTGGTGCTGATTGCCGTCATCGTACTTTCGCTGGCCCTTGGAGTGGTACTGGGCTACGCCATCATTTTCGGAATCCTGGATGTCTTCGGTCGCAGCCGCCGCTCGGCCACCATGCCCACCCCCGGCGTGCTCAGCCAATCCACCAGCAGCGACTAAATCCCGCGCGCCTGCGAAATGGCGCCCACGTGGGCGCACCGCGGCAACAATTCCTCTGCAAGCTTGTCTGCTGAAAAATTCTCCCTGCAATCCCAGTATCCCAACATTAAGCATCCAACGTTGAACATGCGACGCAGCCGGGTGGCGCATGTCTGTTGCCGCGACTACGGGCGATCCGGCCGAATTCTGTCAGTTGGCAGAACGGTGCTTTGGATTGGGGATTGGGAATTGTGGGCTAGAGTGGAGCGCCCGGGTTGTTGCCTGGGTTTCCGCCTGGAATGTTGTTTGGAGTGCTGCCCGGCTCGCCGCTTGGGGTGCTGCTTGGATTCGTGACTGGATTACCGCCTGTGTCGCTGCCGCTCTTCTGTGCGGGCTGGGTCAGCTCCGGACGCATCGGGTTCACCTCGTGCGCAGGCGTGTCCTCGGGCTCCGGAGTATCCACATCGGCCGCGTCATCGGCAGGCCTGGGCGCAGGATAGTTCATGGGCGGCCTTGCCGTGGGACGGACGACCGCCGGCTGTTCGGCGGGCCTCGCAAAGCTGTTTCTGCTCTCTGCGCTGCCGTCGTGCGCCGCCGGATTCAGCACGATGCGGCTGATGACATTCGGATGGCCGGTTTCACCAAGGATGATGTAGTCGTAGGCCGTGCCTTCCAGCAGGGCTGTAATCACCTCGCCCGGGCTTCCGGGGCCAAGGCGTATGGCGACACGCTCGGTCGGCGTCGGGCCATCGAGCATCGCGCCCGTCGCCTGGTGTACGCTGCTCAGCACGTCGCTCAGGGTGGAGTTCGGCGCGTCAATCGTCAACTGTCCATCGGCAAAGGTCACATGGGGTTTCACCGCCGGCTCGTTCATCAGCCAGGCGGGCACCGGCGGAAGTTGCTGCGCGGGCACGGGTTGTGTCTTGGCCAGCGCACGGGCGGCCGGTTTGCGGCGATGCGCACTGGGCCGGGGCGAAGATTTCGCCGCCCGGGTTTTTACGGAATTGGTTTTGGGCGAATCGGTCTTGGGAGCATCCGCGACGGCCGATGCCAGCGTCAGCCCGCTGGTGGCCACCAGCAGTGCCAGAAGAACCCGTACACTGTGCGCCAATCCGCCCGTTTTGAAGATCATAGAGTCATTCCCAATTCCAAGTTCCCCAATCCTAACGTTCCGGGCGGGCAGCCGCCTGGCCGATGCGAGGATTCTACCCTGTATCCGGGGCGCCGTGCAGGATCGCCCGCCTGTCGGAGTTTGCGAATTCCCAGCCTCACCGCTTGACTTCCCAAATGGCCACGCTAGAATAACCTTCACCCGTCACCATGGCGGGCGTAACTTACCTATGCCATTGCAACAAAACTCTGCCAATCCACTGCCGCCCAACCGTGGCGACAAGAGCCTGTGCCGTCATCCCCGCGTCCAGATTGTGGCCCGCGAGGAAGACTCCGAGTTCGTCGAATGTCTGGACTGCCGCGAGGTCTTTGAGAGCAGTGAGTTCAAGGACATGGAGATCGAGGACCAGGCCTTCCCGGAGGAATAAACGCCTCCCAAATTGGACATAACCTCCCGCACTGGTCCGGTGGCAAGGTTACTTGAGTTTTTCTATCTATAACAAAATGCTAATAGAAGCATCACCTTGGGATATCATCACCCTCGGGTGGGAGTTTCGCGCCCAGAGTCTGATTTGTGATCTCAACCGTCCCGAAAACCGCGCTCGTGGTGGATGACTCCATGCTCATACGGCATAGCGTCTGCCGCTTTCTGGAGGAGCGCGGGTTCATCGTGGAATCTGCCACCAACGGCGTGGAAGCCCTCGAAGTGCTCTCCAACTTCGTCCCGGACATCATCATCACCGACCTCAGCATGCCCCGCATGGGCGGCATGGAACTGGTCGAACGCATTCGCCAGATGGAGGTCTTTGCCAGCACCCCCATCCTGGTGCTGGCCGCCCGCCGCAGCGCCGGCCAACTGGCCAGCGAACTGCCCTCCGGCACCGCCGCCGTCATCTTCAAGGACATTGACATCGAACTGCAGTTGAGCCGCGCTCTGTACGCCACCATGCCGGCATAATCTGGCTGCCACCGCACCCTTCAGTACTTCGGTACCCATTCCAGACAGAAGATAACCTTCGTATGGGGATTCCCGCCCCGCCCGGGAATTGCTATTCTGAAAGGTCCTAGTTTCTTGATGGTCCCCGGGGTTCGAACGTGCCTTCGCACAACTCAGAGACATCGGCATTGCTGGGCCCGCTGTACGATGCGGCAACCCAGCCCGAGTTGTGGCCGGAATTCCTGCGCAGTGCCAGTCGGCTCTTTCAGGCAGACAAAGCAGCGATTATCAAACATGCTCCCAGAAATGTGAGCACCATGGTGCGTGCCGATATCGGAATGGATGCCGATGCGGTGCTGGCCGCCGAACAGCTCAGCCGCATTGATCCCTGGGTCCACGAGATCATGAAGCACCATCGCCACGGCTTTTACTGCGGCTCTCCGGAAGACGAGATGCCGATCGAGCAGTTCCGGCGCTCCCGCGTGTTTCACGACTTTTACCAGAAGCATGGCATCGAGTGGGCCGCCGCCGCCATTGTCTTCACCGACGAGGGCGGCATGCCGGGACTGGCCCTCGGCCGCCCGCGCGGCGCCGCCCCGTTCAGCGCCGCCGACAAGGCCCGCCTGCGCGAACTGGTGCCGCACCTCGGCAGAGCCTTCCGCATCCAGCACGAATATCTCTCCCTGCGTGAGCGCAGCGAGGCTGGCCAGCATGCGTTGGACCTGATGGGCGCCGCCTCGCTCACCCTGGATGGCGTGGGGCGCGTTCTCAGCATCAACCGCCGGGCACAGTCACTGATTGCCGATGCCGCCCTGCTGCGCCTGGAAGACGGCCGCCTGCTGGTGCCCACCCGCGCGCAGCAGCGTGCGCTCGACAACTGCCTGCTGAAGGCCTGCGCCTGTGGCGCCGGCAAGTCGAGCGATCCCGGCGATGGAGCGATGGTGCTGGAGTCTGCGCAGGGAAGAACGCTCTATCTCTCCGTGCTGCCCTATCATTCGTTGAGCGCGCCGCTGGATGCCCGCGCCGCAGCGTTGCTTTTCCTGACCACTCCGGAAGAGCAGGGACAGGGCGAGCATCGCCTGTGGCACAAGATGTTCAGCCTCAGTCCGGCCGAGTGCCGCGTGGCGGAGATGATGAAGCAGGGCCTCGAAGCCAACGAAATCAGCGACTCTATCCGCATCAAGGTGGACACCGTGCGCTACTACCAGAAGTCCATCTACCGCAAGACGGGCGCGCGCGGGCAGGGCCCCCTTCTGCGTCTGCTCACCCGCCTGCCCTCCTCGCGGCTTTAATCACTCAAGTCTGTATAAAATTGCTCACTTCGGCATTCATTCCCCAAGAAACTCAAGAAACCTCCCATTTGGGGGGTATTCAGTCCGTCTTTGCGCCCCTACTATCGCTTTCAGGGTCTACAGAAGGGTTTGCCTCCGGGGGGAGGAGCACAGATCTTCGAGTGGGCCTTAAACGCATCGAAGTCACGGCAAGGGCAGCCCGCAAAGGCTGCCCTTGTTTCGTTTGAGTCGCATTCCAGGCTGGCGCGAGAGCACTTTCTGGAAATTTTCTAGCGCAGGGTGAGGTTTGCCTCGGCCGTCAGATCGAGCGGCGCAAAGTCCCCGGCCAGCCACTTGGAGTGCGCCGCGGCTGCCACCATTGCGGCGTTATCGGTGGACATCGCGCGTGACGGAAATCTGACCACGACGCCCTGATTCGCAGCCTGGCGCTCGAAGCTTTCGCGCAGGGCGCTGTTGGCCGCCACGCCTCCGGTCACCAGCAGTGTGCGCACGCCAAACTCCTCGCAGGCGGCCAGCGTTCGGCGGGTCAGGTCGCCGACTACAGCAGCCTGGAAGCTGGCGATCAGATCGAGTGTCTGGCGGTCGCAGTGCTCCAGCAGTTGGTCGTCGGTCGGCTTCTCCAGGGCCAGCAGGGCCGGGCGGCGGCGCTCAATGGCTTCGAACATCCGGTTCGTCTCCACATAGCGCAGCACCGCCGTTTTAATGCCGCTGTAGCTGAAGTCAAAGCGCGGGCCGTTGTCTTCTGACGCTCCGCCGCGCTTGGAGGGCTGGCGCGCGTGGTGTTTCATCTGCGCAAAGGTAAAGGGCACGGCCTTCGGGTCGCCGTGGCGGGCCAGGCGGTCAATCAGCGGACCGCCGGGATAGCCCAGTCCCAGCAGTTTGGCCGTCTTGTCAAAGGCCTCGCCGGCGGCATCGTCGCGGGTGTGGCCCACGTTGCGGTAGCTCCACTGCGTGCCCGTCTGCTCGGCAAGGAAAAGATGGGTGTGGCCGCCGCTGACCACCAGGGCCAGCAGGGGGAACTCGATCTTCTCCCGGCGGCTGTGTTCCAGCAGCACGGCGTGGATGTGGCCTTCGATGTGATTAACGGCGATGAGCGGTTTGTTGAGCGCCCATGCCAAGGCCTTGGCAAAGCTGACTCCGGTGAGAAGTGCTCCTGCCAGCCCCGGGCCGCTGGTGATGGCAATGGCGTCGAGCTGTTCCTGCTGGATGCCGGCCTGCTCCAGGGCCGCCCGAGTCACGGGCAACAGGTTGCGCAGGTGCTCGCGGCTGGCCAGCTCCGGCACCACGCCGCCGTAAGGCGAATGCGTGGCAATCTGGCTGGCGACCACCGAGCTGATGAGTTCGTCTCCGCCGCGCACAATGGCCGCGGCCGTCTCATCGCAGCTGCTCTCCAGCCCCAGGATGGTGGCGCGTGTCGTCATGCATCCAGCATAACGCGTTAAGTTCTGCGCGTTAAGCTCTACAATGTCGTCATGCAGCGTCAGGCGGCACTGGTTGCGGTGGAAAGGTTGCGCGCGGCGGGGCATCAGGCCCTGTGGGCGGGCGGCTCGGTGCGCGATCTTCTGTTGGGCCGCACGCCTGCCGACTACGATGTGGCCACCTCGGCCCGTCCCGACGAGGTGATGGCGCTTTTTGCCGGGACCAGTGCCGTGGGCGCACAGTTCGGAGTCGTGCTGGTGCCATTCCAATCCCTGGGCCAGCCCGGGGCCCGCGGCTACATCGAGGTTGCCACCTTCCGAGCCGATGGAGCCTACCTCGACGGCCGCCATCCGGAGAGCGTCCTCTACACCAAAAGCGCGCAGATGGACGTCGAGCGCCGCGACTTCACCATCAACGGCCTCCTGCTCGATCCCCTGAGTGCCCATCCCAACACCGCACACGGCGAGTTGCACGACTTCGTCGGCGGGCGTGAGGACCTCGCTCACGGCATCATCCGCGCCATTGGCGACCCCCGCCGCCGCTTTGCCGAAGACAAGCTCCGCATGTTGCGCGCCGCCCGTTTTGCCGCGCGCTTCGGATACGAGATCGAAGAGCACACGGCCTCGGCCATCCGCGCCCACGCCGCGCAGATTCACCAGGTGAGCCAGGAGCGCGTGCGCGACGAGCTGACCAAGATGCTGACCGAGGGCCGCGCCCGCCGCGCCTTCGAGCTGCTCGACTCGCTTGGCCTGCTGGCCGAGGTGCTGCCGGAGATCACTCGCATGAAGGGCGTCGAGCAACCGCCGCAGTACCACCCCGAAGGCGATGTCTTTACTCACACCCTTCTGCTGCTGGAAGGTCTTCCCGCCGGAGTTTCTCCCACGCTCGCCTGGGGAGCGTTGCTGCATGATGCGGGCAAGCCAGCGACATTCCGCCGCGCTCCCGACCGCATTCGTTTTGACGGCCACGTGGAGATCGGCTCGGCCATTGCCGCCGAGCTGATGACGCGCCTGCGCTTCAGCAATCGCGAGCGTGCGCAGGTGCTGGCGCTTGTAGATAATCACATGCGCTTTGCTGACGTGATGAAGATGAAGGACTCCACCTTCAAGCGCTTTGTGCGGCTGGAGGATTTCGACGAGCACCTTGCGCTGCATCGTCTGGATTGCCTTGCCAGCCGCGGCCAGCTCGAGCTCTACGACTACACGCGAGAGCGTTTGGCCGCATTGCCCGCCGAGGCCGTGCGCCCGCGGCCTTTGCTGAGCGGCCATGACCTGATCGCCGCAGGCCACGCGCCCGGCCCACGCTTTGCCCCGGTGCTGGCCGCCGTGGAAGACGCGCAACTCGATGGCAGCATTCACACCCGCGAGGAGGCGCTGGCATTGGCTGCCCGCCTGCTGGCCGAAGGGTAAGCCGCTGCGGCGCGCTCCCATGGCCTCCGCTATAATCGTTCGATGGAGAAGGCCTCCCACACATTGCAGCGCGTGATGCTGGCTGCCTTGCGCCGCGTGCCCGCCGCCGAGCTGCCCTCCGCCGCCTGGGATTATGCCGGCGGGCAGAAGGTGGCGGAGAAGACGCGCGTGGTCAGTTGCGCCGAGGGCATTCTCACCGTCGAGGTGCCGGACGTGCGCTGGCGTGCCCAGTTGCAGGCCATGGCGCCGCACTTCCTCAGCCGTATGGCGGAGCTGATCAAGATCGAGCGCATCGAGTTTGTCGTCAAGGGTGGCGCCGAGCCCGAGCGCAATCCTCTGCGCAACAAGTCCACGCAATTCAAAAGAAGGAACGCATGAAGGTCACTGAAAAGGACGTCACCTACGTCGCCGATCTCGCCAACCTGGAGCTGACGCCGGATGAGAGCCAGCGCATGGTGGCCGATCTCAACTCCATCCTCGGCCACATGGACCAGCTCAATCGCCTGGACACCTCTGGCGTCGAGCCCTTGGCCGAGCTGGTCTCCAGCTTTGCGCCCGCCGGTGGCGAAGATTTCGCCTACGCGCAGCGCGCCGACGAAGTGCGTCCTGGGCTCACCCGCGAGGCCGCGCTGGCCAACGCTCCTGACACCGATGGCACCTGCTTCCGCGTGCCCAAGGTGATTGAGCGCTAACGGAGAGGATGCGGCGATGAATAAGAAGACATTGACCATTGGCGAAGTCCAGAGCAGCCTGCGTGAGGGCCGGACTACCGCAACCGCGCTGGCAGAAACGCATCTTGCGGCCATTGCCGCAGGCGACGGCGAGATTGGCAGCTTCCTCACCGTGACTCGCGAGCGCGCGTTGGCCAAGGCCGCGCAGATTGACCGCCTCGTCGAAAAGGGCGATCCCTTGCCGCCGCTGGCCGGCGTGCCGGTGGGCATCAAAGATGTGCTGATGACCGCGGGCGAGCGCACCACGGCGGGCTCAAAATTTCTTGATAAATTTGTCGCGCCTTACGACGCCACCAGCGTTGCGCGCCTCGAATCCGCTGGCGCCGTCTGCCTCGGCAAGCTCAATTGCGATGAGTTCGCCATGGGTTCTTCGAATGAGAACTCCGCGTTTTATCCCGTGCACAATCCGAGGGACACTACCCGCGTTCCGGGCGGCAGCAGTGGAGGCTCGGCGGCCAGCGTCGCGGCTGGGTTTGCCGTGGCCACTCTCGGCTCTGACACCGGCGGCAGTATCCGCCAGCCAGCGTCGTTTTGCGGAGTGGTGGGCGTGCTGCCCACCTACGGACGCGTCTCGCGCTACGGCCTCATCGCCTTTGCCAGCTCGCTCGATCACGTCGGCCCACTGGCGAACACCGTGGAGGATGCAGCGACCGTGCTGGAGGTCATCTCCGGACGCGACCCTTTGGATTCGACTTCGGTTGCCGCTCCCGTGCCCGGTTTTGCCGCCGAATGCGGACGCGAGGTCAAAGGCCTGCGCGTTGGTTTGCCGAAGGAGTATTTCGCTCCCGGCCTCGACGACGAAACGCGCAGCGCAATTGAGCGCCAGGTGGATGGGCTTCGCCGGGCCGGTTGCAAGATCGTCGAGATCACGCTGCCGCACACCGAATACGCCATCCCTGTTTACTACATCGTCGCCACCGCCGAGGCCTCGGCCAACCTCGCCCGCTTTGACGGCGTGCGCTACACATCGCGCTCCGCGCATGTGAAAACCCTGGCCGACATGTATCGCAAGAGCCGCGATGAGGGCTTCGGGGCGGAGGTGAAGCGCCGCATCCTGCTGGGCACCTACGTTCTCAGCGCTGGCTACTACGACGCTTACTACCGCAAGGCACAGCAGGTGCGCGCGCTGTTGTTGCGTGACTTCCAGCAGGCCTTCGCCCAGGTGGACGCCATCGTCACCCCGGTCACGCCCACGGCGGCCTTCAAGCTGGGCGAAAAGACCGGCGACCCCATGGAGATGTACCTCAGCGACATCTACACGGTCACGGCGAATCTGGTGGGTGTGCCGGGCATCAGCCTGCCCTGCGGAAACAACCAACAGGGGTTGCCCCTCGGCATCCAGGTGCTGGGCAAGCATTTTGACGAGGGGACAGTGCTGCGCCTGGCCTCGGCCATCGAGTGTAACCAAAAGTAGGTTTCATAGCCGGAAGATTTTGCGTAACGAAAACTGCGGCGCGGCAGCAGCTCACTTACTTCTGCCCGGCGCGTCCACCTGTCGTCATCCTAAACTTCAAGGTTGGAGTCTTCTTCCCGCGCGCTGCGGATGGGAGTGGTGCGCCAGTTGTAACGAATGCTTAGCGTGCGCAGCAGGAAGCAGCTCACCGTGCCGATGACGGTGCTGGTGGTGCGGCTGTAACCCAGCGCGTCGCTCAGCAGAAACGTGGCCGAACCGAAGAGCGCGGCGATGGCGTAGAACTGTCCGCGCTCAAAGACCCTCGGCGTGCGTCCGCTCAGCACGTCGCGCAGCGAGCCGCCGCCCACGGCCGTCACCAGCCCCAGCAGGATTCCCGGCAACACCGTCAGCCCGGCGTGCAGGGCGCGCGTGGTTCCGGCAATGGCGAAAAAGCCCAGCGCCGCGGCGTCGCTCAGGTCAATGGCGCGGTCCATGCCGGGGCCCATGCGATGCTCAAACAGAGCGGCCACCGTGGCTCCGCCCAAGGCGATCAGGATGTAGGAAGGATGCTGAAAGGCCAGCGGCGGCCCGTTCTGGATGATGACGTCGCGCGTGATGCCGCCGCCCATGGCGGTGACCAGCGCCAGCACGTACACCCCCACCAGGTCGTATTTGTAGCGCGTGTTGCGGATGGCCGACAGTCCGCCGCTCAAGGCGCCGGCCAGCACGCCAAGGTATTCCACAACGAAGAAGACGGTGCCCAGGTGGATCAGCTTCATACGCTTTCTATTATCGCAGGCCGCGCCCTCGTGCCAGGCTTCTTCATCGGTAGTTTGATAACATAAACTCACAGACGCGCCCGGGGTGTATCGAAGACCATGTTTCGTACCATCCGCGAAGACATTCAATCCGTGCTCGACCGCGATCCGGCTGCCTCCAGCCGCCTGGTCGTGCTGTTGTATCCCGGACTGCACGCCGTGTGGGTGCATCACCTCAACCACTGGCTCTGGCGCAAGGGGATGAAGCTGACGGCGCGTTATCTCTCGCAACTCGCGCGCTTCTGGACCGGCATTGAAATTCATCCCGGCGCCACCATCGGCCGCAGGCTTTTTATTGACCACGGCATGGGCGTGGTCATCGGAGAGACGTCCGTCGTCGGCGACGACGTCACGCTCTACCACGGCGTCACCCTGGGCGGCACCAGCCTGGAGCGGAAGAAGCGCCATCCCACCCTGGGCAACGGCGTCGTCGTGGGCAACACCTCCAGCATCCTGGGCGACATCGTCGTGGGAGACAACTCGCGCGTCGGTGCCGGCTCGGTCGTGCTGCGCGACGTGCCTCCCAACTCCACCGTCGTCGGAGTACCGGCGCACATCGTCTATCGCGACGGTGAACGCGTCCTCATCACCGACCCGCGAGACATCAAGGATCCTTTGAGCGACGCGCTGATTGCACTCAGCAAGGACGTGAACGACTTGCGCGGCCGCCTCGACCGGCTCTCGCATCTGGAGGCCTCCGCTCCCAAAGATGCGGTCGTGGCCGGACTCGAGGGCGAGGAGCAGCTCCGCAAGGACTACCGCAGCGAGTTCGACAAGAGCAACTTCGCCGACTTCGGCGCCGGCATCTGAGCTCCCCGCAGAAAGTTCCTGCGTCTGCTGACCTGTGCGTCTTCTGGCCGAGGCTCCTGCTGGCCGATGCCAGGGTTGCGTGCGCCTTGCGCTCCGGGATAGCATCCTCCTTCGGGTGGTTGCGCGCAGCTTTGACTGCTCGCGTGGTGTTCGGCGACGTCTATGTTCTGTAACTCGGGGCGCGGTAGCCAAGTGGTAAGGCAGAGGCCTGCAAAGCCTTTATTCGGCGGTTCGATTCCGCCCCGCGCCTCCAACTTTCCCCCCTTCGTCATCTCGACTGAAGAAAGACGAACCATGCGCCACGCCGCAATTGCCGGAATCCTGCTTGCCCTGCTCTGCGCCTGCGGCTGCCATGGCAATGATCCGCAGCTGCAGGCCGTCGCGCGCCTTGGCGGAGACCCAGCGCGTGCCCCGCAGCTCATCCAGCGTTACGGCTGCGGCGGATGCCATCGCATTCCCGGCGTCGCTGGCGCGGCTGGCAAAAGCGGACCGTCGCTCGAGCATATTGCCCGCGAGCCATACATCAGCGGCAACCTGCCCAACACTCCGGAAAACGTCCTCAGCTGGATCCGCGCGCCGCACTCCATTCTGCCGCGCACCAAAATGCCGGAGCTCGGCCTCAGCGAGCAGGATGCGCGGGACATTGCCGCCTACCTGTGGTCGCTGCGCTGAGCTTTCCGCGGCCTTGCGGTGTCTGCCTGCGTGCCGCGCCCGCCTGCGTTTTGATTTGACCGGCCGCGCCCCGCGGGCGTAATCTTTTTACTGTGAGCTACGCCAGCACAACACCGGTTGCCTGCTCCTCCCGTCGATGGTGGTCCTACACCGTCGTGTGCCTCTAGTCCGGGCACGATCTCCGTACGTCCTCTCTGATTTTTTGATGCTTTCCCCGGCGCATTGCGTATTGCGCCCATCAGGATGAATTGCATGAGTGCAGGCAACGAACAACCTTCCAGCAGCGCCGCGTTAGATGCCACGTTGGGGGAACTGCTGCGAACGCTGGTGGCCATGCGTGAGCTGACTCGCGCGGAGGCCGCCCAACTGGTGGAGGCCATGCTGGCGCCGGATTCCGCTGACGCGCAGATTGCCGCCGCCCTTGCGCTTTTGGCCGCGCGCGGTGAAACCTCCAACGAACTGGCCGGCTTTGCCGACGCTCTCTACCGCCGCGTGCTGCCCATCGCTCTGCCCAGCAACGTGCTGGATACGGCCGGAACCGGCGCCAGCGTAGCCAAGACCTTCAACGTCAGCACCGCCGCGGCCTTCGTTATCGCCGGCGCCGGCTGCCAGATTGCCAAGCACGGCGCGCGGGCGGCCACCAGCCGCAGCGGCAGCGCCGACGTGCTCACCTCGCTCGGCGTCAACATTGATTGCGAGCAGGCGATTGCCGAGCGCTGTCTCACCGAGATCGGTCTCTGCTTCCTCTTCGCGCCGCGTTATCATCCGGCGCTCGCTCGCGTGGCGCCTATCCGCCGAGCCCTCGGCATGCGTACCAGCTTCAACCTCGTTGGCCCCCTGGTGAATCCATGCCGCGCCGAGTTCCGCCTGCTTGGCGTCTCCGACGCCGCCCGCATGGAGACCGTTGCCGGAGCCCTTGCGCTTCTCGGCGTGCGCCGCGCCTGGGTGTTGCGCGGTGGCGATGGCCTCGACGAGATCACCAGCTCCGGCGCCTCGCGCGTCTTGGAGGTCAGCGATAACGGCACAGTGCGTGAGCTGCATGTCTCGCCCGCGGACTTCGGTTTGCACTCGCAGCCCACCGCCGCCGCCTGCGCCGGAAGCGTGGACGAGAACGCCGCCACCGTGCGAGAGGTGTTGAGTGGCCAGCGCCGCGACGTCGCCCGCGACCTGGTGGTGCTCAACGCCGCCGCCGCCCTGCACGTGCGCACCGGAGAAGGTTTGCGCGAATGTGCCGCCCGCGCCGCGCGTTCGATTGACGATGGTGCCGCGCTCGGCAAGTTGCACGAGCTGGTTCGCCTGACCAATCTTGGAGCCGCCCAATGAGCGCCCAGTTCCTTGAGCAGGTGATGAACGCCCAGCGCCACAGACTCTCTGAGGTCGGCGAGGGTGAGCGCGAGCGTGTGCGTGAGCTGGCATTGGTCGCGCGCCGCAATTGCCAGCCGCGTTTCGCGCAAGCGCTCGCCGCCCGGCCCGCGGCCATCATCGCGGAGTTCAAGCGCCGTTCGCCCTCGGCGGGAATCATTCAGGGCGCAGCCGATCCCGTTGCCGTGGCGCGGCTTTACCAGGAAGGCGGCGCCGCAGCCATGAGCGTCCTCACCGAGCCCGAGCACTTCCACGGCTCGCTTGCCGATCTCAGCGCCGTCTCCGCGGCTGTCAGCCTGCCGCTGCTGCGCAAGGACTTCATGGTGGACCGTCACCAGGTCTTTGAGGCCGCGGCCCACGGAGCCGAGGCCATCCTCATCATCGTCGCCGGACTCAGCGACGCCGAAGCCCTCAAGCTGATGGACGCCGCGCACGTCGCCAAACTCGACGCGCTGGTTGAGGTGCACACCGCCGAGGAGATGCGCCGCGCCGCCAACATTGGTGCCACCTTCATCGGCGTCAACAACCGCAACCTGAAGACGCTCACCACCGATATCGAGACCTCGCTCCACCTCGCTCCGCTCGCGCCCGCCACGGCCACCCTGGTCAGTGAGAGCGGCCTGCGCACCCGCCAGGACATCACGCGCCTGCAATCGGCAGGATATGCGGCATTCCTCATTGGAGAGACCCTGATGCGCGCGGGCTCGCCCGTGGCAGCCTTGCGTGAGTTGCAAGGCTTGGAGGGCGCGCAATGACCGCCGCGCAGATCAAAGCCGTGCAGATGAAGTTCTGCGGCGTCACACGCGCGGAAGACGCCGAGGCCGCGATCGCCAGCGGGGCTGCGCTGCTGGGTCTTAACTTCTATCCGGGCAGTCCGCGCCATATCACGCTTGAGCGTGCGCAGCAGATTGCCGACGTCGTTGCCGGTCGCGCCCGGCTGGTTGGTGTATTCGTAAATATGAATCTTGCAGCAGTGCGTCAGATCGCCCGCGCCGTGCCGCTCGATTGCATCCAGTTACACGGTGATGAGTTGCGCGAGGAGTGCACCGAGTTGGCCGGCGACTTTGAGGTCATCCGCGCCATCAAGGTGACGCCGCAGTTTCGCCCGGAAGACCTCGCTGCCTACTCCTGCTGCCGCGGCCTTCTGCTCGACGCACCCAGCCCGCAGCATGGCGGCAGCGGACACAACTTCGATTGGCGCAGCGTGGACTGGTCGGCCGTACGCGAGGCTGCCCCGTGGGCCACACTGTTTCTTGCCGGAGGTCTCACGGCGGAAAACATCGCCGAGGCCATTCGCATCGCCCACCCCGACGTGGTGGACGTGGCCAGCGGCATCGAGGAATCCAAGGGAATCAAGAGCGCGGAGAAGATGCGCGCATTTGCCGAGGCCGTCCTGGCCGCCGGGAGGGAAGTGCGATGAAGGATGAAGCTTTGTTGGAGAGCCTATTACAAGCCTACGGCGATGGATACTTTGGCAACTACGGTGGACGATTCGTGGCCGAAACGCTCATCGCTCCGCTTGACGAGTTGGCCGCGGCCTTTGACGCCGCGCGCCGCGATCCGAGCTTTCAACGCGAACTCAGCGGCCTCCTCGCCGACTTTAGTGGCCGCCCCACGCCGCTCTATTTTGCAGAGCGCCTCACCGAGTACGCCGGCGGCGCGAAGATTCTGCTCAAGCGCGAAGACCTCGGCCACACCGGCTCACACAAAATCAACAACGCGCTCGGGCAGGTTCTGCTGGCGCGCCGCATGGGCAAGCGCCGCATCATCGCAGAAACCGGCGCGGGCCAGCATGGCGTCGCCACGGCCACGGTCTGCG
>Ga0182016_10001819_pt1 | contig 25545 bp, 18 predicted proteins | sample 712S2MmetaG_FD_120491 | JGI IMG/M metagenome (GOLD analysis project Ga0182016, IMG submission 120491) | Permafrost microbial communities from Stordalen Mire, Sweden - 712S2M metaG | ecosystem: Environmental > Terrestrial > Soil > Wetlands > Permafrost | place: Sweden: Stordalen | collected...
CCTTGGCAGGCGACATCAACGCCGGCACAGCCAACGGCGGCTATCAATTCTCCATCTTCGGCGCCGCGGTGAGTTCAGCCCTGGGCGGCATCGCCACGGCGGCGGGAGGGGACGTCACGCTTCAGGCGGGGGACGATATTATCAGCGTTCCGACCGTACCCGCTAATCAACCCCCAGGCGCGTCCGGGGCTTACGGCAGCCAGCCGGGCGATGTGACGTTGATCGCGGGGAACCAGGTTGTCGGTAATTTCACGGTGGCCAATGGAACCGGCACCATCCTGGCGGGAGCGCAAGTAAACCACGGGCAAGGGCAAATCCTCAATGCCGGCGCCAGCGTCGGTACTTCCACCCACCCGGTGGAACTGAGTCTGATTGACGGCTCCTGGAATGTCTGGTCCGGCGGCAACGTTTACGTGGGCGAAGTGCGCAATCCCAATGGCACCTTTAACGGAGATCAGTTGACCGTGCCGAACGGGGTGTTCGCCGGCAACATCGGCAGCCCAAACGTGCCAACTCGGAGCTCGTTTCTATTCAATTACGCGCCCAACGCGGCCGCGAATTTCTGGGCGGGCGACGCCATCGTGCTTGCCGGCGCCAACCTGCCGCGCGTCCAGGGAGAAAACGGAAACATGCCGCCCGTTTATCCGCCCGTTTTGACGCTCAACGCCGGCTCCGGAGGCATTACAGTTGACAATCCGGTCATACTTTATCCCTCCAGCCAGGGAGCCTTGCAGATAACCACCCGCGACGGCGGCAACCTGACCGGCGCGCAACAGCAAAACACTTTGGTTGGCATCACCATGTCCGACAGCGCCCTGCCAGGATACGCGACCTTCGCGCAAGGCCAGGCCTTGACCCCGCTTTACCTCCACAACCCAAATCCCGTGGCGGTGAACATCTCAGGGGACATCAACAGTTTCGGCCTGACGGTGCCGACGTTTGCCAATATCAATGTCAACGGCGGCACGTATAATTTTGGCTTTCTCGGCCAGAACCTCTCGCCGGCGCAAACCACGTCCATTAACGTGACAGGAGCGATCACCTATCGGGGCGACACCACGAGCGTTCCGCTGACGGCTCCTTTGCCACCGGCGCTTTTTAATCCCGCACTGAGCACGGACCCGTCCGCGAGCGGCTTACTAACTTACAATGCGACCAGTGGAACATTGACGTTTATCGGCCAAATGACCGCATCCGACCTGGCCTTTCTGCTCAATCCGACGCAATACGTTTTGAATTCCGCCGGACAGCCGGAGGTGAATGCCGGCGGCGTGCCGATCACCAAGCCCATCGTCCTCAACGCCGCGCAGCAGGCGGCCTTGCAGCAACTTTACACGGCCAGCCAGAGCGCCACCCTGGGCGATAACGGTTTGGCGTTGGCCGGTCCGGGGCAATTCTCCATCACGGCCAGCAGCATGGACCTGGGAATTTCCGGCGGCATTACGGTCCTGCCGCCCAATACCGCCCTGGCCGCCATTTCGCCCGACGGCGCCAAATTGACCATCAGCGTGGCCAATAATCTTGACATGACTTCGACCCAAATCGCCAACGAAAGTTACTTGGGCGCCATCAATATGAATATCGGCGGAGTGCTGGATGTTGGCGGCCAATATACTACGTTCGGAGATCCCAACGCTCCCAAGGGTATTTTCACCACCAGCGGCGGCGCGATCAATGTCACCGCCGGAGGCGACATCAACGTGGATGGCTCCCGCATCGCAACCTATGACGGCGGCAATATTTCGATCCTTTCCCAAAACGGCGATGTTAATGCCGGCTCCGGCGGCGCGGGCTATGTCAGCTTCAACGCCTTGGAGGTCAACGCCAAGACCGGCCAGTTAACCGGCATCCCCGCGACCGTTCCCGGCAGCGGCATTCTGGCCACGACGGTGGTTGGCTCGGATGCGGGCCTGGGCAACATTACCGTGGACACACCGCATGGGAGCATCAACGCCAGCCTGGGGGGCATCCTGCAAATCGCCTTCAACGGGACGGATTCGCGCAACAGTTTCATCGATTTGACAGCCGGGCAGAATATCAACGCCAGCGGTTCTGGTGTGATTGGCGCCAACATCAAGCTCCAAGCCGGCGGCAATATTACGGGAGTCGTTTTGGGCACGCAAAGCGTCGATATCAATTCGCAACAGAACGTCTCCGCCACGGTCGTGAGCGGCGGCAATGTCGATATCAGCGCCGGTGGCGGAGTGACGGGCACCGTCGTCGGCGGCGGGAGCGTCAACGTCAGCGGTGAGTCCATTACGGCCGCGCTCATGGGCGGGTCGGTTTCCACGAGCGGTCAGTCCGCGGGCGCCTCGATCGGTGTCCCGCAGTCCAACGTGGCTCGCGACGATTCGCGGGGACTCGACGATGCGGCCACCAACACCGCGTCGGTCATTTCACAAAGCCTCGGGAAGGAACTGGGGGGTCCGGGCAAAGTCATCGCGCTCGCCCAGAAGACGGGACGCGTCACGGTTGTCTTGCCGGCGAAAAAATAATCTTAACCACTATGAACATAATTCCCATTCACCCACTGCTGGCCTCGGGCGCTCTGCAATTTGCCTTTGAGAAGGCCACACCCGAAGGCAAGGCCACCATCACCGTCCTGTTCTTTCTCTCCCTTTTTAGCTGGTCCATCATCATCACTAAATCGCGCCAACTTTACCTCGCGCGAAAATCGGCGGGGCGCTTTTTTACCTCCTACAACGCCACGCGGGACCCGCTGGACGTCAAGCGCGAAGGCAAGGCTTTTGCTGGAGCTCCGGTCTTTCGTGTTTACAGGAGCGGAGCGGCCGAACTGGAATACCAGTTGGGCAAGGCCACCGGCAACGCGGGCCGGATCAGCATGTCGGCCTTTGAGGCCGTCAAGGTGGTCTTGGAGGAGGCGGCCTCGGCCGAGGCGATGCGATTGGAAAAGGGCATGATTGTCCTATCCACGGCGGTGGCCGGAGGGCCGTTCATTGGCTTGCTCGGCACGGTTTGGGGCGTGATGGAGACTTTTGCCGGCATCGCGCGCGCCGGCGCCGCCTCGCTCACCGCCATGGCGCCAGGTGTGGCGGGAGCGCTCATTGCCACGGTGGTGGGATTGCTGGTGGCCATTCCGGCCATGTTTGCCTACAACTTCATGGTCACCACCATTCGCGTCATTACGCAGGAATTGGACGGCTTTTCCGCCCGTTACGTGACCCAGATCGAACATAATTATGTGGACAACCGCGACTTGGAGGACAAGATCGCTGACGCGCTGCAGCGCGCGGAACGAATCAAAACCGCCGCCCAACCCCTGGCGATTCGCTGATGAAAAAGTGCTCGCGCTCCTCTCATCAGACGGTCACGGAATTGAACATCACTCCTTTGCTGGATTTGGCGTTTGTTCTTCTGGTCATATTCATTATCACCACCACGCCGCTGGTGAATGACTTGGATTTGGCGCTGCCGACCGCCTCACGGCACGAGAAGGACCCGCCGCGCAAAGCCAATTTCATCACCGTCGAGTCCAGCGGCGGCATTTACGTTAATAAGCAGAAAGTGCCTTTGGCGGAATTGGCCTTCCGGCTGGCGGCCTTGCGGGCGGATGATCCCGATCTGAGCGTGATTGTGCGCGGCGATGGCAAGGCGAAATGCCGGGAAATTAGCGCCGTCCTCGATGCCTGCCAGCAGGCCAATGTGGTCAAGGTGGACCTGGCAACCGAACCGGCCCATTAACATGCCCGATCCCATCCAGAACCTGCCGCCGCCGGAAACGGACAAGCTCTCTCTCCTCGTTTCCGCCGTGCTCCACGCCATCCTCATCGGCGTTTTGGTGCTTTTGGCGGCCCGCGAGGGGCTGCTGGGCCAACAGATTAAGAAAATCGCCGTCGAGTTCGTCCACGAAAAGCCGCCGGAAAAACCCAAGCAACTGGAAAAACCGAAAGAAGAACCGCCCAAAGTCGAAACGCCGGCGCCGGTGCAAACGGCGAAAGCCGAACCGCCTCGCGCAGTGCCGCGCGGCGTGCCGCCTCCCTCGGTGGTGGCGCCGCCGCCCGTGATTGCTCCCCCGCCGGCGGAAATCGCCGCCTTCGATTTTGGCGGCGGCAAGTCCGTGCAAAGCAGCTCCGATCCCATCGAGCTTTATCGCGGCTACGTGGAAGCCGCGCTGCGCGCGAAATGGGCGCGCCCTTTGGACCTGGAGGATGATTCCTTTGTGGTGGAAGTGGAAGTCGCGGTCAGTGGCGAAGGACAAATCGGGCAACCGGAATGGAAAAAAAGCTCCGGCAATGCCCGCTGGGACGCCTCCGTGCGCGCGGCCCTGGCCTCCGCCAAAAACCTGGACCGCCGCCCGCCCGCCAATTTCCCTGGTCGCGTGCTCGTGCGCTTTGATGTGCAGGACACGACCGAACCCGTGATTACTCCATGAGAAGCGGCGGCACACCTCATGGCAAATTGGCGGAACTGAATATCACGCCATTGCTGGATTTGGTTTTTGTACTGCTGGTGATTTTCATCATTGCCACCCCGCAGTTGATGAGCAATCTGGAAATCACTTTGCCCTCCGGCCAGCCGCCGCCGGCCAAACCAAGCACCCCGCGCCTGGAGCGCGTCTTTGTCACCGGCACCGGCGAAATTCGCTTGAACGGCCAACCCGTCTCCACCGCCGCGCTGACCAGCGCCCTGCGCGCGCTCAAAAGCAGCAACCCTTCCCTCGCGGTCGTCGTCCAAGCCGATGCTCAAGCCGATTACCAGCGGATGATCAACATCCTGGACATCCTCCGCGAACTGGACATCACCAAAGTGGGAATTGCGACGGCGTCACCGTAATTCGAGTCAGGTTCGGTGAACTCTGGAAATTGGCCTTTGTTCCACTGAAACCTCCCTCATCCACCATCCTCCCGCCGATGTTGGTTCCGTTGGCGGGAGGCCGGACTTGATTGCGTCAGCGATCACGTTCAGAGGAACTTGAACGCAACGAAAGCGCCTGCCGTCCGAGCTATATCTTATATTAAGAATTGAGGGAATGATGGATTAATTACATTATTTCGTTCATGGGGCGGGGCTTGGATTTGGGGTATTTTATTTGACTGACGCAGCGAGCGCCTTTAGCCACGAAAATCGTCGAATAGCCGAAAAGGAGGAGCAATGAACTTGGTCGAGTCCCGCCCGCTCACAGCCGGAAAACGCGGCGGGCGTTTTCGTAAAGCAGCTTCCGTTCGATGGCTTTGCTCGAGGCCAGTGCGCGCACCGTCTGGATCGTTTTCCATCCGGTACAGCTTTCCCCCTGCCCGCTTTTGTCGGAACAGTCGCTGCCATAGATCAGTTTGTCCTGGTGGCGTTGCAAAAAAAGCCGGGTGAACTCAGGATCGCGGGTCAGTGCGTTATGGCCGGAATCGGCAGAAAGATCGGCATAGAAGTTCGCATGGTCGCTCAAATAGCGATCGGTCCAGCCGCCTGGAGTTATTTTGCCACGGGGATATAGGTCCTTCGCGTTGTCCACGTAATTCTTGTCAAGATGAGCCCAAACCGTTTGCGCATGGCCAATGAATAGGGTGCGCGGGTGCTTTTCCAGCATTTTGGCGAATCGGTCGTAGCCATAATTATAGCTCTCAAACTGCCAATGCATGAGAATCGGCACGCGGTAGCTGGCCGCCAACCGGTAAAGAGCTTGCATCGCGGGCGCGTCGCATTCGATGCCGAATTTCTGTTCGCCGATGCAAACGGCGCCGGCTTTCAAGTACTCTTCGATGACTTGAGGCGCATTATCCAGATCGGGAACTTCATTGGCCGCAAAGCAAAACCGGCCACGATGCGCCGCCGCCAGGGCGCGACAAGCCGCCTGGCCCGTGCAGGTGCTTTCCAAGCCATTGGACCGCCCCTCATGCGTGGAAGGGCGTATCACGGGACTGCCGGCAGCCAGCAATATAGTTTGACTGACACCCATGTTTTGTTGGTGCGCGATCAATTCCGCGTCGCTCCGCGCCGGCCCCGTCTGCCGCCACTGGGCGTCGCGCGGGCCGCCATAATTGAGATGCTGATGGATGTCAATAATTGGCTCAGGCGCGAGTTCCACGCCGCCCGCCTCCAGCGCGGCGGCGGCCGCTGCTGCTGCCAGGAATCGGCGCCGGGTCAGAGAGATTGGCGGGGGTGTATGCGGCCTTTCTTGAGCCTCGTGAGTATTCATCAGGGGATTGCGGACAAATCCGCAACGGTCCAAGGCCTCTGGCGTTGGGCGGCGCGGGCGCGGATGGCGGCGACGGATGTGGAGCGAACCGGTGCGGCCGTGTTTTCCCAGTTTCGCCGGATATAAGTCAAAATGCCGGCAATCTGCTCGTCGTTGAAGGCGGCCCAACTGGGCATGGAGGCGTCGAAGGTCGCGTCAGCGGCCGTAATCGGGCCTTCCACGCCTTGCAGGACAATACGGATCAACCGCTCCTCCGAACCCATGACCCATTCCGAGTCCGCCAAGGGAGGAGCAACACCCGGGCGGCCCTGGCCATTGACTTGATGACAGGCGGCGCAACTGGCGCTAAAGAGTGTTTGCCCAAGATCGAAACGCCCTTGTTCCTCGGTTGTTAGTGAAGGCACTGGCGGCGGCGCGACATAACCTGGTTTTCCCGGCCATCCGAGCAAGGGCGCGATCCTGTCCAGGGAGAAGCTCGTGTTGGTTCGCAGCGCGATCCATCCGGCGGGCTCGCCAGGAAAATTGACCGGCCTGAACCTACGCCTCCCTCCCTGAACGCGGTCCGCCATCCCGTTGAGAATCGCCGTCTGTTGCCACGGCTCGCACGAGGCGGCCAAGCGTAAAAGGCGATCGATATTTTCGGGCTGGCGTTCGTTGACAACGCATTGCGCGAGGCCTTGCAAGAGCGGTCCGTAGCCGGGCTGCGCCTGCCGCCAACGATGAGTCAACTCCTCGAGGAAAAGCAACTCGCGCTGGGCCAGACTACTGGCCAGCGCTTCTCGCGTCAGGGCGTCACTCGCGGCATGATCGGCCAGCGCGAGCAAAACGCGCTCGTCATCTGCGCCAGCCGCTTGTCCAAGGCTGAAGGCCAGTTGGCGCAGGACTTCCGCAGAATTGTCCGATTCGGCCAACTCCAGCAACCGGGAAAAAAGTTGCGGCACGTGCGGACCGCGCAAAAACCGCTCGGAAAGCCGAACGGCCGTGGCGCGCGCTTTTGGTTCTGCCGCAGCCATGAGCTGCAACACCGTTTCCAGGTCCAACTGATCCATGCCATCCTGTGTCCAGGCTGAATGCACTTGCGTGACTGGATCGCTGGCGTGGAGAGTCTGGTCGCGCAATGCCGGGACCACGCCGCCATTGCCGTATTCAACCAGCAACCTCTGCGCGGTATCCCGCACCCAGCCCCTGGGACTGCTCAGTTTTGCGACCAATTGGGTGGAACTCAGTCCGGCCAAGGTCTGCCGGGCCGGGGGGTTTTCGCCGTAATATACCCGGTAAATTCGCCCCAACCCCACCGGCGCTTCCAGATGGCGGGACTGAATTTGCCGGCGCAAATAAGTCGTGAGCGAAAGGCGGTGCTCCAAAATGCCATGATAAAAGTCGGTAATATAGAGCGCGCCGTCGGGTCCATTATAAAGGCTCGTCGGGCGGAAGCGTTCGTCAGTTGAGGCGAGGAAATCCTCATTCGCGTAAGCTTTGCGCCCGCTGATCTGACCATCGTGTTCGATGAGAATATCGCGGATGATCAAATTGCCCGCCGGCTCGCACACAAAAGCATTGCCCTGGTATTCCGGCGGAAAATTATCGCCGCGATAGATCAACGGCCCGCAAGCGGCCGTCGTCTTAGCCAGGGTGCCATCGGGACGCAAAATCCCTTTCCAATAACCGCGGTTGACGCCCGGAGTGATGTGGATGGGCCAAACGGTTTGGTCGTGAATGGGATCAACATTGACTCCCAAGGCGGAGTGGTAATTGGGATTACGCAACAGGTATTCTCCCGGAATAAGATCCACGCGGAACTGGTCCTCATTGGAGTTGTAAACTAAACGACCGAAGTCATCCTGGGAAATGCCCCACTCGCCGCGCTGGAGCGCGTGGCCGGACTGCCATTCGCCATCGGTGTTGCGGAAACGCCTAGGATAACAGGCGCAATAAATCCAATTATCCAGCCCCCACATCAAGCCATTGGCTTCTCCCTGCGGATTATAATTGTTGCCCAGGTCTCTGGCCAACTCAGTCCGTTTGCCGGCTTTGTTGCCATCGACGATCTCGTAAAACCAGAGATGAGGTGGTTCGGCCACAAGCAGGCCGCCTCGCACCAGCGCCAACGCGCGGGGCAATACCAATTTATCCGCGAATACGACACGCCTATCCCAATGACCGCCGCCGTGGGAATCCTCCAAAACCACGATCTTACCCACCGGCTGGTCCTCGCCGCGGCCTTCCACGTTGGGCATGTAGCCGCTCATCTCGACCACCCAGGCGCGTCCGTCCGGCGCAAACGCCATCGCGATTGGGTTTTGCACCAGCGGCTCGCACGCGGCAATGTCAATATGAAAACCCGCCTGGGTCTTAAATGTCTTGAGGGCCGCCTCGGGCGCAAGTGGGGGCGCTGGAGGAATTTTATCAGCGGGGACGGGGTCCTGTTGCACCGTGCCCGGCGCGTCTCGCACGTCCCCCTGTTGCGCGGGCAGCGACAAAACCAGGACCAAGCTCAGGAGCGCCCCCGTTGTTCGTATGGACGAATGGCGCATCGTCAGAAATATGGGCCGTCTGTCACTCTAACGCACGCCCCACTTGGTGTTCTTGAGAAAAGCGACCAAATCGGCCAATTCTTGCTTGGAGAAGGCCGTCTCCAAACCTTGGGGCATAAGAGAGACAGTTCCCGGACGCATCTCCGCGATGTCCGACCGCCGCAGGTGGATTTCCGTCTCCGGCCCGGTGGCCAAAACGACCTCGTCCGCCGCGTCTTTGCGCAACACGCCGGTGTAATCGTCGCCGTCCTTGCTCGAAACAATCATCGGTTCGTAACTGCGCACAAAGCTGGCGCTCGGATAAACAATGGATTCGAGCAAATCGCGCTCCGTCCGAATCGTTCCGACACTGGTGAGATCGGGTCCTAAATGGCCGCCCCGGTAACCCACGGAATGGCAGGAAATGCAGGCAAATTTGGGGTTGTTAAAGATCAATTGGCCGCGGCGAACATCCCCGCCCGGCAATTCAGCCATTAATTGCTGCAGATGCTCGTTCTGTTTGGCCGCGTCCGCGTCCAGCATGGCAAAAAGTTCCCCGGCCCGCGCCTGAACGGTCGCGGGGAATTTTTCAATCACGGGCCGGAGGATCGCCGGTCTCAGTGACGAGACGGATTTGGCCATCTTCAGGTTTTCGATGAGGCTCAACCCCACCACTTCATCGGTGGAGGTGGCAAAAGGAAGAACCAATTTGGGCAATTCGGAAGGGCCGGCGGCGCGCAAGGCTTGCGCCAAGACCAGCAGTTGGTCGCGGTCTAAAGCGGCTTTGCCAAGGACGGAAGCGGCCTCATTGCGGATCGGCCACGGATTGGCCAAATCCAGGTGATCGAGAAGAAAACGGACGAGGTTGGTGGACAGAGATTCGAGCGGACGCGCGGCCGCCAGCGCTTCCAGGCGGATTGCGGGAGGCGCAGCCTCGTCGTGGCCGATTTGATAAAGCGCTTTATCGAGCGCGGGGCTGACAGCCTTGGCGCGAATGAAGGCACCCCCACAGGCGACGGCTTCCCGCAAAATCTCCCCGTCCTGCGAATTCAGGGTTGCGGCGACTTCCTCCAGCCAGACATTGGGCAATGGCTTGGCGGCCGCTTTGGCCATTACTTTCAGAGCAACCCATTTCGCGCGGTTCGCCAAGTGGCTGTCCGCCAGAACATGCGCGAGTAATTGCTCTATCGCCGGGTCCTTGGCAAAGGGGACCAATTGCGCCTCCAGGTCCGTAGCTTCCGCCAGGCTTAACTCAGGGTTTTTGAGCCGGTTGTCAAAGAACCCCGCCAGCCCCCCTCCCCAATCGTGATGACGGCTGACAATCCAAACAGCCGTGTCCTTCAGAACCGGGTTCCGGGAATCGAGCAAGGGAACGACGGTGCCAACATCCAAATGCCCGTGGCGCATCTGGTCCATCGCGATCAATGCGGCCCGCCGCACGCGCGGGTTTTCACTGCGCAGCCCCTCGGCCGTGGCGCCGGGATCATCAATTTCCATCAAAGCAAATATGATTGAATGTTCAAGAATGCGCGCGCCCGGCGGAAGCTCGACTGGGCCGGCATCGATCTGGGCCGCAGCGTTGAAGAGAGCTGGAATGGCCACCGGCTGGCCAATCCTCCCCAAGGCCTCGGCGGCCACGCGTCGCACCTGTTGGTCCTCATCCTGCAATAATGGCAGCAAGGGCGCCATCGCCCCTCCGTCCCGCCACAGACTGATGGATTGGGCGGCAACGTGGCGAACGGTATTGTCGTGGTCGTGGAGAGCGCCGCGCGCGGCCTCTCGCGCTTGAGCGGAATCGATCCGCGTCAGCGCCCAAAGGGCATTCCGCCGCACCTCCACGGCTGTGGAATCCCGCAGGGAAGTTGTCAGAACCTCAAGGGAATCGCCCCCTGATTTTGCCAAACCTCTGATGGCTCGCTGGCGCACTACCGGCCTCGGATCGGAGAGAAGGTTTGCCAACTCGGAAGGAGTCAAAGAGGCCCACTTTAGGGCATGGCCTCGAGGGTCTTCGATTTTCGGCGCGCCGCGGCGGCGGACCCGATAGATATGACCGAGCACATCCGGCTTGGCCAATTGCGAAGTGGGACAACAGAGTTTGTACCACCCGCCCGTATCGATCACGATCAGACTGCCATCGGCATCCTCCAAGACACAGGTGGGATGAAAATCGGGGTTATCGGAGGTAAGGAAGTCCGTGTCAATAGTCTTGTAGGTGGCCCCATCGGGAACGAGTTGGTGGCGGAGGACTTTGTGCAGGTTGAAGCAGCAGGTGAATAGATTATTTTGGAATTCGTGGCCGAAGATGTCGGAATGATAGCAGATCAAGCTACAGGGCGCCGCCGGGCCGAGATGACTGAGCACCGGCAAGATGTCACCCGTGCGCGGGTGCTCCTCAATCACGTCATGCACTTTGCCATAGACTCCGCCGTAAACGGCGTGGATCAAACCGTCCCGCTTGCCGCCCGCGGGCTCTTGCAAAAAGGTGGCGCATAAAATGCGCTCTCCGGTGACGGTAAATGCCACGCCGACCGGATTATCCATTCCGCCGGTCATCACCGGTTCGATGCCTGTTCCGTCCGGACGGGATCGAAAAATGTGGGCCGCCCGCGTGACGAAAGGCTCCTGGCCCGGTCGTTCATAGGTTTGTTTGGCGAAAGCGCCTTTGCACCAGTAAATCCATCCATCCGGTCCGGCATAGGGACCATGCAGGTCATTGGCGCAGCCCGTCACGGTCTTGCCTTGCATCCATTCCTCGCGGGCGTCGGCCACGCCATGACCAAGGGTGTCGGTGAACTTCCAGATGCTCGGAGGGGCGGCGACATAAACTGATCCCTCATACCACATTGCCCCTTCAGGAAACATAACGTGTTCAGCGAACAGAGCGCTTCGATCGTAGATCCCATCCCCATGAGTATCTTCCAGGCGCATAACACGATGAGGCTTGTCTTTGAGTTGCTTCTCGGGCGGGTCATTGGAGCCGGATGAATCGGTGACATAAAGCCGGCCTAGTTCATCAAAATCGGCGGAGACAGGCCGGTTTACCAGCGGAGGCCCTCCGATCAGTCCCACGGCAAAGCCGTCCGGAACAGAAAAAGTGCGGGAGCCGATCTTGCATTCCTCCCCCAAAACCTCAAGCGGGAGCCAGATGGCCGCCATCAACGCGGTCAGCAGGAGTTTTTTAATCATGTCCGATGTCGCAAGGAAATTGCAGGATATTCGTTAGCGCGTTTCTTCCGTGTCGGTGGTTGGTCTGGAACCTGATTCTGACGGTAGTGGCTCGAAACCGGGGCGTCAAGCGCCAAACGTCGCCCGCAAGATAGTACTAGTCGTCCGCGATGCTTACTGGCATTGTCCATTCCAATCGTCCAACATGAGCACCATCTCGCCATGAAGGCGGGCTTTGACCCGCGCGCTATGGCCGCCCTGCCGGTGGTGAAATACGCCGGCTCGGACGTAAAGCGGAAAATAAATGAGCGAACAAATCGAATTAATTGTCCAGTTAACCCAGCAAGCGGTTAAGGGAGTCTTTCAGAACATGGTGTCCATGGAGGTCAGCGACGAGGCGTCCAGCCCCCTGGCCCAAGACCCGCAAGGAGAAATCATGGGGTCGGTCGGATTCATCGGCGTGGCCACGGGGGTGATTTACGTTCATACCAGGATCAGCTTTGCCCGAGTCATCACCAGCCGCATGCTGGGAATTCCCGAACCAGAGGTGGAACCCGGCGATATGTTGAGCGACGCCATCGGTGAATTGAGCAATATGGTGGTGGGGAATGTAAAATCGAAGCTTTGCGACGCCGGCTTTCCCTGCACGCTCTCGATCCCATCGGTGGTGCGGGGACAGGGGCTGAAAGTCCAAGGAGCGTCACAGGCCACCAGAAAAATTATCGGGTTTGGCAATGGCCAGAACCACCTGTTGGTGGAAGTGCTGCTCAAGAATACCAACGGAAGTTGACCCATTAGTCCCTAGTCGTGTGGTCAAAGAGTTCCGATGGCGTCAGGCTCAGATCTTGGGCTTTAAGATTGCAACAGCCTCAATTTGGCGGGCGAGAGCGGGCAAGTCGGCCCGCAAACCGCTCTGGCGGCTCAGAACGCGGCCCAATTCATCGACCACCACCAATTCACTCGAATGAACAAATCGTCCGGATGGGTCCCGCCCGGAACCGATGCCTAACAAAGCGGCCAACTTACTGGTGGCGTTGTCGTCACCGCGCAGTAGTGTCCAACTGTTCGAGGAGAGCCCCTCCACTCGCCGATACTTGCGCAAGGCTTCTGTCGTATCTCGCTTGCTATCGAGTGTGACCAGGACAAAGCCAACGCGTTTCCGCGCCTCCCGCGAAAGGGAGGCTTCAATACTCTGCATGTCCTCCTTGGTGATGACACAAACACCTTCGCAGGTGGCGTAAAACATGGAAATGACGCGCACGCGGCCATTGAGATCGCCCAGTTTGACTTTATTTCCGGAATCGGTCTCCCAAAACGCGTCGAGATCGCAGAGTGAACCGGCAGGCGCGTTGGTAAATGTGTCAGGAACAGCTTTAGGGCAGTGGGCGCAACAGTCAGGCCTGACGGACTGTCCCGCCAGCCCACCGGCTGTGAGCAACAAGGCCGCCAATAACTGACGCAGCTTTGGTTTATTTCTCGGCCTCATAGTTTTTGGACTGCAAGGGACCACCTTTGCGCTCAAAAGTCTGTGAACGAACCACCAGGCGGCAGATCGTTGGCAAGAGCATTCTCTTCATGATCCATAGGCATCAACGCAAATCCCGGTTTACTGGGTGACTTGGACGCGCGCGAGGATGGCGCCGGTCTGCGCCCGTGACCATTGCTGGTTGAGGAATGAGAGTAATCAGTTACCGCGGGTCGCGGAAGCTTGGCCGGGTCTGCTGATTCGCTTTCGGGTAAATGGGTTTCCCCGACCAGGGTCATCAGATCCTCCAATGAACGTCGCATGTTTTCAGCTTGCGTATTTAGTTCCTGGGCCGAATTTGCGCCTTCCTCGGCGGTGATGGCATTCGATTGGGTGATTTTCTCGATTTCCCCGACGCCTCTGTCCAGTTCTTCGATGCCATGCTTTTGCTCCTTGGAGGCGACAGAAACCTGCGCGGCTAGCTCATCAACCTGACGGGCATTGGTGACGATTTCCTGAAAGGCCGAACCCACTTTTGCGCTGATTTGAACGCTTTGGGAAGTCTTGCTGATGGCGCCCTCTATTTTGGCGGCCGTCTCCGTGGCGGCATTGGCGCTGCGTTGGGCCAGATTGCGGACTTCATCCGCCACGACCGCGAAACCAAGTCCCGCTTCGCCCGCGCGAGCGGCTTCCACCGCCGCGTTTAGGGCCAGGATGTTGGTTTGAAAGGCTATTTCGTTGATGGTCTTGACAATCTTGGCAATATCATCGCTCGCGGCTTTGGTTGCATTCATCGTCGCAGTCATGGTTTCCATGTAGGAAGCGCCATTTTCCGCCGCGAGCCGGGTCCGCTTGGCCAGGTCAGTCGATTTATCGGAGTTCTCGGAGTTGCGCCGGGTAATGGTCGCCATTTCTTTTAAAGCGGAAGAGGTTTGCTCGATGGAGGCCGCTTGTTGACGGGTGCCGTCGGCCAGCGAGCCGCTGGATTCGGTAAAGCGGTGGATGAACTTGATGACCTCGCTGGAACTTTCCTGGAAACCGTGGACGACGCGAGTGAGGGTCCGGCGGACACCGACGAGAATGGCCATCGCAACGGGGACGGCGATGGCAAAAGCCAGACATAAACCGATGAGGATGCCGAGGCGGCCGCGGTTGACGGCGGAAAGAATCCTCTCGCCGGATTCTTCGGTATGGGACTGTTGCGCTTTGGCGGCGGCGGAAATGGCGGCAATGTATTTTTCGTAAGCGGGGGCCAGTTGCTGGTCCACGACAGACATTGTTCCTTTCAAGTCATTGCGGTCGCTCAACAGCACATTCACGGAAGCGCTGGCGTACGGGGCGCGGGCGTCTTTGATCGCTTGCAGCAACTGGAGATCGTGCGGATCGCTCAGGGTCTTTTCATAGCTTTCGGCCAGGGAGTTTAATTTTTCGAGATGGTCGCGGATGCCGGCCATGATGGTCGCGGCGCGGTCGGAATCCTCGGTCAGACGGTGCTTGAGGGTCAGCAGGTAAACTTCCCTGACCTCCGTGCCAATGTTCTGGATCAAGGAAACGCCGTTGACCGAAAGCTGTGTCGAGCGGTTCGAAGTGGAACAGATGGACTCAATGCGCGCAAGGTTGAGCAGGGCGAAAACACCCAAAACGACGGTGATCGAAATGACTGCGGTGAAGCCCAGCAGAATCCGTTTCGCAATGGTGAGGTTTTTCATAAACAGGCTCGCGTCATTTCAATTTCAGGGGATAACCAGCGTCGCCGGGAGATTTTCCGTCGATTTTAAGGACCTTGACCGTCGCGTCCGCTTCGCTCGCGCACAGGCCGCTAATCGCGCCTTTCTCGGAGGCCACAAATTGGCGCACGGCGGCGCCGCTGGCCAGTTGTTTCGGGGCTGCTTGAATCGTGCCCGCAAAAGTCGCTTGCAAGAAGTATTTCTGGCATTCCGCTTCCGACATCTGGTAAATGCCTTTGAGCAAGGCATTCTCTTCGGGCGAACCGGCGGAACGCAACGCAACCACATATTTGACGCCATCGGGTGATTTTTTCGTATCCATCTTCAGGATCTTGGCCAGTTCCGCACTCGAGACGCTTTCCAGCGCACTGGCCGGATTGACCACGATGGCGAGGTCGGCGCTTTTATCCTGCGCAAACAGGGCGGTGCCGGAGAAAAACACGAGAGAAGCTGTACAAAGCAGAGTCTTCCACATATACATATTGATTAAGGCTGCGGGACTTGATGAACTTAAAACGTAAAGCAAAGTTGCAGAGTGATGCGGCTGGCGTCGTTCACTCCGGAATCAATCAAATAATCGTACTGGGCTTTGAAGGCCGCGTAATCCGTAAAATCATACCGCAGCCCGACGCTCGGCCCATAATGGACCCCGGAATTCACGCCGCCCGCCCACGCCAGGGCGTACAGCAAGTCATCCGATTGGATGTGGTAATAAGTAAACCGCGCGTAAGGGGTCAGGACCCCGAACTTGCGGGAAACCTCTGTGAAAAAGGCCGGATTGTCATGCGCCGTCCCGCCCTTCGGTTGATCGTGAATCAAATAGAATTCGTTGTACAATTGCCAGCGGGCATTATGAAAAACGATGTGGGCGTTGGGGATCAATTGGTTGTTGCCGGGCAACGAGTACGGTTCGCCGGCAATGTGATCGCTCGCCAAATCAGGCGTGATCAAATCGTAATAAAGTCCCGCGCCGAACTGAAGTCCGGGCAGCCCTTCGGGGCGCGAGGTCAGGGCCAGATTGACCGCCTTGGAGTCGCTGAAGGAGACGGCCTGTTGCACCGCATTCACATTGGGATTGGATGAGTAATCCAAGCCATTGCCAATTTCGAGGCGATAGTTCAAATTCATGTGGCCCGATGGGATCGCGCCGTAGAGGGAAACGCCCGTCAGATGAACCGGCAGGATTCCGCCGGAGTCCTCAAACTGCACCACCGTGGGACGGCCTATGGCCGTTTGCAACCAATCGCCATGGTGAAATGTCGTATTGTAATAGCCCAAGGCGGTGTGGACCCGCCCAACGTCGAAGTTAAAATAGTCACTGCCGCGATACTCAAAATAGGTTCGCTCGAGGTCGATCCCCATGTAGTTGTTCAAACCGGCGCTCAGCACCGGTTCCATGGTGAACGACATGTTGTCGGCGATCTGCGCGGTCGCGAACAAGTCCAATTCCCCCTCGTAAAAAGTGTTTGGTTTACCGAGAGCGGTGACGCCAGTGGATGTTGGGGCGGCCCCAGGCGGGTACTTGCGGTTGTCGGCGGCATAATCAAAATCCCCAAAACCGTGGAATTGAATACTGGGATATTTCGGTTTAAGTGCTTCCGCTTGGCTGCCGTTCAATTGCGTTTGCAGGTCCTTGAGTTGGGCTTCGTCTTTTTCAACTCGTAGTTGCAACAGGGAATCAGACGAATTGGTGGCCAGGGGCACGAGGGAGGCTTGTTTGGCCAGTTGAGCCTTGAGCGACTTGATCTCCGCTTCGTCCCTTTCCAACCGCTCAAGCACCTGGCGAAGAGTATCTGCCCCAACCTGGTTCGTATCGGCGCCGTGGATTTTTCCTGGAACCAAGAAACACAAGCTTGCTAGGGCTGCGCAATGCCATCGATGGCGGATTAGTTGCTCGAAGCAAACGGGATGTTTCTTGCTCATATTAAACTTTTGTGTCGCGTTGTCCATTCGTTAGATACAATTCACTATGCTCGCTTCTTAACGGTGAGGGTTCCGAGGAGATGAAGTGGAGTTGGCCCTATTTTTGTGAAGGAAAACAGACACTCACTGTGTAGGACAATGGATATACAGAGAGGGTGGGCTATTATCGGGCGAGTGATCTTCCTCTTGCTTGCGACTCCCAGCTCCGCCCCCTTGGCCTCAAGCTCCCTGCACAAGTTGCCGATTTTTAGCGCAACGGCTCATTTTATGAATCTGGCGCATCTGGCGAACTTCTTCCCTCAGAAAAAATTTGTCTCGCAAATCACGGGTCTCGGTCTCGGAATTCTCGCCGCCGGATGGTTTCCCACAGTTGCGCTTCCAGCCACGGCGCAACCAACCGTAAGCCTTCCTGTGGAAGTCATGGGGGAGAATGGGACGGTCGTGAGCGTTGACCTCCGGGTGCGGGGGACACGCACCAATGAAGTCAAATCGCTCTGGATGCGAATCCATGGCCTGGAATATCCCGACATGGTCAGTGTCCAGGTCAACTCCTCCGCCTGGTTCTCCTTAAACAACGAATCAACAGCCGTGGCCGAGCCTGGAAAAAGTTACGGCGGCATTGGCGGGGGCTTTGCCACTCTGGCCATGACCCTCCCGCTCCCCGCGGGCACCGTGCAGGTCGGCAATAACACAGTCCGTTTTCGTTTTAACCGCTCGAATGGAGCGGTGAGTGGCTTTCGCGTCCTAGCCTTGAACCTGGTCAGGACCGATGGCCAAATGATCTGTCCGCCGGACGCGTTTATGCAGGAAGAACCGAACACCTGGGTCGCTCCACTCCCGGACGCTCACGACGTGGCCGAGGGCGAGGCCCTTTGGCGAACTGGCCGGTTGCGGTCCAGCAATTTGCCGGATGCTCACCCCATCCACGCCCATTGCTCTGATTGTCATGCGCAGGATGGACGTGATCTCAAATACTTCAATTATTCCAACGGCTCGATCATCGCGCGATCGCGCTTTCATGGTCTTTCGCCGCTGGAGGGACGGCAAATTGCCAGCTATATCCGCTCCTTGCCCTTTCCCAACCCGGGACGTCCCTGGAATCCCCCCTACCAACCGGGCCCCGGTTTGGATGCTCAACCCGTCAGCCACTGGGCGGCCGGAGCCGGGCTGCAATGGGTTCTGAACCGCGATGAGGAGACCCTCCCGTTCCTCTTCAACCAGGCACAGCACCCCGCCGCGGCATTGGCCATCACCCCGGAGGTGTTTCGTCCTGATGGCGATCTGAATCCGCGCGAGATTCCCATCGCGCTGCAACTGCCTGACTGGAACCACTGGCTCCCGCGCGTGCATCCTCTGGACGCTTGGCCGTCCGATTTTATGGAGAGTGATTTTGCCAGAACCTACCAGGAAAACGGGGCGTCCGGATTTGGTTTAGACGCGAGAAGCGCCTTGGCATCGTTTTCGTCGCAGAGCAGCCCCGCATCGCCGGCGCATGGAGAAATCACCCGGTTTTTTGAAAAATGGTCGCTGCAACGCGCCAAATTTCTGAAGAAGGCTCTGGCCATTAAGTCGGTCCAACCTTCGCGGGAATTAACCGAGAAAATCTATGCAACCCAACTCTGGCAATTGACCAAAACATGGGAGTTGAGCCAGGAATTGAAACTGGAGGGCCGCGGCGCGGAATCGGGCGGCGCTGATCGAGCCTGGCTGAACACCATTCCTGCGGAAGCCGCGCCCGCTGCCGCAAAAATTCTCAGCGGCCCAACGGGCATGGGGGGCGGCGCTCTTGTCAACGAATACTTTAACAACTGTTGGTACGAATTGCAACTCCTGCTCAATGATGGCCGGCACCGCCATCGCGCCAAGGAGCCCATTGATTGGGGGTATTTCATGGGCCGGTTTCTTGATCTGCAGAAGGAAAGCCATCGCGCGGAACCGGGCAGAGCTTTGGTGGCAATCACCCGAGCCTTGCAGTCAACGGCCCGGCACATTGGGCCGGAAGATGTGGAACAAGGATGGCGTCCCGACCAAAACATTGACCCGGCAATCATGGTCAGTTCCTCGTGGGCGCCTGTTTTCGAACCGCTTCCAGGGGAGATTAAAAAGGCTGTTACGGAGGCGCTTCTGGAAGCCTGGCTGGATAAGAACGCGCAATATCGGATGGCGCAGTATTTCGCCGCCAAGCGGGGGCAAGCCCGCTCCAAAGATCCCTCGTATTTTGGGGAAATGTCGGGTGGAAGGGTGCGGGCAGCCGGCCAACGGTTTGCCGCAGCCGGGGTTCGTCCCCAGTTGATTCGCCGACTCATCGAGTGGGGCAAAAATTACTCCGACATGGCCGGACGATTCAGTTACTGAACGGTGACGGGAGGGTTTGATCCAAAACCGCCCTGAGCGAACCTGCCCAAATGGTTTTTTCCTGATCACCCAGACCCCTTAGGCGCATCCTGAACTCCCCTCAGTAAAGTTCGAGGCCATCGGTTCATCGCACACGCCGCAACCAATGAATTCAGGTCCTGGCGTGAGACATAATCCTTCGCGCGGGTGTCGGACGGCGTCATTGGGTGCGGAGAGGGAGCCGCATTCTGTCCCCTCTCCTCCACGCAGTGGAGGAGAGGTTGGGAGAGGAGGCTCCTTTGGCCACCGACGCGCCCCTCTCTCCGCCTCTCTCCCCGCTCGCGGGGAGAGAGTGGAAGACTCTGTATATGTTATTGTATAGACTATTGCCGTCTCTTCCCGGGACAATGGCTGCCCAACAAAGAATTATGTCTCACACCCTTAAGTTCCTTTCCGGCGAAAAAAAGGTTGTGAGCCAAGCAAAAAAAAGGAGAATGGAGAACTGTATTATTCCTTATCATGGTAATTGGTGAAGAATCGACGGCCTCATGGAAAGAATCCGGCAGTTTGGAAACCGCGCTGGACGAACACGCCCTTGTGACCGCCCTGGACGCGAAAGGGAGAATTATTTACGCGAGCCAACCGTTCTGCGCCCTCTCCCAGTACGGTCAGGACGAACTGCTCAGGGTGGATCACCGCATTGTCCAGGCCAATCAGCACCCAAAGGAGTATATCGAGAATTTATGGGCAACGATCAGAAACGGCAAGGTCTGGAAAGGCGAACTCCGTAACCGAGCTAAAGACGGCTCGTTTTATTGGGTGGAGGCCACGATCGTTCCGGGCCGCCGCCAGCCTGGAATACCCAGGCATTATGTCACCCTTTACTCCGACATCACCGAGCGCAAGCGGCTTGAAGGCAGCGCGGCTTATTTGGCCTCGATTGTCGCCTCCTCGGACGACGCCATTATTGGAAAAGACCTGCGGGGTCTGGTCACGAGCTGGAATGACGGCGCGGCCAAGGTCTTTGGCTACACCGCCCAGGAGATGATCGGCCAACCCATCATGCGCCTTATCCCGGCCGAGCGTCAGCGGGAGGAGGTGGATATTCTGCGCCGCATCGAGCGCGGCGAAAGTGTCAAACATTTTGAAACCGAGCGCCGGCGCAAGGATGGAACGATGATTTCCATCTCCGTGACCGTCTCCCCGATCAAAGACTCAACCGGGAGGATTGTCGGCGCCTCTAAAGTGGCGCGGAACATTACCGAACGCCTCCTGCTGGAAGAAAAGTTCCGCCAGGGCGAGCTGGCCTCCCGGGCGCGCTTGCGCCAGTTCGCCGCGCGCATCATTTCAGTCCAAGAGGAGGAGCGCGAGCGCATCGCGCGCGAAATCCATGACGAATTCGCGCAACAACTCGTCGGGCTTGGTTATGACCTCGCAAGGTTGGAAACGCAAGTCCGGGCCATCGGCGCCAAGGCCGCGTCCCCGTGTTTGAAAAAGCTGGGCCGCCTGCGAAAGTCCGTCGAGACGGCCCTGCAAACGGTCCGGTCGATCGCCACGGAAATTCGCCCGCCGATTTTGCACAGCGGCCTGGTCAACGCGCTCGCATGGAAGGCCAGGGAATTCGAGGCCAGCAAAGGGATCATCTGCCATTTTCAATGCAACGCGGAGGAGATTCCTTTGCCGGCCGAAAAATCACTGGCCCTCTTCCGCATTTTTCAAGAAGCGCTGACCAACGTCGCCCGGCACGCGCAGGCCGACTCCGTCCACGCCTCGCTCGTCCAAACCAATGGAACAGTCAAGTTGCTGGTGCGAGACAATGGCAAAGGCTTCCAGCCACGCGCCCACGCTGAACCCAAATCGCTTGGTTTGCTTGGAATGAAAGAGCGCGCCTTTTATGCCGGGGGATGCTTGCGTATCGGCAGCAAGCCGGGCAAGGGGACCACCGTCGAGGTGGAGATTCCGCTCACGCCAGATTTACTCAATCAATGATAAAAATTCTTATCACGGACGACCATGCCGTTGTGCGGCGCGGTCTGCGGCAGATCATCGGCGACGTCTCCGACATGGTCATCGCGGGCGAGGCGGAAAATGCCACGGAAATGTTGGAGCTGTTGTCGAAACAGGATTACAGCGTTTTGGTGCTGGATATTAGTTTACCCGGCCGCAGTGGATTTGACTTTGTCTCGCAGGTGAAAACGGTTTCGCCGGAACTGCCCATCCTGGTCTATACCGTCCACCCGGAAGATCAGTTCGCGGTCCGTATGCTGAAAGCCGGAGCGTCCGGCTACCTCACCAAGGACAAGCCTCCCGAGGAATTGATCAAGGCCATTCGCAAGGTGGTCTCGGGTGGCCGCTACGTCAGCGCGGCCCTGGGCGAGCAACTTGCGTTGGGGCTGGGCCAGGACCTTGCCAGGCTGCCGCATGAAACGTTGGCCCATCGCGAGTTTCAAATCATGCAACTGATTGTCTTGGGCAGAATGACCAAGGATATTGCCAAGGAACTCTGCCTCAGCGTCAAGACCGTCAGCACGTACCGGGCGCGCGCGTTAAAGAAAATGAAGATGAAAACCAACTCCGAACTGACGCGCTATGCCATCAAACACAATCTGCTAACCCCATAGCCCAACGCACGGCTGTTATAGGTGAGCATTTTCTTTGCTGCCAGGCGTGTTTTCTATCCTGTAAATCCTGTTCATCCTGTCCAATCTTGCTGGTCTTACTGATGGGGCAAAGGCGCCGTTTGCTTTTTCCGCGCCTTTCGCCGGACGTTTGGGCCTCTGGCGTGTCTTACGGGCCCAACCTCAATTAACGACATTGCGAGGTTGGCCTTTGAGGAAGGAGCGGAGGTTCTCCGCCGCCAAGCGCATCAGCCGCGTACGCGCGGGCCGGCTGGCCCATGCCACGTGTGGCGAGATCAGACAGTTCTTTGCCGTCAGCAACGGGTTGCTCGCGGGTGGCGGTTCGACCGAAAGGACATCCAGGCCCGCGCCCGCCAGCCGGCCTTCGTTCAAGGCCGACGCTAGTTCAGCTTCGTTGACCAAGGCGCCGCGCGCCGTGTTGAGCAGCAAAGCGCTGGGCTTCATTTGCGCAAGGGTCCGCGCGTTCATGATCTGCTTGGTCTGCTCGGTCAGTGGGCAATGCAGGGAGAGCACATCGCTTTCGCGCAGCAGGAATTCCAAGGAAACAAAGCGCGCGGCATCCTGTGCTTCGGTTCCTTTACCTATGTTTGACTGCCTTGTTGTCGCGATCACCTTCATGCCGAGAGCGCGCGCGATCTTCGCCACGGCTTGCCCAATCCGGCCATAGCCCACCAGCCCCAGAGTCAGACCACTTAGTTCCATCGTCGGAAAATCCCAATAACAAAAGTCCGGGGCGGCGCTCCATCGCCCCGCCGCGACGGTTTGAGCGTGATGTCCGATGTGATTGGTCAGTTCCAGCAGCAAGGCAAACGTGGCCTGGGCGACGCTGGCGCTGCTGTATTCCGGGACGTTGCAAACAGGGATATTCCGCGCGCGGGCGGCGGCCACATCCACAATGTTATAGCCCGTGGCCATCACCCCGATGTATCGCAGCTCGGGCAACGCATTAATGGTGGCGGCGCTCAACGGCGCTTTGTTGGTGATCAGCACCGCGGCACCGCCGGCGCGCGCGACAATGCCGCTTTCCGGCGTGCGGTCGTAAATGGCGCACGCGCCCAGCGCCTCAAATTCCCGCCAATCCAGATCGCCCGGATTACAGGTGTATCCGTCAAGAATAACGATGTTCGGCGGGGCTACCATTCCCCTGCCCCTTTTAATTTTTGGCATGACTTGCCAAATTCAACGGCGGCGGCGTCCAGGCTCTCCAGTATCTCCTCCTTGGACTTGCCGCCAGAATCTCGCGCGGCGGAAATCAACGTGTTACACTCGTTGGCATCCATGAACCGGGCCGCCTCCAGCAAACCGGCCTGGTCTTCGCGAGGAATGACCAGGAAACCATGCTTGTCCGCGTGAATCAAATCCCCTGGTTCAATCGTGCGCCCGAAGACCGTGACCGGACAATTCCAACGCACAGGATGGGAGCAAGCGTGACCGACGCAGAGGCGGCGGGCCAGTGCCTTGAAACCGGCGTTGGTCATCTCATCGAGGTCGCGGATCGCCCCGTCGGTGATCGTCCCGACGCAACCCAAAGCCCGGTGCGCATTGCTATTGACCTCTCCCCAAAACGCGCCGAGGACTTGCGGCTTGTCACAGTCCTGCACCACGACGATTTTGGGAGCGGCGTCGGCCGCAATGTAGCGGCGGTATTCGGACCACCCATTGGGGTTGGCTTGGCGATGGGCGGGGTTGCCCGGTTCGATGACGACGGTCACCGCATAGCCGACCATCGGACCCATTTGCGGCATGAAATCACGGACCTCCTCAAGATTAAAGCAGTCCTTGGCGGAATCACGCGAGGTGATTTGTTCCCATCCATTATAAATGGTAGGCGTATTCCAGCGCTTTAACTGCAGGAGATCAGCATGCGAAAGAACGCGCGAAATTGGCGCGCGACTATTGGGCGTCATCATCAGCCGGGAAAGATGCCCAGAAATGCCCGCAGGGTCAATTCCCTTGCAAGCGGCTGGGAGGTGAGGAGGTGGGGATGATCAAAAGCAGATGGGATTTCAGCGTTCATTCTCCCAACGGGAGAAAATCATTCAGCCTGGAGTTGCCCCGAAACCCAGAGGGGCTACCCCAGGATTGGTCCGTTATTTGCCCTTACCCGGAACGGGTTGCATCAATGCTCATCTCACCCACTTCCAATCGCGCCGCTGGGGCTGCCTTTCACCTTTTTGGGCGCCCTCCAAACTGCGAAGAATTCCATAAGTGAGGCCATTAAAATTTAGAAAGCGGTCCCGATCGCGTCGTCGCGAAAAACATCTTCGCGGCGATCCCCACGATTGATCAAATAATAAACCGCCCCCGAATAATCCACCCGCAACTTCGGTGGCATGGCGAAATAACGGCGGCAAAACCGCCCCGGGGTCGAGCCAATTAACTACAAATCTCAAGGACTGACACCCGTACGCCCTGTCGCATTTCCGTAACACGGGACAAGAGCGGGAGCGGGGAGCTTGGCCCGTCGGCCCATTCAGAGAAGCTAAAAAGGATTGATTCCTAACGGCTGGAGGCGTCATCCTCAAAGGATCAAGCCTTTGGACGAGGAAAAAGGTGAAAATATGTCGAGATGGAAAACTGCTTTTGCCGAACAACATGCTGTCGTACGCATTGAGAACTGCCTTCAAGAATTGAACAAGCTGGATGCCTCAGGGCTTCCACCAGACGCAATGCAGGATTATACGCGCTTGCTAAAAATCTTGACGCTCCTAAAAGCGCGATTTTTAAAGCTTGACCCGGAATTGTTTGGAGTAGGACTTTGGGGGAATTTGGGGCAATGGCTAGAAACTACGAAAACTCATATCACCGGATTTTCTAACAGTCGGAATACAGCGACTTTACACGCCGCCAACAATGTGTTGGACCAGTTGCTTAATGCCATTCGGCTTGTGGATATTTGGCCAACGGGGGAAGAGTCCAAAACAACTGCCGACGCGTTCATCGAAGAAATTAAACGTGTCAAGGATGCGAGAAACCAAGTTAAAACTCAATTGGATTCTCTCTCGGCAGCGATCACTGATTCCAGAAAGAGACTTGAAGACAACAATCACGTAATTCAACTGCAAAAACAACGGCTTGACGACTCAATCGCTGAATTCCAAAAGCAATTTTCTCAGGCTCAAGAAAAGCGAATTAAAGACTTCGCTGATACCATTTCTGCGTTCACAGCAAATTTTGAGGGAAACAAAGCCCGTAATGAAGAGATTTTCAAAGTAACATTATCGCAAGGAAAAGCGGAATATGAAAGATTCCTTTCCGAGGTGCAGACTCAGTCAGCTCAACATTTAGACGTTCTTCGAAAACGAGAGGCGGAGGTAAATCAAATCTTTGGCGCAATAGGCGCAATCAGCCTCGCGGGAGATTTTAAAAAAACTGCGGATCAAGAAGGCAAGGCAGCCGATTGGTTGCGCAAAATCACTTTGGAGCTGGGCATTGGGATGGTCGCTATTGCCATTGTTGCCTTCTTTCTCAGTAATGGCGTGACTACACCTGATTGGCGACTGGTGCGCCGTGCGCCAAAAGTAACTGTTACCCGGAAGGGTGATTCGTTGTGCCAAAAGGCGTGTTACCCGTTGGCGCTTGTTAATTGTTCTTCGTTCTTTCTTCTTTGATCCTACTCTCGCTGTCA
>Ga0182016_10001826_pt1 | contig 25490 bp, 20 predicted proteins | sample 712S2MmetaG_FD_120491 | JGI IMG/M metagenome (GOLD analysis project Ga0182016, IMG submission 120491) | Permafrost microbial communities from Stordalen Mire, Sweden - 712S2M metaG | ecosystem: Environmental > Terrestrial > Soil > Wetlands > Permafrost | place: Sweden: Stordalen | collected...
AGGAGCTCAATATGACTACCCCAACGACCAACAACCATACCGACTCGCTCAAAACACCGTGCTCGCATAGCTCCGCCGTCGTTTCTATAGACGTCGTCACTGGAAATGACAAGAAGCTGCGAAATCGCCAGCCGTTGCAAACCTCGCGGCGAAGCGGCGTGTCCGGCTTGCCCCCCGAGTTTCCGGGCGGTCCGGGCAGTGTTGCTACCCCAGGGTTGACCTACAGTCGAGTACAGGTTCAACGCACCTGTGGTCCGTTCAGCGAAGATGAGCGGCAGGGAACAAACTGAGCGCATCCCGGCCAGTACGGCTTCGTTGCTGAACTGGGGCCAGCGCTCGGTTGGGACGCTAATGTTCACCTCCTGGCCCATAAGAATGGCCTCTACGCACGGTCCCTCCGCGCGTTCGTATTGCATTTCGTCGACGGTGCGTACCTTAGCTGAGGTGGCATTGGTGGTCTCAAACCACGGGCGGTTCCCAATGAGTACAGCTACGCTTGCCCCGTTGATGCCTCTGACCGCCGAGATGGCAACGTTTACAATTACGTCTAATAGGTCTGACGCCATCTTTGTCAAAAGCCTACTCATGCTCTGTGCCTTATAGTCGAAAATTCACCATTGCTCTTTGGCGCCCACCGTCCCACTGCTTGTTTCCCGGCCGAACGTCGTGTTCATTCGCAAGGGCGCACGGCCACTTAGACCGAAGCGAGCTGGTGTGTACCAGTGCGGATCTCAATCGACTTCTATGGCAAGGCCCGACGCTTCCTACCGGCCCCCACACCGGCGAACACCTCTGGCAGACCTGTCGAGAACCGTCAACGCTGTCTGCGACGTTCCGACACTAAACTCCTATTTTTACACCCTGCTGACCTTGGATGCAATAGTCATTCTGAGTCAATTTTCTTGAGTCCTCCTATCCTTCTGTCCTGCTGGTGGCAGGGACAAGGGCTTCCCGTTGAGACGAGGTAAGGGGCCGCTACGGAGCTTTGTCACTGATCGAGGCCAGCGTGTCAATCATCTTCTCAAGCCCTGTCTAGGAGTGACGACATTGAGTTGGTAACGGCCGTGTCGCCGTTGCCAACTTAGAAGGACCACCCAAAGATGCGGAAGTTCGTACTCCTCGCCAGTACCGTCGCCGCCGTACTGACCGCCACGGCTACCGTTGTAGCCCCGCCCGCCAGTGCAGCGACGACGGCGACCTTCACCCTTACCGCAGGCACGCTTTCGATCAGTGCGCCGACGGCCCCTATGACCCTCGGGTCACAGGTGGCGTCCACCGTTTCGAGCACGATGAGCGGATCGCTCGGCGTCGTCACCGTCTCTGACCAGCGCGGCGGCACAACCACCTGGACGGCATCGGTGATCGCCACCGCCTTTACACCCACTGCGGGCCCGGCCGACCCGGCCAGCAATGCCAGCTATGCGGCCGGCACGATCACGGTATCAACGGCGGTGGTGGCGACGGCGGTCAATGCATCGGACCTAACAGGTGTATCGACGGTCGTGACTGGTGCTAGCACCGGGGTCAGCACGGCGAGCTGGGACCCAACTATCTCAGTGATCGTGCCAGCTAACTTCGCTCCTGGCGTCTACGTGGCTACTATTACCTCTTCTGTGGCGTAAACCGGGCCAGGCCGGACAGTGCGCTGTCGCTTGATCGCCCTGCCCCTGATCGCCCTGTCTTTGCTCACCGCGGTCACCGTCCCCGCTGGCAGCGCCGTGGGGGCGGCGTTGAACCGCGCCATGGTAAGTCCGGGGGGTATCGGGATCGGCCTCCTGGGCCAGCCCGGTCGCCCTCCGGACGGGCCCCTCGCCCGTGTGTACGTGATCGAGCGGTTGGTGCCCGGGAAAAGCCTCCGTCGCCGCGTCGAGGTCATCAATACCTCTGGAGCGGCAGCGGAGATCGCCGTTTATGTGGCCGCCGCCAGAATGGCTCGGGGTTCTTTCACGTATGCCGCCGGTCACAGCCAGAACGAGCTCTCTAGCTGGACAACGCTGAGCCGCCGCTTGGTCCGCTTGGCGCCAGGTGCCGACGCGTTCGCCGCCCTTACAATCGATGTGCCCGGCAACGCATCATCTGGCTGGCGCTACGCCGTCGTTTGGGCTCAGGTATCGACAATGTCCTCTGTTGACGGCGGCGTCAAGCTCGTGAACCGGGTGGGCCTCCGGATGTACGTGTCGGTCGGGCCCGTCCTGGCCCCTCAGTCAAACTTCGCCATCGGCGCCCTCACCGCTGAGCGCGTCCGGTCCGGCCAACCGCGTATTAGCGCTGGAGTCCACAACACCGGTCGGACTACGCTTGACATCACCGGCAACCTCACCCTGTCCAAGGGCCCGGGTGGCCTTCGCACCGCGCCCCTGCCGGCCCAGCTGGCGACGCGCCTTGCGCCGGGCCGTTCAGAGCTGGTGACCGTGACGTTCGGCGCGGAGTTCCCTCGTGGGCCGTGGAGCGCTCACCTCGTCCTTACGAGCGGGCTCGTCCAGCGGGCAGTCGAAGCCACGATCACCTTCCCCCGCGTCGCTGGCGCGAGCGCCACGCTTCCTGGGACGTCCCCGCTGGCCTTCGTCGCAATCGCGCTAGCCTGTTTGTTGGCGTTGGCCGTTGTTGGGCTCCTGGTCCCGCGGTGTAGGACATCGGCGAGACACCGTCGCCACTCTGGGCCAGCGCGCTAGATATCGAAATGGGACCAGCGGCAAGTTGCACCCTGCCGTGGTTCGTGGAAGCTGAGATGTGGCGTTAAGTACTTCGCCATATGGGTCCCCGCGTTGTCGGTCCGCCGGCTCCCATTTCGAGGGTATGCGGGCCAACGACAAGGTCATCGTCAAGAAAACACTGAGATAAGATAACATACTCCAATATCTTCGGAATCGCCCAGGGCGCCAGCTTTTGGGGCCTACCGGGTGCGTCGAGTTCGACCCGTTCCGGTCCGGGCCCACCGGACTGGACGAGAGTGACATTGGCGATAAAAAAAGGGACGTCGAAGGCTCAAGTTGGCGGTGGGCCCAGCCGAAAAGGTGAGGTAACCACCTGTCTGCGGCGACCGCCTAAGCGAACTGGTCGCTGAACCCTTCCTGGCTGCTCTGGTCAGGTCGTCCGACGACGCCGTCATCGGCAGACCCCCGATGGCAGGTGTGTGTTCTGGAGACACTGCGGCCGAATGCCTGTACGGTCGCGTGGCTCGTTGTCTTTACGGAGGAACGCTGTGTCGCTGAGGTTGCATTTCGACACCGGGCCGGTTCTTGGTGACGGCCGTACGAAGGCTCGTGGTCCCATGGCCGCCAACACCGGGTCTTTGGCCGAGACCGGCTACAGCTTCGGGGCTGGAACACCGCCGCCGACGGCACCGGCACCTCTTGCTCGGCCGGGGGCACCTTAACCCTCAGCTTCGGCATCACCCGGTACGCCGAGTGGACCGAGAACCCCATCGACACGGTCGAGTGACTGGCGCCTTGGCTCAGACTGGCACTAGCCCGAGGTCCCCACGCGACGGACGTACGGACAGAGGCTTCACGATCATCGAGCTCATGGTGGCGCTCCTCGTCTTTTTCATCGCGGTCCCGTCCATTACCTATTCCCTAATTACCACGTTCGACATCACCGCGGGCAACCGAGCCAGAGTGCTGGCGGCCGATCTTCTCTCCCAGTCTCTGGACGCAGTCCGGTCAATGCCCTTCGCCAACGTGCCCTTGGGGAACACCACCACCACTCAAACCGTCGAAAACGAGACGTTCACGATCAGCCAGGAGGTGCAGCCCATCGCACCCCCCGAGCAGAGCACCGATGTCTGCGGAGAGTCCCTCAGCGGCACTGGCAGTGACGACTACCTGCTTGTCTCGCTCGCCATCTCCTGGCCCAGTGCCAGCGCGGCCACGGCCACGCCGGTTATGGGCCGGACCATGTTGGCGCCTCCGGCGACGGTTATCGCCAGCGGCGACGCCGAAGTGATCATCCAGGCGTTCTCCGCCGACGGCAATTCGGCCGTTGGCGTCCCCGTCACGATCAACACCGTCCCGGCCCAGACCTTCAATACCAACAATTATGGCTGCGCCACCTTTCCGTACTTGAACCCTGGGCAGTCGTACACGCTCACAGCCACCGGTTATGTGGGCCCCAACCAACAGGCTCCCGCCACCCTCACCACACCGGTCCTGGCACTGGACCAGACATACGAGCAGACCACCGGCATCACCTGGGACCTGCCGACCACGCTCACCGGCCCCGTACAGACCAGGTGCCTCTCCTCAACCGGCAGTTACATTGCCTGCCCGTCAACCACCGACATCATCTATCCGACCTCCTGTACCGCGGCCTCGTCACCCTGCTCAGGCTCGGCTTCCGACCCGGTCCCGGTCGTCTTCGAACCGACTGGCACGCCGTCGGCCCTCCTTGTCACCGGCGCCAGCGGCCCAGGCGCTGCCGGTGAGGCGTCGATAACAGGCTTTCCCTTTTACAGCACCAACTACGAGGCATGGGCGGGTACGTGCGCTGACGCCCAGCCAGCCGCCGGCTTCGTAGAGGGGCTCACAGCTGTCCCGGCCCAGGCCGCCTTGATCTGGCCCGGGAACCCCGCTGTCACCATCTTCGCCCAGGCCCTCACGGCGTCCAGTTACGGCCATACGGTAACCGCCACCCATGCCAGCGACGCCGATTGCACCAACGGCGAGACGTACAGCTACACGGTCCCTGCCTCGCTCCCGGTCGGCGACACCGTTCTCGCCGTTGCCGTCCCGGCTGGCACCCACTGGAGCTTCGAGCGCAGCGGTGGCACCCCGGTGAACAATGTCGTCATCCCGCCGACGAGCACCTCGGGATTGGCACTGTGAGCCACGACGGCGACGGCCCGAGCGAAGCTGGCTTCACGCTCATCGAAATGATGGTGGCGGTTAGTATTTTTGCCGTCGTCCTGGGCGTCGTCTGTGGCAGCCTCGTGCACATCGACCAACAGGCTTTTGATAACATCGCAATTCAGCAGTTGAGCGACACGGCGATGCTCGGGCTCAATCAGGTCTCAGTCGAGGTACGTGACCTATCGGCCACTTATGACAATACGGTCCAGGCTGGGGACACCGGTACTGCCGACATCGTGACGATGACGGCTACGGAGATCGACTTCCTTTCCGGGGACAAGGTCGTGAGCAATGACAATGCCGGCATAGTCGACGCGAACGGTGGGAGTTTCTACACCGGCTGTGCCAACCTCATCGACATAAAGCTCGTCTCGGGCAACCTCGTCCAGACACAGACGGTTCCCACGCTGGCGAACGGTCAATGCACGTGGACGGCAAGCCCGGGTACGGGGACGCTGCTCCAGAACATAGAGCCCCTCTGCTCGGGGTCCCCGTGCTCCGCTGCAAGTCCAGGGGCAGCGATCTTCAGCTACCTGCAACGCTATCCAAACCAAGAGGTCCCAGCCTCGACACCGGCTCAAGTCGGCGAAGTGACAATAGGCTTCGCTGCCCTGCCGGAACGGAGCGCTCAGGGTACGCCTGTGGTCTTCACCCAGACCGTCCGCCTCGCCTCGGTCCTAGCGGATCCGTCCTCGTAGATCAAGGGCACGCCATGACCAAACTCTGGACCGACCACCAGCGCGCCGAAGAACCGTCTGGGTACAAACAAAACGGCGAGCAGGGTATCGCTTTGTTCATGACCATCCTCATTATCACCATAATGGGGCTCCTAGCCGGTGCCGGCCTAATGGCGACAGTCCAGAGCTCGGTGATCGCGGCCCAGAACTCTAGCTACGCGGCAGCTCTTGGCGCCGCCGATTCAGGCGTCGACGACCTGCTGTACCGGTTGAACGCCAACGAGGACACAAGTTTCCAGCTAGCCCAGAACATATACAACTACGACCAGCAGCTCCGCTTGGCCTCCTCGGCTCCCTGCCCGACAAGCGCTAGCCCGGCCCTCCCCCCCGGCGCCTGCGGGTGGGTCACGATACCCGAAGACAATGACAACGTCCGGTTCATGCAGTACCAGTACAGCATCCCGTCGGACCACCCACCGGCTCCGACCGGTGCGGCTACGACGGCCGGCTCAACTGGCTCCAGCCTGCTTATCTTCGACGTCACGGGCCGGGTCGTCCCCAACCACTCCTCGACCGTCTCCCGCTCCATCCGCGTAGTTCTTTCCAGGAGCACGTTCCTCAACTACGGCTACTTCACCAACGTCGAGACGGAGGACCCTCAGCAGTACGACCTAGACCCGGCCCAGGCGGGCTGGCCCGAGTTCGGCTCGTACGGGGGGACCGGGGCCACGGCGTGGAACGGCAACCCCACGCAGGCGACCCAGCCAAAGAACGCGTATGATGCCGCGCTCGAATACTGCCAGAACTACTGGTTCGGGGCGAACTTGGCGCCGAACGAGGCGACACAGGCCGCCACTGCGGGCGTGGCCATATCAGAGGACCCTCGGTCGGTCCACTCCGAGACGAGCGGCGGCTACAGCCTGAACAACATTTGCACCTTCACCAAATGGGAGACCGGCGATACGTTCTACGGGCCGGTCCGTACGAACGATGTGTTTTTCGTCGACGGCGAAACCAACTTCTACGGGCCGGTCGTTGTCGGTACGCCGTGCAACATGCTGAACTCGGGGGACCCGGGAGCTTCGCAAGCCGGGTGCTCCGTCCTCGGTGAAGGCAGCCAGTACACCCCCGACGCGGCCAACAACGACGGTGAAGGTGTGTACTGGATCGATACCCAGCCTATCCTTTCCACCTCCCCGGTGGCCGTCACCCCGACCTTCACTGACGCCCCCAAGTACGCACCGCCGGTGAACTTGCCGCCCAGCAACCCGAACCTGGCCGAGCAGGCGGCGGCGGACGGCTGCGTCTATGAGGGTATGACCTACTTCGACTTCCTTAGCTCCGGGAACGTGTACGTGTACAGTCCCGGCACCGCGGCAGCGGTGACTGCAGGCACTTTCACATTGAACTCGGGGTGCAGCGCCAACGGTCAGGTAACGCTCAGCTCCCACCCGGTTCTCTATGTCAACCAGGCCAGCGGCACCGGCTGTCTTGACAGCACCAGCAGTGACTACACCTTCGGAGGCCTGGTGCAGAGCAACGACTACTATCCGGGTCTCATCGCCAATTACCGCTCTGGCACACTACATCAGTGGCAGTACGGTACCTCGCCCGCGACCGATCCCCTGGCCTTCGCGTGCAACAACGGTGACGCTTGGGTCGGGGGCGTCGTCAGCGGCAGCGTCACCGTGGGAGCGGCCCACAATGTGGTGGTCTACCAGAACATCACCTATGCGAACACGAGCTACTTGATAGCCGGGACGACAGTCAGCGCTACCGGCAGCGACGTTATCGGGCTCGAGCCGACCGACGACGTAGTCGTCTACCACCCGGTGGATTGCCCCAGCTGGGACTCCAACTGGAAGACCAGCACCGCTGCCAGTTGCGTGAACCCCAATCCGGCCATCAACGACTTTGGGAGCGCGTGCCCATTGGGCCAGGCGACCACATGGGCTTACGGGAGCTCTGCCTCCCCCGCTGATTGCCAAGTCAACCAGATCGATGGGGCAATTCTGGCCTTCCAGGGTGAGTACACGGCTGAGAACTACGCCCTTGGGCCAAGCATGGGGACACTGACAGAATTCGGGTCGGTCAGCCAGGCCTACCGGGGCCGACTAGCGGGCACGGGCGCCGGGGGTGGCTACGCAAAGCAGTACATCTACGACCCCCGGCTCGCCTCGTTGAGCCCGCCGAACTTCTTGCCACCCGGCCTTTTCAACTGGAGCGAGGCCAACTGGTCGGAAATCAGCGGTCAGGTCCAGGCACTTACCTCCAATACCGAGGTCGTCCCCGCCGCCCCCGCCGCCCCGGTGCCCACGTCACCGATGTACACCGTGCCCCCCAGCACGTCAACGACAACGACCGTGCCAGGAACGACCACGACAACCTCGTCCACCACCACTACCGTCCCACGCACGACGACGACCGCGCCCACCACGACGACTTCGACGAGCACGACCACGACGAGCACGACCACGACGAGCACGACCACGACGAGCACGACCACGACGAGCACGACCACGACACCTCATACAGCCCCGAGCTTTCCCTCCGCGACCACGCAGATCATTGACTACTGCTATGCCACGGCAATAGGGACCGCTGGGCTCTACCCCGCCGCGGCTAAGGACGCTGGCGGTCCGCCGTGGGGCGGGACTTCCCAGACTTCGTTCAGTGTCACAACCAGTGGGGGGACCCAACCGATCACGCTGACGCCGGTTTGGACGGGCACGGGAGCATCTGGGGCAACCGATACATTGTTTACGTATAACACGAGTACCGGTGCTGTCACATATAGAGGTGGTGCTTCAGCGGGCAACAACGTAACGCTTACAGTCGTCGCCAGCAACGGGACAGCGCCCAATGCCACAAGCCCGACCTATTCCATTGTTGTCCACACCAATGTCGGGACAAACGGGTGCTGACCCGCAGGTAGAGGTCACCGCGGAAGCAGGTGATCGCGCTGGGCTCGTGCTCGGTGATGGCAAACGTCTCTGCCACATGGCGCCAACAACGTTGACCTGTCGGTTTAAAAACCCGGCTATGCCTGTGTGCGGCCTACGCCCGCCGGGTTGCGTGGGAGCAGAACAGCTCCGGGCGGTAGGGAGATCTGCTGTTCAGCAAATCCGATGAGCGGCGTCGCCATGACCGAAGTGTTCTCGTCCCTTTCCTGCAAGATGAGAGTCGGCGGTGGTTGGCAGTACCGGCCTCTGTCCCCGGCGACGGGACCTCCGGTCGAGCATGGTCGCGACCTCGGGAGCCGGTACGGCGGGTGAGAACAAGTAGCCCTGGCCGAGCTCACAGCCGAGGTGCCGGAGCTGCTGGAGCTGTCCTGGCGTCTCGATCCCCTCAGCGAGCACGGTCATGTCGAGCTTTTGGCCGAGCGAGACGATCGCCTCGAGCAGTGTGTCGTTCCGGGTGCTCGCCTTGGAAGGGCTGACAAAGGACCGGTCGATCTTGATGATCTGCGGGCGCAAGAGGGCGAGGTACGAAAGCGAGGAATACCCGGTGCCGAAGTCATCGAGCGCGATTGCCACACCAAGACGGTTGAGGCGCTCGATCACGCTCGTCGCCCCGACGACGTCGACGAGCGCCACGCTCTCAGTGATCTCGAGGAGGAGGCGCTGGGGTTCAAGTCCGCTCGCCGTGAGCGTTCTCTCGATCATCGACACCAGGTCCGGGTCGTGGAACTGGCGGGCCGAGAGGTTGACCGTGACAAAAGGCCAGCTCCACCGCGCACCCGCTCCCTCCCAGGACCTCGCCTCAGTCACGGCATCGCGGAGCGCACGGGAGCCCAGCTCAAAGATGAGGTCGCTCTGCTCGGCAAGCGGGATGAACACGTCGGGGGGCACCTGTCCCCGCTCGGGGTGCTGCCAACGCATCAGCGCTTCGAAGCCGACCACCTCGCTCGTGATGAGATCGACGATGGGCTGGTAATGCATCGAGATCTCACCGGACTGAAGAGAGTACCCAAGCTCCTGGACGAGAGCGAAGCGGCTGACCGCCTGCTGGCGCATGGCGGGGGTGAACAGGACGTGGCGTCCCTTGCCCTGGCGCTTGGCCTCGTACAGGGCGGCATCGGCAGCCTGGATGAGCCCACTACAGTCCGTGCTCGTCCCATCGAAGACCACGACCCCGATGCTCGCGTGTTGTTCGAGGTGCCCCCCAACGAGGAAGAACGGCTCCGCGAGCACGCCGAGAAGACGCTCGGCCGCCTCCTCGGCCTGAGCGGGCGACGTCAGCCCCTCGGCCAAGTAGAGGAACTCGTCGCCCCCGAAGCGGCACAGTGTGTCCGAAGAGCGAGCCACCTCCTCGAATCGGCGCGCCACGGCAACGAGCAGCTGGTCGCCGACGAGGTGGCCGAAAGTGTCGTTCACCCCGTTGAAGTCATCGAGGTCCAACAACAACACGGCTCCCCACCCGCCCTGGCGAACGGCCCTCCCGTGCGCCTGGGAGAGCCGGTCCTCGAAGAGCACCCGGTTGGCGAGGCCCGTTAGCCGGTCGTGCAGTGCCTGATGGGAGAGTTGCGCACTGAGCGCCCGTTCCTGGGTGATGTCCCGGACCGACGTGACGAAGTAGGACGTTCTCCCAGTAGCGTCCCGCGCGGGGGACTTCGACACCTCGACGTCGATCACGCGTCCGTCGTTTTTCAGGTAGCGCTTCGTGTAGCTCACCTGGTCGGCCTCGCCCGAGGTCAGCCGGCGGTGGGCCTCCTCGGTAATGCCGCGGTCTTCGGGATGGGTGAACGGTGCCGAGTCCTTGCCGATGATCTCCTGCCTGTCGCGTCCGGCCATCTGGCAGAAGGCGTCGTTGACGGCCAGGATCCTGTCCTCGAGATCGACGAAGATCATGCCGGCCATGTTGTTCTCGAACGCGAGACGGAAGCGCTGCTCGCTATTGGCGAGCGCCTCGGCGCTAGCAAGCTCGGAAGCGACGGCGTGCAGCTCGACCTCGGCCCGGACTTTAGCCGCTGCTATCTGGGCGCTGTCGTCGCGGATCGCCACGACGGTCCACGGCTTGCCGTCCAGTATGAGCGGCGCGATGGCGGCCTCGATCGCGATCTCCAAGCCGTCCCGGCGCAAGAGCGTGAGGCCCGAGCCGGTCCCCAGTGCCCCCGCGTCCAGGACCCCGGCGAACTTGCCGCTTTGGGCGGCGTGGCTACCTCGGTACCGGGACGGGACGAGCATCTCGACAGCCTGGCCGACGAGCTCGTCCCGCGCGTAGCCGGTCAGGACCTCGAGGCGTTCGTTCGCGTGGCAGATCACCCCGTGCTCGTCGACGTAGGCGATCCCGTCTGGTAGCACCTCAAGCAGGTGGTGCCAGGAGAGGGGAGGACCTTCGAAGTAGCTCACCGTGCGACCGCCATCATCGGTTGGCGTCCATATAAGAACTATCGGCAGATGGCTTGGTTGAGGGAGGGGGAAAGACTGTGGGAGGCACAGAACGACCCTGGCTTGGCCCTGGGGGCCCCTCGGGTACTACCGCCAACCGGCCCCTGTCTGTCTGAACGGGCCACAAAGCCCAACCGGGCCACCATCCCGAGCCCTGGGTTCCCAGGGGCTCAGCTGTCCAGGGATCCACCCGGGGCGCTCGCCAATCCCCCCGGACAAGTTCCCTGCCCAGAGGCCGGATCGGAGCCTTAGTGCACTCTTGGTTGCTGCTAGCACTTTGTCCTTTCCTACAGACGTTGTGGCAGATGGCCGATATTCTCAGTACCCGCCGGTCTCGGCGCCAGGTAGCCGAGCATCGGCCCAAGGTGGCAAGGAATGCAAGTACCAGTCGCAAGTGGAGCAGGTGCGCCGCGCCGACCTGTCAAGCGCGCAATGCTCCGGACGCACAGCTGGGCAGTGCTCGTGGTGTTACTTGTCGTCGTGGGCACGATGGGCTCCTGGCTCGCTGCCTCCGGGTTCGCTCACAGCGCAGGGCAGAAATCGCACAAATCCTTCGTCACGTCCTCTGCTGAGGTCGCGGCAACGTTGCAGTTAGCGGTTGAGCACGAACAAGATCTCATCGTGAGCGCCCAGACCTTCGTTCTCGGCAACCCTACGGCCACCGAGGCGCAGTTCGTCCAGTGGGCGGACGACATGAACGTGATGCGGCGGTACCCTGAGCTTCAAGGCATCGGGAGCATGCAGATCATCCCCGCCTCACACATAGCAGCCTTCTCAAAGCTCGCGACAACAAATTATCCCGCCCCCTTTGTCATTGTCCCACCGGGGAAGCGCCCCTTCTACTGTCTTGCGGTCATCAACGTCGTCCGCAACGCCGGCGACGGCCTCCCACCTGGTTTCGATCTCTGCGCCGGCGCTTCAGGCCAGCGCCAGCTGGCGAGCCGAGGTTCGGGTCAGGAAGTCTTAGCGCCCATCGTCATTCGCAAGGTCACGGCCCTGGCGCTCGGCGTACCGATCTATAAGGGCGGATCACTACCCACGACGGCGGTGGCGCGCCGGGCCGCGTTCGCCGGTTGGGTCGGCATGAGCATCGTGCCGGGTGTCATCTTGACAACAGCACTCCAGGGCCACCCCAACACCGCGGTCGCGCTGCGTTATGGGGGCCGGTCCTCGACGGTCGTGTTCCGAACTGGTCGTGCTCCTTCAGGCGCGCAGGTCGCCTCCGTCAATCTCCACAACGGCTGGACGGTCCAGATCTTTGCAGCCATCAGTAGCGGAGGTGTGCTAGGCAACGCAAGCGCGCTGGCCCTTTTCATCGCGGGCATCGCGTTGAGCCTGTTGTTTGGTTTTGTCATCCACCTCTTGGGCACGGGACGGGCTCGGGCGACGGCGTTGGTCCTCGAACGTACTGAGCAGCTTCATTTCCAGGCTCTGCACGACTCGCTCACCGGGTTGCCCAATCGGGAGTTGATCCTCGACCGCACAGGACAAATGCTGGCGCGTGCCCACCGGAGCCACCTCCCCGTCGCGGCCATGTTCCTCGACCTCGACGACTTCAAAGACATCAACGATACTTTGGGCCATGATGCCGGGGACCAGCTGCTCGTCGCCGTCAGCTCGAGGCTCGTCGCCGTGTTGCGAGAAGGCGACACGGTGGGCCGTCTCGGTGGAGACGAATTCGTCCTGCTGGTAGAAGGAGACTCGCTCAGTGCAGGAGCCGAGGTCGTCGCGGACCGGATCCTCGAGGTGTTGCAGACCCCGTTCGAGATCGCCGCGAGCGTCCTCCCGCTTTCGGTATCCGCGAGCATTGGCATCGCCACAGGCTACAGACTTACACCTCAAGAGCTACTGCGTGATGCCGACATCGCCCTCTACCGGGCAAAGGCCGCCGGGAAGCGCTGCAGCGCTGTCTTTGCGCCCTCCATGCAGGCTGCAGCCCAAGACCGCCGTCACATGGCGGTTGACCTGCACAACGCGCTCGGCGCGAACCAGTTCTTCCTCGTTTACCAACCAACGATCGATCTTCAGACAAATGCCTTTACGGGTGTCGAGGCGCTGTTGCGGTGGCGGCACCCAGATCGCGGCGTCGTTCTGCCTGACGAGTTTATCCCGGCGCTCGAGGCGAGCGGGCTCATCGTCCCCGTCGGTGCCTGGGTCCTCGACGAAGCGTGCCGACAGGGCGCAATTTGGCATACCCGAGGTCATCGCTTCACCGTCTCTGTCAACGTGTCCCGCAATCAGCTCGAGAGGTACCAGATTGTTGACGACGTCCACAACGCTCTCACCGCCAGCGGCTTCGATCCCTCCAGCCTGATCCTTGAGCTCACCGAGACGACGCTCATGAACGATGTTGAAGAGACCATCGCTCGCCTTGGGCTGTTGAAGGCGCTTGGCGTTCGACTGGCGGTTGACGATTTTGGCACGGGTTATTCGTCCCTCGCCTACCTCCGTAGGTTCCCGATCGACGTGCTGAAGATCGATCGGGCGTTTGTGTCGGGTATCACCGATTCACTCGAGTCTGCAGCGCTCGTCCACACCCTTGTTAAACTCGGCAAGATCCTCCAGCTCGAAACCATTGCTGAGGGGATCGAGGACGATGACCAGCGGACGTGCCTTCAGGCTGAGAAGGTCGATGTGGGGCAAGGCTTCTTTTTCTCCCGACCGCTGGACGCCGACGCAATCGACAAGTTCCTCGAGGGTTTCACTACCACCAACCCGGTAAAGCGAGCGAACATGACCGCCTCGACGTAAACGATCTCTCGATTTAGGACAACGAGGCGCGGCGTGCCAAGAGGTGCGCAACAACCGAGCCGAGCGGTCTTTGGGACTGCCGAGTAGCAGTGGCTCTGATCATCACTTGCCGTTTCGTTCACCCGCGAGGGACACCGCGTTTCGCGGTTCTTGATTCCCTGTCTCTTTGACCTCGCGGCCCTTGCCCACCACGGGGGTCTCATAGGTCCGACTAGACCGTCGCCCGACATGGCGGAGGCGAGCCTCACAAAAAGTGGACGTCGAACTGGTTGTGGCGCCACACGATGCCTACCACTTTCCCGACCACGAGCGAGCCCGGGATGGCGCCGAACGACCGGGAGTCGCACGACTTGGCCCGGTTATCCCCTAAGACGAAATAATCGCCGGCGGACTGGAAAGCCTTCACCGGCCAGATGCGCCGTCGCCGAGGCGTCAAGGGCGCTGCTGCTTACGTCCCCTGGGCCCTTGATGGGGCACCACTGGCCGAGCAGCGCCAGTTCCTGGCCGCCCTCCCCGTCCCCGTACGGTTGATCAACCGCCTGGTGTGGGAGCCGCGGTACCAAAAGCAGGGCCGGTGGAAAATCTGAGCTGAAGCCAGCCCGTGCCTACCCGGCATCAAATCACGTTCTCAAGGATCGAAAGGCGAACACAATGAAACTCACCATTTTCGGGGCAAACGGAAAGACGGGGACAAGGCTGGCCGTGCCACCCCACAGCGACCTACTGGTCGTCACCGCCGACGTCATGGGCCTAGTCGCGATCGCACCGGCGGTGTCGGGCGCGGACATCGTAGTGTCAGCTGTCGGCCCTCGCGGCCGGGCCGCGACCACCATCCTGCGGGACAGTACCCGCAGCATCATCGCGCCGATGAAGAAGTCCGGGGCCAACCGGCTGGTGACGGTCTCGGGGTCGATGGTCGACGACACCGCCGATGGGTTTTTCTTGCGCCACGTGGCTAAACCCATGACCCGACGCATCTTCAAGGGGCCTTGCGCAGACATGCGCCAAGCCGAAGACCAGATCCACGCCAGCACGCTCGACTGGACGATCCTGCGCCCGCCGCGCCTCACGGACAAGGGAGGTACAAGAAGGTACCGAACGGCGATCGATCGCAACCTGGCGCACGGCTCAACGCTCTCTCGCACTGACCTGGTCACGTCAATACTCACTCTTTCCGATGACCCCAAGAGCATCGGCAAGCAACTCTTCATGGCCAATTAATGTCCGAGGTCCACGGCTCGGAGCGCGCGGTACACCATTGGACTAACGGCCATTGCCAACTTGTTAGACCTACCACCGACGTCATTGCTCCAGCCGAGTCTCGGCGAGGCCGGTCTGGCGAACGGCTATCAGGTCGGTTCTATTGAACTCTTGATAATGACTTCGCTCAGTCAAGCCATACAAACGGGAGGATGTTCGATGTACCACCGCGTCGTCGCCAACAAGGTCCGCTCCACCTTCGACCAGGTCAGCCGGGGCAAATGGGAACCTATGCTCGCGGGCATGGCGCCCCGGTTCAGCTACCGCTTCTACGGAGAGCACGCCCTCTCCGGCGAGCGCCATACCCTTGATGGCCTGCGCCGTTGGTGGGAACGAAGCGTCGAGTTGTTCCCGCAGCCCACCTTTGCGGTCCAAGAAGTCATAGTGGCCGGCAGTCCGTGGGCCACGCGGATTGCCACACGTGTCCGAATTGGCACCACCCTGGTCGACGGACCGTCGTACGAAAACGTCTTCATGTAGAACATGCTCATGCGCTGGGGCCGGATCACAGAGATCCACACTCTGGAAGACAACGTTGTGCTAACGCGGGCCTTGGACCACATCGCTGAAAGCGGCAACCTCGAGGCCCACGCATCTCCTATTACCGATACTGCGCCAGTTCGCTGACGCGGCGTGTGCGTGGATCCCTCGGTCCTTTCCATTTCCTTCCCGGCGCGCTTGCCGGGTTGATCACACTGAGGTTGGTAGAACAAGACGTCGCTCAGTTAGCGACGACTTGGGCGAAGTGAGGCCGATCACCTATGCCTCTCGGGTCCCGAGCCAGTGCGGGCCCATGGGCACCTACCACCGCCGGACGGGGTCAGGTCCCCACCTCGCATGGGCCCCTTGACCGGCGCAGGCGGTTTCTCAGGTCCCCCCGACGCCCGCCTCAGGGCGCCCTGCGCACCAGTCGTCGAGGCTCGCCACCCTCTCGGGGTGCACCCGGCTTCGGGCCAGGAAACCGGTCCCGTACTGGGGCATCGGGTCCTGGTCCGTCGGTTGGTAGCGGAGGTCGACGCTCCAGCGGATGTGCTCCGATGCGTTGGGGCCGGACGAATGGATGAACCGGTCGTTGAAGACGATGGCCCCACCGGCGCCCAGCGGCACCAGCCGCGCCCGGGCTTTTAGCGGCGCGACGGCCGCGTCGTCCATCTCAAGGTACGCCGTCCCCGAGTACGTTTCGAAGTGGAACCCGGCGACCGCCTCCTGGTGGGTCCGTGGGATCATCCGGAGGCACCCGTTTTCGACGGTGGCGTCTACGACAGCGACCCAAACGGTGACCACGGGGTTGCTCCGGGCGTCCGGCCAGTAGGACTTGTCCTGGTGCCAGGGGACCTCCCCAGCCGCCACCCGCGGCACCTTGGGCCTCACGTTGTAAACGGGGTTTGCGAAGATCTCAGGCCCGATCAGGCTTTCGACCACGTCCAGGATCTTGGGATTGCTCATTAGCTCGAAGTACCCGGTGAGCCGGTCCCGCCAGCTCCGGCCCGTGAACGTGACGAAGTCTTCGGCGCTCAGTCCCTCGAACAACCGGGCCAGCCGGGTCTCGAAGGGGTCGCCGGCGAGGGGGTCAGTAATGCGGCCCGCGGCCATGAGCTGGTCGGCGATCAGGTCGACCTTCATCATCATGGCGGCGCGGACGGGGGCGAGGTCGTCGCAGTCCAAGAGGCCCGGCAGCACGAGGTACCCTTGCTCGTCGTACTCGTCGACCTGGCCGGGGCGGAGGGCCCCCTGGGCCCCGCTCCTCAGCTCGGCGTCAGTTAGGGCGTAGTCCCTGAACAAAGAAGCCTCCCCGTACACAACTGTCCTCCGGTCTGGTTGGACCCCCCTCGCTGGCACCGGCGTTGCCGTCGGGTCCCAGGCCCTGCCCGCGCTGTGCTGTTGATGGTACCGCGGCGCCCTAGCCCCAGGACGGCCCGCCTACCCGGCTGCGGGCCCGGGTGGGCCAAGTTTAGCGAAGTATCGGGACGACCCGGGGACGGCGCAGCCGGCCCACCTCGGGCCCGCAGCCGGGCGCCGCCGGTAGCGTCCGCGCCTCGCGTCGTGAGCGCTACGCACGCCCCGTGCGCCTCGGCCCAGGGCGTCGGCTTGACTAAGACGATTGCCCTCGAACTGGCTAAGCGCGGGATCACGGTCAACGCCGTCGCCCCCGGTGCCATAGAGACGCCCCTCAATACGCAAGCATGGGACGACCAAGTGCGGGAAACGTACCGGAGGCGGATCGGGCCGGGACGGATAGGTACAGTGGAGGAGGTGGCTGACGTGGTTGTCTTCTTGGGCCCGTACGCGTGCCGGTACATCACCGGGCCAGAGATCATCGTGGACGGCGGCCTCACCACCAATTGGAATGTAGACCATGTGGACACCGGCCCGGTGTAGAAGGCGGGCCCGGTTTTCGAAGTGGTAGGTGGCACGGGGGGCAAGTCAGTGGTCCGTGTGGCAGGTTTTGTCTTGGTTCGAAGAACCTGCCCGGGGCCCTTTAGTGAGCTGGACGGGGGACCATGACCGACACAATGCGAGCGCTCGTCAAGACAGCACCAGGGCCTGGGAATATCGAGGTGCGTGAGGTAGCCGTGCCGCACGCGGGGGCGGGCCAGGTCCGCGTCGCGGTCATCGCCACCGGTATCTGTGGGACGGACCTGCATATCGTCGACGGCGAGTTCGCGACCAGGCCTCCCGTCATCATGGGGCACGAGGTCACCGGAGTCATAGACGAGATCGGGCCGGACGTCGCGCCGGAATGGTTTGGTCGACGCGTCGCCCTGGAGACATACGCCAGCACCTGTGAAGCCTGCGAGTACTGTCGAAGTGGCCGGCGCAACCTGTGCTCCGAACGGCGCTCGATCGGTAGCCACGTGGACGGCGGGTTCGCCAGTTATGTCGTCGTACCCGTTCACAACGCTCATAGCGTGGACGAGTCGGTGGGTTACCTCGCGGGAGCGCTGTACGAGCCGCTCGCCTGTGTTGCACACGCACTCTGCGACCCGGCGGTTGCGTCCCCGGGCGACTCGGCCCTTGTTGTCGGCCCCGGTACTATCGGTTTGCTGGCCGCTCAGGTGTTGCGTTCCCAGTGCGCCTCCGTCGTTGTCGTCGGCACCGAGCGTGACGCGGTACGCCTGAAGGCCGCTTCAGAGCTGGGCTTCGTGGCCGTACGCAGCGAGGACGTGCCTTCAGCTACCCCGAACGGGGGTTTCACCGTGGTCGCGGAGTGTAGCGGCTCAGAGCGTGGCGTTACTACGGCGTTGCGTTCAGCGCGCAAAGCGGGCCGGTTTGTCCAGGTCGGCCTTTTTGGGCATCCGGTGCCCATCGAGCTCGACCTTGTTTGCCTGAAGGAGCTCGAGGTGACGTCGGGGAACGCCAGTACGCCGAGGTCGTGGGGCCGGGCCGAACGTCTCGTATTGTCGGGATCTATTTCCCTGGATAGGCTGGTCAGCGCCTCATTGCCAATTGCCGCCTGGCAGGAAGCCTTTGCCCGGACGCGAACGGGCGACTGCGTCAAACTTGTACTCGAGCCCCAGACAACAGCGTGAGGGCAGCGCGCCATCCACCGTCACAGCCGTGACTTCGGCCCGCCGTTGTGCTCGGCTGCGATGAGGTCCCGGTACCAATAGAAACTGGCCTTGGGTGTCCGTTTCTGGGTGGGGTAGTCGATGTGGACGATCCCGAACCGCCTCCAGTAGCCCCAGCTCCATTCGAAGTTATCGAGGAGTGCCCAGACGAGATAGCCCCGCAAAGGCACCTTCGCCTCCACGGCTTGAGCGGCGGCGGCAACGTGTGCGGCGAGGAAGTCTCGGCGCTCGACGTCGAGCACCCGGCCGTTATGGTCCACCACGTCGGGAAAGGCCGCGCCATTTTCAGTTATGTAGATCGTCCGAGGCGCATAGTCGCGCGCCACTCGTACCAGTACCTCCCGCAAGCCGTCCGGCCGGATCTCCCAATCCATGTCGGTGCGGGCGGTACCGGCTTGGGGGACCTGGCGAGCGCCCTCGCCATCAAGACCAGCGGCGACGAGGCTCGAGGTGTAATAGTTGACCCCTAAGAAGTCGATGGGAACTGCAATACTTTCCATATCGCCGTCCTGGACCGGCGGCATTATCTTGTGCCACTGATCGACCATGTCCTGGGGGTAGGCACCGTGGAAGAGCGGGCCCAAGAACCAGCGGTTGTGGTGCCCGTCCAACCAGTGTGCCGCTGACCGGTCGGCGTCTGTGTCGCTGGCCGGCCAAAGGTGGTCGAGGTTGAGGGTTATCCCGACTTGCGCCTTTGGCACTACTTGGCGCAGCACCTCAACGGCTCGACCGTGCGAGAGCAGGACGTGGTGGGCGGCCGCCAGGGCGTCAACCTCCGAGCAGCGCCCGGGCGCGTGTTCGCCCCACCCATAGCCAAGCCAGGAGACGACCCACGGCTCGATGTGGGTGATCCAGTGAGAGACACGGTCCCCGAGATGCTCGGCCACCACCTTGGTGTACTCGGCAAAGGCTTCTACCGTGGCGCGCTCGGGCCAACCCCCTTCGTCCTCGAGCGCCTGCGGGAGGTCCCAGTGGTAGAGAACAGCGAACGGCTCGATCCCGGCGTCCAGGAGCCCGTCGACCAGCCGGTCGTAGAAGTCGAACCCGCGAGGGTTCAGGCGGCCCCGGCCGGCCGGGAGGACCCTGGGCCAGGAAATCGAGAACCGGAACGCGTCGACGCCGAGGTCCTTCATCAGTTCGATGTCTTCGCCATAGCGGTGGTAGAAGTCACAGGCGACGGCGCCGCTCTCGCCGTTGCGGACCTTGCCGGGCGTCGCACAGAAGCGGTCCCAGATGCTCTCGCCCCGTCCGTCCTCTGCCACAGCCCCTTCAAGCTGGTACGAGGCTGAGGAGACGCCCCAAAGGAAACCGGGGGGAAAGCGGGCGGAGTAGGCGTCGCTCATTCGTGCCCACCCGACGCCGGCAACGAGGTGCGCAAGGGGCGGTGGAGCGCCCCCAACTTCAACGCACTTGTCACTATGTGGCTCCTTTCTCAGTTCTTCGTCTTGCTTTACGACGCGAAAGTGGTCTCCAGCGGAGCAGTGGTACCCTCCCGGGCCGCCGTCTTGGCCGCTATCGTGATCTCCAAGGCGTGACGGGCGTGGTCGGTCCCAGCAACGGGCTCCTGCTTGAGAGCGAGGCACTCGACCAGGAGGTCTACCAGAAGGCCGTCGGCGGGCACCTCGAGGTCAGTGTAGTAAAGGGCCAGGATAAGGTCTCATTGCTGCCCGGTGCTCCTGGGACAGCTCAGGCGAGGCGGACCTCACGGAGGTCTTCGGTCCCGCCGGTGGCGACGTGGTGCAGATCGATCAGGTGCGGCGCTCAAGGCCGGCTCATCACTAGGCTGGGAGACAAGATGAAAACCAGCCTTGACCTGCCGCCCGGGCCGAGCTTGACGCCAGAGGAAGCTCAACGGGTCGAAGCAGGCATCAGCCAGATGCTGGAGAGCATGGGACGACGACCTGAGCCGGTCACTGGCTGGTGGTACTCGGTGCAGTTCCCAGAGCTTGGTGACACCACCATTGTCGAGGCCTGGCTCCACGGCGACCATGACGGTGTCCGCCAACTTGTCGAGTTGCTCCACGCCCGCTCCCGGGCCAGCGCCGAAAGGGTGGCGCAGGATCCTGCGTTCATGGAGTTCCTCCGCGACCGCATGGCACGCCTCGCCTAACTCCGCTCCACGTGCCTTTCGGCAGCGTCGATGCTTTCAGAGATTGGGTCGGGCGGGACGACCCCTCCTACCGCGAGGCCCGGCTGGTCGAAGCTTGGATAGCCCAGCTGGGGGACCGGCCTTGGGCGGAGCCGAGCGAGCCGGCCCCGGAGATGTCGAACCAACCGGAGTACGAGGTGCGCACCGCGGTGCTCCCCGGCAGCGGCGTCGAGGTGATCTATCGGCACACCTACAACCCGGGAGCCTCCGCCGGGACCGTCGACCTTATCTGGGTTGGACGGATCGGAACGCACGGCGACCACTAGGACGTTCGCCCTTGCCGGAAGGGCGGCTCGAGCTTGGCAAACCGCTCCACGGGCTCTGGTACTCCCGGCGGCGGCACCGGTACGGCGCCAACTAAAAGCCCGCTCAGTGGGCATCTATTACCGCGCCGGCCAGCCCAGCCTGTGCCTGGAGCGTAAGTAGGGCGGTGTCCAGCACCTGGTAGGGGTGCCATCCTCCCGTTTGCCCTCAACCATCGCCTGAGAGGAAGAGCGTCCCCGCCCACCAGTCGATGTCTAACAGCTAGGGGCGACCAAGGAGGTCACAAGTGACCATTTTCGCCCTTCCCAGTGCCATTTTTAGTTAAGAGAACACGTGCTCGTCGCCAATGTCGTGGCTATGGGCGACCAAAGGGGCGGGTGGAAAGGGTTGGACACCGGGCAGTTGCGTGACCATCTCCTCGCCGCCACCGCCGTAGGGCGCATGGCGGGGGCGGCCAAAGCGGTGGAGCTCGGTTACGGCATCGAAGCCGACCCCGGCCCCTCGGGGCAGACAGGGTCATCCGAAGGGCGGCTCGCCGCTCCCTGACGGCTATTGCCTCACCAGTTTGAGCGAACCTCCTACTGCACGAAAGGGAGCCGAGGCCGCCGAGGGAGCGAAGGAAGGCGAGGGGGCCCGCAGGGAGGCTGGCCGGCGACCACTCAAGGCCGTTGTCCGTGCTGTAGCTGGCACTCGCCTCCCCGGTCGATACGCACCGGGCATCGGGAAAGCACTGCACCTGGTAGGGCGTAATAGGCATGTGGGAGGCCGACCAAGTACGCCCCCCGTCCTTGGTGACAAAGGCGCCGCTGAGGCTGAGCTGGCCGGAACTGGACGCCACCACGGTGCAAGTAGAAGCGCTCGCGCACGACAGGTCGACCTGGCCTATGTCGCGCTCGGGACCAGAGGGGGTCTTCGTCAGACCGTAGGCATGGGACAGCTTGGCCGGCGCGGGGTGCGATGCCCAGGTCCTGCCGCCGTCGGCGGTCTCAAAGAACACGGGCTTGCTGGTGGCGCCCACCTCGACGAAGGCGCACTGGGCGACGCTCGAGCAAGCCACGTTGCTGATCGGCGTCCCGCCCTTGGTTGGGGCGAGGTGCCAGGTCTTGCCCCCGTCCCGGGTGAGCTCGACCGATCCTCCAACCGAACTCGCGCCTTCGGCGTAGCAAGTGGTGGCGTTCGGGCAGGTCAGCGAGAAGCCGGACAGTAGGCCGCGGCTGGGGACTTGGGCCCAAGAAGGGCTGATCTCGCCCGCCAGCGCCCAGTGCGGGGCCGGTGTGGCACCGCCAGGGACGGCCAGCAAGGTCCCTAGGACAGCGGCCGCAACAGCTACAGACGCTGTTAGTGAACCGAGCGCCAGCCGGCGCCGGCGCCGGTTGCGAAGTTGAAGGTCGGCCACTGACGGCAGGGGCGAGAGCTCCTGACTGACCAGCCGTTCGGTCATCTCTTGAAGTTCAGGCAACGTCCCCTCGTTCCTCATGGGCCCTCCTCTATGGCATGGCCAAGGTGGTCATGGGCGCTGCGCAGGGTGCTGGACACGGTGCTGCGGGACATGCCCAGCGCTTCGGCAATGTCGGCTTCGCGTAGGCCGGCGACGTGGCGCATTACGACGACGTAGTACTCCATGGCCCGGCCGGGGTGGTCGTCTAGCCGCCCGAGCACGGTGGCGCGGTGGTACTCGACCGATTCTGCCCCCATCATCCGCATCCAGCCCACTAGCCCACCCCGCCGCAACAAACCCGGCCCAATTTCTTGGCAAGCCACCGGCTTGCAATCGTGTTCTCTTCGCTTTGTGGTTTATCAGGGTGAGAAAGCCTTGTGGAGAGGCTTTTTTGGGTTCGGGCAGTAGGGGTCAATAGCGGTAACGAACGGGCAGAAGAAACTTTAGGAGCATTGGTGGCGTGCATTTTGAGTGCGGTGGCCGTGGCGGGTGGTGAGGGTCGAGATCGGTGTCCTTGGGTGGGTGGTGCGGGCAGACGTGGTGGGTGGTGAGAGGGAAGCACGGTGGCGGCTCGCGGGGAGGTGCATGGTGGCCCCGAGGTGTGCGCGTTCGTGGGTGAGCAATCGTTCGCCACCTTGGTCCCTACGGGTTGGAAGACCAACCCGAGGAGAAGATTGATGCCAGGTCCTGTCGTAGTGCCGAAGCTGTTGACCATGGACGAGCTCGCCGAGAGGCTTGGGGTGACACAGCGCCATGTCCGTCGTCTGGTCGCTGAGAAGCGAGTGCTATACCTGAAGGTCGGCAGGTTCATCAGGTTCGACCCTGCCCAGATCTTGGCCTGGCTCGAGTCGAGACGCGTCGCTGTTTCGAGGGACTCTGTAACTCGGGCCGGCCTGACGCGGCGTTAAGCGGGTCACAAGGCGCCGCCGGTACCGCTCCCACCTCCGACTGGGGTTGACACCGGGCGGGCGCGAAGAAGTAGACGACAGTCGGCTGATAATGGTACTGTTATCAAGTGGCCCGTAGCTTGCGGTCGGAGTGGACGGTGGAGTTCCATCCTGAGTGCGAGGCTTTGGGCGGACGATCTGAACCAGCCAGATGCTGAATCGCTACTTGCCGCGATAAGGGTCCTCCGGGCTGAAGGGCCGGCCCTCGGCAGGCCGCTAGTTGACACGGTGAAGGGGAGCCGGCACCCCAACATGAAGGAACTGCGGCCCGGCTTCACCGGCCGCACCGAGGTCCGCGTCCTGTTCGCCTTCGACTCGGAGCGCCAAGCAATGCTGTTGGTCGGTGGCGACAAGGGCGCCGACTGGGATGGCTGGTACAAGGTGAACATCCCCGTTGCCGACGACCGCTTCGACGAGCACCAAGCAGAGCTCGACGAGGCCAGGCGTCGGAGCAGCCCCAAGACCACCAAGCGAGACAAGAAAGGCAGCAAACGATGAGCATGAAAGCCTGGGAGGAGAAGGTCCTGCAAGCGTCGGGCGCCCCCGAGCGTGTAGGCGCCATCGAGGACGAGCTCCGCCTCGCCGCCGGCTTGACGGCCCTGCGTGAACAGGCGGGCCTGTCACAGCGGGCCGTGGCCAAGCTGATCGGGGTCTCTCAGCCGCGTGTTGCCGCCATCGAACGGTCTTCCAACGTGACAATAGATGTCCTCGCACAGTATGCAAGGGCCGTCGGCGGGCACCTCGAGGTCAGTGTCGTGAAGGGCCGGGACAAGGTCACATTGCTCCCTGGTGCTCCTGGGACCGCTCAGGCGAGGCGGGCGTCTCGGAGCTCGTCGGAGAGCCGGCGGCGTGTGCCTGCGCCGGCGGCTCCGAAGGCCGCAAAGTCGTAGTCGAGGCGCGTCCGGTGGTTATCAGCACCATTTGCGACTAGGCACGCGTGTCCTGCTCGTGTCCTGACGCGACTTGACCCGCACAAAAGTCCAGGTCAAGAGCCTAAAATAGTCGTGGAGGTGGCGGGAATTGAACCCGCGTCCTCTGGCCTCTCGCCGGGCATTCTCCGAGCGCAGCCAATGACTTTTCTCGGCCGCCTGCTCGCCACTGGCGTCGGCAGGCAGCTAGAGCCAGCTAAATTTCCCTCACAGCAGGCTGGCGCCGCCTTAAGGTAAGCCCCACTTAATGACGCCCGCTACTGGCCCGTAGGGCTTGGACCAGACGGACGGGCTGCGATTAAGCAGCCAGCGCTAGTTGCGCTGTGCCTTGATTGGCGTTTATTGGTTTCCCAGTTGTTTTACGTGGCATCCGGGGACCACGGCTCGCTTCTCCCAGTTCGACAACCAAAGTCGAAACCGATCACCCCCATGTCAAAGTGCAACTCAAGCATTCACTGTACCGTGCCTGGGGCTCAGGCGTAGCCCGAGGTCGCCGACGCCGGCGGCCGCAGGCCGGCCCACGTCCGGCGGTTTACGGGTGTCCCCCGCGCCACCATGGCGGCGATATCGGGGGCCATGACGACCCCGACGGTGGCGCCGTGGTCTTCGACAGGAAGTGCCGCACCCGGACGCCCGGCTATGGCGAGGGCGGGCTGCGCCGGCGCCAACGGGACCTCACCCTCGGGCCGGGGGGCTGACGGGAGGGGCAGGGCCACGTCCTGGGCCCTGACAGACCAGTGCATGCCCGGAGGGACGGCGGCCAGTTGCTGGGCCGTCACGACGCCCGACCAATGCCCGCCGCCCCAACGTTCGAGCACGAAGGCGGCCTCGGGATAGGGCTTGACCCACTCGTTCCAAAACGCTCCCACTGTCAACCATCCGGGCGCGATGACGGCGGGTCGCATGACGTCGGAAACATGGACGTCGCCGAGCACGTGCTGGGCGCGGCCGGCGACCTGCTCGCGTTTGGACGACGAAATGACGAACCATCCCATGAGCAGGAAAACGAAACCGTCCAGCGGGTCGGCCTTCTCAAAGGCGAAAAGGCCGAAGATGGCGCAGGCGCCGCCGAGGAGGGTGCCGGCACCCGCCGCCAATCGGGTGGCCAGCCAACGGTTGCCCGTGGTCCACCACAAGAACCCGTGCAGGACCCGTCCCCCGTCGAGGGGCGAGGCGGGCAGGAGGTTGAACAGGCCCAGGAGCAGGTTGATCGCCCCCAACCAGCGAAGGGTGCCGGCGGCCAACGCCCAGCCGGAGTTTTGGGCCAAC
>Ga0182016_10001827_pt1 | contig 25489 bp, 24 predicted proteins | sample 712S2MmetaG_FD_120491 | JGI IMG/M metagenome (GOLD analysis project Ga0182016, IMG submission 120491) | Permafrost microbial communities from Stordalen Mire, Sweden - 712S2M metaG | ecosystem: Environmental > Terrestrial > Soil > Wetlands > Permafrost | place: Sweden: Stordalen | collected...
GGCCTATCTGTTAAAATGCGCGTGGAGGAGCCGGGCATCTCGCAGGCGGACTTGGCGGCCTGGGCCGGCGAAGCGCATGAGAGAATCTGCCCCTACTCCCATGCCACGCGCGGCAATGTGCAGGTGACCCTTGAAGTCCTCGGCGCGGCTTAAGAATGGCATCTATGAAAGAAGACAGGCTGGAAATACGCATTTACCTGAGCGAAGGAACGACCGAGACTTTCGAATTGCGCGACGCGGCGCAGATTCAAGCCGTCCGGCAGCAGCTTGAGCCGTTGCGGGTCTTCGCGCAAAACCGCCTGGTGGTGGCGGGAGAAACCTTCAAATCGGTCTTCGTCACGACGCGCGTCTTGCGGATGGATTTTGTCCACCCGGAGATCAAGACGTGGGATTTTCCAAGCGGGTATGCCGATATTGTGGAGTTGACTGCGGAGGAATTCCGTCAGCACGCGCACGTGGATGAACCGGAGCTGAGGGCCCGGCGGGACAATTGCATTCCCGTGGGCGACCTGCTGGTCTCGTTTCTGGAGTTCATTATGGCCGGCGGGAAGCGATTCTACTTCATGGCCGAGTATCCGGTCAGACTGCCGGCGGAGAGCCAGTCCTTGATGCGCCTCGTCCTTGCCAATGGAGCGCTGCATGCGCGCCTGGCCTGCGGCGGCGTCGGTGTCCTGAACCTGGCCAACGTCGTCAGCTACACCATTTATCCGGGCATCGCGCAAATCCCAGCCGACACTTGGCTGGCTGAGCGCGTGGCGCGGCCTTCATGACCCATGACGGAAGTGCGCCAATTCTTGAACGACGACCCCAGAGGGCGCCCGCTGCTCGGCCGCCTTGATGCCTGGACTGAGCGGGCAGCGCGAGCGGAGGTGAAATGAAGGCGAGAAACTACTTAGTATGGACACTTTTCACGCTCGGCATGGCCGGCTGCAAAGAGCCCCCCAAACCGGCCCCGCCTCCACCCGAGGTGGCCGTCGCCATCGTGACGCAGACCAACGTGCCGATTTATCATGAATGGATTGGCTCACTTGACGGGTTGGTCAACGCGGAAATTCGCGCCCAAGTTTCTGGCTATCTGATTGCGCAGGACTACAAGGAAGACGACCCTATCAAGAAAGGCGATCCGCTGTTTGAGATCGACCCGCGGCCATATCAAGCGGCGCTGGATCAAGCCAAGGGCGAGCTGGCACAGGCGCAGGCAAGGCTGGGCAAGACGGAGCTGGACGTCAAGCGCTACGGCCCACTGGTCAAGGACCGGGCGATTAGTCAGGAAGAATACGACGACGCCATCCAGGCCAACCTCGAAGCCAAGGCGGCCGTTGTCTCCGCCCAGGCCAAAGTAGAACAGGCGGAAGTCAATCTGGGTTTCACTAAAATTACGTCTCCCATTGATGGCATCGCCAGCATTGCCAAGGCGCAAATCGGCAACCTCGTCAGCCCGGCCAGCGGCGAATTAACCACCGTCTCAACGGTGGACCCAATCAAGGTCTATTACAATGTCACGGAACAGGCCTACATCAGGTTCGCCAGAACTTTCGACGGCGAAAGCGATCGCTACGCGCGGCTGCGCCAATTGGAAATTCAATTGATTCTGGCGGACGGCTCCACGTATCCGCTGCCGGGCCAGATTTATGCCGCGGACCGCACGATTGGCGCCACGACCGGCGCGTTGCGGATGGAAGCCCTCTTCCCCAATCCGCATCGTTCCCTGCGGCCCGGCGAATTTGCGCGCGTGCGGTTAAAATTTGACGAAGTCCACAACGCGCTCTTGGTGCCGCAACGCTCCGTGACAGAGCTGCAAGGCAGCTATCAAGTCGATGTCGTCGATGCGGAAAACAAGGCTCACCTCGTGCCGGTAAAAGCCGGCGAGCGCACAAGACAGATGTGGGTCATCGAAGAGGGGCTGCACGCGGGCGATCGTGTCATCGTGGAGGGCTTGCAGAAAGTGCGTGAGGGATCTTTGGTCACCGTCACCAATTTTTCAAGCCAGCCGGTCGCCGTGACCGGCCAGTAGCATGTCCAAATTCTTCATCAACCGGCCCATCGTCGCCATCGTGATTTCGATCATCATGGTGATCGTTGGCCTGGTCACCTTGGTGGGGTTGCCGGTGGCGCAATTTCCCAAAGTCGTGCCGCCGGAAATCTTCATTCAGGCCAACTACGTGGGGGCCGACGCCCAAACCATTGAGGCCGCCGTGGCCACCCCCCTCGAGCAGCAGATGAGCGGCGTGGACAACATGAATTACATGTATTCAGTCAACGCCAACAATGGGCTGATGCGCATGTTCGTCAATTTCGACCTGGCGACGGACCCGAACATTGACCAGGTGCTGACGCAATTGCGCTATGCCCGGGCGCAATCGCAATTGCCGCTTGACGTGCAAAACTACGGCGTGACCGTGCAAAAATCCCTTTCAGCTCCGTTCATGATTCTGTCCCTGAATTCGCCCAAAGGGACGCGCGACGCGGAGTTCTTGGCCAACTACGCCTATATCAATTTGAGCGACGCTATCAGCCGGGTGCCGGGCATTTCATCGGTTACCGTCTTTGGGGCCGGCCAGTATGCAATGCGGATTTGGGTCAAGCCCGATCAATTGGCCAAGCTCAACATCACCGTGCCGGAGATTGTCAGCGCCCTTTCCAGCCAGAACGCCGTCAACCCGGCGGGAAAAATCGGCGGCCGCCCGGTGCCGCCGGGCCAGGAATTCACTTACACTGTGCGCGCGCAGGGCCGCCTGGTGACGGAAGAAGAGTTTGGCAATATCGTCCTTCGTGCCACGCCAGATGGAGCGGTAGTGCGTTTGAAAGACGTGGCCCGCGTGCAATTAAGTGCGGGGGATTACGACGTGGAAGGCGAGTACAACGGGAAGCCTTCGGCCAATCTGTCCATCTTTCAGCTTCCCGGATCCAACGCCATCGAAGCGGCCAAGGGCGTGCGCAAGCTCATGCAGGCGCTCCAGAAGCGATTCCCAACGGATGTGGAGTACCAGATTCCGATTGACACCACCCTCTCCGTGACGGAGGGCATCCGTGAAATTAATAAGACCTTTTGGGAGGCGCTGGCCTTGGTTATGCTGGTTGTTTTCATTTTCCTGCAAGGGTGGCGGGCGGCGGTGATCCCGCTGGCCGCCGTGCCGGTTTCGCTGGTAGGGACCTTTGCTCTCTTTCCCGTGCTGGGCTTTTCCGTTAACACGCTGTCCCTTTTCGGTCTCGTTCTGGCTATTGGGCTGGTGGTCGATGACGCGATCGTGGTGGTCGAAGCAGTCGAATATCACATTGGCGAAGGCATGTCCCCGAAGGCCGCGGCCTTGAAAGCCATGGAGGAGGTGTCTGGCCCGGTCGTCGCGATTGCTATTATTCTGGCGGCGGTGTTTTTGCCCACGGTTTTTATTCCAGGAATCACCGGCCGGCTGTATCAGCAGTTCGCGGTCACGATCGCGGTATCGGTGATGATTTCAGCCTTCAACGCGCTCACCCTTAGCCCGGCGCTGGCCGCGATGCTCTTGCGGCATTCCGAGCCGGAGAAAGGGTGGCTGGGGTTCTTTTTCCGGCCTTTCAATCGCTCCTACGCGCGTTTGACCGATGGGTATGTTGGGTTTTGTCGCGTGTTGATCCGCAAGTCGGCGATCAGCCTGGTGTTTCTCGGCTTGGTGGCGGCGGTGGCTGGCCTGCTTGGCAAGAAGTTGCCGGGAGGGTTCTTGCCCGAAGAAGATCAAGGGTTCCTCTATGTGAACATTCAGCTACCGTTTGCCTCGTCCATGGAAAGAACGATGGACGCCTGCCATCACGCGGAACATCTGATTCTTGACACACCCGGCGTGGAAAGCTGCACCACGGTCGGCGGTTTCACCCTCCTCAGTTTCACCCGCAACACTTACAGCGCCACCCTTTGGGTCACGCTCAAGGATTGGAGCAAACGCACCAAGCGGGAGGAAAGCTACGACCAAATCAAGGCGGCCCTGACCCGGAAATTATCCCGCATGCCGGAGGCCATCGCCTTCGCGTTTCCGCCCCCCGCCATCGCGGGCGTGGGCACGGCAGGCGGCTTTACCATGGTCCTGGAGGACCGGGCGGGCAATGACATCTCGTTCCTGGCCGCCAATGTGGCCAAATTCCTGGAGGCGGCACGCCGGCGGCCGGAAATTGCCAGCGTCAATACCACCCTCCTCCCCAATGTGCCTCAGCTTTACGTGAGCGTGGATCGCGACCGCGTCCTCAAACAAGGCGTCGAGCTCTCCGAGGTTTATAAGACCCTGCAGACGTTCATGGGCGGCTATTTTGTCAATTATTTTAACCGCTTTGGCCGGCAATGGCAGGTCTATGTGGAGGCGGAAGGCGAATACCGCACGCGGGCCGAAAACCTGGGGCTCTTTTACGTGCGCAATCATAACGGCGAATCCATCCCGATGTCGGCTTTGACCACCACCAAAGACATCTCCGGGCCGGAATTCACCATGCGCTATAATCTCTATCGCAGCGCGCAGATTTCCGGCACGGCCGCGCCCGGCTACAGCTCGGCGCAAGCGACCAAGGCGCTGGAGGAAGTCTTTGACCAAACCATGCCTTCGGAGATGGGCTACGACTACATTGGGATGTCTTTTCAGGAGCAAAAGGCCGCGCAAGGGGTGCCGCCGGCAGCCATTTTCGGATTGTCCTTCCTCTTCGTGTTTCTAATTCTGGCCGCGCTTTATGAAAGCTGGTCCCTGCCTTTCAGCGTGCTGCTGGGCACACCCATCGCGGTCTTCGGCGCCTTCGCCGCTCTGATGGCGCGGCAAATGGTCAACAATGTTTTTGCGCAAATTGGGCTGGTCATGCTGATCGGGCTGGCCGCCAAGAACGCCATCCTTATCGTCGAATTTGCGCGCCTGGAATATGCGAAAGGGAAGCCACTCATTGATGCAGCCCTGTCTGGAGCCCGGCTGCGCTTGCGGCCCATTCTGATGACATCCTTCGCCTTTATCATGGGCTCGCTGCCATTGTGGAGCGCGACCGGCGCGGGAGCGGTCTCGCGGCGGATTTTGGGAACAGTCGTGGTCGGCGGCATGCTGGGGGCGACAGGCATTGCAGTTTGTTTGATTCCAGTGACTTTTTATGTCGTCGAACGAGTGGCCGGCGCTCGGCACAAACCATTGGAAGCGCCAGGCGCCAGCATGCCTGGGCCCGCCGCGGAAGGAGGCACGGTATGATTTGGTTTCGTTGCGAGGTGCGAAGCCGTCCCAACTCCGCGGCGGGACGCCGCAGCCGGCCGGCCGCCTGGCTGGCGCTGACTGGAGGCGTCTTGCTGGCCGGGTGCGCGGTTGGTCCCAACTACCATCGGCCCGCCGTCGATTCTCCGGCCGTTTTCCGCGAGGGTTCGCCAGGAACCAATTCCTTTGGCGATTTGGAATGGTGGACGGTCTATCAAGACCCGCTCTTGCAGGTTCTGATGCGCGAGGCTTTTACCAACAATTACGATTTGCGCATTGCGATGACGCGTGTGAAACAGGCGCGCGCCGTGGCCGCCCAAGCGCGCTCCCAATTTGTTCCCAGTGCCGGCTACAGCGGAGCCGTCAGCCAGGGGCGCAATTACCTTTACGCCGAGACCTTTCCCAATAGCGGTAAGACCTCCGGCAGCGTGCTCGCGGCGGTGAGCGCAATTTGGGAACTGGACCTCTGGGGCCGCATCCGCCGCTTGAACGAGGCGGCGCGCGCAAACCTGTTGGCCACCGAAGAGGCCCGCCGCGGCGTGCGTTTGACGCTTTTGAGCGACGTGGCCTCCGATTATTTCCAATTGCTGGAGCTGGACCGCGAATTGGAAATCGATGCTTATACCACCAATTCCTTCACGGACAGTCTGAACATCTTCACCCGCCGGATGGAAGGCGGGGCCGGGTCGGATTTGGAAACTTCACGCGCGGAAGCAGCCCTGGCTGACGCCAAGGCAGCCACTCCTTCGGTGCTGGAACAAATTGCCACGACAGAGAATGCGCTGTGTGTTTTGCTGGGACGGAGTCCTGGGCCAATTGCCCGGAGCCATGTAGATTTCACCCAAATGCTGCCACCCGTCGTCCCCGCCGGGCTGCCCTCGCGGCTGCTGGAACGGCGGCCCGATCTGCGCGCAGCGGAGCAACTGGCCCATGCCGCCAACGCGCACATCGGCGAGGCGGTGGCGGAGTTTTTTCCAAAGATAGACTTAACTGCGCTTCTGGGACGCATCAGCCCTAAGCTGTCCGCGTTCACTTTGGGTTCCGCCAACGCCTGGGGCGTTGCGGCGCAAGCCAGCGGCCCCATTTTTGAAGGTGGACGGTTGGTTGGGCAGTACCGCCAGGCAAAATGGGCCGCCGAGGAAGCGAAGCTGCGGTACCGCCTGGCTGCGCTGACCGCTTTCCGCGAGGTTTCCGATGCGTTGATTTCGCGCGAGCGTTTGGCTGAAATTCGCGACCAGGAAGCCCTCCAAGTCGCCTCCTTAAGCCGCGCCGTCAAGCTCTCCACCGAGCGTTACCTGGCCGGAAAAGCCAGCTATTACGAGGTGCTTGAAGCGCAACAACAGCTCTTTCCCGCCCAACTCAGCCTGGCCCGCACCGAGCGCGATCAATTGCTGGCGGTCGTGGCCCTTTACAAAGCCCTGGGCGGCGGATGGCAAGACGAGAAAGTCCCCGGCAAAGGCGCATAAATGCCAACCAAAGATCCAACCGAATTGCCCGTTCGCTGGGAATTCCAGACCCGGCCCGGTGGTGCGGCCACGCTGTTCTTGATGGGCGAATTGGACGCCGCTTCCACTCCAGCGGCTTGGCGGAAACTGGACACCGAATTGGCAAGACTCCAAATCACCGACCTGACGGTGGACGTGAGCCGGCTTGCATCTTGCGATAGCGCCGGGCTCTCCCTGCTCTATCACGTTTCCAAAGCCGGAATGCCGCGTGACACTCGCGTGACCATCACGGGGCTCAGTCCCGAATTGCAACACCTCCTGGCCAGTTTCTCGGCGGAAGACTTCCGCGCCTTGGAGACGCACAAGCCTGCCTGTTCGTTCTTCTTGGAGGATGTCGGCGCGGCCACCACCTCCAGTCTGCGCGATTGGCGGCAGCAGTTGGAGTTTGTGGGCGAACTGACGGTGGATGTCCTCAAAAGCCTTTTGAGTGTTAAACGCATGCGGTGGAAGGAAGTGATGCGCGTGTTTGAGGCCGCCGGGGTCAACGCCTTGCCCATCGTCAGCCTGCTCACTTTTCTGATTGGGATGGTCATCGCGTTTGAATCAGCCCAGCCGCTCAAGAAATTGGGAGCGCAGATTTTTGTGGCTAATCTCCTGGGCCTGACCATTTGCCGCGAATTGGGACCCGTGATGGCGGCGATCATGCTGGCCGGGCGCTCTGGCTCGGCCTTCGCGGCGGAACTGGGCACGATGAAAGTCAACGAAGAGCTGAACGCCTTGCAAACGATGGGGCTTTCGCCCGTGCAGTTCCTGGTCGTGCAGCGGGTGGTGGCCGGGCTGTTACTGACTCCAATCCTGACCATCTTCGCCATGTATGCCGGCTTGCTCGGCGGCATCCCGATTTTGCTCGGACTGGGCTTTCCGCTGCGCATGGTGCTGCACGAAATTCAGGCCGGGCTGCATTTCGGCGACTTGGCGGAAGGCCTGTGCAAGAGTCTGGTGTTTGGCGGCATTGTTGCTTCAGTTAGCTGCCTGCGCGGGCTGCAGACGGGCGAAGGCCCGCGCGCCGTCGGCGAATCCACGACCCGCTCCGTTGTCAGTAGCATTTTGCTGATCATCCTGGCGGACGCCCTCTTCGCGGCCATTACCTTCGTGTTACGAAAATGAGCGAGACGCGTAAAATTCTCATTGAGGCACGCGACCTGACCATCGGCTACGGCGACCGGCTGGTCCTGGAGCGAATCAATTTTAAGGTGTTCCGTGGAGAAGTTTTCGCCGTCCTGGGTGCATCCGGATCTGGCAAGAGCACGTTGCTCAAGCATTTAATCGGACTTTATGCGCCAGTTTCGGGAGACGTGCTAATTTCCGGCGAGAGCCTCGTCCACGCGGAGGGCGAGGACCGGCGCCGGATTCTGCGCCGCTTCGGCGTCCTCTACCAGAGCGGCGCCTTGTTCGGCTCCCTAACCACAGTTGAGAATGTGCGCTTGCCGCTGGATGAATTTACTGAATTGCCGGAGGAGGCGAAGGACTTGATCGCCCTTTCCAAATTGCGGTTGGTGGGCCTGGAAACCTCCGCCACCAAGCTGCCAGCCGACCTGAGCGGCGGCATGCAAAAGAGAGCGGGCATTGCGCGAGCCATTGTCCTGGACCCGTGCGTTCTCTTTCTGGACGAACCTTCCGCGGGATTGGACCCGATCACCTCAGCCGGGTTGGATGCTTTAATCCACGAGCTTGCTCGCGGGCTGGGCATCACATTCGTCATGGTCACGCATGAATTAGCCAGCATTTTTTCCGTCGCTGACCGGGTGGTGGTGCTGGACCCAAAAGAGCGCGCCATCGTGGCCGAAGGCCCGCCGGCGTGGCTAAGGGAAAACGCGGCCCTGCCCTGGGTGCGGCAATTCTTAAACCGAGAGAAGGCACATGAGCACCAAGACGCATAACCTGAGAATCGGATTGGTTGTTGTGTGCGGAGCGCTCTTGCTCTTAGGCGGTCTCTTCGCCGTCGGCCTGCAAAGCTATTTTGGCGAACGTGAGATCTATGAAACAGCCGTGCCCGGCAAAGTGGAAAGCTTGTCGGTCGGCGCGCTGGTCACTTTGCGGGGCGTGACGATCGGCAAAGTGAATTCTATCGAATTTTCCGGCAAGGAATACCCAGGGAGCAAGCAGCAGGCTGTCATCATCCAATTTGAGATTCCCAAAGGAACGGTTTGGGGCGAAGAGCACGGGGATATTCAACATACGCTGGACGCCGAAGCGGCCCAGGGGCTGCGCGCGCGCGTGCAAGGACAGGGCTTTTTGGGCGCGGGTATGGTCGCCCTGGAGTACGTCGATCCTAAGATCTATCCGACCAAGGCACCATCTTGGACGCCCAAGCATTACTATATTCCTTCAGCACCGAGCCAGTTTAACCGGGTGCTGACCTCCGTCGAAAAGAGCCTGCGCCAAACGGAGGACCTGGACTTGGCGCGATTGCTGGAGAGGGCCGATACACTGCTGGACGCGGCCCATGTCCTGGTCCAGCGCGTCAATGAAGTGGATTTCAAGCAACTTGGCACAAACGCCGACCTGCTGCTCGTGGACCTGCGCGAAACCAACCGCGGTCTGCAACGAACCCTGGCCGCCGCGCAAACGACTCTGTCAAACGCGCAGGCAGCATTGATCGAGTCTGACTTGCCCGGTCTGAGCCGAAAGACGGGCGACCTGGAAAGCAAAATAGCCAGCGCCGCCGTCGAGCTGCGGCGGACCCTGGCCAGCCTGAACACCGTCGAACTGAACAATTCTCTGGCGAACGTCCGCGTCGCCACGGACGAGTTAAACGTCTTGCTACATGGTTTGGAGCAGAGGCCCTCCGCTGTGTTGTTTAGCAAGCCGCCGAAACCGGTTTTGGAAATGGAAACTCCGCCTGCAAGATGAAACGACTTGCATTCCTGCTTTGCATGGCCGCGTTTTGGTGCGGGTGTTCCTTCACTCCCAAGTGGAAGGAGCAGACTTTCGCCTTTGCAACCCCTGCGATCCCGCCCGCCTCGGAGCCTCAGACTAATGTGATCGCACTCAGCGGCGTTTTAATTTCGCCAGTTTTTCAGAGCCGGTCATTTATCTATCGAGTGGCCGATGATGCTTATGAACAGGACCCCTATGCTTGTTTTTTGATTTCGCCGGAACGGGCGCTGGCTGAATCCATCCAAGCCTACATGCGGAGCAGTGGAGTGTATGGCCATGTGGAGGCATCTTCCGGACGCCTAAGCCCGGACTTGGTCGCCGAGGTGTCCATCGAGCATCTCTACGGCGATTTTCGCAATCCCGCGCAGCCGGTCGGCGCGTTGGAACTGCATTTCCTCATCTACCAAATGACCAACGGCATGCCGGGACGCATCGTCTTGGACAAAATGTGCGCGCGCACCACGCCACTGGCGCGAAAGAGCCCGGCCGCGCTCATGGCGGCTTGGGATACCGATTTGCGGGAAATCATGGAGGAGATTAATTCCGATTATGCCAAAGCCCACCCTCCAGGCCGTGGATGACGACCCGGCGGGTGACGGATGCAAGCTGCGGTCGGCAACACGAATAGGCTTCGACAGTGAGCTTTCCATCTGTAGGCACGAATGTTCAAGGGCTGTGTCGCCGCCTTTCAGGGAGCTATGGTTCGAGAGTCTAGGCATTTCTCCGGCATATAAAACCCCTCAGTGAGCGTGTATCGCCAAAATATCCAACCGAGGTGCATCTTGGCCTGAGAACTGGGGTCGCTGAGGTTTTCCTGCCTTTCAGGTAGTTCCAAATTCTCCGTCTAATGATTGCTGGCTGGGTTAATCGCCAGCAGCACACCATTATCGAATTTCTCCAGGAGGAGAACCGAATTTTGCTGGAGCAATTGGGCGGTAAACCCAAGCGCTTTGCCAATGCCCAGCGGGTTCGATTGGCCCGCAAAGCCAAACCGCTGGGCCGGCATAGGCTTCTGGCCCTGGGCACCGCCGTCACGCCCGACACCCTGCTGCGCTGGTTTCGGACGCTGGTCGCCCGCAGGCGGACTTACCCCAGCAACGCCGGGACTGGCAGACCCTCAGTCGCCCCCGAGGTGGAGAAGCTCGTCTTGAAACTGATGGAAGGGAATCGGAGTTCGGCCTGTGACCGGTTTGTGGGCGCCTTGATCAATCTGCGCCTTCACCTCAGTGACTCGACGGTGGATAACATTCTCAAGCGCAACGGAATTCCCTCGGCACCGGGACGCCTGAAACGGACGACTTGTCGCCAGCGTCTCAAAGCGCACCGGGATGGGCTGATCGCGGCCAATTCCTTTACGACCGAAGTGCTGTCCTGGCAGGGATTGATCACGGACCACAACCACACGCTCTTTGTGATCGAATTGCGCTCGCAGTTGGTCCACGTGTGCGACACGACCGTTTCACTCGATGCCCAGTGGATGAAGTAAATGGCGCCGCAATTGACCGACGGACTTGACGGCTTTGCGCGTGGCAAGATCCACCTGATCATCGACCGGGACACCAAGTAATGTTCAGGATTCCGTGAGATCGTGGAATCGGCCGGCACCCAGATCGTGCTACGCCCGCCCAGTGCATTGCGCAGGGCGAAGCGCTTCCTGCGCTCGATTAAAGCCGAGTGCCTGGATCTCCGCTTGCATCCGCAAATGGAACAACGCCCAACTCCGTCTCCTCGCAAGCACAGCCTTCGTTTTGAACACAAACAGAGGCTGAGTCGATCTGTTCGACTCAGTCTCTCCTCGATATTAACCAAACATGTCAAACAATTCGATAGGAACTTTTAAATGAAAAGGAATCAATTCCAAATTATGAACAAGAACGATAATAACAAGATGAAGCCGCTTGCAGCTTGCCAGTTGGCAATCAGTTCGCCAACACCCCCGGCGTGTGCGCAAAACCTCATTTATCCGGCGGACAAATTCCGACCGAGCCAGGTAGAAGGATTGATGCGCGAGGCAGGTTTCAAACCTAAATGCACCCTGGAACTGTTTTTCCATACCCGATGCCACGAGACATATTGCAACTGGTTCTTGCCTGTGTCACGCTTGCCGGCTTAAGGCTGGATAATGCGCAGGCTAAATCGAAATATCATCCCTTTCGCGATACGCCCTCGCTTGAGGGTGATGTGGCACGATGAAATTGCGCTCGGACCGGGCAAGGCGGAGTTGTTGGGGCTGGTGGAGGAAACCGGTTCCATCAATGAAGCGGCGCGTCGAATGGGCATGTCCTACATGCGGGCGTGGTCGCTCGTCAAAACGATGAACGAGTGCTTCAAGCATCCCTTGGTGGTGGCGAAGCGCGGGGGCCGAGCGGGTGGTGGGGCGAGATTGACCGCGACAGGACGCCAGTCTCTGGAGCTGTATCGCCTGATGGAAAAGGCGAGCTTACAAGCGTCCCAAGCGGGGTGGCGAGACTTGCAAAAGCTTTTGCGTGCGTGAACGGGCAATTATCCTGAGTCTGGTGGTTTCGTTTTCCTAAATACAGGCCTGTGCCGTTTTTCACTCCGGTAGAAATAATTGTGGCGCCGCGCGAGTTTAGAACCTCCGGCATGCGCGCCCTGGCCGCGCTTGGCGCGAAAGCCGATCTCACGGCGGGCCGTGCGCGGAAGGCCACCAGCAAGTCGGAAGCAAAGAACAACTTTTCCCAACGCTCGGATTGTTCTTGCTTCTCCGAAATTGGGGGTTTTCTTGCTGATGGCTGCAGCAAGTCTCGAACGCAGCCGGTATGAACTCAAGCTCGTCCAGTTGGATAGTTTTGTGTGCCGCGGTATTCACCGTGGCGTTTTTCTATTCCTCGGTCGGCCATGGGGGGGCGACCGGCTATCTGGCCGCGCTTTCGCTCATTGGTGTCGCGCCCGCCTCAGCGCGAGTTGCGGTTCTGCTCGCCAATGTCCTGGTCGCCAGCGTCGCTTGGTGGCGTTTTGGGAAAGCCGGTCATTTTGAGTGGCGCGTCCTGTTTGTCTTCGCTCTCGCGTCCGTGCCCTGCGCTTGGTTGGGCAGCAGAATCCACATCCGTCCCCAAACCTACAAACTGGTCCTCGGCGCGGTGCTGGCCTCGGCGGGCGCCCTGTTGATCGTGCGCGCTCGCTGGCAAACGGACGACGTAGTTGTGCGCAAGTTCTACTGGCCGCCGGCAGTAGCTGTCGGCGGCGTGTTGGGATTTCTTTCCGGCCTGACCGGTATCGGCGGAGGTGTCTTCCTCAGCCCCGTCCTTTATGCTTTCCGCTGGGTAAAACCAAAAACCACCGGCGGCATCGCGGCGGGATTCATCGTGCTGAACTCCATCGCCGGACTGGCAGGCACCGGCTGGCAAAAGCTTACGCATCCCGGCGTACTGCTCTGGCTGACATTGCCAGCCGCTATCGGAGCTCTTCTCGGCACACATCTGGGAGCGCGGCGCTGGAGCAGCGTCACGTTCAGCCGGGTTCTCGCGGGAGTGCTCATTTTCGCGGGTGGAAAACTGTTGCTGGAAGCCGCTGCCTGATCTTTCATTCCCCATGCGAATTCTCTTTTTCGCCCAACTCAAAGATGCGACCGGCTGTGAGTTTGTGGACCTCGCCCCGCCATCACCGCTTACTCACGATGGGCTCTGGGCCGCGCTCCTGGACAAGTTTCCCGCCCTGGCCGTCCACCGTTCGAGTGTCCGCTTGGCACGCAATTGCGAATACGCTGCTCCTGAGGCCATGTTTTCCCTTGGCGATGAAGTGGCGCTCCTTCCTCCCGTCTCTGGCGGCTGATTATTTGACCCGTGAAAATTGAAGTCCAACTCACTCGTTGCCCGATCGCGGAGCAGATATCGCCGCTTTCCCCAGATGACGGCCACGGGGCGCTGGTCGAGTTTCGTGGCATTGTCCGCCCAGAAGAAAACGGCAAGGCCATTGCCGCGCTGGAATACGAAGCCTACGACGAAATGGCCGTGCGCGAAATGCGCCGTCTGCTCCAATCGCTGGCGGCGAGCCGCCCTTGTCTGACAGCCCGTGTCATCCATCGGGTCGGGGTGGTTCCGGCGGGCGACACGGCAGTTTACGTTGGCATCACTTCATTCCATCGGGCGGAAGCGATTGCCTTGCTCGGTGAGTTCCTTGATCGTCTTAAACAAGATGTGCCTATTTGGAAACGCCGCGCACAGCCAGCCGCCGATGCGCCCAACCTCAAGAATGATCCGCTCGCACCCAAGCCGCGGCCCGGCCCGCCTTCGCTCGATGAAGCAATGGCGGAAATCCGCGCGCGCTGTCAATCATTGCCCGCCCTGCGGGTTCCGCTGGCGGAGGCCTTTGGCCGGGTCTTGCGGGAAACCGTTTGCGCCCCGGAGGATTTGCCGCCGTTCGATCGCTCGGCCCGCGATGGCTACGCTGTTTTATCGGGTGACCCGGCAAAAGTCTTTCAAGTGGTTGACACACTGCATGCCGCCGATTGGAAACCGCGTCTGCTTGCGTCCGGCGAGGCAGTGCGTGTGGCGACCGGAACGGCCCTCCCGTGCGGCCATTTGCGTGTCGTCATGCAGGAAAATGTGGAACGTAGCGGCGACCGCATCCGCGTCCTCAAAGAGGAACGCGCTACCAACGTGCGGCTGCGCGGTGAAGACGTGAAGGCCGGCCAGCCGCTCGTGCATGAAGGTGTTCGTCTGAATGCGGGCGCCCTGGCGTTGCTCGCGACGGCCGGCTGTTCCCAACCGCTGGCCAGCCCCCGCCCCAGGGTGGCCCATTTTACAACCGGCGACGAACTCGTGCCTCCGCACCACGCTCCAGGCCCGGGACAAATCCGCGACAGCAATTCGAGCTTGATCCGAGGATTGCTGCAAGGCTTCCCCTGCGATTTGCAGCAAACCCACCTATCAGAAGATTTTGAATCCGCCTGGCGTCAGCTTAATCCCAACCAACTGGGCCAGATGGATTTGATTTTAGTTTCGGGCGGCGCCAGTGTCGGCGACAAGGATTTCACTCGTCCTTTGTTGGAACGGCTCAGCTTCCAAATTGTGTTCGCGCAGGTCAATGTGCGTCCCGGCAAGCCGCTCATTTTCGGTATCAACGGCGCGCGCGTGGCTTTCGGGCTGCCCGGCAATCCTCTTTCTCACTTTGTCTGTTTTCATTTTGCGGTGGCGCTGGCACTGGCGCGGCTGGCCGGCGAAACTCTCCCCGCATTTCTGCGGGCCCCGCTGGCCGACAAACTAGACGATGAACCTTGCCCCCGCGAAACCCTTTGGCCCGCACGCCTCGAATGGAGCAAGGGCGCGCCCTTCCTTCGCCCCTTAGCCTGGGCTAGTTCCGGCGACTTGACTTGCCTGGCGGCGGCAAACGCCTTGATTCACCTTTCGCCAAACCAAGGCTCTTTGGCGCCGGACACGGTGGTGGATTTCTTGCCGGCACTTGGTATCCTATCTTCGTGATTCGATGCTGAAGCAATTCTCTCATCTCAACGCGGCAGGCGGTATCCACATGGTCGATGTGGGCGCGAAGCCGGTGCAACAGCGGCGCGCCGTGGCCACAGGCAAGCTTTCCTGCCGTCCAGCCACCATCCTAGCCTTGAAGAAAAGGGCTTTGCCCAAAGGAGATGTTCTGACCGTCGCGCAAATCGCCGGGATCCAGGCCGCGAAGCGCACGGCGGATCTCATTCCCCTCTGTCATCCGCTGCCCATCAGCCGGGTGGAGGTTAGTTTCCGAGTGCGGAGCGAAACCGTGGAGATTTTTTGCACCGTGGAAAGCAGCGCGCAGACCGGCGTGGAAATGGAAGCCCTGACCGGTGTTTCGATCGCGGCCCTGACGCTCTACGATATGTGCAAAGCAATCGATAAAACCATGCGGATTGAGAGCATCCACGTGGTTGAGAAGGTGAAATCGTGAAGATCGGACGCGTCACCGTCAGCGACCGCGCGGCGGCGGGAATATACGAAGACCGCAGCGGGCCGCAGATCGAGCACTGTCTGCGCGAATTACTCAACGCCGAGGCTGTTTTTGTATCTGTCATCGTCCCGGACGAGCAGGAATTGATCTCGGCGACGCTGCGAAAATTCGCGGACGCGCTCGAGTGCGATCTCGTGATCACGACGGGGGGCACAGGAATTTCCGCGCGTGACGTAACTCCCGAAGCGACACGCGCGATCCTGGAGAGAGAACTCCCCGGCTTTGGCGAAATGATGCGCGCCCAATCGTTCGCCAAAGTGCGGACGGCTCTCCTGTCGCGCGCCACGGCAGGCACACGCGGGCAAACGCTCATCGTGAACTTGCCGGGCAAGCCCTCGGCTGTGCGCGAGTGTTTGGAAATCCTGGCCCCGGCCATTCGAGAAGGCGTCGCCCATTTGCGTGGTGACGACCCGCATGCCGCCAAGTCCTGTCCAAAATGAATGCGCGCCCCACAGACGCGCTCGGCCGCACGGTGGACTATCTGCGCATTTCCATTACCGACCGCTGCAACGAGCGCTGCCTCTATTGCCTGCCGGAGAATTATTCCAGTTGGCTGCCGCGCGGGGAGACACTTTCCTACGACGAATTGCACGCCATTGTGCGCGCGGCGGTTTCCATCGGCTTCAAACGTTTTCGAGTCACCGGCGGAGAGCCGTTGCTCCGTTCCGGGGTCGTGGAATTCATCCGCCAGTTGATCCGGACCCCGGGTGTGGAATCAGTCCATCTCAGCACCAATGGCACCCGGCTCGCTCAACTCGCCCGGCCTCTTTTGGAGGCCGGATTGCGCCGCATCAATGTAAGCCTTGATGCGATTGACCCCGCGGTTTACCGCGCCATCACCAACGGGGAAGTCGAGCCGGTTTTGCAGGGCATCCGCCTCGCGCGCGAACTGGGATTCGATTCGGTGAAGATTAACACCGTCCTGATGCGCGGGCGCAACGAGAGCGAGCTTTCTCCCTTGCTCGATTTTGCCGCGCGGCACGACCTTGCCATCCGTTTTATCGAGCTTATGCCCGTGAGCCTGACCACCATGCTCGACGCCTCGAACTTTCTTCCCGTGACTGAGTTGCTCGCGCGGCTGCGGCGGGAAGATGAATTAGAACCGCTGGACGCTCCCCTCGGTTTCGGCCCCGCCAAATACTACCGGCTCAAACGCCGCGGCGTGACGGTCGGATTGATTGGCGCTTTGAGCGACCTGCACTTTTGCGAACACTGCAATAAAATGCGTCTGACCTGCGATGGCAACTTGCGCCCATGCCTGGGCAATCATATGGAAACAGATTTGAAACCCGCGCTGCGCCCGAGAATCAACGAGGACCAGTTGCGCCATTTGATTTGTGGAACTCTCGCGCAAAAGCCGGCCGAGCATCTCTTTCGCGACAATTATCAGCCCCACCGCGTGATGACCGCCATTGGGGGTTGAACGCCGTGGCCAACCCGGCAATTAGTTCAGCGGAAAATTCTCCAGCAGCTTGGCCTCTTCGATCCGGTCCACATCAAAGGCGGCTTCCGGCAACGAAATTCGCGCCAGGTCAATTTCATGTTTGAAAATGATTCGTTTGGCGCCCTGATCCTCCTCCAACGAAGCAAGTTCTGTAAAGTACCTCCGACTGAAGAGCGCCGGAACCCCCAGCGTTTCCTCGTAAGCCGCGGCGACAATCCCGCGCGCCTCCAAACGGTGGACCCGGACTAACTGATCCAGCATTCTGGAGGTGAGCAGAGGCTGGTCGCAGAGCATGATTACCACCGCGTCCGGTCCCGGAGCTTCCGAGGCCACTACTCTTAGGCCCGCACGGATGGATGAAGCCATGCCCTCAGCCCACGCCGAGTTTATGACCACCGTTACCGGCAACGCGGCTAACTCCGCTTGCAACCGGTCCGCGAACGCGCCCAAAACCACAAGCACCGGACGACAAACCGATCCTAAGGCTGTTTCCGTGGCATGACGAAGAAGGCTGAGGCCGCGAAAGCGGAGTAGCTGCTTAGGCTGGCCCAGACGAACGGACGCGCCCGCGGCCAGAATGACCACGGCGCATCCCCCGTTTCGAAGCAGATTCACGTTTTCAGTTGGTTCGCGCATGAATTGGCCCGGTCTTTTCCCGTAGCGAGTTGCCGGGACGGTCGGCACTTACAGCTTGGATTTCCGCTAAAATGGCCAACGCGATCTGCTCCGGGCTCTCGGCCCCAATGTCCAACCCCACCGGATTGTGAATTCGCTGGAAAAGGGCATCCCCGCCCTGCAAGCCCGCTTCCCGCAATTCCTGCAACATTTTGCGCGCACGCGCTCTTGGCCCCATCAAACCGAGGTAAAGCAGATTCAGCGGCAGGAGCGCTTTGAGAAAATCGCAGTCCGTCGAATAGTTATGGGACATAATGACGGCCGCAGTGTTTGGGCTTAGGCCGATCTGGGCAATTTGCTCCGGACGAACCACCTTAACCACGTCTGCCTCCGGGAAACGCGACGTTTGGGCGTAAGCGGGACGCACGTCCGCTACTGTCACATGAAAACCGGCGTCCTTTGCCATGCGGGACAAGGGAATCGCGTCATACCCCGCCCCAAAAATGACCAAGGGCGCGGGCGAATGAATCACCTCCACGAACACTTCGACCGATCCACCAGGAAGTTCAAATTCCATTGTGCGGGAACGATTCGCAGCCAACGCTTCCGAGGCTGCGGCGAGCATTTTGGGCTGGAGCTCCTGGTCCTCCATTTGTCCCGCCACATGGCCTTCGGCGTCCAGCATCAAGCGGTCGCCAAGCCGGACAGGAATCTCGCCTTGAATCCGAAAGACAGTGGCCGCCACACCGGAACACCGCTGTTGGAAGATCTTTCCCACGAAACGCATCAATTCATCCGCGGAGGACCCGAGCCGCAACTGTTCCACCAGAATATGCACGGCGCCTTTGCAACCCAGACCGGTCCCAAAAACGATGTCCTCCTCGGGAGAGGTGTCATACGTCAATACGACACTTTCCCCTTTTTCGCATGCCGCCTTCGCCTTTTCAACGACATCGCGTTCCAGGCAGCCGCCGCTGATGCCGCCAGCCGACGCACCGTTTGTCAAGACCAACATCCGGGCGCCAGGCCGCCGGTAGGTGGAACCAATAGTTTTGACCAACGTGGCCAAGGCCACCGCCTTCTCCGGGTGTTGGAAATACAAGCTAAGAATCGAAACGAGTTCGCTCATCAATTGTTCCCGATTCCACTGCCACTATCCCTTTAGTCCATTCGGCACCATCGGCATGGAGCGCAAGCGGATATTGGTGGCGTCAAAAATGGCGTTGCCCACGGCCGGGGCGATGCCAATAATCGGCGTTTCTCCCGCGCCGGCAGAGGCGATATCCTTGCGGTCGATCAAAACGACCTCCGTTTTGGGCAGATCGGTGAAACGGGGCACTCGGTAATCCGCCAGATGCGGGTTCGTGATCATCCCGTCTTTAAATTCCATCGCCTCGAAGAGCGCGCCGCCCAGGCCCATTATTATCGCTCCCTCAATCTGGTTCTTTAGGTGGTTTGGGTTGACCACCGCGCCGCAATCAAAAGCCGTCACGGCTCGCAGCACTTTGACGGTTCCGCTGGCGGCATCGGCCAAAACCTCGGCACAAGTGGCGATGTAGGAGTTCTTTTCTGTTCCTCCGGCGATGCCGAAACCATGCCCGGCGTGCGGCTTGGCCGCGCCCCAGCCGAAGGCTTTCGCGGCTGCCTCCAGAACAGCGCGCAGCCGCTCGTCCGCCAGATTCTTGAGCCGAAATTCCAGCGGATCCATTTGCAGCATCCGCGCCAGTTCGTCCATATGGACTTCGCGCGCGAAATGGTTGGCAGTAGAAGCGAGCGCTCGGTAGGAACCAATCGCCAAGGGGGCGCGAGTCTGGTGAAAAGTGGCTTTATGATTCGCCGCGGGGATGTGATACGGGCTTCGTAATCCCGCGTTGCCTGATTGGTAATTGGCGACATCCCAAGAGATGAGGGTGCCATCGTTGTTGACGCCGCTGGTGATGTCGATGATGCCGGCCGGCCGAAAATAGGCCCAGGTAAATTCCTCCTGGCGCGTCCAAACCACTTTGACCGGTTTTCCCACTGCTTTGGAAAATCGCGCCGCTTCGATGGCGGCTTCCCCAGTGTGCTTGCCTCCATATCCTGAACCGGTGTCCGGCACGATTACGCGAATTTGTTCTTCGGGAATTCCCAATGTCCTCGCGAGATCGCTTCGTACCCCAAATGGCCTTTGCGTTCCGGTCCAGACAGTCAGTTTGTCTTCCTTCCAATCTGCAACAGCGGCGCGGGGCTCCAAAGGCGTGTGAGCGATGTAGGCCACCGTGTAGGTTTGTTTGAGCACATGGTCGGCGACAGGAGGCGTTGCGTCTTTGCCTTGCGCGCCCGCCGGTGCTGCTTCGCCGCTCCTGCCACCGCGCCCACCACCGGCAACGAAGTTTTCCCTCAAATAATCGAAGATATTTGCGTTGGAAGGCTGCCCCGCGGGGGCGGTCCATTCCGCCTTTATCGCGTTTATCGCGTGTTCAGCTTGCAGGGGGTCCGGGGCAACCACGCCAATTAAATCCCCGTCCTGCACGAGCTTCGCTTCTTCCATTGCTGCGGCGGCTGTCGTGTCGACCGAAACCAGCTTGGCGCCAAAGGTGGCCGGACGGAGGCGTTTGGCGAACAACATTCCCGGCAATTTCATGTCGGAAGAATATTTGTGCCGACCGGTGACAAAATCCCGCCCGTCCACCTTCGGCACGGATGTCCCGGCAATAGTCCATTTGCTGGCTGGAGTAACGACGGTCGAGTCGTCCACTGTCTTGGTGAGCTTGTGGCCTTTGGTCAGTTGGCCGAAGCTGACCGCTTGATCGCGAGGGGCGTCAGCCTTGAATATTTTGCCATGCTCCACAGCTAGCGCGGCGCGATCCGCTTTCAGATGATCCGCCGCCATATCGAGCAACGCTTCGCGCGCCGCCGCCGCCACCCGGTGCAACCGGGAAGCCATTTGTGGAGTCGTCTGGCTGCCAAAAGTGCCCGCGTCGTAGGGGACCAAATCCGTGTCCGCCATCACCATTTTGATGGCTGTCAATTCCACCCTCAACTCCTCGGCCACCGCCTGCGTCAACGACGTGCGGATGTTTTGCCCCACTTCCGTTTTGCCTGTAAAAACAGTCACCGTGCCATCCTCGCCGATATGCAGCCAGGCGCTGATTTCCGTCGGAGCCTGCGCGCCTCGTCCGCGTCGTCCGGCGCTGCCGGCTTCCTGCGCCAGCGCCGCCGGAACCAGAAAAAGCACCATCAAACCGGAGCCAAGTGTTTTGAAGAAATCACGCCGCGTCCCGGCCAAGCTGGCGGGCAATGCTGCCTCCAATCCAGCAGATTCTGGCTCCAAAATTCGCTGGTCGGTGGGATTCACTTGGCTTGCGGTGTTTTGGCGGCTTCCCGGATCGCGGCTATAATTCGTTGATAGACCCCGCAACGGCAGACATTGCCCGTCATGGCCCGGACGATTTCGTTGTCGGATGGGTCGCGGCTTTTTTGCAGCAACGCATAGGCGGACATGATCATGCCCGAAGTGCAATAACCGCATTGCATGGCATCCATTTTCAGAAAAGATTCCTGTAGGGGATGCAAATGGCCGTCCTTTTCCAGACTTTCAATGGTGGTGATTTTGCGCTGTCCGACAGATCCAACCGGGAAAAGGCAGGAGCGGGTGGGAGAGCCGTCCAGCAGCACGGTGCAGGCGCCGCACTGGCCTTCGCCACAGCCGAATTTGCTCCCAGTCAAATCAAGATCGTCACGCAAGACGCTTAACAGACTGCGTTCCCCGTCGGCGTTGACGGGAACGGTTTTGCCGTTCACCTGTAGTTCCGCCACTCTTGACATAAACTGGTCGATTGCGCAATTCTCGAGCGAATTGGTTCGAGCCAAGATAGCGGAACTTCGCTCGTTAGGCCAGCATCAAAATGACGTTTGCCACACTCGGCTGAATAATGCGGCGCGGGTCAGGAAAACCTTGAAATTTCGGTCATCCCTTCAATCGATGCGCCGCCATTTTCAATCGAATTCAATGCGCGGTTCGTGCCAGGCGTGGTTGCTTTGGGCGAGCATGTCGTCGGAAGCAACCGGACCCCACGTGCCCGCGGAATAAAATTCCCGATTAGTTAAAGGCTTGGTCCACTGGGCGCGGATGGAATCGACGATCTGCCAAGCTGCTTCCACCTCGTCGCGGCGGATGAAGAGCGTGGCGTCACCCACCAAAGCGTCGAGCAAAAGCCTTTCGTAGGCTTCGGGCGTGTAGGCCCCATATTCAGTGTTGTAACTAAAATTCATGCGGACTGGACGCACGCTGACATTCATCCCGGGAACCTTGCCATTGAAGCGAAGATAAATGCCTTCATGGGGCTGCAAACGCAGGGCCAGCGCGTTGGCATCCAGGTTCTGGCCGCACTGCGCGGCAAAAAGGACGTTCGGCGTGGGCCGGAACTGGATGCGGACTTCGCTCGTGCTCTGCGGCAGATATTTGCCGGTGCGCAGGAAAAAAGGCACGCCCGACCATCGCCAGTTGTCAATAAACAGTTTCAGGGCGACATACGTTTCCACGTTGGAATCCGGTTTGACTTTCGGTTCCTGCCGGTAACCCGGCACCGGCCGGCCTTGGATGGCCCCGGCGAAATATTGTCCGCGCACCACTTGCCGGGCCACATCCTGGGGCGCAAGCGGGCGGATGGATTTAAGGAGCTTCACTTTTTCGTCGCGGATGCACTCGGATTCCAGCGACACCGGCGGTTCCATGGCGGCCAAGGCCAGCACTTGGAGCATGTGGTTTTGCACCATGTCGCGCAGGGCCCCGGCTTCCTCGTAATATCCGCCGCGGGCGCCGACACCGAGCTTTTCGCTGACCGTGATCTGGACATGATCGATCGAATTGCGATTCCACAACTGCTCGAAAATCGAATTGGAAAAGCGGAACATCAAAATGTTCTGCACCGTTTCCTTCCCGAGATAATGATCAATGCGGCAGACCTGCTGTTCGTCGGCGTAGCGTGTCAATTCGTCATTGAGCAAGTGCGCCGAGGCCAAGTCGTGGCCAAACGGCTTTTCGACCACAATCCGCTGCCAGCCCGCCTGGTCGTCGCCACGATGCAACAACTGGGCGGCGTGCAACCGCTCGACGACCTCCCCGAATTGGCTCGGCTGGGTGGCCAGATAAAACAGGAGATTATGGCGCAGGGGCGCGGAATTAAAGGATTGCAGTTGCTGTTCCAGCGTTTGGTAAGCGGTGCTGTCAGTCAGATCGCCCATGCAATAATGCAAATTAGCCGCGAACGACCGCCAGAGGTCTTCGTCCACGGGCTTGGTCCGGGAGAACTGGTTCAGCGCCTCGCGCAATTCCGCGCGCCAGCTTTCATCGCTTTTTTCCCGGCGCGCGAAACCGAGGATGCGAAAGCTGGCGGGCATCTGCTTATCTTTGCAAAGATGGTAGAAAGCGGGGATTAGCTTGCGCGCCGTCAAATCGCCGCTGGCGCCGAAAATGACAATACTGCAAGGCTCGCTCAATCGGCGTTGGGCACCGATGTGGCAGATGGTCTGCTCTGGGGAGAAGTTTGATTCACTCATGCTGGGATTTATTGGCCACGACTACGACATGGGAAAAGTGCCGGAACAGGCGCTCCCGGTCAAAAGAATAAAGCCCAACATCAATCGGCGCAGCGGGCAACCAGCGCCCGAAGCGTGGAATTCCTTCCCTTGATTTGCCAAGGCTACAGAGAGGAAGATTCTAAGCATGAGTTGCGTTCACGGGATTCATGAGGAACTCGAGATGGTGTTTATGATTCTTCTGCTTGCCCTATCGTTATATTCCATAAAATATAACCGGCATGATAATTTGTTCGACAAAATTTTCCGCAGTGGCCAGGCTGGTTCTTCCTTTTATGGTGGCGGCCATGCGCGTGGCCGCGCAGGGTTCAACCAATCAACTGCAATCTCCCGAAGCAGGCTTCTTGGCGGATTGGTTTACGCGTGTTTCCAGAATTCAATCCGAGCAGCCCCATTGGATCACCCCGATGACCACAGTGACCCCGCGGCTGGAGGAAGAGTTGCGCTATGATCAGTCCTGGGAAAGCAACAATAAGGGCAGCCACATCACGAGCTATGGCAGCGGCAAGGGGCTGGAACTGATCCCTTGGGACAATATCGAGGTCATTCTGGGCGTTCCCGCGTGGCAAAGTTATAACAAACCCGCCGGGAAGGATGGTTTTGCCGATGACAGTTTCCTCCTCAAATACCGCATCGCCGCCGCCAACGAAGAACATGGAAATTACATTGTGAGCGGATTTCTGGGGCTGTCCGTTCCGACAGGCAACAAGGAATTGACCGAGGACCACTATATTGTGACTCCGACGCTGGCCCTGGGCAAAGGCTGGGGAAATTTTGACGTGCAAAGCACCATGGGCGTTTCCATCCCGGACGAAGGCGCCGCCCCGGAGGGATCGGGCACCCCCCTGCAGATCAACGCCGCCTTGCAATATCGACTCGTAAAGGTGTTATGGCCCGAAGTTGAGATCAACTATACCTATTGGGCCAATGGGGAGCACGCGGGCAAGAACCAGGTTGTTCTCAGTCCCGGGTTTCTGCTCGGCCGGTTTCCCATTTGGCATCGAGTGGGAGCGACCATCGGATTGGCATACCAGGTCGCTCTGACCGACAAACCCACCTTCAACCACAATTTCCTGCTCTCCATGAGAATTCCCTTTTAGGGCCTCCGAGACGGAAATCCCAAATTCTCTGTCGCCATTTCAAGACGGGTTGATTTTGCCGGAACTGCGGAGCGTGGCACAAAAGGACTCGCATAGCCCGATGAAAGTCTCTTCGGCCAGATTCAATTGTTTGCCCTGCCAGTGAAGAATGCCCCAATGGCGTTGCAGAGTGCGGCGTCCCAGCGGCAACGCGACCAATGAGCGTTCTTCGATTTCCCTTTGCGCGATCCAAGGGGCGAAAATGCTCACGCCCAACCCCAGTTTCACCATCTCTTTGGTTGCTTCCATGCTGCCGGCTTCGATGACCGTGTTCAGTTCCATTTGCTCACGGCGAAAATAGTCGGTGATCAACCTGAAGGTCACACTTCGCTTGGAGTAAAGAATGTAGTTCTCCCGAGGCACGGTCTGCCGATCGATCCGGCCCGTCTGAGCCCACGGATGGAAGGGTGCCACAATAAAATTCAAATCGTCGGTAAATAGCGGGTGAAATTTCAATTGCGGCTCGCGCTCGACTTCGAGGGAAAGAGCCAGATCAATTCGATGCGCCAGCAAAGACTCCACGAGTTCGGGAGTATCGCCCGGCTCGAGCGAGATGGCGTGATCGGGAAAGCTCTCCTTAAATTCGCGCAGAACCGGCGGAATCAGAAGCTGGCAAGCGGTGGTGCTGGCGCCCAATCGCAACCGGCCTCTGCCCCATTTGCCCAGACGCACGAGCGACTCGCGGGCGGTGTCCATTTCCTTCAAAATCCTATCCGCATGCGTTAGGAGTTGTTCTCCCGCCTGGGTTGGGACCACTTTTCTGCCCAACCTGTCCAAAAGACGACAGCCCACATCGCTCTCCAGGGCCTTGATCGAGTAGCTCACGCCCGATTGGGTCAGGTTTAACTCCCGTGCGGCTTGGGTAAAACTGCCCGTCCGGACCAAAACACAAAATGTGCGCAACTGCAAACTGTCGAGGGGAACTTTCATCTATGAATAGAACTCATCGGTCCCAGTGAAATCTCAATTAGCATTTATCGCGCCAGTAGGAGGTCGCGGCACGCTTGAGGCTTAAAAATAAAGCGGCGGTAGCAAACCGCCAGATATGAACAAAAAGATGCAGTCTAAACGCACTTTCCCTTTTTGAAAAGCGAGGAAGGCCCTGATTTTCCAAGGGCTTTCTTTCATTTTCTTATTTCGGCTTCATGGCTACGAATTGCTTGCCGGCCATCAGATTTAAAATCA
>Ga0182016_10001830_pt1 | contig 25475 bp, 29 predicted proteins | sample 712S2MmetaG_FD_120491 | JGI IMG/M metagenome (GOLD analysis project Ga0182016, IMG submission 120491) | Permafrost microbial communities from Stordalen Mire, Sweden - 712S2M metaG | ecosystem: Environmental > Terrestrial > Soil > Wetlands > Permafrost | place: Sweden: Stordalen | collected...
CGAGAAGGCCGGCGATGTCGTCATCGACGCGGCGATCGAAGCCCCCGACGCCGCTCACGCCCATGACGCCGACGCGCAAGCGAGATGGGAAAAGGCCCATAACAAGGACACCGCCGGCCCCGCCGGAGCGCCGCCAGCGCCCGCGCCGCACGACCACGATCATCACGATGCGATGCCGGGGATGCCGGCGCCCGCGGCGGGAACGACTGGGAAGTAGAAAACAGAAAACCCGCGCTGGAGCATGGCTTCAGCGCGGGCCTTCGCCGAGGGAAGGCGAAATCTTTTCGTGGAAGCTCGTCCGGGTCGAGGCGTTCTTACTTATCTCCGATCGAGACCAAACGGCCCGAAAAACCGGAATCGTGGTTGGCGGTCGTCTGCTTCAGGGGTTTTTGCGCGTCGATCGGCGAGGCGAACCCCAGCACGAAAGCGGCGAAACCCATGGCGACAACCAGCATAATCGACATCCGCAATTGTCTGCGCGCGCTTTCCGGGTCGAAACTGCGCGTGAAACCTGGCTCCATTTGATTTTCGAACTTGTCCGCGAGCGACATAACTACCCCCTGGCGATCCATTCTGGCCGTCCGCCACCCTCCCGCCTCTCGCGCTTTAGTTCGCGCGCCCAGGTCTCGATGCCAGCGTCGGCTTGTTACTTCCATAAACACGCGAACTGAAAGAAAGTTGCATCGAGGTTTGAAATTTTAATTATTGTTTAACTTTTATTAAAAAAACCCCGTGAATTTGATGATTCGCGGCCAAGCCGACGATCCGCCCACGCGAGGACGCTGGGCCGCGCCATCCGGGGTCGGGCGAGAATACTTTCGTGCTCGACTTTCCCTGGTTTTGTCTCGCTTTTCGAGGTGAGACCCATGTCCGTTTTTGCCGAACGCACTTTAAGTTGCGGCGCACAATCACCAACGTCGGCGGATCGGTCCGCCCTTGCGGCGATGTGCGAGCGAATAGAGCGCCTTCGCGTAAATCATAGGCGCGGCCGGCGGCCGCGTGGCGACGGATTTTCATTGCTCCGGGCGCGATGGGCTTTTATGTTTCGGCTCAGCTATGTGCGGCGCACATATCCATGCCGGCCACGACGTCCGGTGGAGGCGCCGCCCGACACCCGGAGATATCTGACATGACCTTTCTCGCCAACGCCCTGTCGCGCGTAAAGCCTTCGGCCACGATCGCCGTGACGCAGAAGGCGCGCGATCTCAAGGCGCAGGGCAGGGAGGTGATCAGCCTCTCGGTCGGCGAGCCGGATTTCGACACGCCAAAGCATATTTGCGAGGCGGCGAAAGCGGCGATCGATCGCGGCGAGACGCGCTATACCCCTGTGCTCGGCATCCCGCCGCTGCGGGAGGCAGTGGCCAAGAAGTTCAAGCGCGAAAACGGCCTCGACTACAAGGCGTCGGACACGATCGTCGGCACGGGCGGCAAGCACATTCTGTTCAACGCCTTTCTGGCGACGCTCAATCCTGGCGACGAGGTCATCGTTCCCGCGCCCTATTGGGTCAGCTACCCTGAAATGGTGGCGATCTGCGGCGGGACCGCCGTCACGGTCGAGACGCGCATGGAGGATGGTTTCAAACTTCAGCCGGAGATTTTGGAAAGGGCGATCACGCCAAGGACCAAATGGCTGGTGCTCAACTCGCCGTCCAACCCGTCGGGCGCGGCCTATGGCTTCGACGAGATGAAAAAAATCACCGACGTGCTGCTGCGCCATCCGCAAGTGCATGTGCTGACCGACGACATCTACGAGCATCTCGTCTATGGCGGGTTCAAATTCGTCACGCCGGCGCAGGTCGAGCCTAATCTCCATGACCGCACCTTGACGATGAACGGCGTCTCCAAGGCTTATGCCATGACCGGTTGGCGCATTGGCTACGCCGCCGGTCCGAGCGCGCTGATCAAGGCGATGGATCTGTTGCAGGGCCAGCAGACCTCGGGCGCCTGCTCGATCGCGCAGTGGGCGGCGGTCGAGGCGCTGGAGGGGCCGCAGGATCATCTGGCGACTTTCCGCGCGGCCTTCGAGGAGCGGCGTGATCTCGTCGTGTCCATGCTGAACCAGGCGAAATATCTGGACTGCCCGACGCCGGAGGGCGCGTTTTACGTCTTCCCGTCCTGCGCGGAGGCCATCGGACGCAAGACGCCGGAAGGCAATGTGATCGCCGACGACGCGGAATTCGTCACGGCGCTGCTGGAGGCGGAAGGCGTCGCCGTTGTGCAGGGGTCGGCCTTTGGCGCGGGGCCGAATTTCCGCGTGTCTTACGCCGCGTCGAACGCTCTGCTCGAGGACGCCTGCGGCAAGATACAGCGATTTTGCGCCAGCCTGAGCTGATCTGGTCGCTCTCGGGGCGCGGCGGCTTAACGCCAAATTAGCGCTTCACGGGTTTTAGTTAACGTGCGCGTGGGCTCCGCGGCGCCGCTCGCGCTCGCGCTCGCGGTCGGTCGCGTGAACACACATCTCGAACAATGTGGATGGCGTCCTTTCGTTTCGCTTAGAGCAAGCTCCGAAAAAGTTGATCGACTTTTTCGATAAGAGCTTGCTCCAGCGTTTTGATTTTGAGCGATTTCTCATCGTTCGAACGATTCCGTTCGAACGGAAAGCGCTCTAGAAGCGAAAGGACGCCGTCCGTCTGTTCCTCAATCGAGGGCGAATATGTCCACCGAAGCGAATCCGACCGCCTTGACGCCGCGCTCGCCTTCGCCGGGACTGTTCGGCGCTCTGTTAAACGTGCGTTCCCTTGTGTCGTACGTCGGCGCCGTCGCGCTGGTCGCTCTGTGGTTCTTGCGGCGCCGATATAATGGGCTGCTGCACGATTCGATGATCTACATGGGACGGGGACTGGCCGATCTCGATCCCAGCGGCGTCGGAGCCGATTACTTCTATCGGCTCGACGGCCAGTCGTCCTTCAGCGTCTTTTCGAAGATCGTCGACGCGCTGATCCCCGTTTTTGGCCTGGCGCTTTCGGCGCAATTGCTGACCGTGACCGCGCTTGTGCTGTGGCTGGCGGCCATGGCGGCTCTCGCCGCCCAGCTCGCGAGCGGGCGGCTGAAATGGGCGATTCTGATTTGCGTCGTCGCGGCGAGCGGCGCCTATGGCGGGCTTCCGCTGCAATACGCCGAGGCCTTCGCGACGCCGCGGCCTTTCGCCGAGGCGGGCGTGCTGGCGGCGCTCGCGGCGTTGCTCGCGGGATCGCGTCCGCTCGCCGCGCTTTTTTTGGGCCTCGCGGCGCTGTTTCATCCCATCATGGCGCTGGCTGGCGCTAGCGCCGTCTACGTCTATTTGTGTCTCGAAAATCGCCGCTGGATTTATCTCGGACTTTTTGGCGCGGTGGGCGTGATCGTCGCGGCGCTGCTCGGCCTGCCGCTGTTTTCGCGCCTGTTGGAGCGGTTCGACTGGAACTGGCTGATCGTCCTGCGCCTGCGCGCGTCCTTTTTGTTTCCGCTGCTGTGGCGAGAGCCCGCCTGGACGACGCTCGCCGTCCACGCGGCGACGCTGGGCTTCGCGGCGACAGCCGCGACGGCCCCGATCGGGCGTCTGTTTTGGTCGGTGATCGTCGCGAGCCTCGGCGGGCTGCTGCTCACGGTGGTTTTCGGCGATATTTATCCGCTCGTGCTGATCGTTCAGGCGCAGCCGTGGCGGGCGATCTGGCTGTTGACGTTGTTCGGAACCATCGGCGTGTGTTTTTGCGCCCAGCGCCTTTGGGCGGAGGGCGGCGCGAGCCGCGCGTCGCTCGCTCTGTTCGTGATCGCCTGGATCGGCGCCGAATCGCAGGAGAGCGCGCTGCTTTGCCTCGCGGCCATCGCGCTCCACGCCCTTCGCGCGAGCCTATCCCCGCACGTCGGGAGGCTTCTGACCCTTTGCTGCGTCACGATCGCCGCGCTGGCCGCCGCGGGAGAAATGGGGGCGCACATGTACACGACCGTCGCCGCGTGGAAAGAATCGCGGGGCGGCTTGTTCGATCTCGTCGCGGCGTCCACGACGACCGTCATGCTGCGCACGCCCGTGACCGCGCTGGCCCTGGCTTGGGCGTTGTCCGATTATCGCGTCCGGCGCCCGGCGTTTGCTGGCGCGGCGGCGGCCTTGGCCGTTCTCGCGCTGGCGACATGGAACGGCGGTTCGCAGTTCAATCGGGCGCTCGCGACCAACGAGCATCCGCCGGAGCTGGAGCGCATGGTCGCGTCGCATCCAGGCGAAGTGTTGTGGGTCGGCGAGAGCCAGGCGCCTTGGGTTTGGCTGGGTCGGCCCAATTGGGTGTCCTATCTGCATGGCGCCGGCAACGTGTTTTCGCGTCCGCTCACGATGATCTGGCGGGATCGCATTCTCGCGCTGCTGGATGTCGGTTGGATCGAGCCAAGCGTGTTCACGCGTTGGATGTCGAACGACTCTCCCGAAAAGCCGCTGCCGGACATCACCCGCGAGAAAATCGTGAAGATTTGCGCGCGGCCGGACGCGCCGGCGTGGATTCTCGGCGGCGTCGAGTCGCCGGACGCGCTGCCGGCGGACGTCGCAGCGCAGTTCTGGCGTGCTCCCGCCAAAAATGTCGAGGTGACCGTGGACGGCCACAAGGTCTCGCGCGAGGTTCGCGATGTCGCGGTGATCGACTGCTCGCTCTACGCGGCGCGATAGGCGCGAGCGTTACGTCGGCTCTACAAAACTCTCCATCACCATTTTGCGGCCGGCCTTGTCGAAATCGACCGTGAGCTTGGAGCCGTCGGAGCTCGTCACCGTGCCGGGTCCGAATTTGAGGTGCAGCACGCGCGCGCCGGGCGAAAAGCGCGACGTGGAAGTCGATTTCGCGAGCACTTGCCCCTCGATGATGGGCGCTTGTCTGGCCCGGGCCGGCCCGCCGCGCGGCGCCCATTCCTTTTGCGCGCTTTGGGCGCGCTTCCAGCCGGGCGTCGTATAGCTGGAGCCATAGCTGTCGAGATTGGCGAAGCGCGAGACGCCATAGGCGCCATATTGCGAAGCGCCCTTCGACTCGACGACCTCGACATGCGCCGCCGGCAGATTGTCGATGAAGCGCGACGGGCTCGTCGTCTGCCACAGACCGTGAATGCGCCTGTTGGTCGCGAAGAAAATCCTCGCCCGGCGCTTGGCGCGGGTTATGCCGACATAGGCGAGGCGGCGCTCCTCCTCGAGGCCGGCGCGGCCATTGTCGTCGAGCGAGCGCTGATGCGGAAATAGCCCTTCCTCCCAACCCGGAAGAAACACCGTCTCGAACTCCAGCCCCTTGGCGCCGTGCAGCGTCATGATCGACACGCGCCGCGCGCCGGCGGCCTCATCCGTCTCCATCACCAGCGACACATGCTCCAGAAATCCAGCGAGATCCGGAAACTGCTCCATCGCGCGCACGAGTTCCTTGAGGTTTTCGAGCCGCCCCGCCGCTTCCGGCGTTTTGTCCTGCCGCCACATCTCGGTATAGCCGGACTCGTCGAGCACGAGCTCCGCGAGTTCGTGATGCGGCTTGGCGTCGATCAGCCCCCGCCAGCGCTCGAAATCGCCGAGCAGCGCGCGCAGCGTCGCGCGCGGCTTCGCCTTGATCTCCTCGCTCTCGACGAGGATTCGCGCCCCCTGCATGAGCGGGATGTTTTCGCGCCGTGCGAATTCGTGCAGCATTTGCAGCGTGGCGTCGCCGAGGCCGCGCTTTGGCGTATTGACGATGCGCTCGAAGGCGAGATCGTCGGCGGGCTGCGCGACGCAGCGCAGATAGGCGAGGGCGTCGCGGATTTCGGCGCGCTCATAGAAGCGCGGGCCGCCGATGACGCGATAAGGCAGGCCGAGCGTAATGAAGCGTTCCTCGAATTCGCGCATCTGGAACGAGGCGCGCACGAGAATGGCGATCTCTTCGAGATCGTGCGCGCGCCGCTGCAATTGCTCGATCGCCTCGCCGATCGCCCGCGCTTCCTCCTCGCTGTCCCAGACGCCGGTCACGCTGGGTTTTTCGCCGTCGCCGCCGTCGGTGAACAGCGTCTTGCCGAGCCGCCCCTCATTGTGGGCGATCAGATGCGAGGCGGCGGCGAGAATATGGCCGGTGGAGCGATAATTGCGCTCGAGCCGCACGGTTTTCGCGCCGGGAAAGTCCTTCTCGAAGCGCAGGATGTTTTCGACCTCGGCGCCGCGCCAACCATAGACGCTCTGGTCGTCGTCGCCGACGCAGCAGACGTTGCGCCGCCCTTGCGCGATCAGCCGAAGCCACAGATATTGCGCGGTGTTGGTGTCCTGATATTCGTCGACCAGAATATATTTGAAGCGCCGCTGATAATCGGCGAGCACGTCCGGGTTGTCGCGAAACAGCCGCAGCGCCTCCAGCAGCAGATCGCCGAAATCGACAGCGTTGAGGATTTTGAGGCGCTCCTGATACAGCGCGTAAAGCGCCGCGCCCTTGCCGTCGGCGAAGTCGTGCGCCTCGCCCGCCGGGACTTGCGCGGGCGTCAGGCCGCGGTTCTTCCAACCGTCGATCCGATGCGCCAGCGCGCGCGCCGGCCAGCGTTTGTCGTCGATGTTCTCGGCCTTCAAAACCTGTTTGAGCAGGCGGATTTGATCGTCCGTGTCGAGAATGGTGAAATTGGATTTCAGCCCGACGAGTTCGGCGTGACGGCGCAGGATTTTCGCGCTGATCGCGTGAAAGGTGCCGAGCCATTGCATCGCCTCGGCGCCCTGGCCGACCAGCGTCTCGACGCGCTCGCGCATCTCGCGCGACGCCTTGTTGGTGAAGGTGACCGCGAGAATCTCCCATGCCCGCGCGAGGCCGAGGCTCAATATATGAGCGATGCGGGTGGTGAGCACGCGCGTCTTGCCGGTGCCGGCGCCGGCCAGCACCAGCACGGGCCCTTCGAGCGTCTCGACGGCGGCGCGCTGCTCGGGATTGAGCACGTCGAGATACCGCGTTCCCCGCGCCAGCGCGCTGGCCTTCGCGGCGAGTCCGCCGGGGGCAGGGTGGTAATCGTCTTCGGGCGGGTGCGGCGGCAACGACGGGCTCCAGGTGATTCCGCCAGAGTATACAGGAGAACGGATCGCGAATCACATTTCGGGGGAGGGCGCCTGTGGGCCGCCCGCGAATCGCTCCAACGCATGCACCCGCAGCGCCGAGGAAAGATTCGCCGCGCCGCGCTCCGCGTCCACTCTTGCGACGAGCGCCGCCAGCGAGCAGCCGTCCGTCGCCGCGATGCGCTTCAGAGCGTCCCAGAAGGCCGCTTCCAGCGAGACGCTGGTGCGATGGCCGGCGATCACGAGCGAGTGCTTTTTGACGCCGGCCGGCGCGGTCATGCGCTATGAATCTTCCGACGGGGCGTCGCCGTGCTCCAGTCGATGCGCGTCGAGACGGGCGCGCTCAAGCGTCGCCTCGGCCTCGCTCAACTCGCGCTCGACCTTCAGGCGGCCAAAGGCGATGCGATTGGCGTCCGCCTTTTCCTCGCGGACGCGCTTGTCGCGGTCCTTTCGCGCGCGGCGGAGATTGATCACCTCGCCCATCGCGCCAGTTCCTTTAGGTCTTTTTGCGGAAGGCGTCGATCGAGACGATCTTGTCGCCGGCGTTCTTCACCGGCTCCGGCGGCGCGCTTTCGATTTTCGCCGGGGCGGGCGGCGGCGCGGGCTCGGCGGCCGGCTCCGGGCGCACAAGGCTCGGGCCAGGGCGCTTGGCCGGCGCCGCCTCGATTTCCTCGCGGTCGTCCTCGATGTTGAATTTGAGCCCGAACTCCACCGACGGATCGGAGAACATCGTGATCGATTCGTAAGGGATGTAAAGCGACTCCGGCACCGAGCGGAACGACAGCGTAACGGCGAAACCCAGATCGTCGACCAGCAAACCGGAATATTGATGTTGCAGGATGATCGTCATTTCCTGCGGCCATTGTTCCGCGAGCCGGCGCGAGATTTTAACGCCGGGCGCGTCGGTGCGGAAGGTGATCGTGAAATGATGTTCTCCGGGCAACTCGCCCAGCGCGGCGACTTCCCCCAAGACCTTGCGGACAACGCCGCGCATGGCGTCCTGTACGAGCAGATCGTATCGAATGAGCTGATTGTTCATGTCGTTGCGTATGACTTCCAGCCGGAGGCGTCACCATAAAGCCGGCGTCCGCCGGAATGAAAGTGGAGGCTTCTGTTGCCAGGCGCCTCCGGACCCCGCCTAGAAGTGCAAACCCCTAGGACTTTGATCCCAGTACGGGCACCGCATTACGCGGCGACAGCCACCGGAGCATAGTTGTCATTGGCAACTATAAGGTTTGACCCGATAACGGCGGTATCATGCCGAGCGAAAAATCTTCCTTTACGCCCTCGTCAATCCTATTTCGCCCCCGCCCCAGGCCGCGCGTCGTCTTAAAGAAGCACGGCCTCGGGTGGAGGCGCCGGGTACCGCCCCCGGGTCCGATAGGTTTATTACGAAGTTCGTTTATCGCCATAGCCGCCGCAAGCGCCGGCAAAATGAATATACGCGCTCCCACTACATTCCGAAAGGGCTGTCGGCGGGCGCCGACACAAAAACTGCAAGGAATCGAATTACAACCTTATCGGTTGCGCGCCGCGTCACGGAGCCGTCTTCTGCTTCGAACAGACGGGCGCCGTTTGAACGCAGGCGGCGCCGACGGTGGAGCAGGCAACGCTCCCGTCAGCCTGCTTCTTGCAGATCGTGCAGCCGTCGGTCCATTCGAGACAGTTCGGCTTGTCGTCGGCGAAGGCGGCTATCGCCTTTGGCGCGACCGGCGGCGGCGGAATGTCCGCGCTGACCGGCGAGATGGCGGCGCAAAGCGATAGCATGAGCATTATGGCGCGAAACTTCATGATTGCCCGACCTTCTCGTTTACTTAGGCAAAGCCGGCCGCCTCCAGCGCGAGATGCGCCCTGTTCTGCAATCCGGCGTCGTCGCCCGCGACGATCCGCGCGGCGTTGTCGGCCAGCGCGTCGCACAGCGCCTCGACCCAGGGCTGCTCCGCCTTGGCGAAATCCGACAGAACATAGTTGTGAACCAGCGCCTTGTCGCCCGGATGGCCGATCCCTAAGCGAATTCGCTTATAGCCCGCGCCCATATGCGCCGATATCGAGCGCAACCCGTTATGGCCGGCGTCTCCGCCGCCGATCTTGATGCGCATTTTGGCGGGCGCGAGGTCGAGTTCGTCGTGGAAAACGACGATTTCGTTCAAGCCGATCTTATGAAAACGCGCGGCTTCGCCGACCGAGCGGCCAGATTCGTTCATATATGTTTGCGGCTGGAGCAACAGGACGCGCTCGCCGGCGATCGTCCCTTCGCGCAAATGGCCCTGAAATTTGGCGCGCAGCGGGGAAAAGCCGTGCTTTCGGGCGATGGCCTCGATGGCCATGAAGCCGATGTTGTGACGGTTCTTGGCGTATTCCCGGCCAGGATTGCCAAGTCCGACAAAGAGCAGCATCGCCGACGACTCCAGGCGGCTCAAATGAAAATCGCGCCGCTCTGGCGCGAGGTTGCGCGGCAAAAAGGAAGCCCTCTCCCGCGTGAGGCGGGAGAGGGGCCTTTATGATTACTTCTTGCCGGCCGGAGCCTTGGCCGCGGGAGCGGCCTTCGCGGCGGGGGCCGCCTTGCCGGCCGCGCCCTTGCCAGCGGCAGCCGGAGCCGCGCCCGCCGCGGCCGGCTCTTCCGCCGCGACGAGCGGCGGCGTGATGCTGGCGACGGTGAAGTTTTTGTCCGGATTGGTCGGCCTGCTGCCCTGCGGCAGCGGAATCGCCGAAATATGCAGCGAATCGTTGAAGTCAAGCCCGGTCAGATCGGCGGTGATCGCCTCCGGAATATCGTCGGCGGGCACCCAAAGCTCGATCGAGTGATAGACGACGTTGAGCGCGCCACCGCGCTTGATGCCGGGCGCCGCTTCGTGATTGATGAAGTGCACGGGCACTTCGAGGCGCAGGCGCGAGCCGGGCTTCAAGCGTAGGAAATCGACGTGGATCGGGTGGTCCTTGACCACGTCGAGCTGATAGTCGCGCGGAATGGCGCGCTCGGTCTTGCCGTCGACTTCGAGTTCGAAGATCGTCGTCAGGAAGTGCCCCGCGAAGATGAGCTTGGTCACGGTTCTGGTGTCGAGCGAGAGCGGCGTCGGCGCCTCTCCACCACCATAGAGCACGGCGGGCGTGCGGCCTTCACGGCGTGTGCTGCGGGCGGCCCCCTTGCCTGTCCCGTCGCGAACCGTGGCCGCGAGTTTTTTGGTCTCGGCCATTGTCTTGTCCTTTTGCAAAAGTAATGCGCTCCATTCGCCTCCAGGGGTGTCGGAAACACGGCGCGCGAGGCAGTCTATAGGCGAGGGGCCGGCGAGACGCAAGAATCGCCGGCATATTGCCACGCGCGCCGCGACGGCTTAGGAAACGCTTTTGGCGAAACAATAAGAGGCGCCGCCTCGCAGCGATGATCGATACGAACGAGAAACCACCGGGCCGCGCGCCCAAGAAGGACATGACGGCGCTCTCCAAGGCGTTGCGCGAAAATCTGCGGCGGCGCAAGGCGCGCGCGCCCGCGGCCTCGCGCGAAAACTCGCGGGAAGAACGCGAGCCCGCGCAAGCGCCAGAAGACGAGGCTAAATGGACAAGATAAAGATCGTCGGCGGGAACCAGCTTTACGGCGTCATCCCGATCTCCGGCGCCAAGAACGCGGCGCTGCCGCTGATGATCGCCTCGCTGCTGACCAAGGACACGCTGACGCTCGAAAACATGCCGCTGCTCGCCGATGTGACGCAGCTCGAGCGGATCTTGAGCAATCACGGCGTCGATGTCGCGATCGCCGGCAAACGCGCCGGGGAGACCGCCGACTCCGGGCGCACCATCCATTTCACCGCGCGCGAAATCGTCGACACGACTGCGCCCTATGAGCTGGTCTCGCGGATGCGGGCCAGCTTTTGGGTGCTCGCGCCCTTGCTCGCGCGCATGGGAGAGGCGCGGGTGTCATTGCCGGGCGGCTGCGCCATCGGCACGCGGCCGGTCGATCTGTTGCTGATGGCGATGGAGAAACTCGGCGCCAAAATCGACATTGAAAGCGGCTATGTCGTCGCCAGCGCCAAGGGCGGGCTGCGCGGAGCGGAGATAGATTTCCCCAAGGTGACGGTTGGCGGCACTCACACGGCGCTGATGGGCGCCGCGCTGGCGCGCGGAACGACCGTGCTGCGCAACGCCGCGCGCGAGCCGGAGATCGTCGATCTCGCGGACTGCCTCAACAAAATGGGCGCGCGTATATCCGGCGCGGGGGAGTCCACGATCGAGATCGAGGGCGTCGCCTCGCTGCATGGCGCGCGCCACGCCGTCCTGCCGGACCGCATCGAAGCCGGCACTTACGCGATGGCGGTGGCGATGACCGGCGGCGATGTTCTGCTCGCCGGCGCCAGGGCCAATTTGCTGCAAGCAGCGCTCGACGCATTGATGAAGGCGGGCGCGGAGGTGAGCGAGAGCAATAAGGGCGTGCGGGTGATGCGCAACGGCGCGGGAATTTCGCCGGTCGATGTGACGACGGCGCCGTTCCCGGCTTTCCCGACCGATCTGCAGGCGCAGTTCATGGCGTTGATGACGCGGGCGTCGGGCGTCTCGCGCATCACCGAAACCATTTTCGAAAACCGCTTCATGCATGTGCAGGAGTTGGCGCGGCTCGGCGCTCATATAAGGCTTGATGGCGACAGCGCGATCGTGACGGGCGCGGATCGCCTCGAAGGCGCGCCGGTCATGGCGACGGATCTGCGCGCCTCGGTCTCGCTGGTGATCGCGGCGCTCGCCGCCCGCGGCGAGACAACGATCAATCGCGTCTATCACCTCGACCGCGGCTTCGAGCGCCTGGAGTTCAAATTGCGCGGCTGCGGGGCGCAGATCGAGCGGGTGAGCGGGCAGGGGTGAGCTCAACAGGCGCGTTGGCGCCGGTCAAATTGCGCCTAGTTCGGGGCTGCGTCTCCGAAGCCCCGGAAAAACCGCCTTCACCGAGGCGACGGGTCCAACCGATCGAGGTCCAGCACCGCGTAATCTCCTTTTTGGAGCACGGCCGCATCGTTCCAAAGTCCGAGAATATAGGGCTGTCCGCCGCCTATTTTGGACCGGAACTCGGCTAGATAATCCTTGAATGGCTGGAACCACGATAAGGAGTCCCCACTAGTAAAATTCCTGTTCAAGACAAAATATCTTATTCCATATTTCCTTCGCAGAGCTTGCAGTGATTCGGGACCGCTGTCGTACATGGCCGCCAATAACGCGAAAGATCTTCGCTTAGCTTCCTCATAGTATCTGGAATGGTGCCGGTAGAGTGAGTTTACGATAATAAAAACGCTTCGACGGCTACGCATCGGAACGCGATCTCCGTCGACTGGAGTCGCGGCGATGAGCGTGTCCTTCGGCAACACGCCGAGAAATGAATAAACCTCCTTCGGCATCGGGTCTGTTCCGCCTCTGTTGAAAAACAGTCGCGCGGAGAAAACCAAGACCCAAACAATCGCTATAACGGCAATGCTGCTACCCAAAACACGCTTGGTTAAAGCACCCGACGCGCCGACGCCAATAAATCGTGGCGCCGCCCAGTTAAAAACCGCTTCGAATACAAATGGAAAGCAGCAAAGAGTCAGCGCCTGTGATGGAAATACGAGGTACCTGCTCGGCTCGTACAGATGCAACAAAACCAAGTTCGCGACAATATAATTAGCAAGCGCTGAAATCGGTAGAAAAACAACTTCCGGTCTCCTGACTTTTTGACGGCTGCCGCCCACCCCAACACAGAAAGTCGCCATCAAAAGAAAAATCCATAAAATGCCGGTTATCCCTTGGTTGAGCATCAAAATATCAACAATGATGTAATCCCACCAATTTTCTTGCAGAATAGGCCAAAAGCCGCCTGCACGAAATTCGGGCATCTTGACGATTTGGCTGGACGAGTACACAGCCCCAGTAATCTGCGACGAATGGAGCATATTATATATCAATATGCCGCCAGTTGCCGCGATGAACGACGCGAGTATCAGAGTTCCCTTAGGAACTGATTTTTCTCTAAAGAACCGATATATTACGACGAGCCCGACATATGTGCAAAGGCTGATGCTTGCCGGCGGATAAAATATGGCGCCAAGAATTATCGATCCGCCTACCCAGCGCAAATCACGTCGTAGAGCCGATATAACCCCCAGGAGCACGATTGATAAGGCAAATCCGCGTGGAAGGCCGCCTGCCTCCCGGGCGATAAACATGAATGGCGGGAACGTGGTGAACTGACAAAGCGAAACAAATATTACGTTTGCTATTCCGCCCCAGACTTTGCCGCCGGTAATTTGCCGCCCTAGTACGTAAGCTAGAAAGGTCGATAACCCAGCTAAGGCGAACCCCAGAAGCTTTCCGAGCAGCTCGACGTCCAAAAATTGGGATAGCGCTTTGAGTATCACCTCGTAGCCGAGTGGAAAATTGGTCATCCAGTAGTTTTTATGGATGTCATTGGGGAACAATTCTGGATCTTGAAAGATATAAGCCCATGACGTCCATTCGACCATATCGTCGGTGAAAATTTCGGGTCGCAAAATTGACGACATAAAGTAGGCGGAAAGAAAAATAGACACGAAATAGAAAGCGAATAAGTGCGCATACGTAAGGTTTGACCTGAGAAATCGTTCCAATTGGTCCGTATAGGATTCCACTCGCGCGTCCATGGCAGGCTTTCACTGAAGAAGTCGTCGGTCCGCCGAGTTCTTTCGAACCGCGGAGCGCTTCGAATGCGGCGTTTTTCGCTTGTGGCTCACTTCGAAGGGCGAAACAATGGGCTTCGCGGCCCGATCGAACGCCAAATCAGCTTATCGTTTCTGTCAACATTGCTCCCGTCGCGTCTGGCAAGCGCCCATCCTCATCGCTGAATATCGCGTATTGCGCGATCCCCATGCGCTGGAGACGAAAGTCGATGAAACTCTTCAGCACGCCCAATCCGTAAATCACGCTGCGCCGGAAATTGATCGAGGAAGCTTCCGGAAAGTATTTCGTCGGGCAGGAGATTTCGCCGATCGTGAAGCCAAAATAGAGCGATTGCACGATCATCTGATTGTCGAAAACGAAATCGTCGGAACAATTCATCAGTGGCAGCTTTTCCAGCAGCGTACGGCTCCAAGCTCGATAACCCGTGTGGTATTCTGACAGTTTATAGCCAACCAGCAAATTCTGAAACAGAGTTAGGAAGCGGTTGGCGATGTATTTGTATAGGGGCATTCCGCCGGCCAAAGCTCCGTTGCCCAGAATGCGCGAAGCCAGAACCGCGTCGAATTGTTCGGACGCTATCATCGACGCCATCGCCGTGACGAGCTTAGGCGTGTATTGGTAGTCGGGATGCAGCATCACCACTATGTCCGCGCCGCGCGCCAGCGCCGCGGTGTAGCAAGTCTTCTGGTTGCCGCCGTAACCGCGGTTCTTGTTATGCCGGAGCGTCTTGATCCCAAGTTGCTCGGCCAGTTCGGCGGTATTGTCCAGACTTGCATCGTCAATCAATATTACGTCATCGATAATATCGTGCGGGAGTTCGTCGTACGTCCGCTTCAGCGTCTTCGCGGCGTTATAGGCGGGAAGAACGACGACAATTTTTTTATTTAAAAGCATTCCGCGTCCTTGTGTGAGGCAGCTGCGTCCTGTTCGCGGCCGAGCACCCAACCCTCGGATCGCGCGCGGAATTTACTCGGGCTTGGCCGTTTGGACAAGACACGTATTGCGCGAAGAGCCTTTAGCCCTAACGACTTATCGGGAGATATTCTGGCGCGCTCAATCGGTAGCGATTGCGAACACCACGGAATTCGTTTGGAGTTCTCGGATGGGCGGCCGCATTCAACATGGAGCCGCCGCCAAGGAAGCGCGTTGTTTCTGTTTCGGTTCCTCGCGCCGCGAGAGCCGGAATTTCGCGCGGGATCAACGCGAATCATCGTTTGGTTTCAAAACAAGCGTTTCGCGAATCGAAAATGGCGACTACGTGTGACCGACCACGCGGCGGCTTGTTCGTGCTTTGGCGTTCGCCGGCGCTGGCCCACGAATGTTGCCCTCGGCGGCGAAAGGCGCGTTATTTGGCCGCCGCGCGCCGCTCAAGCGCGGCGAGGGCCGCCTTCGCCGTGTCGTGGGCGTGTTTCTCCGTTCCGCCGACGACGCCTTTTTGTACCGGCAGGCTCTTGCCGGCGGCATGAATTTCCCACTGCCACATGGCGCCGCGTCCCGAGCCGCCGCGCGAGCGCAGGGTTATCGTGTGTTTGCTTTCCGTTTCCGCGATATTTGTCATGCGTCTTTATCGCACGCGCCGGCGCGCGGCGCCATAAGGAATGATTGCGCGGATCGAATTGCGCCATGCGGCATTCATCCTCTGGTCAGTTTCCTTGTGGTTATGTCTTGGTTGTTATGTCTTGGCGTTCCTTAGAATTAAAGCGGCGAGAGGCGACGATGGCTCCTGGACCTGACCCCTATGCGGCGATGACGGCGTTTAACCGCTTCGGCCTTGGCGCCAAGCCCGGCGATCTCGCGCTGGCGGCCAGCGATCCGCGCGGCTTTTTGCTGGAAGAGATTCGCGCGCAAGGCGCTGGGCTGATCCCGGCGGAAGGTCTGTCGTCGACGCCTCGGGCGCTGCAAATGTTTTTCGCCGAGCAGCAACAATTGCGCGTCGCGCGCGAAACCGCCGCGGCCATGGCGGCGCCGCTCGCCATGGCCAGCGTCAACGCAAGCCCGACGGACGCCAAGGCCACGGATGCGAAGCCGGTGGACACGAAGCCAGCGGAGGCCAAGCCCAAACCGCAGGAGCCGCCGGTCGAGCAAAGGCTGTTTCGCGCCGAGGCGATGGCGCGTTTCAACGCGCAGATGAAAGCGGGGGCTGGCCTCGTCGAGCGGTTGGTCGCCTTCTGGTCGAATCATTTCGCGGTGTCGGTCGCCAAGGGCCAGGGTCTTCGGGCGACCGCCGGCGCCTTTGAGCGCGAGGCGATACGCCCGCATGTGCTCGGCAAATTCTCGGACCTGTTGATCGCCGTTGAATCGCATCCGGCGATGATTTTCTATCTCGACAACCAGCGGTCGATCGGTCCCGGCTCCAACGCCGGCCGCTTCGACGGCAAGGGACTCAACGAAAATCTCGCCCGCGAAATTCTCGAACTGCATACGCTCGGCGTCGACGGCGGCTATGCTCAGCCCGATGTCACGGCGCTGGCGCGCATCATTACCGGTTGGAGTTTCGCGGAAGCCGGCAGCGAAACGGGCGAACCCGGCGCGTTCCTGTTCAAGGCCAATTGGCATGAGCCGGGCGTGCATAATCTGCTCGGCAAGAATTATCCGCAGACCGGCCGCGCGCAAGGCGAGGCGGCGTTGCGCGATCTCGCGCGCCATCCTTCGACGGCGCGCCATATCGCCACCAAGCTCGCGCGCCATTTCGTCGCCGACGCGCCGCCGACAGATCTCGTCGACGCGTTGACGAAAGCCTTTCGCGACAGCGACGGCGATCTCGCCGTCGTGGCGGCGGCGCTCGTCACGCATGACCGCGCCTGGAGCGCGCCGCCGACGAAGATTCGTGACCCGAACGAATTCGTGATCGCGGCGATGCGGGCGACAGCCTTCACGCCGAATGATCCCGGCCAGATTTTGGGCGTTATGAATTCGCTGGGGATGCCACTGTGGCAGCCGGCGGGGCCGAACGGCTATGCCGACACGACGGCGGTCTGGGCCTCGCCCGAACAAATGAAGCTGCGGCTCGACGTCTCCTGGCAGATGGCGCAGCGTGCGCGCGACTATGGCGCGCCGCTTGGCGTGCTGGATACGGTCTGCGGCCTCGCCGCCTCGCGCGAGACGAGCGACGCCCTCTTGCACGCCGAGTCGCGCCCGCAGGCGCTGGCGCTGCTGTTCATGTCGCCCGAATTCCAGAGGAGATAAGCATGAGGCTTCTCGTTCCCGCGGCGATCCTCTCGCGCCGCGCGGCGCTGCGGGGACTGTCGGTCTCCTTCGCGGCGGCGTACGCGCCCAAGGCCCTCAGCGCCGCGGGCGCGCGCGATCCGCGCGTCGTGGTGATCATTTTGCGCGGCGCGCTCGATGGTCTGACGGCGGTCGCGCCGATTGGCGATCCCGATTACGCGCTGCTGCATGGCGCGCTGGCGCTGCCGGCGGTCGGCGACCACGCCGGACTTCCGCTCGACGGCTTTTTCGCGCTCAATCCGGCGATGCCCGTTTTCGGCCGCCTCTATAAGGAGAAACGCGCGCTGGTCGCCCACGCCGTCGCGACCAACTACCGCGACCGCTCGCATTTTGACGGGCAGGATGTGCTGGAGAGCGGTTATCCCGGTCCAAACCGCACTGACAGCGGCTGGCTCAACCGCGCGATCGCCTTGTTGCCGGCGGCGGGCGGGGCGCCCGCGCGCGGGCTTGGAGTCGGCGTCACCGCGCCCCTGGTGATGCGCGGGCCGGCGCCGGTGCTTGGCTGGGCGCCGCAGGGGCTTCCCAACGCCGGCGACGCGCTGGCCATGCGCGCGCTCGATCTCTACGTCCATCGCGATCCGGCTCTCGGCGCCGCCTTGCAGGCCGGTCTCGACACCGAGAAAATGGCGACGCAGGGCGGCATGAGCGAGGAGGCCAAGAAGAACAAGGGCGGCATGGATTCTCCCGGCGGCATGCGCCAGGCGGCCGCCGGCGCGGCGAAGTTGCTGGCGGCGCCGGAAGGGCCGCGCGTCGCCGCGCTGGCCTTCGACGGCTGGGACACCCATCAGAACGAGGGCGCCGGAACCGGCCAATTGGCGAATCGCCTTTCCGGGCTCGACGGCGCCTTCGAGGAGTTCGAAAAGGGCCTCGGCGAGCGTTGGAAGGACACCACCATCATCGCGATCACCGAATTCGGCCGCACCGCGCGCATAAACGGCACCAACGGCTCGGATCACGGGACGGGAACGGTGGCCTTCCTCGCCGGGGGCGCGGTCGCGGGCGGACGCGTCGTCGCCAATTGGCCGGGCCTGAGGGCGAACCAGCTCTATCAGGGCCGCGACCTCGCGCCGACCACGGATTTGCGCGCCATTTTGAAGGGCATATTGGCCGACCAATTGGGGATTTCGTCGCAGGCCTTGGGCGAAAAGGTGTTCCCGGAGTCCGCTGGGGTGGCGCCGATGCAGGGATTGGCGCAGGCTTAAGCGCCGAAGCGAAGCAAGAAAGATATAACATGCAAATCCAGCCCTATCTCTTCTTCGAAGGACGCGCCGACGAGGCGATCGCCTTCTACGAAAAAACACTGGGCGCGAAGCTTGTCATGCGGGTGCGCTTCAAGGACAATCCCGACGGCGCGCCGCCAAATCCCGCCATCGCCGAAAACGTGATGCATGCGCGGCTGCAAATTGGCGATTCGACGCTTTTGCTCTCCGACGGACATGGCGCCGAAGGCCCGCGCTTTCAGGGCTTTTCGCTCACGCTTTCCCTCGCTGATGACGGCGAGGTCGATCGACTGTTCGCGGCGCTGAGCGAGGGCGGGAGCGTCATGCAAGCGCCGACAAAGACGTTTTTCTCGCCGCGCTTCGCGATGGCGACGGACCGCTTCGGGGTCTTGTGGATCATTTTGGTCGAACATTGACGCGGGCTCATCATAAATACCGACCGGCCGGCCGCGGTCGAGTTGGAAAATTCGTGAGAAGCGCTTATAAAGGGGCGTTCGAGCTTGAAGCCTTGGACGTGGTTTCGCGGGCGTAGTTCAGTGGTAGAACGACAGCTTCCCAAGCTGTATGTCGTGGGTTCGATTCCCATCGCCCGCTCCAATTAAATCAAAAGGTTATGTGCCTGTTATTCCGCCCGTTAGCGCGAGCCGGAGGGTTCGGTAAGCGCTTGGTAAGCAGAAATCGGAAATTCGCGGAAACGCCCAGCAATCGATTCATGCCCGGCTTCAGGCCCGTTGTTTTATGACCATCGCCTCCCCGACAATCACCGATCTGCAATCCATGGGCGTCGCGGGCACGTGGTCGACGTGCCGCAATCCCTTCGAGCACGGCGCAGCGGATCGTATTACAGTTCCTCGTTGGGGACGTTTCGAACTGGCCAGGGAGCAAAGGGAGCGCAAATGACGAGAATCGTCGACCATCGAAGCGCTTTGCCGTTCGGACCCGTTGTGGAGGTGCATGTGCACCATGACGCGGACGCCGAATCGCCGGTCTTCGCCACGGTCAGCGTCAGCACATTCGGCGCGACGCCCGATCCCGAGGCCTTTCCGCAACCATTGCCGGCCGCCGATGCCCTTCTTCAAGCACTCGCTTATGCAGAGCGACTTGGGATTGCCTGCGTGTGGATTAACGACCCTGGCGGCCACTTCCCGCCAGAGAAGCGCCCGGTGCGAGACGCGAGCACCCCATGAGGCGTAAACACCATCCGACGCAACCACTCCGCATGGTCGGCAGTCGCGGGAGTCTAATGGTCAAGCGCTGCCCTGCAATCCCAAGGCGTCGCCGGGGCCGGCCTTAAGCCTTCGTAAACTTTTCGAGCCTTGACTGGTTCATGAGCCCGCTCCTTCGCTGCGGGCTCCGTATTTCAGGGCGCGTATTACGTTCGGCCCGGGTCGATCCTCGTACGATCGGGTCGATCCGGGTTTTTCTCGTCGCATCATCCCCCAACGCCAAAACGGCCGCCGTACATCCTAGCGGGCCGGTTCCTGGCGTCTGGTCAATGGAAACCGTTCGCTTGCTCAAAGAAGCGGCATTCTTGAACCGGCTCATTTTTTGGCGTTGTGGGGCTTATCGGCCGCTGGAGCGGAAGGCGTCTCGGCTTTGTCGGCGAAAGTTGCTCCGAACACATAAATGATCGCGGTTTTCACATCCATTCCATGCGGCGTGAGCGCCAGATTGTAGCATCGGAGCGGATAGCCGATGTCGGATTTCCTGCCGCTTGCGTGTTCGCGCGCTTTCACCTCTGCAAGAACAGCATCTCTCTTGGCGTCGTCGAAATCCATGTGGACAAGACTTCGTTGATGCAAAAAAATATCAGCGGCGTAATTGTCCACCATGTCGACCGTCGGCAGCTCGAAATCGCATGTTTTGTCTAGAGCGCCGACACTGAGGAGGCGCACCACTGTGTCCGGTCGCAAAGCAGAAATGTCCTGCGTAATAGCCATTTTGTCGGCCCCATGCAGATGCTGAAATAAATCGGCTCGGACATTCTTTTGGATGGCGCCTGCGCTGAATTCCAGACTGACCGATCCTATTTGCGCCTTCGATAGCCGGTCGCCAAGCTGTCCTATCCCATAAGCAATGTCATCATATTTAAGAACCACGAGCAGTGGAGCACCAAGGCCGACGGCGACGGCAATGGCGACAGCCAGATACCTTTTCGCGGTTGCCCAAAAATCAAAATAATTGTCCGGTTCCATTATCCGCACCCCCAACCAAAGCCCACTTAAAACGAAATTCGCCAGACGGCCGGAGTTCAAATTCAAACATGGCGCTATTTGGCGCTGTCGACAAGTCGGAGCTTTTCACGCCTCCGCATTTCTACGCCGTTCGGCGCGCTTAAGCGCAAAACGGCCCGTCGCTACATCCGCGCTCGGGCCGTTCCATCTGCTCGGAGTGCGGTTCCAGCGCGTCGACATGTCGCCAAACTGGCGCGAGCATAGAGCGGCGGAATTGGGGTGCGGTGATCGCGCCGACGCCAAGGGCGGCCATGTTGGCTAAAGTCATCGCGGGGGCGGCGTGCAGCGCGAGCGGGCGAATATTCTCTGACGGGCTTCCCTGCGCGAGGAAGCGGGATCAAAAAGTCGTCTTCATGGCCCGCTCAGCCGCGCGCGCCCTACATGGTAGGTCGACCGTTGCGCAAGAAGCGGTCTGGTGCTTTGGGGCAAATCAAGTCTGACTTGGCCGAAGAACCCGCGTCAGAAAGAAGTTCTTGCTGCATCAGGCTGCTTCACAGGAGGAGCTCATGAACCGCACATTATTCGCCCTCATTGCCGGCGTCGCTATCGCTTTTGGCTCGGCGGCTGTGGCCGAAATGATAGACACGCACAAGGTTTTCATGCCGCAGGACATCAAATGGGGAGCGGTGCCCCCCTCCTTGCCAACAGGTGCAGAGGCGGCGGTGCTGTATGGCGACCCGGCCAAGGAGGGCATGTTTGCGCTTCGGATCAGGATGCCGAAAGGCTACAAAATCGCCCCGCACACGCATCCGCAACCCGAGGTCATCACGGTCATCTCGGGCAAATTCAGTTTAGGCATGGGGCCGGCGGCGGATCGCGCCAGCATTGAATCCCTGCCAGCTGGCAGTTTCTCGTCGATGCCGCCGGGTGTTGCTCATTACGTCTTTGTCGACGAAGACTCGGTTGTGCAAATCAACGCGACAGGGCCTTGGGGCATCGACTACATCGACCCAAGGAATGATCCTCGCCTAAACGTGGCGCCGTCAAAATAGCAAAGGCTTACAGGCGGTGCTTCGGGCCCGAAGGGGCGAACGCAAAACGGCCCGCCGCACATCCGGGCGCGTGAGCCGTATTGATGGGGGCGAGAAAATCGCTGGCCGCGCATCAGGGAGCGGATTCTGGCAAGTGGAGGCGGCGAGGGTGCGTTTATCGCCCTTGCGCGGACTTAATGTTCCCGGCGCTTCCCGGCCCCGGCATGGGCATGATTGACGAGCGGTCGACGACCCGCGTCTCGACGGATTTGGTAGGCGTCATCGCGTAGTTGTGGGCGTGCTGGTGATGGCTGCTGATGTAAGCGACCACGTAGCCCGAAAAGGCAAGAACCAGAGCGATGGCGCTCAATGCCGCGACCGCATCGGACAAGATAATGCTGCTGATCTTTTTCAGGACACGGCGCGGGAACTTCACGTCGAACGTCGACAGCGGGTGAATGGCGATCTCGGGAGTCATGTCCGGACGGTAGAGGTTCGTCCGAGGCGTCCGCTTGCCCCCCGAAGTGATGAGAGCCGCCTCGTGATAGATCGGGTTCTTAATGGTTGCTAACATCTTGCTTCTCCCCGTCTCTCTTCATGGCTTGTTTTCCAATGTCGTGAAGTTAGCGCCGGGACAGGGAGATGTTTGTGCGCCAACGCACACGCGTTCCACCATGCCCGCGCTTCGCACTTCAAACGGCCAGAATGAGTGATTTCGACATATTTTGCAGGCGACTCCGCGCCATTCCCCCATTGACCGCTTTAATTCCTCTTCCGGGGGGACGCCTCATGTCCCCCTCCCATGGTTCATTCCCAGGCGGGATGTAGGGCGCTTGAAGTCCATGCAAATATGAATTGAGCCCATGCGTACTGGCAAACCGCATTGAACGCACTTAAAGCCGCGCATTCGTGCGGCCGCTCACGTCATGGCCGCGGCAAATTTCCGCAAGCGCCTCGACGCCATCATCGCCACGCCTTGGGATTGCAGGCCGGCGATTGTGGGGAGGCCACGGCGTGAATCTGCGAAAGGCCGGAGCCGAGGCCGCGTCCATCCCGATCGAAGACTTCAACGCCGAGAGTGTCGAGTAGCGGGGGGCGGCTCGGTTCAAAATTTGCCACCTTGACGGGCGCTCGCGCCGGGCACTTCCCCTGCTATGCTTGGCGCAAAGCAGGGGCTGTTCATGGAACTAAACGATGCCGAACTGGCCGACGCCATTGTATCTCTGATCGGGCGGAAATACCCGAGGCTCAAACTGACAGACGAAGATATTTCTGAAATGCTGTTTGGACACTGCTGCTACCGCCGGCAGGTGAATGAAGCCTGTCGTCGGTTAATTTTGGAAAATCGCCTCAATCGCAAGGGTGAGGGCGTAGCCTATGACCCGTTCTGGTATTTTCCATGGCACCCGCCGGTTGATCGGAGAAGCTGACCATGCCCACAGGCCCTAAAGGCGAGGAGCTCCAGCTAGCGCCGCCATGCGCGGCCCCAAACCCGGCGGTGCACCGATCGCACGAAAGAAAGGCTCTTCGACGCCACTTGTTGCCTGAGTAATTAGCCCCATGTTCTCCGTCAAGGCGCCTCGCGCCGGGCGAGACGCTCGCAAGAGGAGGCGACGATGAGGAATGCAATTTGCTCGACGTTCGCCCCGCCAAGCGAGTGGGGGTTGAGCCGCCAAATACATCCGGTTGTGGTTCAAGCGATCTTCGCTCTTTCCAATGATGAGCGGGCGCCAGAAGCGATATGGGAGACGCCGACTGCCGACGAATGGCGCAAGGCGGCCGAGCTCGTCTCTGAATATGTCGACGACGGCGACTTCGCGATGGACGGCGGTCGATTTGCTTGGAATTCCTGCATGTCGTTCCGCTTGCGGCCAACCCGTCAGGAACATTAGCTCCACGCAAAAACGGCCCACCGTACATCGGGGCGGGCCGCTTCGTGGCGCCGGGTCGAGACCGTCCGCCTGTTCAAACTTTTTATCGCCGCCTGCGCCCTCGGTCAGCGCGACGGCGACGGCGTGATAAGAGCCTCTATTTCGCGCCAGCCCTCGCCAGCAGCACGCCGCCCGCGATCGCTCCGACGATCGCGCCGAGCGGCATAAACGTGAAGAACACGAGCATGCCGCTGTAACCCTCAAAGTCGCTGGTCTTGAAGATTGTTGTCCATAGAAAGCCGAGGCCAACGCCGATCGGCGCCCCGACGATCGCGCCAAGGAACAGGCCCGCGCAGCCACGCATCGCAGTCTGCATGGTCCCCCTCTATCGCTACAAAAGACCGCTTCAACATCAAACCGACATTCTCCAGATAAGCGCCGGTTCCACGCGAAAATTGCTCCGATCGACGGGTATTGGCAGACCGGGCACGCCGACGCCAAAGGGCGGGCATGTGGCTAGACTCATCGCGATGTCGATCTGCCGCCCACAAATGGCGCACTAAGTGGGAAAGCTAAGGCGTTGAAAGATAAGGATGCGCGTCTAGCAAATGCTACGGATTTGCTACAGCAAAACGCTAGACAATCACAACCACATAGACAAGAAGAAAGAACCTACACCCCAGGCACAGGAAACTTCCCTAAAGGGAAAGTTCCTGCCTCCAAACATTCGGCAATAGGTCCGCTTTTCTTGCTTCCTCGGACTGCTCAGAGTGTTCGTAAACGGCCGCAGCTTGCCGGGACTTCCAAGCCCCGGTCGCGACAAGCCCGGAGGTATCAAGCCCTGCGTAGCGCCTTAGCCAAGCCCCCCACGTATGGCGAAAGGCGTGGAATGCGACGCCCTGCGGAATCTCGACGCCTGCCGCGCGCGCCGCTTCGTCCAGCCATGTGTAAAGCCGGCCGTTCTTGCCAAACCTGAAAAGCTTTCCGACTCGCTCCAGGCCTCGCGGGTGCGTCGACAGCGCGGCGACGATGACGGGCGGCAAATGCACAAGGCGCGGCTCGCCGTTTTTGGTTTCGAGCACGCGAGCCCAGCCCTCCGAGAGATTAACGCCCGCGATTTGGAGCGAAAGCGCCTCGGTGAGCCGACAGCCGGTGTAAAGCAGGAAGGCGAGGAAAAGCCCGAACTCGGCGTCTCGCGCCTACGCGGCGGTCAAAGGGCGCTCGCCTGCTCTGGAGTTAGCCAGAACAATCTTCGCGTGCCGCGCGCCCCCTTGGGGCGCTTTAGGCCATCTGCGGCGCCTGCGGCCTTTAGGATCGCGGACACGGGGGAATAGACTTGCCTGTTTCGCGTCGCGGGCGTGGCGCGGGGATAGAGCGCGAGCGCGGCGGCGTCAACGGCTGCTTGGTCGATCCGCGCGAGCGGCGTTTCGCCGAAGTGGTCGGCAAGCCGCAAAACAAAGCGCTCCTCGCCCCCGGCCTCGATGTATTTCAGCGCGGCGTCGGCGAAGGTCGGCGCTCCCGGCCTCGAAAAGGCTCCACGTTCGATGTCGTCGCGGACTTTTGCGAGGATTTTCGTGGCGAGCTTTTTGTCAGGCGTTCCCGTAGTTTGGTCAACGCGCTCCCGGAGGTATGTCCCACGTATCCGCCAGTTTTTCGACATGCCGGCGCGCGGCAGGATGAGCTTGAGGGGCATGGTAACGCCTCGATAATTTGGGCTATGTCGCCCTCTGTGAACACGCGCGAGCGACCGGCCATCCTTCCAAATGGACGGCCGGAAAGAAAGCCTTGAAGCCAGCGTTTCGAGGTTCCGAGACGCTCGGCAACTTCGGCCATGGTATGAAGGGTGGGTGCGACGGTGTTCATGGCGATTCCCTGTTTCGATCCTGACCGGCGGCTTCGAGGCGATATCGAGAGCCCCTTAAAGGGTAGCGAGGGCGATTGCACGCAGCAATAGCAGGGTAATCGCCCCAGGATCATTGGATCGAGTCGGATTAAGCGACGAGGAACTCGACGGCCGCCACGACGGAACCATATTCACCGTCGGCGTCAGGCATCCAGGACAGCGAGGGCATGAAGAATCGCGCCCGGAGCCTCCTGGCGCCAAGCAGCGAAGGTGCTCCCCACTTCTCCCCCAAGGAAATGGAGAAGGGCCAGCGCGCCGGGCCGCGTCGTCGGCTCGGACCGGAACACGTCGATCCGTCCTTGCGGCATGGCTCGCGCCTCAAATTCATCCCGGTAAGCAGCCGGTAAGCAGCCGGTAAGCACAAATTAGAAAGCCCCATCGCTTACCAGAATGC
>Ga0182016_10001832_pt1 | contig 25465 bp, 17 predicted proteins | sample 712S2MmetaG_FD_120491 | JGI IMG/M metagenome (GOLD analysis project Ga0182016, IMG submission 120491) | Permafrost microbial communities from Stordalen Mire, Sweden - 712S2M metaG | ecosystem: Environmental > Terrestrial > Soil > Wetlands > Permafrost | place: Sweden: Stordalen | collected...
AGCAACGACTGGTTCACATCGTCAGGAAGAAAACTCTTGCCCATACTCAAAATCGTAAATCGAGCCGAAGGATTCAATCCGAAAATTAACCGTGGAGGGAATCTATCCCCGACACACTCCTAGAAAGAAACAAAACAGTAAGTTCAACAAAACAAAAGATGAGTAACGCAGGCTCCCGGACGCGTTGAGGGAATGAGATCCCAGGTCCCCAAGTGCGAGGGACCCTGGGGTACCCAGTTTCATCCTCCGTGGGTCGGCTTGGCCGGTGGGGGACTGATACGAAACAAGATGGGATTTGCCGGTGGTCGGGATTCGAGGTCTCCCACCCTGGCGACAAAAACGAAGACGTCGCGAGGGTGGGGCACCGGCTAAGAGCTAGAAGGTGCGCTCTAGCACTTCGGATGCGGGTTCTTGAAGACTAGCTCGATCGGCACCCAGTCTGACAGCCGGTGGGCGTTGATCTGGTCGTCTGTCGCTGTCGGGGAGACCGACGAGCGGACCAGGGCGACGGAGAGCTTCACTTTTCCCTTCATGCAGTAGCTCGTGAGCATTCTGGCGAGATCTTTATTCGCCAGGTCGATGTAGTCGGCGGAAATGGCGCCATCAGCGCCGGAGATATCGGTCGGGGCCATGATCATCATGTCCGGGGCCGAGGTTGCCTGCTTCGCTCCCGAGGTATCCACTTGCACCGCGAGGTCGGCCCTGGTTTCAAGATCTTCGGGGTTGGCCGTGAACTTGATGCCAGGCAGGGTGATGCCCGCCGGGTTCGGCTTCACGGGCTTGGTGTCGAATGCCACGCGGTAGGGAGGGCCCTTCCACTTGGGTGTTTGAGGTGTGGTTGAAGCCTGGTTGCCTGAATTGCATCCAGCCAGTAGCAGCAGCGCGCCGCTCAGAAAAATGAAGCACTTTTTCACGCCATCCTCCTCGATCATTTGCGATGACGCGAAATGATACCACCGCAATGGTGGAGTGGGGCAGTGATGGAAGGCAGCGAGTTGCGGGTCAGGGGGTTCGGGTTATCCCACTAGACTGGGTTCCCCAGGTCCCTCGCATTTGGGGACATGGGAGGAGACCTCTCGCTCTCTCTCTTCCATGCAGTCCAGAATGATTCGATTTCGACGTCCCCTTCGATCCCGGTTGCATAGTGGCGGAAGCTCGACCATCTCCAGTCTTCAGGCTTCGCAACGAGACCGCGCACCACGGGATTACGGTGCATGTAGCGGAGTTTTTCGATTCGCTTCTTATCGGTAAAGACATTGAAGTCGTAGTAGCGGATCTGCCAGAATGGCCGCTCCTTACTGCGCAAAGAGACGGAGAGTTTCAGCGCCTTCATGACGTTATCGAGCGAAGACCGCGCCGGTTCGTTTAACAGCAGGTGCACGTGCCCAGGCATGACGACATATCCCGCGACGACAAACCGATACTTGCGCCGGATTTGCTCGAGAGCGGATTCAAAGAGGTCCTTCGCCTGCGGGGATGCGAGATATGGCAGAGGGTGGTAGCAACTGAAAGTGAGAAAGTGCATCTCGCCGGTCTGCTGATATCGTTTGAGCTCCGTCGTCATGAGGGAGAAATTACGATAAGTGCGCTGAGTTTATCGGTGAGGTATGTCACCGGGCCCTCCAGGTCCCCGGATGTTTGGGGCTTCCCTCCCAGGTCCCCAAATGCGAGGGACCTGGGGCACCCGGATTTGTGGGAGAACATGCCGCCGGTGGCTATTCTTCTTCTTCTTCCTCGTCGGGCCGCTTGGCGCTGGCCAGGATTTTTTCGGCTACCAGCTGCGGGACTATGTCGTAGTGGTCCACTTCCATTCGGTAGCTGCCTTTGCCTTGCGTCATGCTGGTGAGCAGCGTGCCGTAGGTGAGCATTTCGGCCATGGGGACCTGGGCATTGATCACGGTCGTGCGGCCCTTTGACTCCATGCCGCCTACGCGGCCGCGGCGGCCGTTCAGGTCGCCCATCAGAGTGCCGGCGAACTCGTCGGGCGCTTCGATTTCAACCTTCATTACCGGCTCAAGGAGACAGGGTTTGGCTTGCTCCATGGCTTTGCGGAAGGCGAGACGGCCGGCCTTTTTGAATGAGAGCTCGTTGGAGTCGACGTCGTGATAGCTGCCGTCATAGACGGTGACCTTGAAGTCGACCACGGGATAGCCGGCGAGAAAGCCTCGGGCGGCCGATTCCACGATGCCCTTTTCGACAGCGGGGATGAAGTTGCGGGGGATGGCGCCGCCAAAGACATCATTTTCAAACTCGAATCCGCCGCCGCGAGGCATGGGCTCCATACGGATTTTGCAATCGCCAAACTGGCCGTGGCCGCCCGACTGCTTCTTGTGGCGGCCTTGCGCATCGGCCCGCCCGCGTATTGTTTCCAGGTAGGGAACCTTGGGCGCCTTCAATGTGACTTCAGCGTGGTAGCGCTTTTTGAGGCGGCTGACGATGGCTTCAATGTGCGGCTGGCCTGCGCCTGCGATGAGGAACTCGTTGGTTTGCGGGTCGCGGAAGAAGCGGATGAGCAGGTCCTCTTCCATGAGCTTGTGGATGGCGGGGGCGAGCTTGTCCTCGTCGGCGCGGCTCTTGGGCTCGATGGCGTAGGTCATGGCGGGAACGGGCAATGGGACGAGCTCAATCTGGATTTCCGCGCCCTTTACGCCCAGTGTGTCTCCGGTGAGGGTGTCGCGCAGTTTGCCCACCGCGCCAATGTCGCCGGCGTGCAACTCGGGGACATCGATGGCTTTGCGGCCTTGCATGACGGAGAGATGCGCCAGCTTCTCCTGGCCGCGGCGGGTGTAGTTTTCGAGTGTGCTGTCGTTCTTGACCACGCCGCTGATGATCTTGAAGAAGGTGATGCGGCCGGCGAAGGGGTCACTCATGGTTTTGAACACGAAGGCCGCGACCGGCTCGCTATCGGCAATCTTGCGCGTGGCATCGGTGGAGTCGCCGTTGGCGGCGATCGCCTTAACTGCAATCGTGCCGCGTTCGACGGGCGCCGGTGTGTAGACCTTGATGAAGTCGAGCAGGTGATCGAGGGCCATGTTTCCAAGGCCGCTGGAAAAGAGAACCGGGAAGATGCGGTCTTCGCGAATGGCCTCGTGGAGCGCGGCGATGAGGTGTTCCTCGGGGATGGTGCCCTTCTCAAAGTACTCTTCCATCAACTCGTCTTTGCCTTCGGCAACCAGCTCGACGAGGGCCTCGTGCCGGGCCTTGGCGTCGGCGGTGAGCGAGGCGGGAATATCCCCGGAGACTTTGCCGCGGCCGTCGCCGCCGGGCGTATAGCTGTATGCCTCCATGGTGATGAGGTCGACTACGCCATGAAATCCGTTGGCGTCGGAGATGGGCAACTGGACGGGAACACAGGTGCGGCCCCAGCGCTCCTGGATGTCGTCGAGGAGGGCGCTCAATCCGCCCCCGCCGCCGGCCTTGGGGTGGTCCATCTGGTTCACCAGCACGATGCGCGGCACATTGGCTTCTTCAGCAAATCTCCATACGCGCTCGGTAACCGGCTCAACACCGCTCTGGGCATTGATGACCACGATAGCGGACTCGACGGGGAGGAGCGCGGCGCGGGCTTCGTGGGTAAACATATGAAAGCCGGGCGTGTCGACAAGGTTGATCTTTGTGCCCTGCCACTCGGCAAAGGCCACGGCGTTCTGCATGGTGAAGCCGCGGGCAATTTCTTCTTCGTCGTATGCGGTTGCGGCCGTGCCGTCGGCGACGCGGCCCTGTGTGGGAGTCATTTTGGCGGCATGCAGCATGGCGGCGATGAGTGTGGTTTTGCCGCTGTGCGCATGCCCCACTACAGCTACGTTGCGGATCTCACTTCCCTGGTACGTTTTCATGATTTCTTACTCCTTGGTGTACGGTGGTCGGTGGCAGGTGGCCGGTGAACGGTGGACGGACGGCAGCCGACTGATTTTGACTGGGCGGTTTTCCCACCCTTTCGCGAAAAGCGCGAAAGGTATAGGACGGGTGCGGGCGTGGTCGCCCACACGACAACCGGCCTGGAGGCCGGCGCTACGGTGTTGTGCGTGGAAATGTAGTGACAGGGATTGTACGGGGACGCCGGTTGGGGCGTTCAATCGGCCGAATTGCCGGGATCGGGGTCCGGTTCTCCCGTCTTCCTCATCCATACGGATGGTCTCAGCGGCTTGAGCGGCTGGAATGGAGGGATTCCGGCACGCCCTTCGTCGAAAAACGGATGCTATCACAGCAGGAGTGTGAACGTCGTGTGACTGGTAGTACAGGGAACAGGGGCGCAGGGGTCAGGGATCAGGGGCGCGCCTTAAAATCGCAGTATGGCCCAGACAGTGCGCGGTGTGGACACGGTAGCGGGGTTTACGACATTGGCCGCGCTGAATGAGGGTGTGGCCGCGTGCGAACGCTGCCCGCGGCTACGGGAATACTGCGCGGAAGTGGCGCGGGTAAAACGCCGGGCGTACCTGGATTGGGAGTATTGGGGAAAGCCGGTGCCCTCTTTTGGAGACGAGAAGGCGCGGGTGATGGCGCTGGGCCTGGCGCCCGGCGCGCACGGTTCAAACCGCACGGGCAGGCCGTTTACGGGCGACGGCTCGGGTGATTTTCTCTATCCGGTGTTATACGATGCCGGGTTTGCCTCGCAGCCCAAAGCGATTTCTCGCGATGATGGAATGAAGTTGAAGGGCCTTTGGATCAGCGCGGTGGCGCGATGCGCTCCTCCGGGGAACAAGCCGGCTCCCGATGAGCTGAAGAATTGTGCGCCGTGGCTCGATAGGGAGATAAGCCTGCTAGTGAACCTGCGCGTCGTGGTTTGCTTGGGCAAGATTGCGTTTGACGGTCTGCTGGCGCACGCGGCGCGCACGCACGGACTGACGGCGAGAAACGGGTTCAAGTTTGCGCATGGGGCCGAATTCGAGCTGCCGGGGGGATTGAAGGCGATTGCCAGCTATCATCCGTCGTTGCAGAACACGAACACGGGAAAGCTGACGCGGCCCATGTTTTTTGAAATCTTCCGGCGGGCGCGGGTGCTGGCCGGGATTTGATGGGGCGAAAAGAGAAGATGGAACGGTTGCCTGAAAGCATTTTGCGGGCGGTGATGGGCGAGGAGCCTGAGCCGCCAAAGAAGAAGAGAAACGATCCGGCGCAGCACTGGACGCCGGCGGTTTTGCTGGAGCGGGCGGCTTACCTGCGCAAGCTGGCGCGGGCGGGCGACGGGTCGGCCAGCGAGACCATCGGCGAGTATCCGCAACACAAGGCGATGCTGTCGTTCAGAGCGCGCAGCGGCGAAGTGGAAGTGCATGACGAGTGGGCCGACCTGTTTGTGGTGCTGGCCGGCGCGGCCACACTGGTGGTGGGTGGGACGGTGGTGGGCGCGCGCGTGATTGCCCCCGGCGAGACACGCGGCGATGCCATCGAAGGCGGTTTGCACCAGAATCTGCGTGTGGGTGACGTGGTCCACGTGCCGGCGGGCACCCCGCACCAGTTTCTGCTGGCCGGCGACAAAACGGTCACAAGCCTGGTGATGAAGATCAAGTAAGTGGCGTAGGGCGAGTTGGCAGGTCAGCGCTTCGGCACTCCCACCCTGGCGACAAAAACAAATACGTCGCGAGGATGGGGCACCCGGCTGGCAGGTCTGGTCAGGCCATTGTTTTGATCTTTTGTGATCGCCGCCCTTCACAAGGGCCACGCAAACGGTTAAGGTTAGTCCGATGAAAAAAGCCAGCTTTTTGCTCGCTGTAATTTACGCTTTGGCGGGGTTTAATTCGCTCCAGGCCCAGAGCAACGACGGGAAGACTCCAGCTCAAGCCGCCGCCATCAAGTGGAGCTTTGATGCGGGATCTGACTCGGACCTGAAAGCCGCCCTTGCCGGGTCTGGCGACAATCTCGAGGGGGCGTGGCGCCTTGTTCCCGGGGTGAGCGGAAAGGCGCTGGAATTCGACGGCTACACCACCAGCGTGACGCGCGACGCGAAGAAGGTGCCGTCTCTGGGTAATGCCTTCACCGCTTCAGCCTGGGTTGCCATCAATAACTATCCATGGAACTGGGTGCCGGTCGTCGATCAGAGCGAGTTTGACCAGGTGGGTTTTTCACTCGCGATCGATGCATTCGGGCATGTTGGATTGAGCGCGAGTATCGACGGCGTTTGGACGCAGGTAACCAGCGCAGAGACGCTTCCGCTGAAAAAGTGGGTTCACATTACAGGCATTGTGCAAGGCGGGTCAGGTCTCACAATCCTGATTGACGGAAAGGCGGCCGCTCATCTTCCGGTGACCGGGGACTTCTGGCAGGATCGGGATGCGCCGCTTATCATTGGCAGGGTTCGGCAGCCTATGGTTTCCTTCCCGGTGTGGATAAGCCACCCGCAAGAAGCGAGCGCGTACTCTTTCGACGGCTATTTAGATGAAGTGAGCCTCGATGCGCGGGCGATTTCCATTGATGACGACCGACAGCAGATTGCGAGCGTATCGAAGCCCGAAGGGGAAGTTATTCCATACGCCGTAATGCCATCGGGGCCGGCCGGCGCCGGACCGTTTGGCGCGATGTACGCAAGCCTCAAGTTCATGCCGACGTGGGACCGGCTGAGAAGGCTGGGACCCGACTCGGATGTTGTGGTGCGGTTCGACAAATCGGCCATGCGACTTGTCTTCTGGCAGGGAACGAACTACATTCCCGCGTGGGTGACCGAGAACGGCAAGTGGTACACCGACGAATTTCTTGAGACCTGGGAGGATGGCTGCGGCGGGGCTGCCGATTGCGAGCCGATGTCAGACAAGCAGAGCCGTTACTCGCACGCCAGCATTGTGGCTACATCCGATGCGCGGGCGATTATTCATTGGCGTTATGCGCTTGCGGATGCTCGCCTGTACCAGGGCGCGAGCCCCGATCCGCGCACAGGCTGGACTGACTGGGCAGACGAGTACTGGACCGTTTATCCCGATGGGGTCGCGGTGAGGAAACAGATTCTGTGGAGCACGCGGCTTGACAGGCCACACGAATGGCAGGAAACGATCGTGATCAACGGGCCGGGACAAAGGCCTGAAGACAACATTGAGCCGGACGCGTTGACGTACGAAAATATGGCCGGCCAAACCGCAAACTTTGGTTGGCAACCGAAGACCGACCACAGTTTCTCGCTGCCCAAAGGCCCGCCAAATCCCGACCAGCCGCAAGGCGCGAACATCCAGATCGTGCACTTGAAGTCGGCGCAGAATCCGTTCCAAATTGTTGTGCCGAAAAACGTCACGTTCAACAGCTATAACTTCGAGCCCAGTTATTCCATGTTCGAGTGGTGGAATCACTGGCCGGTGGCGCAGGTGGGATCGAGCGGCCGCCCGGCGCTTGCCCCGGATCGGGCCTCGCACTCGTCGCTTTCGCATATCTATTGGGAGCCTTACGCCCAAACAGAAAACAGCATGACCAAATTGCTGTTGTGCGGTCTGATTGCGCGCGATGGGGCCAATGCCGCTCTGTTGCCGTTGGCAAAGTCGTGGATTTCGCCGCCGGATGCGCGGCTCGGCGAGGCAGACTCGGGCGCCGTGAAATACGATCCCGCGCAGCGCGCCTTCGTTGTTCAACGCTCGGATAAAAGCACGCAAGCTCCTTTAACCATTCACATCGACAGCTCGCCCGATCGTCCACTCGTGGATCCTGCGTTGGTGATCGAGCATTGGAATTCGCTCGCCAAGGTGCGGGTTTCCGTCGATGGAAAACCCGTGGATGCGCATGTCCGGTTCGGACTTGAACATCAATTAGACGGTGACGACGCGGTGGTGTATGTGGAATTGACTGCGACCCGCCCAGTGGAGATCAGGGTTGAGCCCCAGGCGAAATAACGCATGGGAAGAAAACGTTTGCAATCAAAATGCGCCGAACATATTATGCGACCGAACGCAAAGAATGCGCTAAACAGAACACGGTAAGCCAAGCCTCGCTCCGAATGGCCGGCCGAGCAAAGATTGTGAGACTGAAAATGATGAACAATTTGAGGCTCTCGGGAATATGCGCTTCCAGATTTATTGGACGCAGTTACTTGTCGATGGTCGTTGTGGGCTTGCTCAGCCTGGGCGCGTTCCAGGGGTGTGGCGGCGGAGGTGGATCGACTTCTCCTCAACAGCAAGCGCCGGCTAACACGGTCACTCCAGCGATCAGCGGCACGGCGCAAGTAGGTGACGTACTTACAGCAACGACTGGAACATGGACGAACAGTCCAACGACCTACACTTACCAATGGAATGCGGGCGGGACAGCCATCTCGGGAGCGACATCGTCGTCTTACACGCTGATATCGAGCGAGGTTGGAGACACAATCACTGTTACGGTAACGGCGGCCAATTCCACCGGATCGGCATCGGCGACAAGCAGTTCAGTTGGTCCGGTAACGTCGGGAGCGCCAGTGAATACGGCGCTTCCAACCATTACCGGCACGGCGCAAGCAGGTGATGTACTTACCGCGTCGAATGGAACATGGACGAATAGCCCAAGCTCCTACACTTACCAATGGAACGCGAGCGGGACGGCCATCTCGGGAGCAACGTCGTCGACTTACACGCTGATATCGAGCGAGGTGGGAGACACGATCACGGTGACGGTAACTGCGACTAACTCTCTGGGATCGGCATCGGCGACCAGCGGCTCTGTCGGTCCGGTCACTTCGGGGGCGCCGGCGAACACGGCGCTTCCAACTATTTCCGGCACGGCGTGGGTGGGAAACGTACTTACCGCGTCGACCGGAACATGGACCAACAGCCCGACATCGTACAGTTACCAATGGAACGCGGATGGGACAGCTATCTCGGGAGCAACTTCGTCGACTTACGCGCTGATAACGAGCGAACTCGGGGATACGATCACGGTGACGGTAACTGCAACTAATTCCCTTGGATCGACATCGGCGACGAGCAGTTCTTCAAGTACGGTCTTGCAGGCGGGAGGCGGATCGGTGGGCGTGCCATTTACCGCGTTGGACACTTACTACATATCTCCGACAGGGAACGATAATAACAACGGCACATCGGCTTCATCGCCGTGGCTCACGCCTAACCATGCCGTGAATTGCGGCGATGTTATTATCGCGGCGCCGGGGAGTTACTCGACGATGTTGCAATTCGGTACGGTAGCGAATTGCCCGTCGTCAAGCGGCGGCATCGACGGCCATGGCGGCATTTATTTTGCGACGCTTTTGTGCGGGGGCAATGTTGGAACGTGCGCCGTTACCGAACCAGCATGCAGTGTGGAGTATGTGGCTGCAGGGATTGAAATCAACAACGATAACTGGGCGGTGGAAGGATGGGGCGGCTCAATGCTTTACACCACGTCCTGTGCCGGGATGCCGTTCGAGGTAAATGTAGGGGGACCAACAAACGGAGGGGTATCCGGTACTCTGCACCACGTGGCGTATATCAATAACCTCGCCTACAACAACGCCAACGCATTTGGGGCCGACGATCATGGCAACGGCGCTTACGGCGTGGATTATTGGGCAATCGTCGGGAATATTGCGCAGAACTCCGCCGGCCGTGCTGACTGTCATCCTGAGGGCTGCTATTATGATGCGGCCATCGACATGATTGGAGTGGCAAATTACGACACCGTCGCAGGCACGCACATCTTCACCGCCGGCAATTTCATGATCAACAATCAGCAAACGCTGGGCGGTGCGTCTGACGGCGAGGCCATGATGGCGGATACCTGGGACGCGCTGGACTACACGCAACAGGCAGTTATCAGGGATAACCTTGCCGTCCTGAGCGAGCGGTTTGGTTTCCATATGTTCTATCAGGGCATAAGCAATAACACTCCAACGCTGAAGGTCTACAACAATACTTACTTTGCCAATAATGCTGAGAACTATACATCGCAGAGCGGCGCAATCCTGGGCGAGATAAACACTCAATCGACAAAGGCGACAATGCCTTGGAACATCGATATCTATAACAACATAGCCAAAACCAATTGGGCCGTGAATGCGGGCGGCGCGTATGATTACGCCTTGAATGTGGGCGGCGATTTCGCCTCAATATTGGTGGGGAATACCGGCACTAATCCGGCGAATTCTCAAAACATATTCAAAGGGATGATGACAACATGCTGGGGATCGTCATGCGATCCCGGCAACGATGTGGTAGCGCAAAACGGTGGAAGCTACGGAGTGAACACATACGCAGATCCGGCGTTTAACAACACATCGGACATGCTGGCGAATCAGATAGGTGTGCCCAATTGCAGCGGATTCGTGAACACGGTCGAGTGCATGGGTTACAACGCGAACACGCAGGCCTTTACAAATCCGTCGGTGCTTTACGATATGACGCCTAAGGCCAACGGCACATCGGGCAAAGGCATGCGAGTGCCCAGTACGACATGCCTGTCATCGGACGCGGATTACCCAACATGGCTGAAAGGCATTGTCTATCTGCAGTGGAACAGCAGCACCCAGACGATAACCGAAAACGCAGATCTCGTGACGAAACCGTGCGGATACTGAATTGGTCTGGGATGAGATTGGCCTGGGATGAACCCAGTCGGGTTTTGAATTTTGATTGGAGCGGGAGACCGGGATAGAACCGGCGGCCTGGCGCCGTTTTGAGTTTGCAATCTGGAGGACAGCTGGCGTAAGATGCTGGCCAACATACGCCTTTAGCCGTAGTTGGTTACCAAACGCAGCTCTCCGCACGCGGATCGTGCCTGTATGGAACGATTGAGGCAATCCGACCTGCAATCTCTTTTGGCCTTCGCACGCGAATGCTATACGATTCGCAGCCCCGAGACCTTTGAAAGCTTCATCCCACGGCTGGTGGACGCGCTTGTCCGCCTTATCCCTGCCACGCATGTGACCTATAACGAAATGTACCCGCAGAAATCGGAGTCGCACAATTGTGTCAACACCGCGGATTTGGCCAGCCCGGTAGCGGGGCGCCTGTGGGAGTTGCACATGAACGAACATCCGGTGATGGTGCATGCGCTGCAAACAGATGGCCCCTGCACCCTGCGCATTTCGGATTGTTGGAGTTCACTGCAGCTTCACGACAGCGGGTTGCACAATGACTTCTATCGACACTATGAAATCGAAGACGCCCTATGCATCAGCATGGGCTGCACATTACCAGGAGTCATCGGCGTTGGCTGGCATGACATGCGGCGTTTTACCGATCGCGAGCGAATGATCGCAGATCTGGCCCGCCCCCACATCAGCCAGGCGTTGCAGAACGCGAGAATGGCCAGCCGCCTGCGGGAACAGTTAGAGATGCTTCAATCCGGCATAGACAGCATGGGTGCGGGAGTGATTCTGTGCGGTCCGCATTGGCGGATACAATTCATCAGCGCACGGGCACGACGCTACCTGGAGGAGTTTTTCGACGCGACGAGGCAAATCGATCAACGCCTGCCTGCCGATCTTCTGCTTTGGGTGCGGCAGCAGGATACGCAATTATCGGCGAACGGCGATGCGCCGCAGGCTCGATCTCCGCTGTTGCTTGAGAAAGGCAACAAACGCCTGGTCGTGCGCCTGCTCTCACAACCAGGCGAAAGCCTGATTGTGATGGAAGAGAAGCGGGCGGCTCCTGATGCGCAAGACGCCGCAATGTTGGGACTGACTGCTCGCGAGTCTGAGGTGCTGAACTGGATTGCTTGCGGCAAGACGAATTACGAGATTGGCGTCATTCTTGAAATGCACACCGCGACAGTGAAGAAGCACGTCGAGCACATCTTCAAGAAGATCGGGGTCGAAAACAGGACCGCGGCAGCCACTGTTGCGCTGGCGAGGACCCCCGATGCCCCGGGAGTTAACTCGCGCTGACCCATACGCCGAAAAGCGTATTGCCATGAGAGTCGTCCCGGTCAAACAATCATTCCGACAGTCTGAATGGGCCTTGCGAAGCTTGCCGCGCGACGGTTGAAATTTGCCGAGTGGGCGAGCGAGGTCCAATCCCGGGGTTTGAGCGGCCGGGCTTGGAGATTGTGTACGAAAAAGGCCCCTGCCATTTCCGCTTTCAGAAGACTCGGGTTGCCGAATGACGGCCTGAGTAGTTCTGCGAACGGCGCCGGCGCTATCAATATCAGTGGAACGCCCACTTCGGGCACCACCCCATACACGGTCAACTTCAAACTGCAACTGACAGACAGCGCCACCAATGGTTCCATCAGCCAGAGTCTGGCCATCACGATCGACAGGTCAACCTATGTGCTGCCCACAGCAAACCCGCCTGCGGCGACCGATGGCCAAACCTATGGCGATACCATCACCGCAAACATCACCGGCGGCAGCGGCAGTTACGCGTGGATCATCAACGGCACCCAGATCGCGTCCAACGCTCCCACAGCGCTCGGCACAACTGCGCTTTCACAGCAGTTCTACGCCGTCGACAGCGGCACCAACTCTCTCACGCTCGAAATGGCGTCTGGAATCACTGTTTCCGAGACAGGCACTTTTACGTTCACAGTTGCCATTTACGACACGGTCACCAAGCAGTCGAGCGCCGCGCAGCAGTACACCTTCACGGTGAATGTTGCCGGCTCGGAGGTAAGCGGGCAAATCACGCTCAACAACTACTGCGGCAACAACAGCATCACGCTGCCCCAATTCACCGTGAGTATCAACACCACCCCGGTTCAGGCTGCAACCACCGGCAGCAACGGAAACTATTCCTTTGCTTCGATTCCCAATGGGACGTACACAATCACTCCATCGATGACTGGAACGAACTTGCCGGAGTACGAGTTCTATCCCGGCACGTTGGCCAACGTAGTGTTGGACAACAGCACCGTCTCGGGAGAAAACTTCCAGGTCTCACTCGGTTATACGGTTTCAGGAACGCTGACCTATGGCGGGACGACGACCGGGCCAATCTATCTCGCACTGAACAACTACACTTGCGGACCCTCCAGTGGAACCACCATCAGCACGCCGGGATCGTTTACCATCCGCGGCGTAGCGCCGGGAAGTTACAACCTGAATTCCTGGAGGGACAACCTCGGCTACGGGCAGCAGAACGCGTCCAACCCGTCGGGCGAAGTGACCAACATATCGGTTTCCCCTGCCAACCTGACGGGCGTGCCGGCAACCATCACTGATCCGGCGGCGGTGACGCTCTCGACGGCGCCGACGCTGGGAACCATCGACGGCTTCGTGAATGGAGCGCTGATCAATTACACCTCTCTCGCGAACAGCAACGACAATGAGACTGCGACCTCATACACCGTGGAGTGGAGCACCACCACGACCTTTGCCACGCCCAGCAGCAGTAACAGCCACAGCTTTGCGGCCACGGGTGCAAACAACACCAATGTGTTGTTCCTGAATACGGCCAATGTGGGCGGGCTGACGTCCGGCAGCAGTTACTACTTCCGGGCCCAGGGCGTGAATGCCAGTTCAACCAGCCCCTGGTCGCCGACCGTGGGTCCAATCACACTCGCTGCTCCCGCCGCGGCCAACACAGTTACGGGCCAGATTACCTGGACCGGGGCGGCGACAGGGCCGCTGTACGTGGTCTTCTACGACAATAGTACGGGGCAAGCCTGGACAACTCAGGTGGGCAGCAAAACAACACCTCCCACAAGCCCGGCCTCGTATTCGGTCGACGTTCCCAACGGCGCCTACGGCTTTGCAGTAATCATCGATCAGAACAACGACGGCCTGATCGATGCGGACGACATCTCCAACGTTATGAGCAACAATAACAATGGAGGCGGTCCTCCCACGGTGACCATCTCAGGCAGCACCACTGAGAACGCAACACTGCCCAGGGCCGACAGCACCGCGAGTGTAACCACGCAGTACTCGCAGAGCCCGAACGGCAGCGGTGGCACCTCAAACAATTACAGCCTCAACCTCGAAGTGCAGAAGGGCAATAAGATGCCAGTAGATGCAACGCTGGCTTCGGGTCTCAATCTGATCAACCCGGTGGATATGGAATCTGAATGCGCGGGCTGCTCATCGTTCGACTACAACGCCAGTATCGGCCCCAACGTGCCGAAGGTCGGCGACACATATACCTTCGACGTGACCTACAACGATGGTACGACCGGGACGGTAAGCGGGCAGGTGACTGGCGTGTTGACCTCCAGCGCTCTTCCCACGCTCATCTCGCCTACGGGAAGCGACATAAGCTACACGCCCAACTTCGACTGGACCTAGCCGGCCAACACCAGCAACTATGTTTATCAGTTCTGGGTGTGCTGCGCGACGAATGGGACCGTCTGGAGGATTCCAAGCAACAACTCGAATTCCAACGGGTTCACCAGCTCGCAGATCACGCCGCCGCTGGTTTGGGGCGTTGATCCGACCAACTCCGGCAACCTGCCTTCGCCATCCGCTTTAAGCGACGGCGCCAACTACAACTGGACGATTCAATCGCAGGACAACAACGGCAACTCCGTGCAGGCGCAGATGAACTTTGAGACTAAGACGGGGCCTGTATCACTGCCACCGGCCAGTTCCAATCCTCTGCCGGCGGGCGAGATCGGCGTAGGGTACACAGGGTACATCAATGCGTCGGGTGGCGCTGGTGGCGGCAACTACTACTTTGTAGTGAACGGCACCACCATTCCGACTGACAACACGGCCACCTCGGCGACGAATAGCGACGGCCTGACTTTTACCAATTCCGGTGGCAACACGTTGACGGTGGGTGGTACGCCGGCTTCGGTCGAAACGGTTTCGCTGACGATCGAAGTGGTCGATGCCACCAACTCCAACGACACTGCTACGGTCACATATAACGTTGCAATCAACGCGGAAGCGCCGCTTGCGATCACCCTGAACAGCGTGCCGCAGGGCATGGTGAACATGCCATACACGTTCCTGGGTTTAAACATTACCGGTGGAGCAAGCCCGTACACAGTTACTTACTCGAACGTGCCCGCCGGCCTGCAGCAATCGTCTTATCAAATCGTGGGAAAACCAACTTCCTCGGGCTCGACTACGGTAACGGTACAAGTGACTGACAGCTCCTCATCGCAGGAATCGGCCAGCACCACCTTCACCTTGCCCGTGGTGCCCGAAACAGTGGCAGCCCATAACAACTACATCAAGGGGCAATATGCCCGCTACGCCGAGCAGTTCTATGATGGTGGCGTCCTGGAGAGCAGCACCGGCAAGACGCTCTACCGCGGCGGCATCGTGTTTGCCTTCACGGCGGACGGCAATGGCAATATTACCGGCGGCGAAGCAGACACGGATAACCCCGTCACCGGTTACACGAGTGCGTCACAGAACGGGAGCCTCACAGGCACCTACGTTGTAGGCTCAGATAGCCGGGGTTATCTAACTGCTCCGGGACTTTGGGCCATCGCCGGCGGCAACTTCAACAGCAGCGGCCAATTCTCAGAATTCGACCTTGTGAGGATGGACGATGCAGGCTCCTCGCCCAGCACTCATCATGGCGCCGGGCACTGCTACCAGCAGAACACAGCGACTGCGCTCAATACCATCACTCCAAGCGGTGGCTCCGTCTACGGCATGAGAGGCGAAGACGATAAGGGAAACATCGAGACCTTCGCGGGCTCAATGGAATATGGAAACAGTGGCACCACGATGTCGTTTGTGCAGGACATCGTGGATGCCGGTGTCTATAACGGTGAAATGACCGGCTCCGGTACGGTAACTTCCGCTCTTGACGCCTATGGCCTGATGATGGTCTCTGCCGGTCCGACAGGCCAGGGCGCCGTCCCCTCGGTTATCTACATCACCAATAACACGGTGGGTGAGAGCCTACTGATGAGCGCCAGTCCGCTCAATACATCCAACGGCTCCGGCTTTGATATCGGCCAGATGCGGGCGCAGAATGCGATGGCCGTCGCGGCCAGCTATCCGCTCAGCGGCCCCATGGTGATGTATACCTCGGGGTTGGATTCAAACCTGACCGACTATAAAGCTCAGGAGACGATGCTTATTGGGAGCACCACCAGTGGATCGTTCACGGGCGGTAGCCCAATGCTCGAAAATGAGGAAGGCACCTTCAAAACCGAGGGTAACCCCAGCGGAATCGTTCTCACCACCGACCACACCACAGGGCGTACAACAATGAATGGCCAAACCGGCGACGTGTTTTACGTCTACGACACGGGCTCCGCACTGGTGCTGCTTGGGGACCTTGGCAACGGCGGAGCCTCGATAACGCAAGACCAGCTCGGCTGGATCGAGCCGCAGACAGTTCCCAGCTCCGGCAAGTGGGCTTTCAACGATCTCGACGCCACCTATCTCTCGCTGGTTGTGCCAAACGGCGACTACAACAACAACTTCAAATCCACAGACCTCACGGCCAATAGCAGCGGCGCCCTCACTTACTTCGCTCAGGATAAGGGCGGCCAGAACCAGGCCGACTGGGACGAAACCTTGACCGACCAAGCCGCTACGGCCACCCTTGTGCCCGACGCAACCTACGATCCAAACGGTGCGTACGGCATCTTCGACCTCAACGTCACGCAGAGCGGTGCGACCATGACGGAGAGCTACTGCATTGCCATCAGCGTCGACAAGGCCACCAACTCCAGTACAAAGGGGCGGCTTGTCTGCATCGACGTCGATAAGACATCGCCGCAGATCAGCATCTCCCAGGAATAAGCGGCCCTTTTGCCGCATTGCCAAGCCCCGCCTTCGGGCGGGGTTTGTTTTTGATTCCATCCCTCGCTCTGCGCGGGCAGCGACTCGAAAAGGGGATCAGCTGCACTCTGCTGCGAGATTCATGTGGAACTTCGAATACGGCGGTTGCCGGGCGAGAGAATGAGCCTGATTGCCAGGGCCCCATCTGCGAAAAAGGATGATCCTGATCGACTTGAGAATGGTGTTTTCTTAACGGTTTGAAGAATTACTTTATCTGCCCGGACGGTTAGCAGGATGCTGAATCTATGGAGCGGGAGACCGGGATCGAACCGGCGACATTCAGCTTGGGAAGCTGACGTTCTGCCACTGAACTACTCCCGCTTCGACTCCAATTATATTGCTACCTGACGCGATCCGCGACCACTTGATCCAAACAAGCCCGGAATTTGGCTTCGATAGTTAGCGGGGCGTTTGCTGCCCCATTTTCCCGACAGGGGATAGCGAAAAAGTCTATCGTCCGGCCCGGACGAGTCCGGAGGGTGGCCGATCTGCGGCTGCGGAACCCCACGCTTTATTCGGCTCTCGGCCCATGTGGAAGCGCAGTTCGCCGCCAGCCACGATGTCAGCATGCGTGAACCAGGAACGGGTGAGCGCTTTGCCATTGAGTTCGACACTTTGGACGTACACGTTCTGGTCAGAGTTGTTCTCGGCGACTACGGTGAACGAGGTGCCCGCGGCAGTATTGCGTAGCGTCGCCCGGTTCACGAGCGGGCTGCCGAGCACGTAAACGCCTGTAACAGCGTTCACGGGATAGAAGCCCAGCGCAGCGAAGTTGAACCATGTTGAGATTTGCCCGCAGTCGTCGTTGCCGGGGATGCCCTGCGGCGTGTTGTTGTAGAGCCGCGCAATTTGCCGCACCCGCTGCTGCGTCTTCCACGGCGCGCCGGCGAAATTGTAGAGATAAGGAATGTGATTGCTGGGCTCGTTGCCCTGCGCATCCTGGCCCACCATGCCGGTGATGTCTGGCGGCGACTCGAGAATGTTTGAGGGCGCGGCGTAGAGCGCGTCGAGCTTGGCGACGAAGGCCTCGTCACCGCCATAAAGATTGATCAGCCCCTCAACATCCTGCATCACGTTGAACGTGGCCTGCCAGGCGTCGGACTCCGTGTAGTCTTCCCAGTATTCCTGGTCGGGGCGGAACGGTTCGCGCCACTTGCCGTCTTCCATTTTGCCGCGCATGAATCCGGTCGTGGCATCAAAGAGATTTTTGTAGTTCTGGCCGAGCTGGTAGAACATTGCCGCGTCGTCGTGCTTGCCAAGCAGATCTGCCATCGCGCCTACGCACCAGAAGTCATACGCGAAATCGAGTGTGCGCGAAACGGATTGCCTTTCCTTGCCCGCCGCCACATAACCCAATTTGCGGAATTGTACCTGCAGCGCTTTGTTGTCGTTGGCGGTTGCGCCCACCATCGCAGTGTCGCGCATGGCGGCGTAGGCAGCCTCTGCGTCGAAGTCGCGCAAACCGTACGCATACGCGCCCACGATCATTCCGACCACATGAAAGCCGGTCATGCACCATGTCTCGTTGCCCCACAGCGGCCACACCGGCAGCGAATGCTGATCGAGCTGGCGATAGTCCGCGAGCAGCGTCTTGACGATATCGCCGATACGATGCGGCTGCATCAGCATGAGGAACGGAAATTCGCCGCGATAGATGTCCCAGATGGAAATCGTGGTGTACTTCGTGAAGCCGGGATTGGGATTGTTCTTGTGGTCCTGGCCGCGATAGGCCCCGTCAACATCGTTGAATGTTGCCGGCGCAATAAGGCCGTGGTACGCAGCCGTTGCGAAGGTCTGGTTCAGCTCATGGCTGGGCAGGTCTGCGCTGAGCACACCGAGCGCACGAGACCAATCCTGGCTATTGGCGCGCACCACGGCATCGAATTCCCAGTGAGAAATTTCGTCTGCAAGATTCTTCTGTGCTCCCTCGACGCTGGTTGCGGAGATTCCGACGCGCACCACCAGCGGCCCGGCATCAGCGCTCTGCGTGAAGATGGCCTTGATCTGCTTGCCGGCAATGCGGTCACCGATCGCGGCCCCGTGCGCTGCCCCATCCTGCTGCACTTCGACCGACGCAAATGGCCGGGAGAACTCGATGACGAAAAAGACCTGCTTATCCGCGGCCCAGCCGTGCGTCGAACGAACGCCGCTGACGCGCGTTCCGCTCTCAATGCGCAGCTCGGCCGCGTACACTTCGCATCCAATACCATGGACCAAATCGAGCATGAGGCCGTTCACACTCTTCACAAGCGCAGGATAGCGGTACCTGTGCATGCCGCAGCGCGTGGTCGCCGTAAGTTCGGCGTGAACATCGGGCGTATCCAGGTGCACCGAGTAGTAGCCGGGCCGCGCCTGCTCGCGATCGTGCGAGAAGGCTGAGCGGTAGCCGCGCTCCGCTTCCTTAAAGACCCAGCCGGACTTTTCACCGATGGCCTCAATCTGAGCGTCCGCCTGCTGGCCCGGATCGCCGGTGTTCCAGCTCCAGTTGCGTCCCTCCACCAGCGGCATCAACAGCACATCGCCGAGATCGCTGGCGCCGGTGCCCTGCAGATGAGTGTGGCTGAAACCTAAAACGCAATTGTCGCGATAGTGATAACCGGAACAGTGATCCCAACCGGTCAGATCCCACTGGGTGTTCCATTTCGGCTCGGGCATGCCGCTTGTGTCGGGACTCAACTGCACCATGCCGAAGGGCGCCACCGCGCCTGGAAACATGTGCCCGTGCCAGCCGGTGCCGATGAGAGGAAGCGCATTCTCGATAAGCCCATTCGCAATTTGCGCTCGCTGTTGCGCGCTCACCCACCGATAGGTTGGCATCATCGTTCCCGCCGCGACGGCGGCGCCGGTCTTCAGAAATTCGCGTCTACGCATGAATGCTGTCCTCCTCGTGCCCGAACCATTTACCTTAGATCATTCGTGGCAGTTGCGTCGAATCGCCGCGGGATGCGGAGAGGAAAACATGACACAGGAGACAACTTCAATCACCAGGCGCGCCGTTCTGCGTGGTTGCGCAGCAATCTGCGCCACGGCCGCTGTTCCTGCCTCTCTGAGAGCGCGCACATGGTCTCCGGCAGACGGGCGGCCTGGCGTGGCAGATCGCAGATTTCAAAGCCCGGTCATCGAGGCCGCGATCATGCGGGTAAAGGCGCAGATCGCCGATCCCGTGCTGGCCAGGATGTTTGAGCGCTGTTTTCCCAACACCCTTGACACCACTGTCTTTCCGGGAACGCTCGATGGCAAGCCTGACACCTTTGTTATCACCGGCGACATCGATGCAATGTGGTTGCGCGATTCTTCTGCACAGATGCACCCCTACGTCGGATTCGCGAAAGACGATGCCGCACTGGCGCGGCTGATTGCGGGCGTGATACGCCGGCAGACTCAGTGCATCCTCATCGACCCTTATGCCAATGCTTTCTCGCGCAATGTTTCCGATCCGCCGCTGAGCTGGTCACTCCACGACCAAACGGAAATGAAGCCAGGCGTGGCCGAGCGCAAATGGGAGCTCGACTCGCTCTGTTACACCATCCGGCTGGCGCACGCGTACTGGAGCGCCACTGGCGATACCGCCGTATTCGACGCGGCATGGAAGTCCGCTGCGTGGCGAGTCGTCGAGACATTTCAGGAGCAGCAGCGAATCAATGGACACGGGCCTTACCAATTCACGCGCCTGAGCTCTATTCCCTATGACACGGTGCCGCTGGATGGCTACGGCAACCCCGCGCGGCCCGTAGGCATGATCTTCTCAATGTTTCGTCCCTCCGACGACGCCTGCATCTATCCGCTCTTTGTACCGGCGAATCTCTTCGCTATCCGCTCGCTCGAGCAATTGCTGGAGATTAACGCCGCAAGCGTGTCAGACAGTAAACTCGCAACTGCCTGCGGCGAACTGCTCACGAGTGTCAGGGCCGCCGTGGATCAGTACGCGACCGTTCAACACCCACTGCTCGGCAGGATATGGGCCTATGAAGTGGACGGCTTCGCCAATTCTCTGCTGATGGATGACTCGAATGCGCCGGGACTCGTGAGCCTTCCTTATCTTGGCTGCTGCGACGTCAACGATCCGCTGTACCAGCGCACACGGCAGTTTGTGCTTGGCAACAGCAATCCGTACTTTTTTACGGGCACAGCGGCCACAGGCGTTGGCAGCCCGCACACCGGGCTCAAGAACATCTGGCCTATGGGCATTATCCTGCGCGCGCTCACTTCAATCGATGACGGCGAAGTTCTGCAATGCCTCAGGTGGCTGCGCGATACCACGGCCGGCACAGACTTCATCCACGAATCGTTTGACGCGAATGATTCCACTCAGTTCACGCGGCCGTGGTTCGCGTGGGCCAACACGCTTTTCGGCGAGTTGATTGTTCAATTGGCCCTCACGAAACCGCAACTGCTGCGCCAGCCGACCTAAGCCGCGCCGCTGCTCCGGGCCCACGATCGGCGGAACAATGTGCGACGACTAGCTCGACATGCACTAATCGCGACCGCGTCAACTGCATATGGACAATGATGCGGTGTCTTCTCAGATCGGCAGCGGGAACGCCGTTTGCGATTGCGATCCTTACCCAATTGCGAGCCTTGGATTCCAATCTCCATACCGACCAGGCAGGACTACTCCGCCGTCGATGAGAGAGCTGGCGATTTGGCCTCAGCCCAGGAACCGATGGGTTCGCCACTCCTATGGACACTGCACAGGAACATATGCTAACTTCTATGGAATGTCCAAAGGAGCGGCAATGGGCGAAGGCAAATCGGAAGTAATGCAGGGTACGCTGGATCTGATGGTATTAAAGACGCTCTATGCCATGGGCTCACAGCACGGATTCGGAATCGCGCGGCGAATCGAACAGGTGAGTGACGGCGTTCTGGATCTAAACGAGGGAACCGTATATACCGCGCTCCTTCGGCTGCAGCAGCAGGGGTGGATCGTTTCGAAATGGGGAATAAGTGAGAACAACCGCCGGGCGCGCTTCTACTCCATCACAAAGCAGGGAGCGAAGCAGCTGGATCGGGAAGCCGAGAACTGGCAGCGCGTAGCGGGCGTGATGGAGCGCATGCTGAAGCTCGAGAGACAGGGGTGACACAGTGGGCAGACTGCGAACCATGTGGGCGAAACTGAAAGGGCAGGCGCTGCAACGCCGCGAAGACGATGCGTTCATCGACGAAATCAGTGAGCACATTACGCTCCTGACGCAGCACTATCGAGCGCAGGGCATGAGCGCCGAAGACGCGACCCATGCGGCCCGCCGTCAATTCGGCAACGTCACTCAATTGAAAGAACGGCAGCGATGGCAAAGGGGCATGCTTTCCCCTGCTGAGTGGGGTCGCGATGTGCGCTTCGGCATGCGCATGCTCGCCAAAAAGCCGGGACTGCATGCGGCAATGGTGATCGCGCTGGCCCTCGGCATCGGCGCGAACACCACCGTATTCAGCATTGTGGACGCGGTCCTCCTGCGTCCCTTGCCATACGCGCATCCGGAGCGGCTAATGGAGGTGCGGTCACAGGACTCAACGGCGTTGCAGGACGGAGCCGTCTCCTATCCAGATTTTTTTGACTGGCGTGCCCAGAACCACAGCTTCACTCAACTGGTGTCGTATCGCGACGATTCACTCACGCTGACGGGCGTGGAGCGGGCGGCTCATCTCGACGGTGAAATCGTGAGTTGGAACTTGGTGCCGCTGCTGGGCGTGAACCCGGAACTGGGACTGGGCTTCAGGCCAGAGGATGAAAAGCTCGGCGCGCGGGTGGTTCTCATCAGCCACGCACTGTGGGTCTCGCAATTCGGATCAGACCCCCGAGTCGTTGGCCGCACGATGCAACTCAGCGGTGAAGCTTACACGATTGAAGGAGTCATGCCGGCATCGTTCCGGTTCCCGGCCGATGCGCCCCAAAACACGTTCTGGACGACGCTCGCCGTTGACAACGATGGAACGCCGGGGGCAACCACGGCCAATCGCGGCGATCATGAGTTTGCGGCCATGGGACGTTTGAAGCCAGGGATCAGCGAGGCCCAGGCGAATGCTGAAATGAAGGCAATCGCCGCAGGTCTGTCAAGAAAATATCCCGCCAGCAATACGCAAAACAATTCGGCGCACGTACAGAGCGAGCTGAAGTCGATGTTGGGTGACACGCGCACGCTCCTGTTGGTCATTCTTGGCGCGGTTGGATTAGTGCTGCTCATTGCCTGCGGCAACGTTGGCAACCTGCTGCTGGTGCGGGCTCGTGAACGCGCGCGGGAGATGGCGATGCGCACCGCTCTGGGTGCGAACCGTGCGCGCCTGGTCAGGCAGCTCCTTGTTGAGAGCCTGTTTGTAAGTGTGTTAGGCGGATTGGCAGGATGCACCCTCGCCTTTGTGTCCACGCCCGCAGTGCTGCGCCTCATTAACGACAGCGTGCCGCGGGCTGCCGACGCAGGCGTCAATCTGCCCGTGCTCTCATTTGCCCTCGCGGTTTCGCTGGCATCGGGCCTCATCTTTGGTCTCGTCCCTGCCATTACCTCCGCGCGAGGCGACCTGTTATCGCCACTGAAAGAGAGCGGCAGAAGTGAGACGGACGTGCGAAATCGGCTCGGCTCTCTGGTGATTGTGGTGCAGGTAGCTCTTGGGATCGTCCTGACCGCCGGCGCTGGGCTGCTCGCCACCAGCTACTCCCACCTCGCGCACAGCGACGAGGGCTTCAAACCGGATCATCTGCTGACATTCATGTTCGAAACTCCCGACTCGCGATATATGAATAACCGGTCGGACTTCTATCGGCAGTATTTCGAGAAGCTGAGAGCGCTACCTGGCGTGGAAGCGGCCGGCGGATCGCTGATTCTGCCAATGACCGACAACAGCATGCACATCAGCTTCGAAAATCCTGAGCACCCTCTGCCGCCAGGGCAACTGGAAGATGCGAGATTCGATCTCGTTTCAACCAACTACTTCCGGACAATGAAAATACCCCTGCTGTCAGGGCGCGATTTCTCCGATGCGGACACAGTGAAGGCGCCCCCGGTGATGATCGTGAGCCGAGGCTTTGCAATGAAGTTTCTTCACACCGAGAACGTGATTGGCAAGAGGCTGAAACCCGAAGCCGGCAACGATGGCCCTGTCATGCGTGAAATCGTTGGAGTGGTCGGGGACGTCCGGCATGGCGCTACCGCTCGGGATCTCGACCCTGGCTACTATCTGCCGGCAACCCAGCTCCCGAGGGCGTGCTTCATGCATTCGGTCGTCCGCACGCGAGTGGAACCATTGAGCCTGGAGCCGGCAGTGAAGAACCTTGTGGCCTCAATGGACCGCAATATTCCGGTGACCGATGTGCGCACCATGCAGGACCGGATCGGGCTCGAACTCGCGCAGCCTCGTTTTGCCATGGTGCTGCTGAGTGCGTTCTCCGGGCTTGCGCTTGTGCTCACACTGGTTGGCCTTTATGGAGTGATGGCGTACTCGGTTGCGAGACGCAGGCGCGAGATTGGCGTGCGGCTGGCGCTGGGAGCACCGCGCGCGATGGTGTTCCGGATGGTATTACAGCAGGCTGCCTTGCTGGTAATCATCGGAGTCGGAATCGGAATCACGGCAACGCTGGCGTCCGGATCCATATTGCAGTCCTACCTTTACGGAACCGGTCCGCGCAACCCGCTGGTGCTGGCAGGTGTATGCGTGCTGGTGGCGACAACAGGGTTGCTGGCTGCCTATCTGCCCGCGCGTCGTGCGATGCAGGTGGATCCAACGGTGGCCCTGAGATACGAGTGACTCCACCCTGCGAGAATCGAGCGTTCATTTGGAACTGCAATATCCGGGCGCACAGAAGGACAGAGTACGGCGATTTTGCCGCAGCGTCGTTCAACTGCGGCTCAATGGGCGAAAGCGGATTTGGAAGGCATTACAAATCAGGAAGATAGAAATGATTTGGTAGCGCTACCGGGAATCGAACCCGGGTTTTAAGATTGAGAATCTCACGTCCTAACCCCTAGACGATAGCGCCACACTATGCGGGGAAGCGGCCGAATGGCCGCTTTATTACTTTATCAAAGATTGGCGTTGGGAGCCAAAGGGGTAGGGAGCGGAGTAGGGATTGTGTTGTTCTTCAGGATATGCGTCGCCCCTACGGGGCTTATGGAAATATTTTCGCCACTTCCCCCACGCTGAAGCGCGGGGCTAACTTCCAATGCGCCTAAGGCGCGTGGTGCGGCCTCAGATGCCGAGTTTGCGCACTTCGTCGTTGTAATACTTGCGGTAGAGTATTTCCCACTCCTGCGAGCCTTCGAGGATGATCTTGCGCTGATTGGCAATCTTCAGGCGGGCTGCGGCGTCGATCTTGGCCTCTTCGGTGAGCAGGGTCTCGAGAGCCTTGCGGGCTTCCTGGCGGATGGTGTTGCGGTCATCGAGGAAGCCGACCTGGTCGACCTCGGCAAGAGAGTCGGCTACGGTGTGGGCCAGCTTGTTGAGCTTGTCGCGGCTGATTCTCATAGCACCGCCTTGTATTTGCGCGTGAGCTCGTTCTTGACCTTTTTGAACATCTCCTGGTATTGGGCGCCGGATTTGCGCATTTCCTCGGAGTAGGCCTCGAGAATGACGCGGACCTCTTCGTTGATGCGGTCTTCGAGCGAGAGCTCTTCGAGAATGGCCGCGTTGACGCGCTCCTCGGTCACCTTCATGTCGCTGGTGGTGATGAGTTTGGCGTCGATGAGGTGCTTAACCGTACGGCGGGCGAGATACCCAATGTAGTCGCGAGAAAAAATCATGGGTTAAGAGTCAGGATAACGCATGACGCGGCCTGGTGTACACCGGGACTCTCTTCCAATACAAGATGAGCCTGAAGGCAGAAGTTGATTCCAACACAAGATGAGCCTGAAGGGTTAGGCATGCTGGAGATTGAACATCAGCGTGCGCGAAGCAGAGAAGTTGAGC
>Ga0182016_10001833_pt1 | contig 25463 bp, 25 predicted proteins | sample 712S2MmetaG_FD_120491 | JGI IMG/M metagenome (GOLD analysis project Ga0182016, IMG submission 120491) | Permafrost microbial communities from Stordalen Mire, Sweden - 712S2M metaG | ecosystem: Environmental > Terrestrial > Soil > Wetlands > Permafrost | place: Sweden: Stordalen | collected...
GTGCCACGTATAGAGAGGGTACCGGGCCGCGCGCATCTCGCGCTCCTCGTGCGAGAGGTGTTGCGCCGTGTGGATGATCAGGTCTTCCACGATCGACTGCATTTCGGCCGTGGCCGCGCCCGCCATCATGGCACGCTGCAGATCGTCACACAGGCGAAAGATCTGGCGGTGTTCGTCGTCGACCTCAGGAACATGCACGGCATGCGCGTCGCTCCATTCAAATATTCGCATGCGAATATCTTGATTATATCAGGTTGGAGGGCGAGGCCGACGTGGACGTCGGCCGCAGGACTGGAGTCCCGCCCCACGATGGATGTCAGCGGCCGAGCATGGGGAATAGCCGCCGCAGGTCTTCGTCGCTGGGCTGGCGGCCATATTCGCAGACCTCAAATGCCTCCGCGTGGGCAATCTTGGCGGCGCGCTCCGGACCGTACCACTTCTCCAGCGCGCGGCGCACAGCCGGCGTGATCTCGTTGCCTCGGCTTTGGGCCAGCCACCGCTTGCGCTCCGCAGGATCTTTGGGCACCGTATCCAGTTGGCCATCCACCCACGGCAGCCATTCGTAAACCTGCGAGACGTGCGCGTCGAGCGCGGCGACCTTCAGATCGAAAACATCGTCGATGCCGATGGCTACATCCGGGCGGAACGGCGACGGCTTCTGGAAATGGTCCTCGTAGTAAAGGAACACCGGGTTCTTGCGCAGCGGCGGCGTATCGGGACAGACGTTGGGAACCACCACCATGTACGCGGCATCCTCGACCAGCACGCCGGTATAACGGTGATCGGGGTGGTAGTCGTTGGGCCGCGGCGCGAGCACGATATCGGCATTCCACTGCCGGATGCGCCGGATGATCTGCTCGCGAACGGCCAGCGTGGGCAGCAGTTCGCCGTCATGGTTATCGAGCACTTCGTACGTGATGCCCAGCCGCCGCCCGGACTCCTCGGCTTCGGCGCGGCGGCGCTTGGCCAGCGCGCCGCCTCCCATCGACTGATGGCCGGCATCGCCATTGGTCACCGAAACAAACTTGACCGCTGCGCCCAGCGCACGAAACTTCGCGGCGGTTCCCGCGGCGCGGATGTCGCAATCGTCCGGGTGCGCGCCGAACGCGATCACGCGCAAGGGGACGTCCTGTGCCAGCAGCGCGGCCGCCGGCAAGAGAAGAAAGACGATAGTGAGAATAGGTTTCATAAGTGGGGTGGTCCCGAAGGGATGGTTTGAGAGTCACTGACGTACAGCACACGGCTAGCTCCCTCCAGTACGGCAGATGCGCTGGGGGCCTGTTTCCTGCCGTATCGGTAGAAGGGAATCGCGCAGAGAAATACCAGCGGCAGGAATACCAGGGCAGCCGCTTCTACCGTAACGAGTTTCATCTGGAAGAGCATTGCCGTCGCGTCCATAAGGGCGTGCGCGAGCATGGCTGTGACGGCGCCGAGGAGAAAGCGGAGCCAGCCGCGCAGCAGTCCGCGGAGCGCTACGAAGGCGAGGAAGCTATGGACAACTACGGTTCCGACGCGTTCCGTAGTGAACCCCCCGAGCATGTAAAAGGGCAAGGACGCGCTGACCGGATCGGCGATGGAGACTCTGTAGGCGACGTACCAGATCTCACCGATGGCGAACCCCAGTCCAATGGCGAAGGCCATGGGGATGGCGGAGCCAAGTGCAGGGATCGATTTTCGGACCGAGGGAACCAGCAGGGGCGCGAGCTTGATGGCTTCCTCGCTGACGCCAACCAGCAGAAGGGCGAGAATTGCGAACCACCACGGCCATTCTGGCATCTTTGGGGACACGTGGAACCGGTGCAACATATACCCGAGGACCGGCTTCTTCAAACCAAGGTTGACCATCGGGGACAGGAACAGCGACGTAGCCAGAGCCAGATAGTAACGGTGATCGCGGCCGATCCAGGCCCGCAGCAGTGCCCGGCCTATCCAGACGGAAAGGGCGGTCGCGATCGCGGCGGCTATCCAGATGCCCACGTCACTTCCCTCGTTTGCTCTCCACGGCGGAAACAAACCCGTCTACGTCCGCCGGAGTAATGCCCCAAAGCGCGGTTTCGGTATCGATCAACAGGATGCGCCTGCACAGGGCCGTCGCACACATGTGCACGGCGTCCACTCCGCCATATCGAATCTTGAACAGAGTGTAGCCGGGAATTTTCCAACCCTCCGACCAGGGCAACCAGTCGAGATCGCTCTCGCTAATGGACCGAATCTGCCGGATTGGAATCGACCAGTGAAACGGTCCACAGGCAGCGATGACCTCAGTATTGGTAACCGTGTACTTCATCGTCGGGACAATGGAAGCGAAGAAGAGAACCGCGGCACAAAGGAGCGCGGGAATCGCCAAGGCGAGCAACAGTTGCGCACGCGTCGTGGTGTACTGCGCCATGAGAACGCTGAAGGAGGCGATGACGGCGACGATGGCGACCGACGACAAGACGGCCGTGCGAAAGGACCGCGCAGCAAAGACCTTCGGGGGTTGCATTTCAGCCTCCTCGCCCGCTTGACTCAAACGTCGCCGAACTCGTCCTTCCAAACCGCCTCGCGTTTTTGATAGAGCGCGGTGCGGCCCAGGATCGCGAACAGGGTGCTGATGGCGGAGCGCTCGGCGACGTTCTCCGCCTCGCCGTTCTGGATGCGAGTCAGGAACGCCTCGATGGCATCGTTGGTGATGTCGCGGGGAGAGGGGATCGTCTCGGCGTCTTTGGGCCCCTTGTGGTGAATCATGCGGGCGCGCGACGTTTCGAGCACGCCCTTGGTGCCGGTAAATTCCTCGCCCACGTGCGAGAATCCGCGCGGGCTGATCTGGTTAGCCTCGTAGTTCACGTGCATGCCGTTGGGAAACTCGAACGAGAGCGTGAGGTGATCCAGGATCTCCATGGAGGTGCGCACCTTGGTGCCCGCCATGCCCACGGCGCGAATGGGGCGCGCGTCCAGAAACCAGTGCAGCACGTCGAAATTGTGGCAATCCTGCTCCACGATGAAGTCGCCCGAGTAATCCCGGTAGCAGAACCAGTTGCGCAGGTGCTCGATCTTGGGATCGTCATATGGCTGGCGCGTGAACGGATCGCTGCCGATCCAGAAGGCGCGGGCATTCACCAGTTCGCCGATCTGGCCTTCGCGGAGGCGCTTGTAGGCTTCCAGGTAAACCGGGCCGTAGCGCTGCTGGAAGCCGACCGAAACGTTCTTCTTGGGATCGGCCTTGCGGCTGGCGGCGATGATCTTCTTCACGCCAGCAAGGTCGACGCCCATGGGCTTTTCGCAGTAGACGTGCTTGCGCGCCTCGATGGCGTCGGCCAGCATGCGCGGGTGTTCGAAAGGCGGCGTGGCGATGATGACGGCGTCGAGATCGCTGGCAGCTAGCAGCTTCTCATAATCCTTGTAGACGGTGGGCTTTTCGATCTTGATCCTCTGCGTGCCGATTTCGATGCGATCGTCGAACAGGTCGCACAACGCGGTGACGCGCGCGCGCGGGTCGGCATTGAAGATGGTGGCGTCGTACTGGCCGCGTCCGCCCACGCCGATGAGGCCGACGGTGATTTTGGAATTTGCCTGCGAGCCCCGGACGGCCTCCGGGCGAACGATGGTGAAGCCGGCGGCTAACGCGGCGCCGGTCCTTTCGATGAGCTGCCTCCGGGAGAGGCTGGGGCTGGATTCAGACATTGTGAAAAGGATCTCCTTAGCGGATTATACGTCAATGCGCAGGTAGGACAAGGGTGTGGTTGGCCGATTGACAATCGGCCGCAGCTTACCAAGCTGTCTGCCATGGGTTGAAGTGTCACCTCCAGCCCCATGTTTTCTTTGCTTTGCACGCCTCGCCGAATCAGCTCTTGTCTCATTTGTCTCAATTGCCCGGCGCCGGAACGGATTGCAGCGCCTTGAAATCCGCCCAAAGTACCGAGGATGCCTCCTGCTTACGTGCGAGCGATGAGTCACGTAGTCCGACAGGTGAACGCCCAGCCCGTGCCCCTGCTGATCGGCAGTGATTTTGTGGTCCGTGCCGCGCTCCTGGTGCAGCGTGGAATGCGACCGGCGCAGCACGGCGAAAGTGATCCAACCGAGTCTCAAGGGGTCCAGGCGCGGATGGATACAATGCTGCAAAACGTTCTCCGGCGGTAAGGGTGTAACAATCCGTTCGCTCGCAAACACCCACCCTTCATCGCGGTCTGGCGAATTGGCAATCCAGGCCATCAGCCGTTCGAGAATCTCTAGCTCCACACCCACGTCACGAATTTGGTTCGTTTTGGTGGGATTGACTTCTCCGGCATACCAAGACCGCTGCACCTTGATTGCTCCCCGTTGAAAAAGATCGCCAATCTTTAATCCATATACCTCCGATTCTCGTAGCCCGCAGAAGGTCACCAAGTCAAACGCCAGTCGTTCCCGTTCATCCACAGCCGTCCAGGCGCGCAGGTACTCGGCCAACGTTACTCGCCGCAGACGCGACCGGTCCGATGGTTTCGCAGCTTTCGGAGTCTTCAGCCCCTCGGCGACGTTCGCCGTCAGGTAACCTTCGGCTACCACAACCATCCCCAATTTCATCGCGGGCGTCGGAGATGCCAACTCCGAATCAATGGCTTCGCGAAAGTGCGGGAACACCGAAATTATGTCAACACCACGGCGCGGAATCGTGCAGATCATCAAGCCGGTAACAGGCGAACCTCGGTATACCACCCGCAAATCCGCAATGCAACTGGTGCGCCGAGGGCGCGCAATGTGGGATGCCGACGAATCGGCGATTCACAGATCAGGTTCAGGCTTCCAATTGTGGCGAACGCGGAGGCGCCGGACAAGGATTCTTCCAATGCCATCGCGGCGTCAGTAGTGGAATGGCCCAGGTCCTGGCCGGAAGAATCAGGGCTGATCAGTTCTTATCCGGTTTCCTGAATTTCGCCGGCCAAAACTTCGCGCACCTTTTCCGCCAAGCTGGCCGCCGTGAATGGCTTCGCTATGTACGGCACGGAACTCTCCAAGCCGTTTCGGGTTTTGGAGTAGCCGGAGGTGAACAGGACTCTGGTCCCAGGATGAACCGCTGCGAGCCGCCGCGCCAATTCGGGTCCGCGCATGCCCGGCATCACCACGTCGGTAATCATGAGGTGCAGCACTTCCGGGTGCCGCGCGGCCTCGTCGAGCGCCTGGTAGCCATTGGCTGCCTCCAGGACACGATAGCCCTGCGCTCGCAGAATCTGAACGATCAGCTTTCGGACGTTGTCTTGGTCCTCCACGACGAGGATTGTCTGCGACCCGCGGAGCGGGTCCGGAGAGGCAGGCTCGGCGGCCGGGGCCGGCGCCTTGATACTGCCTGAAAGGTGCGTTGACAATTTTCGGTAGTGCCTGATGGGTTGCGAAGGATTGCTATAGACCTGAGGCATTATACAAGATGAGCGATCTCCCATCGTTGAACGATATCCTTAAAGCCCCAGGGAGCTTTTCGATTGGATCTCCTGGAATCCAGTCGAATGCCGCCCCCACTAGCGAGAACGGCATACCGACGCCGGATTCCGCTTCGGCCACGGTAAGCATGCCCGCATCTACGTCGCCAACCATGACGTACACTTGGCGCGATGTCCCACCACCGATGGGGACAATCGACCGCAGCACCAACTTGGCCATCTGCCAGTTCTTCAACATCGCCACCGCTTCCGCGGATGACATGTACTTCCTCCTATGCGCCCGTGACTTCGGGATATCTTACGCCAAGAAAGTAGCACGCGGATTCGGTTGGAAGTGCGACGCGGCGATTCGGGCTGCGGACTTGTTCGCCCGTTAAGATTGGCGGCATGGGTTGACGCGGTGAGGCGGGTTGTGCATCGGCTACAGTGGTTCGGATTCGATGACGGGCTGCATGAGCGCCGCTTCAACAGCTTCGACACGTTTGCGGCGGATGGTTTTCCATGCGTCGAGTGCGGCGGCGCGCCGGTCGCGCTTGCCCTTGCCCTTTGCGGGCACTTTGGCGCTGCCGGGTACCTGCTCCGGCTCTGGGACCAAATGCAGCGACTCTCCATCAAACGCGGCGATAAGCCAATTGACGGCTACCGCTTCGCTGGCCTTCTTGAGACGCGCGATCTCCGCGCCGCTAATGCCCGCGCGACCGCCCTTCAACTGCACGAGCCGAAGGTCCAAGACATCGGCATTCTGTTTGCTGATGCGGAAAATGATCGCGTCGATAATTCCGGTGCGCGGCGCGCCGGTCTTGCCTTCAAAGAAGGCCACGCGCCACTTGTGCGCTTCGCAGTACGAGCGCAAGGCTTCCTTGCTGGCAGCTTCGTTGGCGCGAACCTTGTCAAAGGCATTCAGGCGCTTGCGAGTCGTTACAGCCTTCGCGGCGGCGGCGCGGCGTTTGCGGGTGAATGCTGCCTTTTGGCCTGGGGTGCGGTCGGATGACATCAGCGTGGCCCCAGTTTCGCCTGAAGGTCCTGAAAAAGGTTCTGAAGCACGACTTTATCGTATCCCCGGAAGTACGCCTTCAGCTTCCCTCCGTTGCTATGGACCACTTCGCCAGCGGCCTGAATGCGGACCTTCTCGACCATGGGCAGCACAGGCGGGGTAGCCTTCGGATCGCCGGGGCTGTATGCGAACTTCACACTGATCTGGACCTTGTAAACCCAGTTGCCCTTGAGCGTCACAATGCCGGCATTATCGGTGGTTCGGATGTACCCAGAGTCTTTGTCCATCGTGGCCACGTCAAAGTTGTTCTCAAGGATGGTATTGACGGCGGTCTGCCAGCACTTTTCGTATTGGTTTCGAAGGTCCTCGCGGATGGGCAACTCGCGCCAGACCGGATCGCTTACTTCAAAGCGCGTCTTGAGGGCGTTCGGGATATCGTCGGCACGGAGAGCAACCGTGCTGGTCAGCGCCAAACAAAGCAGAACGGCGGCGGCCTGTTGAAGTGTGCGCACGGGCAAAAGTATAACACCATTCGCCAATAGGGCACCTATGCGTGTTTCCATGTCTGGCCATTTCGTGTTCAAATTGGATGCAGGGGGCGCAGGTATGCCTGATGACTGGCTCAAGAGCCGCTTTGAACAATACACCCGCAAGCAACAGGAAGACGAATATGCTCGTCGGGCTGCGCTTGACAGCTATGATGCGTATTTTGACCGGCTAATGAAGCAGGTGCATTTAGATGTTGACAAATTCAATGCTACCTACGGGAAGGTCGGCTTTGAGAAGCTTGCGTTTAACTCAGGCGCGATGGGTTTTACGATCCACCGGGGAGCGGGGTTAGTAGTATCCGTAAAGAGAACCCTTAGCGCCATCATAAATGTAGACACTGCGGCCGACAAAGTAGCCACTAGCACCAGTCTGGTTGTGGCCTACAATGCGCCAGCAAAACGAGTGCAATATAGAGATCGCGATACGTGGCTGGAGGACGAAACCGACGCCTCAGCTATTATTCTCGGACCTCTTTGCCCAGTCATTCCCTAACAGATTAGGCCAGCAGTTCTTTCAGGTCCCACACATGATCCGTAATGCCCGCTTCCATGGCCGGGGTAACGCGGATGGTGGTGTGAATCCGGCAGAAGTTGTAGAACGCGAACCACAGGCAGTAGGCGCTCCACAAGTTGTCCCACTTCTTGCTGAAGGCGTTCGTTAAGCGCGTCATGCGGCGCATCTGCATACGGATCGTGAGGTTCTGGCGCTCGATATGGGACGTGCAAATCCGCTTCTTTTCGGGGTTTCCCATGACTGGGACCTTCTCCGAACTGATGACCTCGGCGGGGCTGTACCGGCGCTCGCCGTCTTCGGGCTGGCCGTATACCTTGATGTGCATCGCGTAATCGCAGCGGTCGGAAAGGGTTGTCGTGATCGCGGAAACGTAGGGCTGGAATCCATCGGTGGTGATCTGGAACCGTTGCCCCGGCGCGGTTGCATGGCGTAAGCCTTCGATGAAAACATCCGTAGTGGCCTGATTGCGACGGCCCAGAGCGAAGTTAAGGACCAACTTGGAATGGCGCTCCATCGCCACGTAGCAGTAGGCATCGCCCTTGGAATCGTCATCCTTTTCGGCGGGCAGCTTGTGGGCTTCTTTCTTCGCCACATAGCCCCAGATTTCATCGGCCTGGACATCGGTAACCGGGACATTCACAATCAACCGGCCCATGACCTTTTCGCAGCGTTCCCCGGCGAGCACCAGGGCCTTCATGATCGTGTTGCCATCCACGCCGGTAATCCGCATCGTGGAGCGAATCGAGTTACCTTCGAGCAAGAGCTTGAGAGCGATGAGCATTTTATCCTCCGAGATGTACATTTCGCCAAGGGTGAGGCGATGGGGTTCGGTGTAGGTCTTGTGGCACTGCGGGCAGCGAAATCGGCGCAAGCCATTGCGGTGCGTTCCGAAGCGTTGACACTTCATATCGCAGGCGTCGCAAGTCATTGAAATCTGGAGTTTTGTTTCGCTTTTCATATTCAAATTATACAACGAGCGTGCGCTGTTTAGCAAGAGAAAACCGACGTTTCTCGCGACTATATTTGTTGCGTTTTCAAGGGTTTAGAAGGTAGAATGAAACAGGGGCTAGGGAGCGCGCGCACCTCCACCTACCGAGTGCATACGCACCTATAGTCGCGGCCCCTGTTTCTGTGAGTTTAGGGCTTACACCCTATGGTGGGATGACGATAATAATCGTCAACCCGTCGCTAAGACGGATAACGATTATCATCCTGCCAAGCCGCCGTGTGCTGTTACACATGGCTGCGCTCCTGATTCACCGGGACCCCGTTTTCGTTCCGTGTGCGAGACGGACGGCAGCGGGGTTCCTGCCTAAGCCAAAGTCACTCACAGCAGGAAATAACAATGGTACTACAAACTGTTGCTGAGTGTCACTATGGCCCGTGTCACTCAGTTTGCTTGCGCGGCCTTCCCCCGGCGCGGGTCTTGCGCTTCGCGGCCAGCTTGCGGAAGTATTCCGGCCCGCGCGTTGCGGCGAGCGAACTACCGCCCTTGTGCCCCATGACGGCGGCGGCGCTCATGCGCTGCTGGCCGATGAGATCGTCCACCAGGGCGAGCGCGGCGCGGAGATTTTCACGGGAACAGGCCGTGCGGTTCTGGGGCAGATCGGGGGTGGTTTCGAGGATCAGGTCGGTATCGGCAATCAGGTTGCGAAGGGCTTTTAACGAGTCGCGGTCGTATGGCATACTTTCAGCGTAAAGCGGCTTCCGGCCCGTTGCAAGCGTTCGCTGTTTTTCGTTCAACGCAACTTTCAGGCACTACCGGGCCGGCGCCTTGCGAGCAGGCAGAAAGACCCGGAGTGTGCTCCCTTTGCCTACCTGGCTGTCCACAGTGATAGCGCCACCGCTTTGCTGCACGATGCCGTAGACCGTTGAGAGCCCGAGCCCTGTTCCCTTGCCCACTTCCTTTGTCGTAAAAAACGGCTCAAACAGGCGCCGGCGCACCGTTTCATCCATTCCCTCACCGTCATCGCTCACGGAGAGCACCACATACATTCCAGGTTGCAGATCGGGAGGCGCATCCGCATCGCCGGAGTCCAGCTCCAAAGCCGCGGTCTCGACAATCAGTTTGCCGCCCTTGGGCATTGCATCGCGCGCGTTGGTGACCAGGTTGACAATCACTTGGTGCATGTGGATGGGGTCCGCTTCGATGGAAGGCAGGGCTGTGGCCAGCCGTGGTAACAGCTCGATCTCCTCGTTAACCAAGCTCCGCAGCATGGGTTGCATGTCCACCAACAAGACATTCAAGTCCAGAGGTTTGGGCTGAGCGATCTGCTTCCGGCTGAACGCCAGTAACTGCTGAGTCAAGCCGGCGGCCCGATCGCCCGCTTTGCGGATCTCCTCCAAGGCGACCCAATTCGCGTCGCCAGGCGGCAACCGGTCAAGAACCAATCGACTGAATCCGTTGATTACGGTCAACAGGTTATTGAAGTCATGAGCCACGCCACCAGCCAGTCTACCCACGGTCTCCAGCCTTTGCGCCTGCCGGATGCGGTCCTCCAGTTTGGAGCGCTCCAGCTCGGCCGCTTTCCGTTCCGAGACATCGCGAAATACGCCCACCAGGAGCCGCCGGTCCTCGCTTAACGGAACCACTGCCGATGAAAGCTCAACCGGCGTCGAGTCTCCTTCGCTCCGTGTGACCTTGGCTTCGACGAGCCCGGAGAAGTCGTGCGGTGCAGCGCGCCCCAATTCAGACGTCAGCAGCTTTTGCAGTTCTTCGACGCGGTTCCCGGCGAGACGCTCCGCAGCCGGGTTAATGCTGAGGATCTGTCCGGTTTGCGCGTCGGCGACTACAATACCGTCGCGCACGGACTCCAGGATGGCACGGTATCTAGCTTCGCTTTCGCGCAAAGACTGGCCGGAACTGCGGAGCGCATCCAGTTGCCGCTGCACGATATCCAGAGATTCTCTCAGGTAGCGGAGCAATTCGTTCAGAGGCAGAGCCGCAATGAGGCCGGTCACCGGGACCCCTATCCAGAGCAGCAGGGGCGGTAGGGGGGAATACGGCGACACGTGCAGGCCGGTCACCTCAAGCATGGCCAGCGACAGGGTGAATGCCAAAAACCCCAGGGCGCCCCACATCGCCACCTTCTTTCCCAACAGGATCGCGGCGGTCACTAAGCCTGGAACAAAGCTGATCAGGGCCACGCTGTGGATGCCCCCGTACAGCAGAGCCATGACGGCCCCCCAGCACCACTGAGCGATTACGAAGACCCAGGTCGCCTTGCGCACATGTCCGCGCCAGAGGAGGCCGAGCGACACGAGCAAGGCGACGCCGACGCTGCTGCTGAGCACGGCGCTGGGCAGTTTTGGCAACCGCGGGATCAGACCGTACCACAGCCCCACCCACGCCAGTGAAACCAACACAATAGGGTGCAAGGCCCTGGCCGCGAGTTGCTCGCTAGGACTCAATGCACTCAATGACGGTATTGTCGGCCGGTAAAGCCTATAGATCCTGCGCCGTAGCGTTTCCAAGAGGTCCGCCCCAGTTAAGCCCGCCCGAGGCTCGATTTGCTTAATTGCTGGAACCCCTCAGCGGACAAACGTCCCAATTCTGAGAACACTGCCCAAACTATACCAGAGATTCGCCGAACCGGAAACCATTGGTGTCTAAATTCTCCGACTGCCGCCCGGGTTGAATCCAAAGCGTCCGGCCGTTGTGCCACGCTGTAGCTCCGGGTCTGGCGCTTTGGGGCCATTTCCAGGAGCTCCGCCGGTTCACAGACGACGGCGTTGTTCGTTCATATTGGTAGCGGTCGGTCTGCGCATGCGCGGATTCAGGCCTTCGGTTTCGTCTCCGCTGGTCAGTAGGCAAGGCATATCGTGTCGGACGATTTCACGATGGAGCGAGCCCATACAGTGTTCCTTCGCTTTCCCCTCCACGTAGCAGACATGGACGAGGATCCTTGGGAATGGCAGGTCGGCGAGCAGTAGGATCCCGGCGGCTACCGGAGCAAGAGGGGACCCAAAGATCGGCTTCCAGGCTTCCCTCGGCGTGGAAGACATAGGCGGCCTTCCAGAGTTTCTCCAGCACGTGCATCAGATCCAGGATCAAGGTGACATTGAGTTTTTGGTCCACTCGAATCTGGAGAGCACGTTCACCGTCCGTCAAGGCCAGGCGCGTCGCTGATCGCGAGGGATCGCGCCGGTCCATCTCTTCCGCCACCTCCTCAATCACGGCGGCCTTGCCCTTGAGCAAACTCGCCCACACTCGCTGGTTCTCCGGACGTGGGGGCGGAGGCGCCTCACGCGATGCCGGGCGGGCGGTGGGGAAAAGGCTTTCGATGACTTGTTGCGGGGTCCGCACCCAAGGCGCGCGGGTGAAGACGGTTGTGCGCCGCAAGGTTTGACCATGGCGATGCCCTTACCGTCGACCTCCGCCACCAGGATCGAGCCGGCGGCAGCGGCAACCGAGCGCTGTTGGTAGAACGCGTCAAAGTCCTGAGCCGCGTCCGGTAGGATCTCTTCCAGACTGCGTTTGGAGGCGGAAACGCCGGTCAACTCGGCAATGGTTTGAACCGATTCCAGAAACGGGTTCTGTACGGCGGCCTTGACCAGGCGGCGCTGGGCCGGGAGTTAGCAGCGAAGGTCTATTTTGTCGGTTCCGGAGTCGTCGAAGCTGGTTGCAAGACCGTCATCGGGCTCCGACTGAAGCAGTCGGGAATGCGCTGGACGGTCGCCCATGCCAACGCCATCATCGCCTTGCGTTCCTGTCAGCTAGCGGTCGCTGGGAGGAGTTCTGGGAACAACGCTCCGTTGGATGACCCGCGCCTCTTCCACCTACGAATTTGGCGTACACCCCTGCTGCCGTTTCAGGTTCAGGGTTTCACTGTAAGAAAAGTACCAGCCCTATTTGCGACTCGGCCAGAAAGGCATTAACATTTCATTAAGACGATGCAGGCTACCTCCTCAACCGAAGACTACTCCGGACCGGAAGACGGTCGATTCCGCGAACTGGTCGACCAGTCGCCCTTCATGCTTTGGTCATCCGGCCGCGACGGGCTCTGCACGTTCTTCAATCGCCCCTGGCTCGAATTCCGAGGCCGGACGATGGCGCAGGAGATGGGCAATGGCTGGCTCGAAGGCGTACATCCCGACGACCGGCAACGCTGTCTGGATACCTATAGGCGGGCGTTCGACGCGCACCAGTCCTTTGAAATGGAGTACCGCCTGCAAAGGGCCGACGGGCAATACTGCTGGATTCGGGACGCAGGTACGGCCCAGTTCGACAAAGACGGCCAATTCCGCGGCTACCTCGGCTCCTGCGTGGAGGTTCCTGGGCCGGGGCGCCCGGCGGTGGTCAGTCCACTCACGCCGCGCGAACTGCAGGTGGTGGCGCTGGTAGCCGAAGGCCTTTCCACCAAGAAGATCGCCACCATGCTGGGCATCAGCTACAAGACCGCCGATTCGCATCGCAGCCGCATCATGGAGAAGTTGGGGGTCCACGAAACCGCCAGCCTGGTGCGCTACGCTATCCGCCAGGGGATTGTGCGCGCATAGCACCTACCGGCTGTGTCCCTTCTTCTTCATGTTCTTCATGGCGATCGCCAGCGCCAGGCCGGCCGCGAGCAAACCGACGGTCCCCGGTTCCGGTGCGCTGGCTGGCGGGGTCCCGCCCATGGATGCATTGCCGGTGATGCCCAGCGATGCGTATATCACGTCCTCCTCGCCGGGAAGAGCATACGTAACGTAGCTGTCCGGCTCGCTTACGCTAGCCGAGAACGGCTGAGCCCCAGGCCCATTTAGCGTGCCTGGAGGCAGCGTCAAAAACGCCTCTACTACCGGCGCGAAGCCATATTCGGTCACGCTAAAGTCCAGGATCGCAGTATCCGGGCCGGAGGACGGCGCGGATAAGATCAGTTCCGGGTTGTAGCCCGTTAGCGTCAGTAAGCCCAGCGTGATTTGCACATCGCCCGAGAGGTCGTAGACATATGCGCCGCCTGAGATGCCGACGGGAACAGCGCTGGCATCGATCGCGCCCGTAGCTGTGAAGGTCGCTCCCGAGAGGCGTATTGCATCGCTACCCTGCAACACCGGGCCAAGCACTCCAGTAACATCGATGTCCAACGTGCCGGCCATACCCGGCGCCGGCAACATCGCTAATATCATAAAGAACGCTGTCACTAATAACTTCATTTACTCTTTTCTCCGAATTTAATTGAACTGTGGGGCAGGCTCTCAGCCTACGGCGACCTCTCAGGCCGCTCCTGCCGCGCGAATAACTTGTCTAACTTGTCTATATGTTGGCGTGAATGGCGGGTCGAGTCAATGGACGCCGTACTGGCGGCTCGGCGGTCTTGCTAAACGGTACCCGTTTCAGATAGTACCGTACTGTGGCGCGGCTCCAGGCGAGCGTTTCGCCGCGGCCAGCGCCTTCATCGATAACCCGATGCGCCGGGTCTTGGCATCCGCCGTCATCACCTGCACGCGCACGATCTGGCCGGCCTTGACCACTTCATGCGGGTCCTTCACGAAGCGTTCGGCCAGTTCGCTCACGTGTACCAGCCCGTCGTGATGCACGCCAACATCCACGAACGCGCCAAAGTTTGTGACGTTGGTGACCACCCCTTCCAGGATCATTCCAGGTTTCAGATCGCCGATCTCCTTCACGTCGTCGCGCCACTCGGGTGCCGTGAACTTCTCGCGCGGATCGCGTCCCGGCCGCCGTAGTTCCTCCCGGATGTCGGCGAGCGTGTAGTCGCCCACCGTATCGGTCCGGAACGCCTCGAGCCGCAGGCTGTCGAGCAACTCCGGCCGCGCGATCAACTCCGGCACGGTTACGCCCAGCGACTGCGCCATGCGCTCCACCACCGGATAAGACTCCGGGTGTACCGCCGTCATATCCAGCGGATCGTCGCCGCCGCGGATGCGCAGGAAGCCGGCCGCCTGTTCGAACGTCTTGGGGCCGAATCCGGCCACCGCCAGCGTCTCCCTCCGCGCACGGAACCGCCCATGCTCGTTGCGGTATTCCACGATCTTTTCCGCCGTGCGCTCCTTGATACCCGCCACATACCGCAGCAGCGCGAAGGACGCCGTGTTCAAATCCACCCCCACCCGGTTCACCGAGGACTCCACGGTGGCCTCCAGCCCCTGCTTGAGTTTGCGCTGATCCACATCGTGCTGATACTGTCCCACGCCGATCGCCTTGGGATCGATCTTCACCAGCTCGGCCAGCGGATCCTGAAGCCGGCGCGCGATAGAGATAGCCCCGCGGATGGTCACATCCAAATCCGGAAACTCCTGCCGCGCGATATCCGATGCGGAATACACCGAAGCTCCCGATTCGCTCACCACCACGCTGAATACATGGGGCAGGGCGGCCTGCCGCAGGAAGTCGCGCACCAATGCCGATACCTCTCGCGAGCCTGTGCCATTGCCGATGGCGATGGCGCGCACATGGTGGCGGGCGATCAATCCGGCCAGCGTCTTCACCGCTCCGGCCAAATCGTTGCGCGGCGCCAGCGGATAGATGACTGCGCTCTCCAGGAACTTGCCGGTGTCGTCCACTACCGCCAGCTTGCATCCCGTGCGCATGCCGGGGTCGATAGCCAGCACGCCCAGCATGCCGGCGGGCGGCGCCATCAGCAGATCCCCCAGGTTCTCGCGGAAGACCCGTATGGCTTCGCCGTCGGAACGGTCCTTCAACTCCTGCCGCACTTCCGTCTGAATCGAAGGATTCATGAGGCGCTCGTAGGAGTCCTCCACGGCTTGCTCCAGGTGCGGCGTCCAAGCGCCACGCACGCGCAACACGCGGCTCTTCAGCCAGGACACCGGCGGCGCCGGATCCATCTCGATCTCGAAGGTGAGGAAGCCTTCCTTGGCGCCGCGCCGCACGGCCAGCATACGGTGCGACGGAATCCTGGCCGCCGGCTCGCGGTACGCGGCGTACGTTGCATACTTGCGCTCGGGATCTTCCACGCCTTCAATCGCGCGGCTGGCGACCACGCCATGCTCCGCCATCATGCGGCGGATGGCTTGGCGGAACTCGGCACGCTCGGCGATCCACTCGGCCACGATATGCCGTGCGCCGGCCAGCGCTTCATCCGCCGAGGCGACCTCCTTTTCCGCGTTGACGAAAGTGGCCGCGAACCGGTCGAGCGGCATGCCGGTCTCCCGCTGCTCCCACAGGTAGCGGGCCAGCGGCTCCAGCCCCTTTTCGCGCGCGATGGACGCCTTGGTGCGCCGCTTGGGCTTGTAAGGCAGATACAAGTCTTCCAGCTCGTTCTTTTCCAGCACGGAGGCGATCCGCGCGCGCAATTCCGGAGTGAGCTTGCCCTGCTCGCCGATGGAGTCGAGCACGGTGCGCCGGCGATCTTCCAACTCGTGAAAGTACTCCAGCTTTTCCTGGATGGAGCGGATCTGTACCTCGTCCAGATTCCCGGTGACCTCTTTGCGGTAGCGCGCAATGAAGGGCACCGCGGCGCCTTCATCCAGCAACCCGATGGTGCCCGCCAGGCTGGACGGAGGCACGCCGAGTTGCACGGAGATGTGCCGCAGAAGGGCAGGGGAAAGCGCTTCGCGCGGGGCTGGTGCGGGCATGGAAGGGGCTCATTCCCATCATAAGCAATGATGAACCCGCGCTTGCGGCTCAGCCCTAGCCACCAACCGCCCCGCCATTGGTTCCCCACTCTTGCTTTGCAACGGACCGCGGCAATCCCCTGCAAGTAGCTTCTCAGTGGCGCGCGTTGAGGCGCTTCTCCTGCGCCCTAAACAAGTCTGCACAAGAAATGTTCACTTATTGCCCGTAGCGCCAGAGACCTTATTATCCTGTGCAGGCGCGGCCGCGCCTAGAGTAGTCAATTTGGTCACGGCGCCTTCGAGCGCCGTCGCGATCCCGGCCGGATTGCCGGTCGCGAAAGCCGTTCCGACCTGAAGCAGCACCCCAATAACCTGGAACGCCTTGTTGATGTCGGCCAGCGTCTTGAGGTCCTCATTGAGTTTCGTGGTGATGGCGCCTAGACCTTGTAACGCATCCTGGACGTCGTCCAGAGCCAGATTGATACCCATATCCACAAAGTTATTCGATGTGGCTCTGAGCCACGTTTCCACGTTTCGCAAGTTCGCTTGCTGCAGATCGGACAGTGCGCTGGAGTGATCGAACCGGTAGTTCTCCACAGTCGTGGCAAACCCCGAAAAAGCCTGCGCGATCTGTAACGCTTGATCTTGAGTTGGATTCGGCATTGGTTGATCTCCTGGCTAAAGTGAAATGCTATTTCTTGGGCTTGGCGCCCGCGCTTGGCTTGAATGCAGCCTCGACCGCTTCGACCTGCGTCTTGATGTCCGACGCAGTTTGAAACAACTCCTGAATTGTGCTTTTGTCGAAGAGCTTGTCGCGGCTTTTGTCGAGAGCGGTGTGGCCTTCGTCGATTTTGACGAAAATGGTTTCAAATGCGGAAATCGCGTCGCGTTCCTGCTGAACTATGACTTGCTTCTCGGCGAAGCTGGCCGTTATCAGAATCGGGTCCGTTACCTCAATCGGGGGCTTGTTGGGATCGTTCTTAACCCGGAACCTCGCGGCGTCCCGGTACAAGCTGCCTAAAGAGTCGAGCTCGTTCTTCAAACGTTCGTTGACGAGGAGCGGCAATTGGTCTTTGAGCATAACGGACAGCTCATGGACCCAAGGTTGCGCCTGATGTATCGCTTTGGCCGCTTCCTTTTGCCGGTAGTGCTTGTCCACCAGGTCCGCAATCAAGCTCGTGAGGCCGCTGACTGCCGTTTTTTGCGTCGTGTTCAGACCGGGAATTTTCTCCGCGGCTCCCTTGATGTTGGTGTCATACGTGGGAGTGTTCCCACACGCTAGTTTGTCAAGGGCAGTGACATACGCGGTGAGAACTGCATAAGTCTTCGTGAGGCGTTCCGAGGTGTCTTGGGCCACCTGGCAGGCTGAAGCAATCTTTGTCTGATCGAAACTAAAACTACCGTTGAAATCAGTTACATTCGCCAGTTGTGTGTTCTTCTCGATCGCTACACAACTGTTGTAGGGAATAGCAGCAACCGCCGGGAAGAGCGTTGCCGCTTGCGCCGAGACCTTTGCAAAATCGTCGACCGCCGACGAGGTCACGCACGCTGTGAAAGCGGCACAAACCGCCAGGAGGGCTGCTAAGAAAAGACTTTGCTTATTCATCGTCCGGCCTCATTTCTGCCATGAAGGGCGTTTTCAAAACACGGAGTGTAGGCCCCTGTTTGTGCGCCACCACGGTAGCGGGCCACATGGTATCAAACTTTATGCCGCCAGCGCAAACCAGAGAATAGGACATTTCTACTTTGCCTTGACAACCAGAGAATTGTCCGCGGTCCGCGTGCAACCAAGGAGTCTGGTCTGGGCTCTGGGCGGCATTGCCGGCCCCACAAATTGAGCCAGCCCTATTGCAATTCCAGCGGGGTCACAATCCCGTTCCTCTTAACCCCCAGCCGGATCGGTCGCGGGCTGCCCCTTGCGGGCACGCTCACCTCCACCCAAAGTTCCTCACCCGGCGCCCGGCGCGAAGGATCGGGAACATGTTCCGGAATGAAGAACGCGACCGGTTCGACGAGCGTCCACTGCGCGCCGCTCCGCACGATTTGCACGCTGCCGGCGGGGTCCGATGTCGCCTCGATGCGGCTTTCGACGGCGGAAAGGCGGGCGGACACCCATTGCCCCGCATTCGCAGGGGCATCCACCTGCAAGCGCAGGCTCACATAGCGTCCGCGGACGAACAGATTCGGATCGAAGGGCACCGCCTTGGCCCAAACGCGCGGCAACCGCTCCCGATCGAGAGCATACTTGCCCGCCACACTCAGCACGATGAGACACTGCAAAACAGCTACCGCCAAACCGCGATACACCGGTTTCATAAAGCCTCCTTCGACATCTGGGGCAGCGACATATGCGCCAACAGCCGCCGGCGCATCCGCTCCAACGCCCAGCCGCCGCCCAGAAACAGAAGGCCGATCCCGATCAGACTTGCGGATCGGCCCAGCTTGTCCATGACGCTCGAGAAGTAGAAAGCTAGTACGGTGACGGCCAAGCCGGCCACCGCCAGGTTGACCCGCTCGGCGCGTCCATCGCGGATGCCCCACGCCGCCAGGCCCGCCGCGCCGACCGCGCACCAGGCGTACGTCGCGAGCGACGTGTGCGGCGCGTTGCCGCAAAGGGCCAGCACCAGGGTCCAGGCAATGGCGGCTGCGTTCCAAGCGGCCCTCCGGCTATCGAGCGCCACCGCGACCAGCAGCGGAGCGAGCAGCGCGACCGCCCACGCCGTCCAGTAGGCTTCCGATCCCCGCGCCACGTCCCCGCGCTCCCACACTCCAAACGACGCCACGGTGGCGGCCGCCGGCAGCAATGCGAGCCCGCCCAGCCACGCCAAGGCCTTGCGCAGCGGTCCATCCTCCGCCGAGCGGCGCGCGCTCAGATAGGCGAAGCTCAGTGCGCAGATGCCCACCCAGATAGGCAGCAGCGAGGGCGAATTCGCGAACGCCACGCGTTCGTCCCACTCGCCCGCCAGCCACCAGGGAAACAGTATGGCGCACAGCGCGCCTTGCGTCCAGTGCCTCAATAGCAGCCACGCGACGGCGCAGCCGATGGCCCACAAGAGCACCGCCGCCGGCCAGTGTTCGTTCAAGTTGAAGATCTGTCCCGCCAGTGCGATGGCTGCGCCCAGCGCCACGCTGCCCACCGTGTGCAGCGCGACGGAAAGCCCTTCGAAGCGGCGCGCCACCGCGGCGCCGCAGCCGTGCAGAACCGCCACGGTCGCCGCCAGCAGCGACATGCGGCCCGCGGGCGATAGCTCGTCCCAATGCGCGGACACGAACAGCAACACGCCGGCAGCGAGCAGGATCGCCCCAAATGCCAGCGCGATTCGAACGGGCCAACCGAGGCCCTGTGAGCGCGACCGGGTGCTCTCCCAGGCGCGGATGCGGCTCGCGCAATCGGCGTCCAGCAGGCCCGCGGTGGTCCATCGGTCCAGATGGCCTTCCCAATCTCTTGTCATGCTCACTACGATGGCACGTTTCGAGCCACGCAGCCGCAATTGTGGAATCAAAAGCTTGGCCCAACCGTGCCGCGCCGTCCGCCGTAGTAAAGTACATTTTCTGTATGATCGCCATACAGCCCGCGCGCAGTGCGCCCTGCGCGCCTACCGGGCCGTCCACATCGTTTCGCTTTGCGATACAATGCGCCGAGGAGGTAGTAAATGAGATTCTTACCTGTTTGTGCGGTTTTTCTGGCATTAGGCGCCGTCCAGGCCTTTGGCGCGGCGGCCGATGGCAAGGCGGTCTACGACGCCAAGTGCAAAATGTGCCACAAAGCGGACGGCGCCGGCATGGCGGCGATGAAGATGCGTGCGCTGGGCTCGGCGGAAGTGCAGGCCAAGTCGGATGCGGACCTGAAGAAGGACATCGTTGCGGGCAACGGCAAAATGAAAGCGGTAGCCATCAGCGATGCGCAGGCGACCGACGTGGTGGCCTTCATTCGCACGTTGAAGAAATAAACGTCAAGCGGTAGCGTGCGCGGCCCGGCGCCAGGCGGTTTCGTCGCCGCGCACCATGTGAGTATTCGCAGAAGAAGCGCCCACACGGCGCTCCAGTTCTTCTTGCGCGTACAGTCCATCGAAGTCCTGGCGAGCCGCGCACCGTTCCCGGGATCTTGTGACGTCGCTCGATTTCCGCTTCGTGACCCGCCGATAGCCCGTGGCCCAGGTGCTCCGCAATCTGAGGGCTCCGCTCGTGCAACTCCACCTCGGACAGCTTACGCAAGCAGGAAAGACCGGGGTGTTTGCGGATCTCTCGAAGCACCCTGGCGGCGATCTGCTCCATGGGCTTCGATCGAGTGAATCGGCTTTCCGGGGTTTTTCCGGGACCAAATTCGGACTTGATCTGCCCACACTGGTTCTTGTAGGATTCCTCACAGGCTTCAGCGAAAGGACCCGATCATGGCAAACAGCGTGAGGATAATCCCAGTTCGTTCTGGAAGGTCGATGACAGACCAACAGCAGGAAATTGTTGAACTCGCTTTTGAGAATTGGCTTGAGAGGCTCGGCGTGCTGGAAGGATCTCCCGAAGACGATTTCCACAGGGCACGGCGAGCAGTGCTGGCGAGAAGTCCACGGTCACGAGATACGGCGGCAGGTTTGTTTCTTGTGCGGAGGTCCGGTTCTCTCCCGTGTTCCCGGTAAGTCGGGTGCGGTGACCGTGGTTGACTGTGACTGTGAGGCCTTATCGAAAGCAACCCTTGGCCCTTCGTTCGGAAAAAGAGATAATAGTGCAATATGGGCACGGCTTCTGGTGCAAACCTAACGAGCAAGGAGGCGCCGCTGCCAAGGTGGTTCTATGTCAGTTCGGGGGCGTTGCTCCCCGTCGGGGGCGTCACGTATGCCCTACGGCAGAATATTCCATATGGCATCTGCCTATTTGACGGCATTGTAATGTCGCTGGCCCACCTGAGATTGATACCAGTGGGATGGCGCATTCGTGTTGCATTTGCCATACTTTTCGCCACTGCCGGGATGGTCGAATTCGTAACTGGACATCTCATTTGGGGCATCGTCCTTCTCGCTCTTGCGCCTTTTTCCGTTCTTTTTCTACGCGACATCCAACGCCAACCGAGCGGGCCCTCTTAATGTCCCGCACGCTGCTAGCCTGTCTCCTCGCCCTCCAAACGCTGGCCTGCTGCCAGGACGTGCATCCCGTCACCGGCCGCCAGACCGCGCCCGTCATGGGCATGGGTGGCGCGCCGTGGCTGGTGCGGCCCGAGCGCGAAGCCGAAGAAGCCCCGAACGAGGCACTCGATGCGATCGGCGCCGCCATCGGCACTCTCAAAAGCGCGGTGGTGGCGGACATCGGCGCCGGCGTCGGCTACTTCACCTGGCGTCTGGCCTCCCGTGTCGGACCGGAGGGCAAAGTCTACGCCGTCGACATTCAACCAGCCATGCTCGACCGATTGCGCCAGAACATGGCCGAGCGCAAGTTGGCGAACTACGAAGCCGTGCTCGGCGCCGCGGACGATCCGCGCCTGCCTGCCGGCCGCATCGATCTGGCGCTGCTGGTGGATGTCTACCACGAGTTTTCCCAGCCGCAAAAGATGCTGCGAAAGATCCGTGCCTCGCTCACCCCCGGCGGCCGCATGGTGCTGCTCGAATACCGCAAGGAAGATCCCCAGGTGCCCATCTTGCCGGCGCACAAGATGAGCGTGGCGGAGGTCAAGGCAGAGATCGAGCCGGAGGGTTTCCGGCTGGAGAAGACGTTGGAAAGCCTGCCGCGGCAGCATATCCTGATCTTCCGGAAGAACACGATGTGACCCCGCCGTTTCAATCCATCGACCGGCTGACGCGCCGCTTCCTGTTCGTCGCCCTGGCCCTGGCGGCTGTGTTGGCGATCGGCACGGTGGGCTTCATGCTCATCGAGCGCTACTCCCTCTTCGACGCTTTCTACACCACCCTGCTGACCATGACCACGGTGGGCTATGGCGACCAGTTGCACTTTCCCGGCCGCATTCTCAATTCTTTCCTCTTAATCGTAGGTGTGACCACCATCCTGGTGGCCATCGGCGCCATCACCCAGACAGTGATTGAAGCGGAATTCGGCGAGCTAATAGGCAAACGGCGGAATAAACGCATGATCGACAAGTTACAGAATCATTTCGTGATTTGCGGCTATGGACGAGTGGGCCGCGGCGCCGCGTCCGAGCTGCAGCAGGCCGGCGTGCCGTTCGTGGTTGTGGATATCGACCACGACCGGGTGGAGAAGGCCATCGCCGCCGGCATGCTGGCGGTGGCCGCCGATTCCACGCGCGACGAAACCCTGCAAGCCGTGGGCGTGGCCCGCGCCAAAGGACTGGTGTGCGCGCTCGCGACCGACGCCGACAACCTGTTCGTGCTGCTCTCGGCGAAGTTCCTCAATCCGGGGATTTACGTGGCCACCCGCGCGGCCGAAGAAAGCGCTGAAGATAAGATGCGCCGCGCCGGCGCCGACGCGGTCTTCGCGCCTTACGCCATCACCGGCCATCGCCTGGCGCAATCCCTGCTGCGGCCGCACGTGGTGCAGTTCCTGGACTTCACCACGCAGGCGGCCGGGCTGAAGGTGGTGATCGAACAGGTACGCGTCTCCGGGCACAGCGACCTGGTGTCGAAGAGCATCCGCGAATTGCAGATCGGCCGGCAGTTCGGCGTGATCGTGCTGGCCATCCGCAAGGGCGATGGCGAAATGGTCTTCAATCCCCCGGCCGACACGGCGATCTCCGCCGGCGATTACCTGATCGTGATGGGCCAGCCGGATAAGCTGCATACGCTCGAAGCCATGCTGGGTGGCACAGGCTTCAGCCAGTGATCCTCGGTGCGGGCGCTGGGTGGCACAGGCTTCACCCTGTGATCCTCGGCGCGGGGTGGCACAGGCTTCAGCCTGTGATCCTCGGCGCGGGTGCGGCCCGCAGACAATCTAATTCCCCGTCGCTGTAGACGGGAGCGCCACAGCAATCGTAACGTCCGCCTGGCTGGTCACTCCGCCATACGTGATGGTCAGCGGCAAGACGCCGCTCAGCGGCAGATCGGCAGGAATAGACACGTCCACCTGCGTCAGGCCCCAAACCGATCCCGGCGACGGCCCCGCGTAGAGGACTTGCGCACGCTCACCGCCGACGGTTGCAGTCGGCAGCGGACTGTCGAAAACGGCGCCCGCCGCCATCGCGCCATCCACGCCGTGCTCCCCTCCCACGGTCATAAAGACCTGCACGAAATCGCCGTGTTGCTCGGGATTCGAGGGAGAATTGAGGCTGTAGTCGTGGTTCTCAGCGGCAGCCTGGCCGCTCCCACTGGTGTTCGCGGTAAAGATGCCCGGCACAAGATTCACCACAGGAACCGTCACCGCCGCGCTCTGCACGCCCTGATACGAAATACTCACCTGGGTGGAGGACTTGCCAGCCAGCGAGTACGGCGCAACCACGGTGGTTTGCCCAGTGTAGGCGTAAATGATGGGCGCGGCGATGTTATCGAACAGAACCTGGGTCCCGGCGACGGACGTGGCAAAGACGTTGTTCACCGGGTCATAGCCACTTGCCAGCGTGGAGGGCCCAATGCCGGCGCCGAAGAGGGTAACGATCTCGCCCGGCGCGATGGCGCTGCCATTCGGACCGTTCAGAAAGCTGGCTGCATTGACGATTCCGCCCACTGTGAATTGAGGTCCAGCAGTGAGCGCGGCATTCACAAAAACCCACGCCGCTCCGATTGGGTAATGGATGGGGCCGCACGGCAGAGCGCCGTCGCAAGGTCCGCCCACTATGGCCGTGGTGCCGTCAGCCGATAGCGCCACCGACGTGCCCTGCGCTGCATTCCCAACCGCGCCCGCGCCCACTAGGTTGCTGCCCCGCTGCGTCCACACGCCAACCGAGCGCGTATACATCCACGCCGCGCCCGCGCCGTCGTTGACACTGGGTCCACCCACGAGGGCCGTGTTGCCGTCACCCGACAAGGACACCGAAATGCCCGGCGGTTCATCCATATCCCAAACCGCACCGGCGCCGACGAGTTTGCCGCCCTGCTGCGTCCATACGACTCCCGAACGCGTGTACACCCACGCCGCGCCGACATTGTTGTCGCCGGATGCACCCACAAGGGCCGTGTTGCCGTCCGCCGATAGCGCCACCGCATTGCCCTGCGCTCCGAAACCGACCTCACCAGTACCGACAAGCTTGCTGCCCTGCTGTGTCCACACGCCTCCCGATCGCGTGTACACCCACGCCGCGCCGTAGCCGCCGTTGTCGCCGGGTCCACCCACCATGGCCGTGTTGCCATCACCCGATAGCGCCACCGCCCAACCCTGGCCCGATGGCAAAACCGCACCGGTGCCGGACAGCTTGCCGCCCTGCTGCGTCCACACGCCTCCCGAGCGCGTGAACACCCACGCCGCGCCAGCGCCATTGTTGTCGGCATCCCCACCTACGATGGCCGTGTTGCCGTCCGCCGACAGCGACACCGAGCGGCCCTGCTCCGCAAAATACGAGCCCTCCACACCCGTGCCGACTAGCTTGCTGCCCTGCTGCGTCCAGACGCCCCCAGAACGCGCGTACACCCATGCCGCGCCGTTAGGGTAGTCAAAAACCCCACCGACGAGAGCGGTGTTGCCGTCCGCCGACAGCGCCACTGAAACACCTTGATACGGCCCGCCGCCAGCCCCATCGTTGCCGAGCAGTTTACTGCCCTGCTGGGTCCACACGCCTCCGGAACGTGTGTACACCCACGCCGCGCCGGCGCCATTATTATCATTCGGTCCACCCACAATGGCCGTGCTGCCATCGGCGGAGAGCGCCACCGAACTTCCTTGGAACGAATCCCCTAGCGCACTGCCGGTCCCAACCAGCTTCAAGCCTTGTTGGACAAACTGTGCATGGGCGGAGCCCGCCAGCGTGCATGACAGTGCAAACAGAAGCAGGTTTCGCATGGCCATGCTATCGATTCTACACCCGACGGGCGAGGGCGGCTACCAGGATCTCGGGAGTCACACGTTGCGGCGCGCCTGCAAGCCACTGAAAACAAAATGCAACCACCGGATTTTAACGTGGCCCGCAACGGCCGCCGTGCTACTGTCGTTGCAGAACAGGAGAGCTTATGTCACTTCCCGTTTCCGAACCGTCCGCATTATCCGCGCTCACTGCCCGCCAGGCGCAGGTCGCCGTCGCGCTAGCCCAAGGCGCCACCATCACCGCGGCCGCCGTCGCCGCGGGCGTAAATCGCGTCACCGTCCACAGATGGCGCAACACCCCGGCATTTGCGGAGGCCGTCCGCCAGACAGAAGCCGCCTACATCCTCGCTTTGCGCGATGAGTCGAAGAAACTGAGATCCCAGGCCCTGGCCGCTGTGGACTCCCTACTGACCGATCCCCAATCGCCCACCGAAGACCGCCTCCGCGTGGCTTTCGCCATCCTGGAACACCCGATGTTACCCCCCCCCCCCCCCCCCCCCCCCCCCCCCGCCCCCCCCCCCCCGAAAAAAAAACAAAAAAAACAACAGGCCACGGGAGGCGAAGCCAAAAAAAAAATTCTCTCCACA
>Ga0182016_10001839_pt1 | contig 25431 bp, 20 predicted proteins | sample 712S2MmetaG_FD_120491 | JGI IMG/M metagenome (GOLD analysis project Ga0182016, IMG submission 120491) | Permafrost microbial communities from Stordalen Mire, Sweden - 712S2M metaG | ecosystem: Environmental > Terrestrial > Soil > Wetlands > Permafrost | place: Sweden: Stordalen | collected...
GGCGCCGATCGACATGGCGATGCGGGTGCTCGTGCCGCTGTCGGGTATCGAGCGCGTCACCGTGCTCGGTCGCGGGGAGATGCTCGATCCGCTGGGCGCGTCGTTCATCAATGCGGTCAGTGCGAACTTGCTCGACTATGACGACACGCACCTGCAGACAGTTATCCATCCGACGGCGCCGGTTGCGCCGGCGGCGCTGGCATTGGCCGAGCAACGCGGGCTGTCAGGGGCGGCAATGCTGAACGCCTTCCTGCTGGGGGCCGAGGTCGCGTGCCGGGTCGGCAATGCGGTCTCGCCGGGACATTACGCGCGCGGGTGGCATATCACCGCGACCTGTGGCGTGTTTGGCTCCGCCGTTGCGAGTGCGAAGCTGCTGGGGCTGGATGCGCGGCAGATTTGTTACGCCATCGGCATTGCGGCCAGCCAGTCGGCGGGGGTGATCGAGAACCTTCCCAGCGCGGCGAAAAATGTGGGCGTCGGCAACGCGGCGCGCAACGGGCTGTTCGCCGCGCTGTTGGCGGAACAGGGCTATAGCGCGGCACCGAGCGCGATCGAGGGGGCGCTCGGCTGGGCGCGGGCGATGGGCGACGAGCCGGTGGTAGCGGAGATCACCGACGCGCTCGGCGACCGGTGGGAAATGGCGGCGAACACCTACAAGCCGTATCCGTGCGGGATCGTCATGCATGCGGTGGTCGATGCGTGCCTGGCGTTGCGGCGGGATCATGCTCTCGCGGTGTCGGACATTGCGGAGATCATCGTATCGGGCGATCAGCTTTTGCTCGATCGCGGCGACCGGGTTGTGCGGAACGAGCGGGATGCGCGGGTCAGCATCCATCATTGCGCCGCGGTGGCGTTGTTGTTTGGTGCGGCCGGGTTGCGGGAGTTCTCGGACGAGGCGGTGCATGATCCGGCGGTCGTTGCGTTGCGGGCTCGGACGCGGGCGCGGCTGGATGCGGGCAGTCCGAGGGGCGCCGCGACCGCGACGATGCGCACGATCGACGGGCGCGTGCTGGAGGTGACGGTGCTGCATGCGCGCGGCAGCACGGAACAGCCGCTGTCCGATCGGGAGATCGAGGCGAAGGTTTTTGAACTGGCCCGGCATGGTGGGTTTCGTGGGGCTGTCGATGATGTTATCGCCGGGGTGTGGCAGCTTGATGAAGCGGCAACGATCGCTCCACTGGTCGGGATGCTGCGGCGGGCGTGAGCGCGGGGTTTGCGGATCGGGCGTTTTTTGCATCGGTGAGGTGCGAGAAGATCGCATCGTCAGAAGATCTCAACGCCAGAAGATCGCAATGTCATTGCGAAGAGCGAAGCGACGAAGCAATCTCCCGCCTCACGAGTCGAGGAACGCTCGTCAGGCGGGAGATTGCTTCGTCGCTTCGCGCCTCGCAATGACATCGGTGGGGGCAACCAGGATGGAGACACTCTAGCCATCCGGCCTCAACATCAACGCAAGCTGCGGGCTGCTTTCCTGTTCCGCTGCCGTCAAATTTGAAATCGTCACCCCCAGAAGCCGGACGCCGAGCTGCGGCGGAAAATGCGGCCGCAAGAGACCGAGTGCAATCTCTTCCAACTGAGACTGCGAGGCAATCGGCTTGAAACACGACTGGCTGCGCGTGATCTGCCGAAAGTCGGCGTATTTGAGCTTCACCGTGACCGTGCGTCCTGCATAAGCGCCGCGGTCGCAGGCGGCCCAGACCTTGGCGAACACGGGTTGCAGCACCGGAACGACTTCCTCCCAGTGCAGCAGATCGCGTTCGAATGTGGTTTCGGCGCCGACCGATTTGCGGATACGGTTGGGCTCGACCGCGCGATCGTCCTCGCCGCGCGCGACGCCATAATAGTAAGCGCCTGCCTTGCCGAAATGGGTGGCCAGGAATTCGCGCGACTGGGCGCGCAGATCGCGGCCGGTGTGAATGCCGAGCGCCTGCATCCTGGCGGCGGTCGCCGGCCCGACGCCGTGAAACTTGCCGACCGGCAGGTCCTCCACGAAGCCTGGTCCCATCCTGGGCGTGATGACGAACAGGCCGTCGGGCTTGCGGTAATCGGAGGCGAGCTTCGCGAGGAACTTGTTGTAGGACACGCCGGCCGATGCCGTCAGCGCGGTTTCGGCCCGGATCGCGGCGCGGATTTGCTCCGCGATGGCGGTCGCCGAGCCATGCTCCGGCACCGTCGCGGTCACGTCGAGATACGCCTCGTCCAGCGACAGTGGCTGGATCAGGTGGGTGTAGCGCACGAAAATACCGTGGATTTGCTGGGACACCGCTTTGTAAACGTCGAAGTGCGGCGGCACGAAGATCAGGCCGGGGCATTTCCGCTTTGCGGTGACCGACGCCATCGCAGAGTGCACACCGAACTTCCGCGCCTCGTAGCTTGCCGCCGCTACTACGCCGCGCTCGCGCGAGCCGCCGACCGCCACTGGCAGGCCGCGCAGGTTGGGGTCGTCGCGTTGCTCGACCGATGCGTAGAACGCATCCATGTCGATGTGGATGATGCGCCGCAGGACGGGCGGCCGATCGGATGACGACATGCGGCCTTCGATCCGCGTATTTGTTTCCTGACGATACAAGCCCGACCGTCGCGCTGCCATTGTGCGCGGCGTGTCAATGGAGCACCGTGTCAATTCGAGCGAAGCGAGGCAATCCCTTGCGTGGGTTGGTGCGATAGCTCGCGGGGGATTGCTTCGCTTCGCTCGCAATGACACGGCTTGCACGGCTTGCGATGACACGGCTTGCAACGCCATGGCTCGCAATGCAGGGGGGTTGACCCATCCTGCCGCACCTTGGGCGGGCCGGCTCTGCTTGACCCCTCCCGGACTCCTCCGTAAACGCGCCGCATGAGCGACACGCCCCCCAGCACTCCGCCCGACCTTGCCGCGGCTACCGAGCGCGCGCGCGTCCTCGCGCAGGCACTGCCGTTCCTGCGCCGCTATGCCGGCGCCACCATCGTGGTGAAATACGGCGGTCACGCGATGGGCGAGGAAGGCCTCGCTGAGCAATTCGCCGCCGATATCGCCCTGCTGAAGCAGGTCGGCATCAACCCCGTCGTGGTGCATGGCGGCGGTCCGCAGATCAACGCCATGTTGAAGCGACTGGCCATCCAGTCCACCTTCGTGCAGGGGCTGCGCGTCACCGACGAAGCAATGGTCGAGGTGGTGGAGATGGTGCTGGCCGGCACCGTCAACAAATACGTCGCCAGCCTGATCACCCGCGCCGGCGCCCTGGCGGTCGGCATCTGCGGCAAGGATGGCGGCATGATCCGGGCCCGCAAGGTGACCCGCACGCTGCGCGATCCGGACAGCAATATCGAGCGGGAGCTCGATCTCGGCTTCGTCGGCGAGCCGGTGGCAATCGACGTGCGGGTGATCCATGCGCTGACCGGCGGCGGCCTGGTGCCGGTGATCGCGCCGGTCGGGGTCGGCGAGGACGGGCAGACCTACAACATCAACGCCGATACGGTCGCCGCCGCGATCGCCGGCGCGCTCACCGCGACACGGTTGCTGATGCTGACGGACGTGCCGGGGGTGCTGGACAAGGACAAGCGGCTGATCCCGGACCTGACGGTTGCGCAGGCGCGGGCGGCCATCGAGGACGGCACGATCAGCGGCGGCATGATCCCGAAGGTCGAGTGTTGCGTCGATGCGGTGCGGCAGGGGGTGCGCGGGGCGGTGATCCTCGACGGGCGCACGCCGCATGCCTGCCTGCTCGAGTTGTTCACCGAAGGCGGCACCGGCACGATCGTCAGGCGATGACGAGTCCCCTTTCCCGCTGCGCGGGAGAGACTGGGTGAGGGCCTAGCGTTCCCGTATGCGAAACCCCTGCCCTACCGACTCCCGCGATGTGGGAGAGCATACCTGCACGATGAACGCCCCGCTTGCCCCGCCCACGTCGCAACTTTCCCCGGCGCCATGAGCGACCCGGCAGATTCTCATTCCCGACCAAGCTCTGAGCGGATGACCGGATAGCTTCCTGAACGGCGTCCATGGTCGATGTGGGCAGCTTGCCGTTACCAAAATTGGTGTTGGACTCGTCTCGCGCCCAGAACCATTGATCCGCGAAACCAAGCGGCACGCCGTTGAGAGAAACAGCATGCCGATCCGATCACCCTCACCCTCGGGCGCTGCGCGCTCTCGACCTCTCCCGCCCTTCGCGCGGGAGAGGTTATCAGGTCACAACGTCGATACGGTAGCGCGGCCGGCGGATCGCCAGGGTGACCGCCAGACGTGACGCCGCCAGGAACAACCGCACCGCTTCGTCGCCGGAGACCGGGTCATCCCCGTGTCCAAGCCAGTTCACCAGCACCGCCATCCCGCCGGACACAAGACTCTCGGTCACCCACCCGGCAACACACGCGATCGCTTCGGGGCTGAGGAAATACAGCACCTCCGAAAGCACGATCAGGTCGAATTGTTCCCCCGGCCAGTTGGTCGCGATGTCCATGCAGGCGAACCGGACCCAGGGTTGGTCGGCGCATGCCGTCCGGGCCGTTTCCAGCGGGGCTTCGACGATGTCCACCGCTAGCAGAGTGTCGCAGCGTTCGGCCAGACGGCGGGTCAGCACGCCGATAGAGCACCCGGCCTCGAACCCCGACCGAAACCGCCGCCCTCGGAGCACCTCGACCGTCCGTTCGTATTTCTCCTGCTCATAAGCGCTGGTGCGGAAACTCCACGGGTCCGGGTTGGCGTCGTAGAGGCGCTGGAAATGCGCCGCGCCGTGCGAGTCGTTGGCGTCCCGCGTCATGCCAGCAAGAACGTCTCGAATGGCGCCGCAGCAACCGCCAGGAGCGTATCCGGCAGGGCGAAGCCGGCTGGGTCGTCCGTGATCAGCCGACCGAGCTGGGACGCATGCGCCTGGATCGCCCGGCGTTTCAGCACCTGCACCCCGCTAATGTCGAGCCGAAAGCCGCGCACCGAAGCTGTTGTCAACTCGTTCTCCAGTGTCCAGCCCCAGACCGGGAAGGCCATGAGCAGCAGATCGCTGCGCCGAACGGCTTCAGCGGCGATGTGCCACGCCGCCAGATGGTCGCAGTGTGGGTCGTACTCCCAGGTCGCGAGGATGCGGTCGCAGCCGAAGTCTCGCGCAACGTCGCGAATACGCGTCACCACCGCGTCGAACCCGTCGTCCCCGGGATGCGGCGCGTGGCAGTCAGGTTGCCCCAGCAACACCAGTCGGTCTGCCGGCAACCCGAGAAGTGCAGCGGCGGTACGCACCTCCTGGGAGCGCACCTCGCGCAGCCTCTCCGGTGGCCAGTCGTGCGAGCCGGGATGGGAGCCAGCACCGTCGGTCAGCACCGCCACCACCGGCGGCCGGCCGGATCGGCAAAGAGCGGCGATCAGCCCGCCGCAGCCCAGGCTCTCATCGTCTGGGTGCGGCGCAAGGATGAGGCAAGCGCCCGTGCCGGCAACGTCTGTCAGGTTGCCGATCGGCAGTTCGCGCCAGGCTCGATGGAGGTCGGCGGCCATCATGGCGCTACGACCGCAAGGACGCTGACAGGAGGCTCCTCCAGTCCTTGTGGCAGCGGGATTTGCCCTGGGGCATTCGTCGCCACTAACACACCGTGACAATTGCCGGCACCGGCTGGCGACCGAACCATGCGGCGGCCTCGGTCAAAACCATGTCAGGAGCCGGTTGGCGGAGATAGACGGCCAGATCGCGGCACAGCCGTTCCATTGGATTACCCTGCCGGAACGCCGCCAGGCCGAGCGATCGCTGCGCCAGCCGCATCGCGTCCAGGCAGGCAGCCTCGACCGCCAGCCGTCCCAGCCCGACCGCCGCTACCACGGCGGCGGGATCGGCGTCCGGGCGCTCGGCGATGCGCGCCACGCGGCCGACCCAGGAGCGGGCAGTTTCGCGGGCGATCAGTGCCTCGCCCATGCGGGCCGACTGGTGCGGGTCGTCGAGCCGTCCGGCGTCGCGCAACTGGCCTTGCATCACCTCGATTATGGCGCACAGCCCACCCAGCGCGACCGCCGAGCCACGCCAGGCACCGGCGGAGAAGGTCGGCTCCCGCACATAGTCGCCGGGCTCCCCCAACGCGGCGTTGCGATCGATCAGGCAGCCGTCGAAGTCCACCGCACCGGTCGCGGCGGCGCGCATGCCGGCAAGCGGCGCCGGCAGTGATGAAACCCTCTCGCTTTCGCCCAGATTCACCACCAGCATTTGTGCCGTTCGGTCCGGCGTCCAGGCGGTGACCAGTGCACGGGTCGCGTGGCCGGCGGCGGAACAAAACATCTTACGTCCGTGCAGCCGGATGGCGTTGCCCTCCCGCGTCATTCGCAGTCCATCGTTGTCGGGCGGGTCGGTGACCCACAGGGCGAACAGATGCCCGGCTGCCGCATCTGCCGCCGCCTTCCGCCGTTGGTCCGGCGTGCCATAGCGCGCGATGAGTTGGCGGGCGTTGACATGCGCCTCCAGGATGCGACCAAGCGGCAGGCTCGCCCGTCCGACGGTGGCCAGCAGCGTGGCGAGATCCTTTGGCGCGCAGCCACCCTCGATCGGCAACGGCGTGGCCAGCACGCCGGCGTCACTCAGGAGCGCGACTTCCTCGGTCGGGAACTCTGCGCGCTCGTCGCGTGCGGCGGCGCGTTGCTGGATCGACGGGATCGCGGCTGCAAGGCGCTGCATCATGGGATCACCGGTGCTGTGAGGGATGTGAGCAATTCGCGGGCATAGTCGATTTGGCGCGGCAAGTCGGCAAAGCGCACGCGCCGGCGGTGCATGACCGGACTTAGGCTCTCGACGTCCGCCCAGGCGGCGCCTCGGTATGGGCCTGCCAGCAGCGCATGCAGCGTGTCGCGGGGGAGCTGCAAATCCGTCGCGAGGTCAGGCTCGGCATTGCGACCGGCCCAGGCGGTCCAGACGCGGCGGCGGAAGTCCGCCCGGCGGTACGCATCGACAGCAGGTTCCAATTTTGCGTCGGTGTATTCGTCCTGCTGCATGATGCGGCGGCGCATGGTGTCGGCCATGCCCCCGGGCGCGCGCCCATCGAGCCGCCCGGACACGGTGACGCGGATCGCCGGTTCGTGGCGAATCGGCGCGTCGATCCGGGCCAACGCGGCCACCAGCGCGCGATCCTCGGCGGAAGGTACAAGAGGAACGCCGCCGACCTGGTTGAACGCGCCGACCGTCACCGCGAGGCTGGCGCCGGACGCTTCCGTATGGCGCGGCCTGGGATCGGCGGGATCGGGACAGAGTGCTTCGGCGATCGCATCCAGCAGGTCGGCATAGTGGCATTCCAGCGCATCGTCGGCATGCAGGTGCGCCGGGATGTCCTCCGCCTCGCGCGGATCGATCACCGCCTGGCCGCACACGACCTCGGCACCGGCAGCCACCGCGTCGAGGTTCAGGGCTACCCAGTCCGGCGGAACGATGGCGTCGGCGTCGGTCGTGAGCACAATGCCGTTCAGGCCGGCCAATTCGGCCGCGTGATGCATTGCCAGGCGGCGCGCCATGCCCGCATGTGCCTCTCGAGGCGGCAGGACCACGGACCGGATATCGAGTCGAAAGGGCAACGTGACGCCGCGGGCAATGTCCTCGGTGCCGTCGATGCAATTGTTGGCCAGGAGTACGGCTCCGGTGGGCACGCGGATCTGGTTGCCCAGCGCTGAAAGGCAAGCGGCAATGCGCTCGGCCTCGTTCCATGCCGGAAGCGCGACGACAGCCGGCATTGCTTGGTCATGCCGAATATTGGCGGCCACGGAGACTCCTTGGGATTGACACTAGGAACCAACTGGAGATTGCCCCGAGGGTTGCGCGGTCAATTCAGCATCACCCAGGCGTTATGGTCCTGAGGGCAAATACAGCCGTCGGGAGCACAATATAGCTTGAAGTGTCTTCGGCCCCACGATTGATCGGCGATGAAAGGAGCGCGCTGAGAACGGCGCGGTCATGCGTCCGTGTCGAACCCGGTGCGATGCGACGCCTCGCTTCGTTGCTGGCTCATCGCTGACCGCACGTTTGGGCCAGGTCGCGCCTCTCATCGCTGGGTGCCAGGTTGCCAGGTTGCCGGGCAAATACCCCTATACCGACTAGCATTGCTGGCGGGATAGCAACGCGAGCTGATCGCACGTCTTCACTGAGCCGGGCCGTGGAGAAAACCAGGTCGAAAGAAATCCAGCAGCAGAGGCGCCGGCGACGACACCCAGGTTCCATGGGCCGCGGCAGGCGAGCGTGTGAGGAAGACGTTTTACGCTGACTGTTGCGTCAATGCGCCTCGGCCCAGGTGCGGCCCGTCCCGGTCTCCACCACCAGCGGCACCGACAGCGTCGCCGCGCTCTCCATCACGCCGCGCGCCAACTCTGCCAGCTGCGCCGCCTCATCTTCCGGCGCCTCGAACAGCAATTCGTCATGCACCTGCAGCAGCATGCGCGACCGCAGCCCGGCCGCACGCAACGCCGCCGGCAGGCGGATCATCGCCCGCTTGATGATGTCCGCCGCGCCGCCCTGCAACGGAGCGTTGATCGACTGCCGCTCGGCATAGGCCCGGCGTGCCGGGTTCTTGTCGGCGATCCCCGGCACCCAGCAACGCCGTCCAAACGGCGTTACCACGAACCCATTGATCCGGGCCTCTTCTTTCGTCCGCTCCATGTACGCACGGATGCCCGGATAACGCTCGAAATAGCGGTCGATGAACACCCGCGCCTCGCCCGGAGCGATGCCAAGCTGCCGCGCCAGGCCGAAGCCGCTGATGCCGTAGATGATGCCGAAATTGATCGCCTTGGCGCGCCGCCGCGTCATCGGATCCATGCGTTCCATCGGCACCCCGAACACTTCGGACGCGGTGCGCGCATGGATGTCCTCGCCGCGTGCGAAGCTGTCGCGCAACGCGGGCAGTTCGGCCACATGCGCCAGAAGACGCAGCTCGATCTGCGAATAGTCGCAGCTCACCAGCACGTGGCCGGGCTCGGCGATGAAGGCGTGACGGATGCGGCTGCCTTCCTCGGTGCGGATCGGGATGTTCTGCAGGTTCGGATCGTTCGACGACAGCCGCCCGGTCGAGGCGATCGCCTGTGCGAAGCTGGTATGCACCCGTCCGGTGTCCGGATTGATCTGCTGCACCAGCGAGTCGGCATAGGTCGATTTCAGCTTCTGCAACTGCCGCCAGTCGAGCACGCGCGCCGGCAGTTCCAGCCCCTGGTCGGCCAGCCCCTGCAGCACTGATGAATCGGTGCCCCAGGCACCGGTCTTCATCCGCTTGCCTCCCGGCAGGCCCATCTTGTCGAACAGCACTTCGCCCAGTTGCTTCGGGCTGCCGAGGTTGAATTCGAAACCGGCCAGGCGGTGACACTCGCGCTCAATCACCGCCATGCGCTGTTCAAAATCCACCGACATGCGACGAAGGTCGTCCGCATCGACCTTGATGCCGGCGCGCTCCATGTCCATCAGCACGCCGGTCAGGCGCCGCTCCATCTGCTCATACAGCGCCAGCGACTTGCCGAAGCGCAGCCGCGGTCGCAGCGCCTGCCACAGGCGCAGAGCTACGTCGGCGTCCTCGGCGGCATAGGCAGTTGCCCGGTCAATTGGCACCTGAGCGAACGGTAGCCGGTTGCGCCCGGTGCCGGTGACCTCGTCATAGGTGACCGGCGTATGGCCCAGATGCAGTTGCGCCAGCTCGTCCAGCCCATGGCCGTGCATGCCGGCCTCCTGGGCATACGAGATCAGCATCGTGTCGTCGTACGGCGCCGGATGCGACATCCCCGCAGCAAACCCAGCCCGCCCCATCACCAGCATGTCGAACTTGGCGTGATGGAAGATCTTCAGGATGCCCGAATCGCGCAATACGGGATCGAGCGCCGCGGTCACCGTCTCCAGCGGCAATTGCGGATGCGGATCGAGCATCTCGTGCCGCAGCGGCACATAGGCCGCACGCCCCGCGGCCACCGCCAGTGACAGCCCGACCAGGCCGCACCGCATCGGATCCAGCCCATCCGTCTCGGTATCGATCGCCAGCAGCCCGCAGCCCTGCGTTTCCGCCAGGAACGCACGCAAATCGGCTTCCGTGGTGAGCGTCACATAGGGTCCGAACGGCACCGCCCCGGCCTCCGGCGTGGCACGCGCCTCGACCGGCAGCGGCAGCGCCGCCTGGGAGCGGCGCGGCGCGGCCTCCACCAGCGTCGGCGCGGCAGCGGGAGTCTCGCCGTCCAGCCCCAACCGGCTGACCACGCTGCGGAACCCCTGCGCGCGCAGCCATGTCGCCAGCCGCGGCTTGTCCGGCTCGCAGGCCACCAGATTCTCGACCGGCGTCGGCAGCGGCGCATCGGCGCGCAGCTTCACCAGTTCGCGCGAGATCCGCGCCTTCTCTGCATGCTCGATCAGCATGTCGCGGCGCTTCGAGGGCTTCATCGCCGGCGCCGCAGCCAGCGCCGTCTCCAGGTCGCCGAACTCGTTGATGAGTTGCGCCGCGCCCTTCGGCCCGATGCCCGGCACCCCCGGCACATTGTCCACCGAGTCGCCGATCAGCGCCTGCACCTCGACCATCTTGTCGGGAGTGACGCCGAACTTCTCCATCACCTCGGCTGGCCCGATCGGCTTCTGCTTGATCGGGTCCAGCATCTCCACGCCGGGCCGGATGAGCTGCATCAGGTCCTTGTCGGAGGAGACGATGGTGACCTGGCCGCCGGCATCCTCCGCCGCGACGGCGTAGGCGGCGATCAGGTCGTCCGCCTCCCAGTCGGCCAGCTCGATCGCGGGGACGCAGAAGGCCGCGGTCGCCTCGCGGATCAATGCGAATTGCGGGATCAGCTCTTCCGGCGGCGGCGGACGGTGCGCCTTGTAGGCCTCGTACAGCCGATTGCGAAACGTCAGCCGCCCCGCGTCGAAGATCACCGCGATATGCGTGCCGACATGCTCGCGCAGCAGCTTGGCCAGCATGTTGGTGAAGCCGAACACCGCGTTCACCGGCGTGCCGTCCGGGCGCGTCATCGGCGGCAGGGCGTGGAAGGCGCGGAAGATGAAGCCCGATCCGTCGATCAGGATCAGGTGCAGCGGGCGCTCCGGCGGCGCCTCGGTGGCCGATGCGTCCTCGATCGCCGGCAGGACGTCGGTATCTGCTGGCATCGCACCCTCCTCTGGTTGGCCGCTGCGAGACGCGCGCAGCGCCGCGATGGCGGTAATGTCGCGCGTCGTGGCCATAGCTCTGGCCCGCTTGCCACGGCGATGATAGCGACCTGCGGGTTGGTTTCAAAACCGCCGTCCGGACCCCGGAGTCGGGATACGTGACCATGCGCCGAACATGGGTGACGAATGAGGTGCAGCGGCTTCGCGCGTGGCATCCAATTGCAGCGCATTCGGCGTCCGCCTCCCCTAAGAGCAGTCGATCCGCGAAGGCTGAGCAATCAAGCGGCGGTGACCCGAAACCTATAGCAGCGCGCCGACCTGCTGCTCTACGCTACCCGCCAAGCGGCGCAAAGCCGCGCCGGCCCGAAGCAAAAAATTGCGGCGGCGAACAGGGAGGATGGCGGCCATGGCGGAGACATCGTTCTGGACAATCGAACACGCGCTGGAACACCAGCGGCTCGGCGGCTTGCAGATTCGCGTCGCAGCGATCTGCGGCCTGATCCAGATGTGCGACGGCTACGACGTCGGCTCGATCGGCTGGTCGGTTCCCTCCCTCACCCATGCCTGGCACATCGCGCCGCCGGCCTTCGCCATCGCCTTCCTCTGGTCCAGCATCGGCATCATGGCGGGCGCCCTGCTCGCCGGCCCCATCGGCGACCGCTACGGCCGCAAGCCGCTGCTGATGATCAGCGTGACCCTGTTCGGCATCGCGTCCCTGGCAAGTGCGGTTTCCCCGTCGCTCGGATTCCTGGCAGCAACCCGCTTTTTCACGGGAGCCGGCATTGCCGGCGGCTTCGCCGGTACCGTGGCACTGACCGGCGATTACACGCCGCAGCGGCTGCGCGCGATGATGATCATGCTGACCTTCACCGGAGCGCCGCTGGGCAGCTTCGTCGGCGGGATGGTGGTATCCCTGTTGCTGCACCAGGGCTTCGGCTGGCAGATGATCTTCGTCATCGGCGGCGTCTTCCCGCTGGTGCTGCTGGTCATCACCGGACTGTGGCTCCCTGAATCGCCACGTCTGCTTGCCACGCGGGCGACCCTCGCCCCGCGCCAGCACGCCTTGCTGCAACGCCTCGGCATCGCGCCGTCGCCGGGCGGCGCCCATACGATCGACGTCGCCCGCGGCAATCCGATCCGGCTGCTGTTCGGCCAAGGTTACGCACTGCAAACAACCCTACTGTGGATCATCTTCTTTTGTAGCCTGTTGGACCTGTTCCTGTTCATCTTCTGGCTACCGGAAGTGCTTCACCTGAGCGGTATGACGCCGGCCCAGGCGGTGTTCGCGACCAGTCTCTATCCACTCGGCGGGATGCTCGCCGTACTCTATCTCGGTTGGGCAATCGACAGCTTCGGCGCGCACCGGGCGCTGACCGCGCATTTCGCCGCGGGGATCGCGTTCATTGCGCTGATCGCGCTGGTCGCGATGCCCTATTTCGCGCTGCTGGCTGTGGTGCTGCTGGCAGGTACCACGGTGCTCGGCAGCCAGACCGGCCTGAACGGAGCCTGCGGCAAGCTCTACCCAGCCCGGATGCGCACCAGCGGCTACGGTTTCGCGACCGGCATCGGACGCCTGGGAGGCATCGTCGCGGCGCCCCTGGGCGGCTATCTGCTATCCCTGGGCCTGCCGCCGCCCTTCATCTTCCTGTCCGCCTGCGTGTTCGCAGCGATCGCCGCCGTGGCGACCGCGCTGCTGGCGCTGCCGGCCAGGCAGCTTGCCGCAATCCCGGCCGCGAAAGAAACGGCGTAGCGCTCAGCGGCGCCTCAGTGGCTGCCGGCGAGGCCCGCGCCCGCCGCCAGCACGTAAAGCCGCGAGCAATAGGGACAGACCACCGATCGGTCGTCGATATAAAGGAACACCCGCGGATGGCCGAGCGGGCCGTTGCCGCCATCGCAGGCGACGGTGCGGTCGTTCACTTCGATGGTCTCGATCGGCGCAGGTGGGACGGTGCGCGTAGGCATGACGGGCGCGTCGGACATTGTGCTTCCTGAGATCAATTTGCCGGCGGGGATCAACTTCTCGATAGCGTGAACGGCGGGGAGATGATAGCGATACGTGTCGTGCTTTCAACCTCGCCACCCACAATGTTGCGCGCTTTCGCAGCCTTCCTATTCGCCGTACTGCTCTTGGGCGGTTGCGTCGTGCCCCGGCCCCCGCAGATCGACAGCAGGGGCGCCGCGCCCGACACCTCCGGCTACTTCACCATGACGGACGGCACGAAGCTGCCCTACCGGGCCTGGATGCCGGAGGGCCCTCCGCGCGCCGTGGTGCTGGCGCTGCACGGCATGAACGACAGCCGAGACGCCTGGGAATACCCCGCCCCGGACCTCGCCAAAGCTGGTATCGCGGTGTTCTCCCCCGATCAGCGCGGCTTCGGAACCACGCCGGATCGTGGGCTGTGGGCCGGCGGTCACGAGATGGCGGACGACGCGCGGCGCATGGCCCAGGTGCTACGCGACCGCTATCCGCACACCAGGCTGGTCCTGATGGGTGAGAGCATGGGCGCGGCAGTACTGATGGTGCTGGCCGCGGAACCCAACGTGCCGCCGGTCGATGGCTATGTGCTGATCGCCCCTGCCGTGTGGGGCCGCGCCGAGATGAACTTCTTCCTCCGCGCCGGCCTGTGGTTCCTCTCAAATACCTTTCCGACCGTGACGGTAAGCGGCGGCGGCGGCATCGTCCATGTCAAGGCCAGCGACAATTTCGAGGCGATCCGGCGGCTGTCCGACGACCCGTTGACGATCCACGACACACGGTGGGACACGATCCGCGGGCTGGTGAACCTGATGGACTCCGCCCTGGCAGCGGCGCCGCATTTCCATGGCCCGGCGTTGTTCCTGTACGGCGGGCACGACGACCTGATCCCGAAGAAGGCGACCGCGGCGACTTGGCGGGCGCTGCCGTCTGGCGTGCGCGAGGCCTACTACCCCGCGGGGTACCACTTGTTGATGCGAGACCACGAACGGATCACGCCGATCGAGGACACCCTTGCATGGATCCTCCGTCCGAATGAGCCACTGCCGTCGGGCGCCGACCGAGCCGCGGTGGCGTGGCTCGCGGAGCAGCCGCAGCAGTAAAACCTCTCCCGCTCTCGAGGCAGAGGTATCAGAATGCCTGGCCGATGCCGATATACAATTCGAACGCATCCCCTCCACGCTCGCGGTCCAGCGGCACCGCGACGTCCAGCCGGACCGGTCCGATCGGCGTGTAATAGCGCAGCCCGACCCCCGCCCCGACCCGCACGGTGTTGCTGAAAGGCGTGCCATTGGTGCTCACCTGCCCTGCATCGACGAACGCCACCGCTCCGTAATTGCTCAATATTCGCTGCCGGAACTCAACCGTCGCCGCGTCCACGGCCGTCCCTCCGGTCGGGTTGCCGTCGGCGAATTGCGGCCCCACTGACTGGTAGCGATAGCCCCGCACCGTGGCGCTGCCGCCGGCGTAGAAACGCTGGTCAGGCGGCAGCGCGAACGTCCCCTGCCCCGGCACCTCGCCGACCAACCCGCGCAGTGCCAGCACGCTGCGCCCATTGCCGCTGAGGTCCAGATAGGTCGAGGCGGCTACCTGCAAGATGACGAAGCTGGTGCTGCCGGAACCCAGCGCCTCGGTCGGCGTCGCGGAGAGCGTCGCGCGGATTCCCTTTGTCGGATCCAGCAGATTGTTCGTGCTGTCATATTTGAAGACCAGCGGCAGGCCGATCAGATTGTAGTGCCGCGTCTCGCCCTCCTGGGCGATCTTCTCCTGCTCGCCCGAGATGCCTATGCTGGCAGTCCATTCCTTCGATAGCTTGCGGTTGATCGCAATCTTCTCTTCGAGCGCGTCCTGGTCATAGGCTTGCAGACTCTGGTCCACCGCCTTGAGATCGATCTCCAGCGACTGGTCGCGCCGCAGGAAGTCGGGCTTGATGAACTGCGCGCCAAACTGATAGCCGGGCTTGGTCACCGCATCACCGCCAAGCTGCATCATCGCGGTCAGGTTCAATTGCTCGGCATTGCCGAACAGGTTGCGATCATGCCATCCGAGATTGAAGTTGACGCCCAGATCGGTCGAATACCCGATCCCCGCATCCACCGCGTGCAGCGGGCGCTCGGTGACGCTGACCGTGAGCGGCAGCCTCCCTTGCGCATCGAGTTGCTTCGCCGGCTCGATCCGCACCACCGAGAATACCCCGATCGAGGCCAGGTCCTGCCGCGCCTTGTCGATCGCCGAGGGGCTGAATTGCTCGCCGGCATGCAACAACAGACGCCGGCGCACGAAGCTCTCGTGCATATGTTTCAGGCCAGTGATGGTAATGGGGCCGAAATCCGTGCGCGGTCCGGTGGTGGCGATGAACTCCACGTCCAGGATGTCTTTGGTGGGGCGCAGGGTTGCCGGCGGCAGTTCCACCTTGGCGAGCGGATAGCCATCCTCGCGTATCGCAGTGAGCAAACGCCCCCGCGCTGCCAGCACGGTCGCCGCCAGCGCCGGCTCACCTTGCTTCAGCCCCAGTTTGGCGCGCGTGCCCGCCGGCACCGTCCCTTTGATTGCTACCCGTCCCAGATGAAACAGGGGCCCGAGTTCGAAACGCACGGTCACCGGCACCGGCGGCTTCGGCGGCGCATGGTCGATCAGGTCGGCCAGGCCGGGCGTGTCGAGTGCTTTTCCGTCGATCGTCAGCTCGATCCGCGCACTGTAGTAGCCGTAGCTGTGCAGCGCAGTGGTAAAGCGGTCGAGGTCCTGGCGTGCACGCTCGGTCAGCGCGAAACCACCGACCGGCGAGGATTTCTGCAGCGCGATAAGACTGGACGTGTCGTGCAGCGCCTTGTCCAGCAGGGCGTTGCCGGTGGCGGCGAGCGTGATGTCGTACGGTTGCGGGTCGGCGGCGAAGCCGACGCGGGGCATCGCTCCGACCAAAAACGTTGCAAGTAGCACGAGGGACCAGGCGAGCAGGCGGCGCATTCGGGCAGCGTAACGCTGAACGAGGCGGCATGATGTTCCAGCGTCGGTCACGGTTGCGCCATTGTTCAGTCACGAAGTGAAGGCTAATCCGCGGTTATGAGGGAGTCGCCACGCCGTCTGCGCCGCCTAGCCACACGTCCCCTGCTGTTGAAGCGTGGGGGACCATCGTCCGAGTTGTACGTTCCCAGCCTGGACGACGGGCTGCACTTGATGCGCCGGGTGCGCGTGGTCCGACGCTTCCTGGCGATCCTGCTGTGGACCTTACCCGCCATGCTCGTCCAGGCGCTGTGCATGGTGCTGCCCGGCCGGCCAAAAGTCGCCTTCGCCCGGCTCTACTGGGCGCTGTTCAGCCGTCTGCTGGGGTTGCAGGTGCGCGTGCTGGGTACTCTCCCGCATGCGGGGCGGCCGGTGGTGTTCGTGTCGAACCACTCGTCCTGGGTGGACGTGCCGGTGCTGGGCGGCGTGCTGGACGGATGCTTCGTGGCGAAGGGCGAGGTCGCCAGTTGGCCCCTGATCGGCGCCATCGCGCGGCTCGGCCGCTCAGTGTTCGTCACGCGTCAGCGCGGCGCGACAGCGCGCGAGCTTGAGGACATGCGAGGGCGGTTGCTGGCCGGCGACAACCTGATCCTGTTTCCGGAAGGCACCAGTTCCGACGGCTCGCGGGTGCTGCCGTTCCGGTCGTCGTTCTTCGCCGTGGCCGAGGCTGTGGGCGGGGCAGCGTCGCTGATCCAGCCGGTATCGATCGTATATGACCGGCTGGGTGGGCTGCCGACCGGGCGTGCCAGTCGACCGGTTTTCGCATGGTATGGCGACATGGACATCGCCTCGCATTTCTGGCGGCTGGGGCAGCATAGCGGGCTGCGTGTGACGGTGCTGCTGCATGCGCCGCTGGACCCGGCGCGTTTCGCCGATCGTAAGGCGCTGTCCCGGGCGGTTTGGCGGATTGTGGCGGACGGCGCATCGACGCTGCGGCAAAACCGGCCGGCGCGACCGCTGGGCGCGGCGGACCCCGGGCCGGCATCCGCCGCGGGCGAGCCGGCGTTTGCGTGACGCGTGGCACAGTGTCACGGCGTCGGCCTGACCTCGTTGCCACAAGCGATACGGCGTCCAAATGTCGCGCCCGGTCGCATGCGGTGTTGAGAGATTGCTCATGCCCCCATGAATGATCCATCCGCTCCCGATCACGAAGCATGATTCGTGGAAGCGAAATAGACGGCGGCAGCGGCAATCTCGTCCGGTTCGCTGAACCGGCGCGCCGGGGTTTCCTGCAGCAGTCCCGCTCGCATCGCGTCAAAAGTCTCTGCATCCGGTTCAAGCTTGCCGTAGATGGGTGGCGGGAGACGAATCGGGCTGATCAGCACGCACATGCAGGACGTGCTCCGTCTCCTCGCCGATCCGCCGATTCCCGTTCACCAACAACCCGACGGAGCGGGACGGACGGATGCGTGCGCCGCGAAGGGGATTAAAGCTGCGGCACAAGATCCCCGGCGACATCCGCTCCAAGGATAGCACCAAGGACTTTGCGGGCGATCCGTCGATTATCTCGTCTGGTAGCAGGCCTGGATAAGATATCCTCGCCACCGTGACCGGTGATCCAGACCGTCCAATCTCGCAACTCTCGGGGGCCTGACCCGACTGTGCTACCTGGGTAGTTATCAAATCTATAGTGAAAGATTGACTTGCGGGACCAGTGCGAACCACCCCCCATCACGTCTTCGGGGACGCCGACCTTGCCGTGCATCGTGTCCGTGCCCTGGCACGGTCGAAGCGATGGGCCTACCACCTATGGACATGAGACCAAGGTCCACGGCCCACCATTGAGAGCCACCCGCATGACCACGCTGGCTCATCGCTCTCCGGTCCACCCCAGGCCAATCACAACCGGAACTAAGCCTACTGCCCAGCGGCCAGATGCAGCAGACAAAATATCCAGGCAGTCTTCCCGACAGAAAACTGCGATCCCTAGGAAAAAAGGCTTGACCAAACACCCCAATCTCCTGTATAAACTTCCCTATCATAGCGGATTGAAACCGCAATGCCGGCCTGCACCTCGCCGGGTTCTTACAGGTAGCGGCTCTGGCCGCCTGTTAGGAACGACCCCGCAATAGTGTCAGATAGACGTTCGTAGAATCTTTGAGGCTCTGTCATCGAGCCGCCGCCACCCCCCACCGATCCTGCTGCAAATCGTGTGATTGCGAGTCATGAAATCTACCTGGTCCGACACGAAGGAATTTGGACTCGGTCCGATGCCAGGAGTCTAAGCTGCGCTGGACGTTTACAAGGTGGAAATCCCTGCGGACCAGACTCCCAACAACTTTAGGGATTGGGCTGAAACAGTCATCTGCAGCTACGGCCAGACGCCCGCACGGCACCACTACGTACTCCTGGATGAATTGGATGCGGTAAGCCGAGGGGATGTGGACCGGTTAATGGTACAAATGCCGCCGGGATCGGCAAAATCGACCTACACGTCAATGTTCCTCCCTGCTTGGTGGTTCACGCGGCATCCCCGGGACTCGATAATAGCCGCATCGCACACCGCCAGTCTCGCCACTTACTTCGGACGCCGAGCGCGGTCCATTGTAGCAGAAGAGGCTCATTCGCTAGGATACGGCATAGGCGCTCTCGACCGAGCCAACTCCCACTGGTCCACCTCGTCGGGAGGAGAATACTACGCGGTCGGAATTAGAGGCGCGATGATCGGACGCCGGGCGGATCTGGCGATCATAGACGATCCCGTTAAGTCACAGGCAGACGCCGATAGCCAACTCCAACGGGATCGCATCTGGGATTGGTATCGGTCCGACTTGGTCCCGCGTCTAAAGCCGAAAGCTCGGATTGTGCTCATCATGACCCGCTGGCACCAGGACGACCTTTGCGGCCGTCTGATGGAGCACAACCCAGACGAATGGCGTTGCCTGAAGCTGCCCGCCCTCGCAGAGGAGGAAGACCGATTGAACCGTTCTGCTGGCGAGCCCCTGTGGCCGGAATGGGAGGATACCCTTGCTTTGCTGCGCCGCCGCGAAACTGTGGGCGAACGCGCCTGGCAAGCACAGTTCCAGCAGTCGCCAAGGCCGAATACCGGGACGCTATTCAAGGTCTCGTGTCTCGATTTCATCGACGCACCAATAACGCGATCAACCATCCCGGTCGTCCGGGCCTGGGACCTGGCGGCCACCACAACAACCGGCCATAACGATCCGGATTGGACCGTCGGTATCAAACTAACACACAATGGATCGGGACGTTACATCGTACTGGACGTTATCCGATTGCGCGGAAGCCCGCGTGAGGTTGAAGATGCTATCGCGATCGCTGCACGCGCTGACGGTCGCAGCGTAACAATTGGTCTTCCAGTGGATCCTGGCCAAGCCGGCAAGAGCCAGACCTCCTACCTGGCCTCTCAGCTTGCGGGCCATCACGTGGTTACATCGCGGGAAACAGGCGCAAAAGCGACCCGGGCAACGGGAATAGCGTCTCAGATGGAGGTCGGAAACGTTGCCCTCGTCAGAGCTGGTTGGAACCACGCATTTATCGAGGAGCTCCGTGATTTCCCGTTTGGTCGAAAAGACGACCAAGTCGATGCGTTATCGCGCGCATTTGGCCTGCTGCTGAGTATTGGTCCCCCTACGAGAACTCTCTCGGTCTCACACATAGGCCGCTGATCCCAAAGGGATTGGGCGCATCTTTTACGCCAAGGCATAGGTCGGAATGTTCGACACAATTTGCAGTTTGATCCCAAAGGACCCGGATTATTCGCCCCGGACGCGAATGCTTGACATCCTGCATAGAGTACTGGACGGAACACTTTACGACGTCCTGCCCTATCAGTTCCACGAAGAACGCAGCCTCGGGGGTGACTACATACCTTTGCGAAGCAGGCGACCTAGTGTGCGCTACGGGCTTTCGCGAGTCGTCGTCGAAGACAGTGTCTCTCTCCTATTCAGCGAAGGGCACTTTCCTACCATCGATTGCGCAGACCCAACTATTCAAACATCCCTAACAGAGATTACCAAAGAAGCACGCCTGAACCAAATCATGACAGAGGCAGCGATCTGCGGCTCTGTCGGCTCCGTGGCAATTCTTATGCGAGTGTTGCGCGGACGCATATTCTTTCAGGTGCTTGACAGCACGTATCTCACGCCCACGTGGGATCCCGAAGCGCCAGACTCGCTATCCAGCGTAACTGAACGGTACAAGGTCAAAGGACAGCAACTCCTTGGGATTGGCTATCAAGTCCAGGATCCCGAGTTTGATTATTGGTTTCAACGCCAATGGGATACCGAATCTGAAACATGGTTTACCCCCGTTGCGGTCGGCAATACGCAATCACCTGGAATCGATCTTGGACGCAGTGTTAGGCACGCCCTCGGTTTCGTTCCTATAGTATGGATCAGGAACCTGCCGGGTAAGTCGGCCACTAATGATTCGAACGACGGCGCCTGCACGTTCAGAGCTGCAATAGAGACACAAATAGAAATAGACTACCAACTCAGCCAGGCCGGCCGAGGGCTAAAGTACAGCAGTGACCCAACGCTATTGATTAAAGAACCGGCGGCCAGTGATACCCAGATAGTTAAAGGCGCTGGTAACGCCCTGGTCGTGAGTGAAAGAGGTGACGCCAGATTACTGGAGATCGGCGGTACCGCATCGGCAGCGGTAATCGAATACGTGCGGACTTTGCGCGAACTGGCATTAGAAAGTGTGCATGGGAACCGTGCAAACGCCGATCGCCTGACGGCGGCGCAATCCGGGCGGGCTCTCGAATTAATGAACCAGGGACTGCTGTGGCTTGCTGACAACTTGCGAGTGAGCTACGGAGAGACTGCATTGCTAAGCCTTGCACGAATGGTCGTTCGTGCATCCCACCTCTATTCACTCCGCACAATGGAAAGGGAGGTTCCAGCACTCGATACGTCCGCCCGCTTGTCGATCAAATGGCCCCGCTGGTATCCTCCTACAGCAGATGATCGTCAGAAAGACGCTCAGACCCTGACCACCCTTGTAACCGCCGGATTGATCAGCCGCGAGACAGCGGTAAAGGCGATTGCCGACACCTTCGACATTGAGGATGTCCCTAACGAGCTGGCTGGCATCGCGGCAGACGTAACTACCGGAACACAGTGATGACAGAAAACCCGAATATAGCCGAACCAAACACAAATGATGTCGAGGAGCTTCGCATTAAAGCTGGACTCTTGGAACAAAAGCTCAATGAATTCAAGGAACAGTCGGACAGACGACTGATACTGGCAGAAATGAAGGCCGAAGCGATCCGTGCCGGAATGATAGACCTAGACGGTCTGAAACTTCTGGACCTCTCGGAGATGAGACTTAACGAAAAGGGGGATATCGAGGATGCCATCGGATTGATGGGGCAATTCAAAAAGGCCAAACCATGGCTGTTCGGAGCGCCATCGTCGTCCACCCCTTTGAGCGCTCCGTCAGTCCTACCCCCACGCCAGAAGCATGCCACAGAAATGACAAACGCAGAATACGCGGTCGCTCGCGCGGCGCTGTTAAAGCAGCGTTATTAGTCCACACGATACTCGGATTTTTTAGTAGATAAAAGGGACCGTTTATGGGAATCCAGAACTTTCCTCTAGCTTTACAGCCCATCATACAGCAGGGCTTTCTCGAACGCGAATTTGAGCAGGCACTTCGCTCACGGCTAGGATATCGGGCGTGCGCAGATCGGGAGTCCTTCGCTGTCGGGATTGGCGAAACCCTTACTAAGACACGTGTGGGGCTTAAGCCCACAGTAACCACGCCACTAGCTCCAGCTACGAACACGAATTTCGACAACGGCTTGAGTGCGACTACTTGGAGCGTAGAGCAGTACACAATCACGATCAACCACTACGCTGCCACAACCGATCTTAACATGGTAACCGCCAGGGTGGGCATCGCCTCGCAGTTCCTGCAAAATGCCTATGTTAACGGCGAACAAGCGGCACGCAGTCTCGACGAATTGGCTCGGAACGCTCTGTTTAACGCATACTTTGGTGGAAACACTCGAGTACGGGTAACACTTGGTAGTGCCGGGCCGTCTCTAGCAGTCGACGATATTCGCGGCTTTTTGATGGCCTTTGTCAATGGCGTCCAACAATCGGTCAGTGGCTCCAACACCTTGACAGTCACGGTCGGGGCAAACGTCTATACGCTGGTGGGCGCCGTAGCGGACGCAACCAATGCTTCCACGACACCAAACGGTGTATCTGGCGTACTAACGTTCTCAACCAACGTCTCTGTCAGCGACGGCACTGCAGGAAACACGGTAACGGCTGCAAACGCGTGCGTGATCATCAGACCATCGCAACGCAGCAACACATCTCAAATCGTCGCCACCGACACGCTAGCCATGTCCTGCCTGCTTGACGCCGTCTCTAAGTTGCGGATGAACGCAGTCCCGGAAATTGATGGGTCTTATAACTGCTATCTGGATCCAGTATCCGCGCGCCAATTGTTTGCCGATCCGGATTTCAAACAACTCTTCCAGGGGGCCACGTCTGCTAACCAGGTATTCCGGCAAGGCATGACAAATGACTTCTTGGGCCTGAGGTTCATGCCGACTACCGAGGCATTTGTTCAGCCACACCCCAGCCTCGCAGGCCTCATGATACGTCGCCCCATCATCTGTGGGCAGGGAGCGCTGGTAGAAGGGGACTTTGCCGGTATGGCTGCCGAAGACGTGGCTCCGGCGGATTCGATCGTCGTGGTTGTCGACGGAGTGGCCATGGTGACTCGCGAGCCAATAGATCGATTGCAACAGATCATTGCTCAGTCCTGGTATTGGATGGGTGGCTTCTGTGCGCCGTCAGACACAACAACGAACTCAAGTACGGTCCCGACTGCCACTAACGCCGCATTCAAGCGCGCGGTGATGGTAGAGCACATCGGCTGACGTCAAAGAGGGCGGACTTATATTTCACTTGTACCACTGGCCTGTTCCGGCCGGAGGTGCCGGTCTTGTTGAATCCTGGCACAACCTCGGCCTGGAGTCGACGGTGGATTGGTCACAATGACATTAACAGACTCCGAGAAGACTGACGCACGGCGGTTTTGCGGTTATCCCGCATATGGCGCCGCTCCAGTCGGGTTTCAAACATGGCGATTCTATCAAGTTTACGGACTGCTCGAATTCCGACTCAATAATCTTTCGCTTCCGGAAACCGGGATATTAAGGCGTTACTTGGGAACCCTGACCGTGCTCGAAATGGCAGTGCCTCGCTCAGCCGAAAACCTTGACACAGACATTGCAGCCGTTTGGACCAGGAATCGTGATGAGACACGCGATCGGACTAAACTATTCGACGACTGGCGCAGAAGGTTGTGCGGGTTCCTTGGAATTCCTCCGGGTCCAGCGCTGAGCAACAGCGGCATTTCTCTGGTAGTTTGAAATGAACCCCGACCACCTCGAAGACCGTATCCGCTGGGGCTCCAATGTGGCAGCGAGAGCTGTCGGTGTAATGACGAACGCCTACCGACCAAGCAGCTCACACAACCCACTCGCAACACAAAACAGATTCCTTCGTCTTCATGCTGCATTTGGCGGCCTTGATGGGAGTCATGACAAACCAAATGGGTATGGCAATGCGCTATGGTGTGGCATATTTGACGCAGCATACACTCGCCCTGGCGATTATCTGACGCAAAGCAAGACCAGCTGGTTCATAGCGTCGCAGCAAAGGTTGCTGCCCGTTCTGTGTGTGAAGACCAACCGAGTGATCTCGTTCACTCGTCCAGCAGCACAGCCCAACTCCGGGGTAAACACTTATGGCGGTATAACGGCTGTCAATGTCACCTCGCTCATGACCAATTGGCCAGCAAGCGTACTGGTCACACCGAGAGAAGGTCATCCTCTTGCAAGCCTGCCAAACAATACATCAGTCTCCTATTGGACAGTCTTGCTGCCGGCACGCCCCGAGGTTGTGATACAGACTGGCGACTTGATGTCCGACGACCTCGCACGTAATGGTGTCGTTGCAACTACCGAGTTAACTGACCTCGGCTGGCGGCTAGCAGTAAGGCAGGCAACAACCTGATGGCTGATCAGTCAGATGTCGAGAATGCGTTGGTCGAACTCGCTGCCAACGCAATATACCCAAATGGCCCTGGTTCATCAAGTCTTCCTGGGCCAGAGTGTCGGATGTACCGCGGCTGGCCGAATTCCGCGGCGCTTAATGCAGACCTTGCAGCGGGTGTGATCAATATTACGGTATTTCCAAAGGGCGAGCCGGGCCATAATACAACACGATATGCACCTCGCTGGCTTTCCTCTCCAGCAAATCCAACGCTTACTGCGTCCGTTTCCGGCGTATCGGTTACCATTGGTGGCACGGCAAGCGCGGGCCAACTCGTTGGCATATGTGCGAACAACTGCAGTTACGTTTACGAGTCGCAACCTGGCGATATCCCGGAGACCGTAGCAGCAAACTTGGCGGCTTCTGCGCGCGCTAACTGGATCGTCAACTTGTCTGGTACGACGTTAGCAATTCCTGGCGCCAGCAGTCTATTGGCACGAGTGGTCGCGTGTTCGCCCGCCGAACAGGAAGCGCGCCGGCAGCGCCAGGGCTTCCGCATCACCTGCTGGTGCCCGACGCCCGCAGCTCGCGACACGTCGGCATCCGCAATTGATCTATTCCTTGCAAGTTTCCAATTCATCGATTTGGCTGATGGCTCTCAGGGCCGCCTCCAATACTGCGGAACGTTGGTATTTGACCAATCTGAGGACGCGCTACTCTATCGTCGCGATCTGCTGTACGATGTGGAATATCCGACCATTGTTACCGCTCTACAGCCCGCCATGATTTTCGGTAATATTATCGTAAATGCCGGTACCTTCACAGCCTAATACTGGAGCCTTCATGGAAATGCACTTAGTTGTTGTAAAAGTGTTTGACGGATTCTCACGCGGTGATGTGATAACCGATTCGACGCGCATCGCCATCATCCTCGGCGGTGCCCACGCCCAAAACGTTGTGCGGGTAGCCGCGCGGACACCCGGGGGGGCCTGAAAGCAATGCCTATCGTGCAGCAGGGTAGCATCAATACTACAGCGCTAGTCGTGCCGGATCTGTATGTTCAGATCGTGCCTCCCCAAAACCTGGTGTTGAACGGTGTTCCCACCAATGTGGTAGGTGTTGTTGGTACGGCGTCCTGGGGACCTGTCGCACAGCCCGTCATTGTATCGACCATGGCGGATTATGCCCAAGCTTACGGTCCAATTGTCGCTCGAAAATATGACATGGGAACGCAAATCGCCACGGCAGTACAACAGGGCGCTCAGAATTTTCGGTGTGTTCGCGCAACCGATGGCACCGATACGGCCGCGCAAGTGGTTGTTCCTGGGACAACTGCCAGCTTCACGGCTCTTTACAGCGGTTCGCTGGGCAACCGGGTCAACCTAACGCTACAGCCCGGCTCCGCGGCAAACAC
>Ga0182016_10001841_pt1 | contig 25412 bp, 21 predicted proteins | sample 712S2MmetaG_FD_120491 | JGI IMG/M metagenome (GOLD analysis project Ga0182016, IMG submission 120491) | Permafrost microbial communities from Stordalen Mire, Sweden - 712S2M metaG | ecosystem: Environmental > Terrestrial > Soil > Wetlands > Permafrost | place: Sweden: Stordalen | collected...
GCACGGAGTCCGTGCAGATCGTTGGAGATATCAGCCTTTTTCAACGACTGATCGACAACCTGGTCGATAATGCCGTCCATCACACCCCGGCGGGCGGCAAGATCACAGTCAAGCTATGGGCTGACGCCGCGGATATCGTTGTCGAGGTCGCCGACAACGGTCGCGGTATCGAGCGCACCGATCTCGAGCGCATCTTCAACCGCTATGAGCGGGGCGACACCAGCAGCCGTGAGTCCGGCGCGGGACTCGGCCTTGCGATTGTGAGAAGGATCCTCGAACTGCATCGCGGCAGCATCGCGGTCACCAGCGAAATCGGCATGGGATCCCGGTTCATCGTCCGCCTGCCGCTGGCGGGGCCGGGGGCGGCGAATTTGCCGACATAATTTCCGGAGGCACGAGCTTGTAGCCCCCGCCCCGCACCGTGACGAGCATGGATGGGTGGGACGGGTCTCGCTCGATCTTGGCTCGCAGGCGATTCAGGTGCGAGTTCACCGTGTGCTCGTATCCTTCGTAGCCGCTGCCCCATACGGCATCGAGAAGCTCGGCGCGGCTGAAAACCCTGTGCGGATGCTGGGCAAACCATAGCAACAGATCGAACTCCTTCGCGGTGAGCTCGATTCGCCGGGCGCCAAGTTTCGCGCATCGTTCCCAGTTGTCGATCACCAGTGCCCCGGCCACGACGGCTCGCTCCGCCTGCTCGACGAGTTGCGCGACCGCGAGCGGGGGCCGGCGCAGCAGCGCGCGCACGCGCGCGACAAGTTCCAGCATGCCGAAGGGCTTGACCATGTAGTCGTCGGCACCTCGATCCAGTCCATGCACACGGTCGATCTCGGCGGATCGCGCCGTGAGTATCAGAATCAGCGGTCTTGGGGTCAGCGTGGAGAGCTGCCGGCAGATCTCCAGTCCATCGAGCCCCGGCAGACCGAGGTCGAGAATCACGAGGGTGAAGGTCTGGGCCGCGGCGAGCGCGACGCCTTGCATGCCGTCCTCCGCCGTCACCACGGCAAACGGCTCCTTTTCCAGGTGCATGCGGATCACCTCGCGGATGTCCGGATCGTCTTCGATGATCAGGATGCGCGCGACGCTATTTCCAGCATTCGGGGTGTCTCCCATGTGTTTTGGAGTATAGGGAATTCCAGCCTGAGACGCTGCGGCGGACGGCGATGCGCCGCGCTGCGCCGTCCGCGGGGTCGTTTTGGCCACCGAAAGCACGGCTCCGCGTACCAAGCGGCCGCGTTTCACGCGAGTTTCATCGAATTGTGAACTTGCCGTGAGGACGGCGCCACGGACCTCGTTGACACTGCAGCAGGCGTCGCCCGCCGATCCAGCGGCGTGTCGCCGATTCACCCGCGTAATTCCCAGGGATTGACATGCTACTTACCAACCCCGGTGCTGAGACGAGTTGCGCAGAGCTCATCAGCACGTTCACGAGAGCGCGCCGGACTGACGACAGTACGGATTCGGACGCGCGGCGAATCGTCGGCACCAGTTCGGCATTGCGGGCGGTGTTCGCTGATGTTGACTGCGTCGCGTCGACCGGTGTGCCGGTGCTCATCACGGGGGAAACAGGTACGGGCAAGGACTTGCTGGCGCGTCGCGTCCACCAACTCAGCGATCGTTCCTCCGGGCCCTTCGTCCACGTCGACTGCACGACGCTCACCCCGAGTCTCATGGAGTCGGAGCTTTTCGGGCATGTGCGGGGCGCCTTTACGGGCGCCGCAAACGACCGATCCGGCCGCGTCAAGCTCGCCGACGGCGGTACTCTGTTTCTGGATGAAATCGGCGAGCTTCCCCTGGAACAGCAGTGCAAATTGCTGCGCCTGGTGCAGGACCAGGAGTTCGAGGCCGTGGGCTCTCCCCGCACGGTCAAGGTCGATATCCGCATCGTCGCGGCGACCAATCGTGATCTGCGTGCGGAGGTCGCCGCCCGGCGCTTTCGAGCCGATTTGTACTATCGCCTGGCCGGATTTCCCATCTACGTCCCGCCGTTGCGAGAACGCCTGGAGGACCTGCCGGCGTTGGTCGAGCACTTGCTGCGTCGGCAGATGGAACAAATGAATCGACGGTTCGAGAAACCGCCGGCCTGCGTGATCGGTGCGCTTCAGCGACACGATTGGCCGGGAAATATCCGCGAATTGCGCTCGGTGGTCGAGCGTGCATGCATTCGGTCCGCGGGACGGAGCTTGGCCCCGAATGATTTTGACCTCGCTCCCGTTGCGCCCGCTGCGGTGAGGGGCGATCTGCATTGCAAGTGCCGCCCAAGGATCCGTACATTGCGAGAGGTCGAACGCGAACATCTGGAGGCGATGTTGGGGTTCAGCGGCGGCATCATCGAGGGCCGCAACGGCGCGGCCGCACTGCTCGGCTTGTCGCCGAGCACGCTGCGGTTTCGGATGCGGCGGCTTGGAATCCTCACGGCCGTATTTCGCAAGTCGCCGACGGATCGAAACAATTCAGTCGCCTCCTGAGCCCTCACGATACGGCGCGGGAGCTATGGGCTGACGCGCACTCCGTCTTCGGCGAAGCGCACGGATCCCGGGTAATTTTGCCGTATGGACTCCAGCACTTCGCTTCGGTTCGCATCGACGGCAGGCGACAAATGGCTCAGCAGCAGTTGGCGCACGCCGGTGTCCTCCGCAACCTGGCCGATCGCGTGGGGCGGCGTATGCAGCGTGTACAAGACCGCACGCGAACCGGGCGGATCGAGGACCACGCTATTGAAGACGAGTAAGTCGCAGCCTTTGGCGATGCGGCGCAAGCCCTGGAGGCCCGTCGCGTCGATGTCCCCCGAGAATGTGATGCATTTTCCGGCGAAATCGATTCGGTAGATCACGGCCGGCGCGTCTCCATGGTGACCGGGAACTGCGGAAATCACCAGATCGCCGTCTCTGAAGATTACCTGGGGATGCATGTCGCTGCCCGCCTGCACGGGTATGTCGTGTGCATGGATCGTGATCGGCGCAGCAAAATCATCGAGGTAGGCAAATGCGCCGCGCTTTCCGAACATCAGATCGAGGAAGCGGCTGGTGGCCGGAAAATACGCGCCTTGATGATGTGCGCCCGAGCCGTTCGGCCCCCAAACATTGAACGTCGCCGAATCCGTTCCCGACACGGCCCGCGCCTTGAACAGGCCGGGCAGCTCGCCCGCATGGTCGGCGTGCAGGTGGGTCAGAAGCACGAGGTTCGTATCCGCCAAGGACACCTTGGCCTCACCGACCCGGGCAAATGAGCCCGGTCCCGCATCGACGAGTATCCGTGGAGCGCCGTTCAGCAGCACCAGGTAGCTGGATCCGGCTCGTCCTGTCGCCCCGGGTCCGCCTGAACCGAGCACGAGCAGCTCGAGACCCGGCATCGACGTGTCCGCATCGGCGATCGCAGCTTCGCCAAGACCCATTGAAAGTACGATGAGCAAGAATGCTCCGATTAATTTCCGCATGGGGACATCCATCTGCGTCGCTGCCTGTTGTCGAAACCCGCCAGCGTCAATCGGCCTGGCAGCCGCAGGCTAGCCCGCGCCGGTGCGGGTGCGCAATGGCCTGCGTTCGGCCCGGAGTTCAATCGTCGAGGACCCGGAGGCCCCCGGTCACCGCCCGCCGCGGCGTGCCCACCATGGGCCGCGGCCGAGGCGCGGCGTGGGGCCGGTGGTCGGCAGGACGACGTGACGATCGGGTTGGCGTGGGGCCGTTCCGCAGGTGTTCGCCTCGGCAACCCCTGGAACGAACATTGCATCGTCCCATGGCCGCAGACATCAGGAACAGCATTCATGTCAATGACCAAGCTAGTGCGCTACAGCAAAACGAGCACCGATTTCAGCGTGCGCGTACTCCGCGGATGGGTGTGGCCGAAGATCGACCTCCTGATTCGCCTCGCGCTCGCGGAGATATTCTTCGTGTCGGGCGTGTTGAAGCTCACCAACTGGAATACGGCTCTCGATCTGGCCGCCAACGAATACCCGGTCAGCTTCATGTCGCCGGTAACCGCGGCTTATGTCGGCGTATCGATCGAAGTCGTCGGAGCGGCATTGCTGGCGCTCGGCTTCATGACCCGCTATGCAGCGGTCCCGATGCTGGTCCTGTCGCTCGTGATCCAGTTCGCCTACCGGCAGTTCGACAGCCAGCTGTTCTGGACGGCATTGTTCGGCTGGTATGCGATCGTCGGGGCGGGCCCTTTTTCGGTCGATCACCTGCTGCGTCGCGGATTGGCCGACAGTGCGCTGCCCTGGGTGCCGAGCATCTTGCGCGGGTCGCAATGGCTCCGCGAGCATCTCGGACCGGTCTACGTCTCGGTGTTGCGAATCTGGCTGGCGGCGGCTCTGTTGGCCTCCGCCGCGCACGTGCTGCTGGCCGACGGTGCGATCCCGACGGCACTTGCCGCGTGGCTGCCTGTCGGCATCGCCGCACATATACCGGCGAGATTTGCACTGGCCGGCGCAGTGCTGCTGCTGCCGGGTCTCGGCACACGGTATGTCTCGATCGCGTTGCTCGCCGCGCTGCTTGGCAACGCGATGATGGATCCGCGCGAGACCGATGCCGTATATCTGCTGATGAGCTTCTCGATTCTGATCATTTTCGGCGGGGGGAGCATATCCCTGGATCGCCTCGCGGAGGCGATGCTCGCCAGATACGTGCCGCAAGACAACCTGCGTGACCCGCGTGCACTCCAGGGCTTGCCGCGCATCGTGATCGTCGGCGCAGGATTCGCGGGCATCAGTTGCGCCGCGGCGCTGCGCAGCGCGCGGGTCGCGGTCACCCTGATCGATCGTGCCAACTTCCACTTGTTCCAGCCGCTCTTGTATCAAGTGGCGACGGCCGCGATCTCGCCGGGCGACATCGCCTCGCCGGTGCGGCAGCTGTTTCGCAATGCGTTCAACGTTCGCGTGCTGCTCGGTACCGTCACCAGCATCGACGCGCAATCCCAGGTGGTCCAGATCGAGGGCAACGAGATTCCCTACGATACCCTGGTACTCGCGACCGGTGCGACGCATAGTTACTTTGGCAAGGATGGCTGGGCGCCGCATGCACCGGGCCTGAAGCGGATCGAAGATGCGCTGGAGATCCGGCGCCGGATACTGACCGCCTTCGAGCGGGCCGAAGCGACCGGCGATGAAGCGGCGCGAGCTTCGCTGTTGACCTTTCTCGTGGTCGGCGGCGGTCCCACCGGCGTCGAGCTCGCCGGCGCGATCGCAGAATTGGCGCGTTTCGGCATGGACAAGGACTTTCGCAGTTTCGATCCGGCCGACGCGCGGGTGATTCTGGTGCAATCGGGCCCGCGTTTGCTGCCCGCGTTCGCCGAAACCCTCGGCGCCGTTGCCCAGCGTTCGCTGGAAAGCCTGGGTGTCGAGGTGTTGCTCGGCAGCCGGGTCGAGGCGATCGATGCGCAGGGAGTGGCGGTCAGCGGCAAGCGCATCGATGCCAGTACCGTGCTTTGGGCCGCCGGTGTGACCGCCTCTCCTGCGGCAAAGTGGCTTGGTGCCGAGGCCGATGCCGCCGGGCGCGTCAAAGTGGGTGCTGACTTGAGCGTACCCGGACTGGCGAATGTGTTTGCGGTCGGCGACACCGCCGCGAGCAGCGCGTGGAATGGTCTGCCGGTACCTGGGCTCGCGCCGGCCGCGAAGCAGGCAGGCGCCTACGTCGCCAAGCTCATCAGAGCCAAATATGCGCACCGTCCCCCTCCTGCGGCGTTCCGCTACCGTCATCTCGGCAGCCTCGCGACGATCGGTCGGAAAGCCGCGGTGGCCGATTTCGGCTTCGTGAAACTCTGGGGAGCGCCGGCTTGGTGGCTCTGGGGACTCGTTCACGTGAGCTTTCTCGTCGGCCTGAGAAATCGCGTGGCAACGATGATCAACTGGTTCTGGGCCTACCTGACCTTTGCCGGCGGCATCCGGCTGATCACCGGCGCAGGATCCCGCGGCGAGGGCGCTCCGTGATGGTGCGGCTCGGGGTCATTTACGGCGACTCGAGCAGGGTCGCGTGCCCGTCGGGGTCCCGGACCAGCAGCGACCACCGCGGGGTGGCCGGCCCGAGCGCAACCGGACCGGGAGAGACGTAGGCGGCATGCCGGCTGCGGATCGCAACGTCCGCCGCGGGGATGTCGGCCGCCATATCGATGTGCCAGCTCCACAAGTCATTCGCTTGCGTATCGAGCGGCATCGGGCGGCCGGTCCGCGGCGCCAGGTATTCGAGCAGTTCCACGCCGGGACCGCGGTCCGCACGCAGCGCCGTGATCCTGAGCCGCGCGCCGAAGACGTTGTTGAGCCGCTCCTGCTCGATGCCGTAATTTTCGCTGCCGCCGACCACCTTGAGACCCAGTGTGTCGCGGTAGTACGCCAGGCTTGCGTCCGTGTCGGTCACGACGATCGCGGAATGATCGATGCCGAGGAACAAGCGGCCTTGAGGGGCCTGCCACTTGGGGTCGCCCTTGCCCGGCGGGAAATGCAGCACCTCGAGTGCGTGGCCGTCGGGATCGCGAAAATAGAACGCCGAGATTCCGCCCGCGTTCGGATTCCATTGCGGCAACAGCTGCGGTCCGGTGGAGGCGAATGCGACGTGCTGCGCGCGCAGCCGTTCGAAGGCGCGATCCATGTCCGAGACGATGATCGCGACGTGCTGGAACCAGCGATCGTTGCTGCGCGAATCGAGGGGGATCCGCCGACCCTGAGGGGCGATGAACTGCTCGAGCTTCAGCATTTCATCGCCAAGCTTCAGGGTGACGATGTGCACGCGGGCGCCGAATACGCCATAGAGATGTTCGTAGGCGTCGCCGGCCACCTCGCGATCCGCTATCTGATCGAAACCGAGTACCCCGTGGTAGAACGAGACGCTGCGGTCCATGTCTTCCACTGGTACCGAAATCGAATCGATCGCATGGACCGGCGGCGCCGGCGGGGCGGCCCTCGAGCCGCGAGCAATCAGAGCGCCGCACAGCAGCATGAGCTGAAGCGCGCACGCGACGCGGCATGCGCTGCGGTTGGGCGCGCGCATCACCCCGACTCGGCTATTCCCTGGCGCTGCAAACATCGAGTTCTCCCGGCTTAGGTGGCTGCTTGCCGCAGGCGTCGTGCGAGTGCGTCGGCCGCGCGCAGCGCCCAGGCGTAAATCGTCAATGAGGGGTTCACGCGGCTCGACCTCGGCAGCACGCTGCCGTCGACGACGACCAAGGATTTCATGCCATGCACGCATCCTTCGGAGTCGACCACGGACTGCGACGCATCCGTTCCTGCGACGAGCGTGCCGCTGACATGTGCCGTGCCGGAAATGCCGATGCGCTGCGAGAACGCGATGATGCCGGCGCGTGCCAGCGCACCGCGGAAGCGCCGCACGAGCAGCCGGTGCTCGGCGAGCGAGGCCGGCGTTCGTGCAGCATCGTAATCGAACACCGGGTAATCCCCGGCCGCACCGGCGGCCGCGATCACGCGGTTGTCGCGATGTGCGCCGTCCTCGGTCTGCAGGAAGAATCCATAGCTGCGCTCACCGATCCATCGGGCCAGGGGGCGCGGCACGATGCCGGGGATCAGCGTGCCGAGCAGTTCGCCGTCGAAGCCCAGGGGCTGCACGCTGCTGTGCGGAAAATCGCGGTGCAGGAACAGCAATGTCTTGCGAAGCAGGTCGCTGAAGCGGGTCGCCGAAATGCCGAGCACCGCGGTCAACAGGTGAAGCTTGAGATTGCGCCCAACCTGCGCGGCAGCGGGGACCGAATGGGATAGCTTCTTGGCGTCGAGGTAGTGCTGCAGCAACCGCGGCGAATGCAGCGCGCCGGCGGCCAGCAGGACCGCTGCGCCGTGCAATTCGGTCCCGTCCGCAAGCCGAACGCCGGCGATCCGGGTCGCATCGTCCTGAGCCCCGAGCAGCTCCACGACGGGCCGGCCCGTGAGGATCGTGAGATTGGCATCGCCGCGCACCGGCTGGAGGAATGATGTTTCGGCATCGGCTTTGAGATCGGCCACCGATGCGAAGCCGTCGAAATGGCGGGCTTCCGCCGGATTGCCGAGGATCCCGGGCGACAGGCCGAGCGGCATCGGCTCATGATGCCACGCGCGCCCCCGCCGGCCGAGGCGGCCCGCGATTCGCTGCAGGTCGGGCTCTGTGGCGTAGCGGCGCACGCCGAGCAGCCGCTCGGCCTGTTCATAAAAGGGAAGCAGCTCGTCGTACGAGATCGGCCACTCGCGGCACTGGTAGGACTGGTCCGCGCCGAATTCGTGGCGCGCATAGCGCAACAGCGCCGCGCCGTACCACTTGGTCTTGCCGCCGAGGTTGAAATATTCCTCGGGGCTGAAGTGCCCGCCGCGATTGTCCCGCCAGAGTTCGCGGCTCTTGAATTCGCCAACCTGTACGACGCGCTTGAAGTCGAGCGTGGTTCCGTCCCGCGGCAATGCGCCGCCTTTTTCGACGAGCGCAACCTTCAGACCGCAGCGCGTGAGCTGGTAGGCGGCGGCGGATCCGCCGGCGCCCGATCCGACGATGATCACATCGAAATCGTCGGCCGCCATCACTTCGATGCTCCGGTTGCGTTGGCGGCGGTCTTGTCCTGCACAGCCGGCCGGTAGCCGCAATGGATGCAGCGCTGGTCTGCCGGATGCAGCAGCTTTGCGCAGCCCACCGCCTGCGGGCCGCGACGAAACAGCATCCAGGCCGCCGCTGCCTGCATGCCGAGCACGGGCGCGGTGAAATAGACCCACAGGTGCTTCCACAGACCCGCGGGCAACGCGGAGGCGAAGGAGCGGGCGGGATTCATGCTCATGCCGGACAGGGGCGCCTCGACCGCGATGTAGATGGCGACCAGCGTGCCGGCGCAAAAGCCCGTGTAGCGCGCATACCGCGAGTCGTTCGATACGCGCAGTATGGCCGCCATCAACAGTGCGGAGATCGCGAATTCCGCGCTGAAGGCGACAAACGCTCCGGCCGCTCCGGGCAGCGTGGCGACATAGCGCACCGGAGCCGCGGTAAAAGCGTCATGCAAGAGGGCGGCCGCGAGCGCGACGCCGGCCACGCCGCCGACAAACTGTGCGGCGATATAAAAGACGGCATCCCAGCGCGCGATCTTGCCCAGACGCAGGAACGTCAGCGTGACCGCGGGATTCATATGGGCACCCGAGCGCTGGCCCCACGGGGAATAGATCAGCGCGACCGCGGTCGAACCCATCGCGATGCCGACCAGCGCGCGCCGCAGCGCCTCGTTTGGCAGGGCCTCGACGAGCGGCGAGCCCGGATAGCCCAGGAGCGATGCGAAGACGGCTGCCGAGATCATGAACATCCCCAACGCCCACGCTTCGATCAGATACTCGGGCCAGTGCTCGCGCAGCGCGGCGGCCGGCCGCAGCGATGTCGCCGCCACCCTCATCCGCCGGTCTCGAAACCGGGATACAAGGTCATCCCGCCGTCCACGAATAGACTGATGCCGTGCACGTAGTCGGCGTAGTCCGATGCGAGCCAAACCGCCGCGCGGCCGATTTCCTCGGGTTCGCCGATGCGCTTGTACGGGATCAGCTTGAGCAGCGCGTGATAGGCATCTTTGGTACCCCAGGCCTCCATGTTGATCGGGGTGCGAATCGCACCCGGGCAGATGCTGTTGACGCGGATGCGATACGGTGCGACTTCCTGTGCGAGGCTCTTCATCATGAGCATGACTCCGCCCTTGGACGCCGCGTAGTTGACGTGACCGGCCCAGGGGATCACTTCGTGCACGGAGCTCACGCAGAGCACTTTGCCTGCGGCACAGGACACCTCCGGCCGGATGCCGCGCCGCTTGAACTCGCGCACCGCTTCACGCGTGCACAAGAATTGGCCCGTGAGGTTGACGCCGATCACCTTGTTCCACTGCGCGAGCGTCAGTTCCTCGAACGGTGCATCCGATTGCAGCCCCGCGTTGTTGACCAGCACGTCGATCGTTCCAAAGGCGCCGATCGCCTGACGGAACATCTCTTGCACCTGCGTTTCATCGGAGACGTCGGCGCGGACGGTCATCGCCGCCACGCCGGATTGCCGGATCTGCGCCGCGACCTGCTCCGCGGTGTCCTCGCCGGACACGTAGTTCACGATCACGGAGGCGCCCGCGTTGCCGAGGGCGATGGCGATCGCGCGGCCGATGCCGGAACCTGCGCCGGTGACGAGTGCAACCTGGCCCTCGAGCATGTGCTGCGGCGGACATTTCGGCATGACGGGCAGCGGCAGGTAGTCGGGGTGCATCGAATTATCCATGGGCGGGAAACTCCTGATGAAATGACGGGGCCGGATTCAAGGATGCCTGCGCGGCTGGAGGAGCTTCGCAATCAGCCCGGTCCAGCCGGTCTGGTGCGATGCGCCGACGCCGCGGCCGGTATCGCCGTGAAAGTATTCATAGAATAGTACGTGGTCGCGGAAGTGCTCGTCTTCCTGCATGCGCGGGTACTGCGCGAACACCGGTCGCCGGCCGTCCCCGTCCTGGAGGAAGATGCGGCTCAGGCGCGCTGCGATCTCGCTCGCCACGGCATCGATCGACATGAACTTCCCCGACCCCGTCGGGCATTCGATCTTGAAATCATCGCCGTAGTAGTGATGGAATTTCTGCAGCGACTCGATCAGCAGGTAATTGACCGGAAACCAGATCGGGCCGCGCCAATTCGAATTGCCGCCGAAGAGTCCTGAATTCGATTCAGCCGGCAGGTACTGCACGCTCAAATCCATGCCGTCGGCATTGAACACGTAGGGATGCCGTTCGTGATGCTTGGAAATCGCGCGAATGCCGTAGCTCGAGAGGAACTCGGTTTCGTCGAGCATGCGCTTCAGCAGCCGCTTCATGCGATGACCGCGCAGCAGCGAAAGCAGCCGCCGTCGACCCTTGCCCTCATCATCCCAATGCGAGACCAGCGACGCGAGCTCCGGGCGGTATTTGAGGAACCACTCCAGCCGGCGCTTGAACTCGGGTACCTTGTCGAGCAGCTCGGGCTCGAGCGTTTCGACCGCAAACAGCGGGATCAGCCCGACCATCGAGCGCACCTTGAGCGGCACCATGCTGCCGTCCGGCAGGTGCAGCACGTCGTAGAAGAACTCGTCGGTCTCATCCCAGAGCCCGATGCCGGCCTGGCCGACGTTGCTCATCGCCTCGGCGATGTGCAGGAAGTGTTCGAAGAATTTGGTCGCCACGTCCTCGTAGACCGGATTATGCTGTGCGAGCTCGAGCGCAATGCGCATGAGGTTCAGCGAGTACATCGCCATCCAGCTGGTGCCGTCGGCCTGATCGATGTGCCCGCCCGTCGGCAGCTGCGCGCTGCGGTCGAAGACCCCGATGTTGTCGAGACCCAGGAATCCGCCCTGGAAGACGTTGCGCCCTTCGGCGTCCTTGCGATTGACCCACCACGTGAAATTCAGCATGAGCTTGTGGAAGACGCGCTCGAGGAACGCGAGGTCTCCGTTGCCGCCGTGCTGTTTTCGGTCCATCTGAAAAACGCGCCAGGTGGCCCAGGCATGAACCGGCGGATTGACGTCGCCGAACGCCCACTCGTAGGCCGGCATCTGGCCATTCGGATGCATGTACCACTCGCGCGTGAGCAGCACGAGCTGCTGCTTCGCAAACTGCGGGTCGATCATGGCGAGTGCGACCGTGTGGAACGCAAGATCCCAGGCGGCATACCAGGGATACTCCCACTTGTCCGGCATCGAGATGATGTCGGCATTGTTGAGGTGCATCCACTCGCGGTTGCGGCCGTGCCGGCGTTCGGGCGGCGGTGCAATCTGGCCGCGATCCCCGTTGATCCACTTGGGAATGTCGAAGTTGAAGAACTGTTTGCTCCAGATCATGCCGGCGAGCGCCTGGCGCTGCACGAGCCTCGCGTCGGCGTGCTCGATGTCGTGCTGCAGATCCGCGTAGAACGCATCCGCCTCCGTTCGGCGCCGCTCGAACAGCCGGTCGAAATCCTCGAACGGCGCCGTCAGGGCCTCGCGCGACAGCCTTACGCGGACGCTGACCTCGCCGTGAGCCGGCACGTCGAAGCGCACGTGGGCAGCGGCCTTGGTGCCTTCGTGATTCGCCGCAATGGCCTCGCTCCGGCCGTCGACCAGATACTCATGAAAGGCGTCTTTGAAGGGGCCTGCGGCCTCGCTTTGATATAGCCGGCGGCTGTTGGTCTCGTTCTCGGTCAACAGCCACTGGGGCGCGGCGCGGCTGTGCGCATAGCAGTGGTAGGTCCCGAGGCCCTTGTGTTCGGCAACGAGTCCCCCCCCATCGACTCGCATCCTCGGTTTGTGGCGGCCGCTCTCCCAGCTCCAGGTGTTGCGGAATACCAGCTGCGGCAACACGTGCAGAGGCGCCGCTTCGGCGCCCCGGTTGAATGCGGTGACGCGCATCAGCACATCGTCGATACCGGCTTGGGCGTATTCGACGAAAACGTCGAAATACCGGTCATCGTCGAGCGCACCCGTATCCAGCAGCTCGTATTCCGGCGCACCGATTCCGCGCCGCCGGTTCTCGGCAACGAGATCCGCATAGGGGAACGGAGCCTGCGGATATTTGTAGAGCATCTTGAGGTAGGAATGCGTCGGCGTCGCATCCAGGTAGTAATAGAGCTCCTTGACGTCCTCGCCATGATTGCCCTCGCCGTTCGTGAGGCCGAACAGCCGCTCCTTGAGGATCGGGTCGCGCTCGTTCCACAGCGCCAGCGACAAACAGAGTCGCTGCTCCTGGTCGGAGAATCCGGCGATGCCGTCCTCCCCCCACCGGTAGGCGCGGCTGCGCGCGTGGTCGTGCGGAAAGTAGTCCCAGGCATTGCCGTGCGGGCTGTAGTCCTCCCTGACGGTGCCCCACTGCCGTTCGCTCAAGTAAGGCCCCCATTTCTTCCAGGCGGGCGGTGTGGTTGCGCATTCGGCGAGGCGCTGCTGTTCGATGTTCATGCGGTCATCCTGTGGTGCGGAGCTCGGCTTGCGGCCGCGTTCCCGGGCGCTCTTAGGTTTCATTGATGACGCTCCAGGCGCGCAACATTTCGGCGACACCCCAGGCCTGGGCGAAGCAGCCCCCGGGCGCGAAGGGAGGGTCGGCATCGAGGATTTCACTCACCTGGCCGATGCACGCTTCGCGCAGGTGAGGCGGTATGTCGCGCAGCATGTCGAGCGCCGCCGCCGCATCCCCGTGCACCCGGTAGTGCGCGCACGCAAACGGACCGAGCAGCCAGCTCCACACAGTGCCCTGATGATAGGCGCCATCGCGCTCCACCGGGCCGCCTCGATAATGAGCGACGTAGCGCGGATCCCGCGGCGCCAACGAGCGCAAGCCCATCGGGGTCCAGAGCTCCGCCATGCATGCCTCGAGCAGCCGCCGCGCCTTCTCGCCGCCGAGGAGCGCATGGGGCAGCGAGAGCGCAAAGATTTGATTCGGTCGCAGGCTATGGTCGCGGCGCCGGCCGCTCGCGTCCGCGGTGCCTTCGGGGCCGTCGACGACATCGTACAGGTACCCGCCGGTTTCGAACCAAAAGGCCGGCTCGAAGCTGCCGCGAATGCGCGTCGCGAGCGCCGCGAACTCGGACTGGTCGGCGACACGCTCGAGTGATCCCGCGAGATCGCGCAGAATCGAGACGGCGTTGAACCACAGTGCGTTGATCTCCACCGGCTTGCCGATGCGTGGCGTCACGACCCAATCGCCCACCTTGGCGTCCATCCAGGTCAGCTGCACGCCGGTCTCGCCGGCGCAGAGCAGCCCATCGGATGGATCCATGCGAATGGCGAAACGGGTCCCGCGGATATGCCACTCGAGCATGTCTTTCAAGATCGGATAAATCTCCGCCAAGAAGTCCCGGTCGCCCGCGGCGCGCAGATATTCGTGCACCGCAACGAAGAACCAGAGGCTTGCGTCGCACGTATTGTATTCCGGTGCCTCGCCCGCGTCGGGAAAGCGGTTCGGCAGCATCCCCTGGTTCACGAATCGCGCGAAGGTGCGCAGCACGCTCGCCGCGATTGCGGGGCGGCCGGTCGCGAGGGTGAGGCCGGGAAGCGCGATCATCGTGTCGCGGCCCCAATCGCTGAACCAGGGATACCCCGCGATCACGGTCTTGCCCAAGGACATGCCGTGGACGTCGCGCCGTTCGACGATGAATTGATCGGCGGCGAGCGCAAGCTGCTCGATGGCCTCGGCGTCGATGCCGGGGGCCGAGCGGAGCAGCGCGCGCGGCAGCAAGGCGAGAACTTCGCTTTGCCGCGCGCGTTCAGCGGTCAGGGCGCCGCCCGCCGGCAAAGGATCGTGCAGCTCGGCGGTCAGGATCAGGGCCCGGGTCTCGCCGGGCTCGAGCGCGAGCTCGAAGCGCGCCGGTCGCAGCAGATCCTCGAGGTCGTCGAGTCCACGCGCGCTCTCTTCGCGATGCTTGAAATTCCAATGCCATTGCGGCTCGAGCGTCACCGCAGCGCCGTCGCTCAGGATACGGTACGGGCGAGCCTGTGCGTGCGCCTGGATGCGGATGCCGCCGCTCGTGGTATCGGTCGAAAATTCGCGCTCACCGCGCGGCTGCCAGTGGTAATCGCGATACGTGCAGAGCGGTTCAACCGAAAGGTGCAGAGGCTTCGAGCCGCCGATGCGGGTGAAATCGACGTAGGTCGTGTTCTCCCCGTAGCGCATCCAGATCCGCTGCTCGAGTCGCACATCGCCAACGAGCCATGTCCATACCGGAATGAGCCCCTCGAGGCGGAATGCCTCGAGTCGGCGGAAGCCCTGCGGGGCGATGGTGCCGTCCGCGAATTCGTTGGTCGCGAGCGCCGCGTGCTCATCGCCGTAGACCGCCGTGACCTCGAGCTTTGCGACCAGGGCTACGCGCTCGATGGGCGGGCGCAGCGCGGCGAACAGCAGCCCGTGATAGCGCCGTGTATTGGCGAGGCTCAGGGTGCCCGCAGCGAACCCGCCGATGCCGTTCGTGACCAGCCACTCGCGCTTGCTGGTTGCCTCGAAGCTGCCGAGTGCGTCGCGCCGCAATTCCATCGCTGTGCGCGTCATGGCCGCGGGCCCGGAACGAGGACATCGATGCGGTACAGGCGATCGCTTGCGCACAGGTACAGGGTGCGCCCCTCGTCGCCTCCCCAGGCGAGGTTGTGCACGGTCCGCGGTACGACGATCGTGCCGAGGTGCACGCCGCTCGGCGAGTAGAGGCGCACGCCGTCCGGTGCGGTCACGTACAGATTGCCCTGCAGGTCGATCTTCATGCCGTCGAGCGCATCGTCCCCCGGCAATTCGGCGCTCATGTCGACGAACGGCTGACTTTGCCCGATGGAGCCGTCTCGGTGCACCGGAAAGCGCAAGATGACTTTGCGGCGTGCCGACCAATTGTCGACATAGAGATAATCCTCGGCCGGCGAGAACGCGAGTCCGTTGGGGCCGTCGAGCTCGTCACTGACGAGCGTGACTTTGCCGTCCTTGACGCGGAACACGCCGCTGAAGCTGAGCTGTTTGCGTGGATCGTCGAAAAATTTCGGTAGTCCGAATGGCGGATCGGTAAAGAACAGGCTGCCGTCGGACTTGTAGACGAGATCATTGGGGCTGTTGAGGCGCCGGCCCCGATACTCGGAGGCCAGCACGGTCTGGCGGCCGTCTGCCTCGTCCCGAACGATGCGACGATTCCCGTGCTGGTTGATCGTGAGCCGGCCGCGAGAGTCGACGGTCAGACCATTCGATCCCGGCTGCCCGTACTCGGCGATGTCGCCGCCCGCATAGCCGCTCTGCTCGCGATACACCGTGAGCGCGGCGTGCTTCGGATCAGCGGCGTGCTTCGGATCATAGGAATAGATACGGTTGGCATTCGGATCGCTGAACAGGAGGTACCCGCCGTTTCGAATCCAGATCGGCCCCTCGGTGAACCGGAATCCTTCGGCGAGCTTGTAGAGCTTCGCGTTCGGCGGAACAAGGCGGTCGATCGAGGGGTCGAGTCGCTCGACGCGCACGTTGACCTCCTGCGGTTCGACGGCGATCGGGCCGGCCGCCGCGCCGTCCACCGGGTAGAACGAGAGCTTCGCGAGCCGCATCCAGATGAAATTCGTGGGCGGATCGGACAACGGGCCGTTGATCCCGAAGACCGCGATCTGGATTTTTTGACCAGGCTGGACATTGCGCCCGACCGTCAGTCGATTCACGCCGTTCCATCCCTGGATGACCGAACCGCCGCTTTGCGCAAAAGCGCGCGGCAACTCCCCGTCGACCCAGACTTCCGCATAGTCATCGATCGAAGTCTCGAGCTCGACGGTCGAGCCCTGCGTCGCGAAGGGGCCGACGCGCGCCGGAATCGTGAGCTGGATGCGATACCAGGCGAACGACAAGCGGCCGGCGCCGCGGCGCTTCGTGAGCGTCGATGCGTCGATGACGGGCCACCCGCGGTCGTCGTAGTCGCGAACGCCGGCATGCGGATCGATCTCCCAGGTGGAGACGGCGGCGCCGGTCGGTTGTCCGTCGGCATCCGCGGCATGAAAGGGCGCCCTCACGAGATCGACATCCTTGTAGCGCCACACGCCCTGCACGAGCGCAGTACCTTCGGCGGTCATCAGGTCGATGCTGGCCGCGGGCGGGTTGAGCTGTTGCGCACCCGCCGAGCTCCAGCCGGCCGCCAGCCACAGCGCAACAGAGGATATCGAGACACGCCGCAGAAAGAAACGCTGCAAGGAGCTCATGAAAGGTGCCTCTGCGCTAGGGTGCGGTGGATTTGACGACATAGTAGGTGAACGGCGTGCTGACGCGCTTGAACCAGTGCGGCACGCCGCGCGGAATCACGACGACATCGCCGCTCGCAATCGCGCGCGCCTCCCCGCCGTCGATCGCGCGGCCCCGTATCTCGCCGTCGGACACGGCGTGCGGATCGCTGACCGCGCCGCCCACCACGAGGTCGGCGCTGCCCTTGAGCACGTAGAAGATGTCCGTGTCGTGCACGTGCAGCTCCGCTTCGCCCGGCCCCTCGCGATGGCTCGCCTCCACGCGAAAGCCCTCGCCGGAGACCAGCCCGGCGTCCTTGGCGAAGCCGGCGTCGACCGTGCGTCGCGGCACGATCGTCACCTGGGCCGTACGCTGCTGGTGCCGCTTGGCGAATTCCGCAGCCGCGGCACTCGCGATTTCATCGTCCTGGGCCGCACTTGCCGCCCCGCTGACGCCGACGGCACCGGCAACCTGGCCGTCGATCTCGATGGGCACGCCGCCCATGAGCGGGGTGAACGGCGCGATCTCCGGCAGCGCCAGCATGGTGACGCGCCCCTTGTTGACCGTGTCCTCGAGCACGCGGGTCGGCTTGCCGAACAGCACCGCGGTACGCGCCTTGCCGATCGAGATGGTCGCCGCATTTTGGAAGGTGCCGTCGACCCGTTCGACGTAGAGCAGCACCCCGCCGGCATCGACGATCGCGACCGCGGCCCCCGGTGCCGCGTGCTCGTGCGCATAGCGGATCGCTCCTTCCGCGATCGATTTGGCGCCATCGAGGGTGAGCGTGGGCCGCTGCGCAAAGTCGTCGGCGCGCGAATTGACGGTGACGAGAGCCGCCAGCATGGCGAGCAGACCTGAAGACAATGAACGAAGCATGGGGTGTTCCTATGAGTGAGCCCGAGCGGCAACCGAAAATTGCTGTCGGGACTGTTGATCGGCCAGGCTCAAAAAGGCCGCGTGGCATACGGCCGGTCGGGTTGCGCGCGGCGATTTATATCGATTCAGGGTGTCGGCCACGCGCTGCGGCGTGCCGAGATCGCTCCAGCCGCAGGGGGGAACGGTCACCACGCGCAGCATGGATTCCTGACCTTCAAGAAGGTCCCTCGAGAAGTCCAGCGTCGGCAAGGATCCGTACAGCCGTTGAGCAACGAGCGGGTCACGCGGGCGGTGCGCATCCTGCCTGACCGCACCCGCCAGGCGCTCGATCAAGTCCGGGTGGCGCCCGGCATACAACCGCAACAAAGCCTGCGCGGAAGCGGCGAAAATGAACATGTTGACCAGTGCGCCGGTGTCCACCAGGGAACGCGCGATCGCGAAATGAGGCTTCTCGACGAACCGGCCGACGGCGGCGGCCGAACGTGGGGCGCGCTCGCGGGGCGCGGGCACCCGGTGCTCGGGCACGATGTAGCCGAGTTCGGGATCGAGCTCCTCCGGCGCAATCCCCAGCATGTAGGCATGCTCGCGATCGGTGCGCGCCAGCCGCGTCGCGTGCTGCAGGGCGCGCGCGAGCACCCATTCGTGACGGACGAAGTGATCCGATGGCAGGATCACCACGGTGGCGTCCGGGTCGCGCTGCGCGAGGTGCAGCAGCGGCAGCAGAAGGCCCACGGCGGTGCCCTTGTTTTCCGGCTGCACGATCACATTGGCAGGCGGCAGCGAATACAGCGGTGCCTCCCACCAGCGTCGATGCCGGTCGGCGACCACGGCCAGCAGGCGCCGCCGGGGTGCCACCGCAACCGCGCGCGACAGGGCTTCCTCCACCAAGGACACGCCACCCTGCAGAGAGCAGAACTGTTTCGGCACGGTCAGTCCGTGCGCGGTCGTGGTCAGACTGCTCAAGCGAGTGCCTTCACCGGCCGCCAATACCAATGCCCAGACTTCACCCCTGCTCATTGCGCCCCCGCCCCTGGTTATTCGAATCATGTTGCCTCCGGATGAGGTCGGGCGATGCCGTTGCATCGGATCGCCCGACCTTCCGATCGATGGTTGCGATCGGGTTCAACCCTGCTTCGGCGGAGGCACCTTGACCGCAACGAGGTGCGCCCCGTTGATCTTGTCGCAAGTGCCTTTGGGCAACCAGATCCATGCCATCGGGCTGCCGGCTTCCGCGTGACCGTGGCATTCGTTCATGCTCGTGGAGCAGTCGTTCTTGCCGGCTTTGACCACACCGGCGCATTGTTCCTGGCCGCTGTGGTCCTCGTCCGCATAGGCTGCGGTCGCCAGGGATCCGGCGCCAATCGTCAATAGGCCGGCGACCGCTGCTCGCAGGATCGGATTGTCATTTCTCATCGCATTGACTCCTGTTGGTTGAACTATCGATACACGTAAAACCGCTCGTCATTCACACGCCCGTGCGATCGTTCGCCACTGCGCTCCCATGGGGCGCGGCCAGCAGGGCGTCGATCAGCGGCGAGGCCCCGGCCAGCTGGATGCCGTTGCGCTGCGCCGTCTGCAGCAGCTCGATGCCGGCGGCATCGGCAAAAATCAGGTTCTCCAGATTCAGGCGCACCGCGCCATCGCCAGGCAGCGTCGCGATCACCGAGCGCAGCTCCTCGACCCACGGACCGAGCAGCTTGCCGTCGAGGGCTAGCAACGCCAGTGTCACGGAGCCTATGTGGGTAATGCGAAGCACTGTGGACCACCGATGGATTGACGCGAAACACGCTGACCTGACGGGGAGGAAAGCAAGTTCCGGGCCAGCGCTCCGACGCCGCGAAAGCGGCCTTTCGAGAGGCCGCTTCAGGCCGGCGGACGATTCGAGGTTTTGAGCGTCGCGGCGCGCCGCAACCCTTCGCGGCGCGCCACGGCGGGCCGCGGATTGCGGGCGCTAGCCGGGGTGGCGGACGATGCCCAACTTCTTCATCCGGTGCCGCAGGGTCCCGGGCTTCAGACCGAGCCGGACGGCGGCACCCTGGCTGCCCTCGATGACCCAATTCAGTTCGCGCAGGACGCCTTGGATGTGCTCGCGCTGGATCGAATCCAGGTCGCTCGCGGCGGATTCCGGCGAACTTTTGGGCGGCGGACCGGCCTCGGGCTGTGCGCGCGGCTCCACAGCCGCACTCGTCACGGGTTCCTCGATGGTCACGTCGGCATGAACGTGCAGCACGGGCGTATAGCTCAGGATCAATGCCCGCTCGATCACATTTTCCAACTCGCGGATGTTGCCCGGCCACGAGTAGGCGGCCAGGCGCAGAACCGATTCCGGATCGACGGAGTCGACGCGGCGCCCGACGCGCGGCGCGTGCTTCTGCACGAAAAAGTGAATCAGCAGCGGGATGTCCTGGGAACGCTCGCGCAGCGGGGGCAGACGGATCGGAAACACGTTGAGCCGGTAGAACAGGTCGGCCCGAAATTTTCCCTCGCGGATGCTTTTCTGCAGATCCCGGTTGGTGGCGGCGATGACGCGCACGTCGGTCTTGATGACCTGGTTTCCGCCGACCCGTTCGAACTCGCGTTCCTGCAGCACGCGCAACAGCTTGACCTGGACGTCGAGCGGCACTTCGCCGATCTCGTCCAGAAATATCGTGCCGCCGTGCGCGAGCTCGAAACGACCGATGCGCCGCTGGATCGCACCGCTGAACGCGCCGCGCTCGTGGCCGAACAGCTCGCTTTCGATCAGTCCGGTCGCGAGCGCTGCGCAATTGACCTTGATGAAGGCCTTGTCCGAGCGGCCGCTCGCCGAATGCAACGCGCGCGCGATGAGCTCCTTGCCGGTGCCGCTTTCCCCGGTGATCAACACGGAGGCGTCCGTCGGCGCCACCCGTTTCACATTGTCGAGCACGCCGAGGAGGCCGGAGCTCGAACCGATGATTTCGTCGAAATTATGCTCCGATTTCAGCTCTTCGCGCAGATACGCATTTTGCGCCTTGAGCCGCGCCTGTTCCTGCTCGAGCAGCACCCGCTCGGTGATGTCGATGAACATCGTACGGGTGTACGAGCCGCTCGGGTCCGGTTTGGACCACCACTGGATCCAGATCGGCTTGCCGTCGTCCTTGCGGCGCAATTCGAGCACGATGCCGCTCGTGTCGGTGCCCTTGCCGATGGACTCGAAGGCCTCGCGCATGCGCCGCTGCGCCTCCGGGGTATCCGGCGCCATGCTCTTTCCGACCATGTGCGGGATGTCCTCGCGGGTGATCCCGAGAATCCGCATGGCGGCACGATTGGCGTTGATGAAATGCGAGTCCAAGGTTTCGTGGACGTAGGCGATCGGGGCTTCATCGAACAGATCGCGCAGCCGATCCTCCTTCTCGCGCAGCGCCCGCTCGAGCGCGAGTCGGTCGAGCTCGGCAGTGGCGCGAGCGGCGAATATCTTGAATAGCATGAGAGTTCGCGGTTCATCCGGCAACGGCGATTCGTCGAACACGCAGAGATGGCCGTGTATGTGGCCGTCCTTCGACACGAGGGGCACGCCGAGATAGCTCGAGATGCCGGGTTCGGTCTCGGCATATTTCTCCTCGAGGCCGCTCGGATAGAAACAAAGGCCGCCCGCGATGACCTCCTCGCAGGGAGTGCCCGGCAGCTCGTACTCGATATTCGGCACGTGCTTTCCGTCGGACCAGAACGAGAATGTGCGTATGTGCCGCGGTGGCGTGAATTCGGATATGAAGGCGTGTCGCGCCCCTATCGCCCGCGCGACGTGCTCGACCAGGGAGGCGAAGAACGCTTCTCCTGTCGCAGCAGCGGTGCCTTCCGCGATGATCCGCAGCGCTCTCAGCTCATCGTTGACGTCCGGCGCCGTTTGCCCGCGCGGCTCCGTGCTCGACATTGCTACACCTCGTCAGATCACAGGGATTACCAGGGGCCCCCCGAGCGCAGCCGTTTGGCGATCAGAGTGTCCAGCGCGAGCGGGCCATTGCCGAACAGGGCGAGCATCAACAACATGAATCCCCATAATACATGCTGGGCCAGCGCCGCCTCGAAACCCTCGGCAAGCAGCACCTGGCGGTACGAAATGACCGCCATGAGGTTCACGAAGGACAGACCCAACGGCCCGATTCGACCGCCGATTCCGAGCACGATCAAGCTCGGAAAGAACAGTTCGCCGAACGCGCCGGTGACTGCGGCAACGTGCGGCGGCAGCAAGGGCACATGGTACTCCTCGCGGAACAAATCGAGCGTACTTTCCCAGCTCGTGACTTTGAGCCATCCCGACTTGAGAAACTGCCATGAGACATACCAGCGTGTGGCGAGCAGGAACAGCGGCTGCAGTGCGTTGGCGCATCGGGCCAATAGTTCCAGCGGCCGCGAGACGGTCAGCTGCGTGTTCATGACGATTCCCCTGGGAGTTTACGTTGATTGTCGGGTTCTTCGCAAAGCTTGATGTCGGCGATCGCTTCCAAGCCGATCACCTCCCTCAGGCAGACCTCGAGGTCGAATTCCGGGGCCTCGGTGGCCATGGACGCCGCAGCCGCACCGAGCGTTGCACCGCGTTGAAACTGCTGCAGCAAGTGGAAGGTACCCGGGGATAGTTCGCGCAATTCGACGTGGTCGGCGCGCCGGATCAGCATCACACGGCTGGCCCCCGCATCGAGCCGGATTTGGATGTCCGGTTCGGCCGCCGATGATTGATTGGCGTGCCAGATCGCGAATATCGGGTAGCGGGATTCGATCAGGCGCACGGCAGGTCGCGCGACGAACAGCAGCCGCGCGTAATCGTCGGCGCCGACCCCGTGAAGCACGCCCAGATCCGCGGGCGCGCGGTCGGCGGCCGTCAATGCGAGTTGATAAGCCCATTCGAGTGCGGCGACATCGGCAAAATACGCATAGTCCGTTTCGGCCAGATGGACGCGCAGGAAATCCGGATATTGTTCACCCAGATGCTGCAGATCGCCGGAGCGCGAGGGAAATTGCGCCAGGAATTGCGCCGCGCTCTGCGAAAACCAATCGCTTCCTCCGAGGCGCTCGATCACCGGGTAAGTGGCCTGCAGCGTCGCGAGCGATCCAACGCGATGGTTGTTGAGGTAAACCTGAACACGCTCCTCGGGCGCCATGCCGTCGTCGCGGACCAGATGCCGTATGGACGCGGCGTCGCCCGAGAGAATCGCCGCGCAAAATGCCGTTTGCGTATCACGCAGCGAGGGCATGCGCTTCTTCCAATCGTCGATCCGCCTTGCGCGCTTCCGCCAGCAGGACCTCGAGCGCGGGGATCTCGAGGTCCCACTCGATCAATGTCGGGATGGGGCCGAAACGCCGCAAGGCGAATTCGTAGAGCGCCCACACCTCGTCGCAGACCGGTGCGGAATGTGTATCGATCAGGATGTCCCGAGCTGCGCAGCGCTTGCGTGAGTGACCGGCGAGATGCAATTCCTGCACCCGGGCCGCCGGCAGCGCCGATAAATAGCGATGCGGATCGAATCCGTGATTGCAGGCGCTCACGTAGACGTTGTTCACGTCGACGAGCAGGCCGCATCCGGATTCGGCCGCCAGCGCGCTCAGGAATTCCCATTCGGGTATCTGCGAATGCTCGAATTGCAGGTAACTCGAGGGATTTTCGATCAAGATCTGCCGGCCCAGATGATTCTGCAATTGGCCGACCCGGTCAACCATGTGCAGCAGCGCCTCCGGAGTGTAAGGGAGCGGCAGCAGGTCGTTCAGATGAGTGCCGTTGACCGAAGACCACGACAAATGCTCGGAGATGAAGCCCGGCTCACTCCAGCCGGCCAGTCGTTTCAGGCGCTGCAGATGCTGACGATCGAGCGGATCGGTGGATCCGAGCGACATCCCGACGCCATGCAGGCTCAGGGGGTAGGCGGACCGCACGCTCATGAGGCGTTCCAACTGCATTCCACCGTCGGCGAAATAGTTCTCGCTGTGCACCTCCAGCCAACCGACCGGCGGGCGCTCGAGCGCGATCAGGTCCTGATGCGGAGTGCGCAGGCCGATTCCGGCGGATGCCGGAATCGGCCTCGCAATTGCCGCTCCATCGGCGAACGGCATTATTATCAGCCGCTCGTCAGACTGCCGCCGTTGATCCGCTCGCAAGTGCCCTTCGGGACTTTGATGAACTCCTTCGCGGAGCTCATGCCCTCCTTGGATTGACCGGAGCAGGCGTGTTGGGCGCCGGCGCAGTCATTCTTGCCAGCCTTCACGATTCCATAGCATTTTTCGGTCTTGGGATCGTCGGCCGCATGAGCAGACATACTCAGTGCACCGAGGGCGAGCAAGCCGCCGACAGCCGTGGAAAGTAACGTGGATTTCATTCAAATACTCCTTCAGTTGATGTGGATGAGTGGAATCGCCTTTCGATGGCGATTGGACGGCAGCTTTTTTCCCGCCGGGTGCCCCGTTAGCTCGATGCAAGCGGCGTGCCACTGAGAATTGAGCGTGCAGTGCGCGATTCGCACGGCGGGACCGGCAGGGCCTCAACCGGCGGAGGTCACGCCACCATATGTCGCGGGCCACCGGGCCGCCCCGGGAAAAGTTCCACCCGGGTGTGTCAGTATTGCGTGCACCCATGAAGATCATCGCGGTCACCAACATCAAGGGCGGCGTCGGCAAGACAACGACCGCCGTGAATCTGGCTTTCCTGTGCGCGGCGGGCGGACGGCGGACCTTGCTGTGGGACCTCGACCCGCAGGGCGCCGCGACCTACGTTTTGCGATGCGGCTCGCAGGAAAGCGTGTCGGCCAAGAAATTGGTCTCCGGCAAACGCGAACTCAGAGAGCTCGTCGTCGCCAGCGCGCACGACGGGCTGGACGTCTTGCCGGCGGATTTTTCCTACCGCCACTTCGATGTACATCTCAGCGCCCGCAAGAATCCGACCGAGCGGCTGCTGCGCATGAGCCGGAATCTGCGGGAGATCTACGACGTGCTGTTCCTCGATTGCCCGCCCGGCATCTCGCTGCTGTCGGAGAACGTGCTGCGCGCTGCTGACGCCGTCGTCGTTCCGCTGATCCCGAGCCCGCTGTCGGTCCTCATGCTGGTCCAGCTGCGCGATTTCCTCATCGCCAACGCCTGGGTCGACATGACCCTGCTGCCGTTTTTCTCGATGGTCGATCGGCGCAAGGCACTGCATCATGAGGTCATTGCGAGCACGCGGCTGCAGTTCCCGGGAATGCTGAAGACCGAGGTTCCCTACTGGAGCGAGATTGAACGAATGACGCTGCGGCGCGCGCCGCTCCCGGCGTATGCGCCGCGCAGCGAGGGCGCGAATGTGTTCGCGGCGCTCTGGTCCGAGGTCGAGGTCAAGCTGAAACAGGCTGCCTTCACTCGCGCCGTGCCCCTATCCTTCGCGCCGCCTGCCGCCACGCCGGCGCCGGCGAAAATTTCGTGACCCGCTCGGACTCGAGCGTCTCAGGAAATCCGATGAGCTCTTCTTGGCCTCTCTACACGCTGTTATTGTGTCTCATGATGGGCACCCGGGCTCGTGCGACCGGCGCCGAGGATGCGCTGCGAGCCCAGCTGGCGGCCGGACTCGCCCGGGGCATGCCAAGCATCTCAATGGCCATCGCCACTCGCCAGGGTGTGATCTGGTCCGACGCCGTCGGCTACGCGAACCTGCCGAGCCGCAGTCTGGCGCACACCGGATATCTATACGGCATCGGCAGCATCACGAAGATGTTCGTGGCGTGCGTTATCGAGCAACTGATCGATGAGGGACGCTTGCGTCTCGACGACACCGGAGCCGGGTTGCTCGGCAAAGAGATTGTCGCCGGAATCCCGAATGCGGACCGAGCCACCGTCCGCCAGTTGTTGGATCACACCAGCGGTGTGCCGAGTTGGGAGTTCGATTCGGAGTGGATTCGTCATGGCAGAGGGTCTGCCATGGATGTGTCGCACATCTGGGGCAA
>Ga0182016_10001843_pt1 | contig 25392 bp, 22 predicted proteins | sample 712S2MmetaG_FD_120491 | JGI IMG/M metagenome (GOLD analysis project Ga0182016, IMG submission 120491) | Permafrost microbial communities from Stordalen Mire, Sweden - 712S2M metaG | ecosystem: Environmental > Terrestrial > Soil > Wetlands > Permafrost | place: Sweden: Stordalen | collected...
AAGCCCGGGTGATCGCGCTATGACGCGCACGCTGATTACGGGTGGCGCCGGATTCATCGGCGGGCACGTCACCCGCCGGCTGCTCGACCGCGGCGAAAGCGTCGTCGCGCTAGACGACCTGTCAACGGGCAGCCGCGAGAACGTTCCGGCCGACGGCGAGAACCCGCGCTTTCGCTTGGTCGTCGGCGACGTACGCGATCGCCGGCTCGTGGACGAACTCGTTCAGGATTGCGACGTCGTCATTCATCTCGCGGCCCGCATCGGTCTCAAGCTGGTGATCGAAAGCCCGCTCAAGACCATGGAAGTGAACGCGGACGGAACCGAGAGCGTACTCGCCGCCGCGAGCCGGTACGGCAAGCGAACCCTCATCGCGTCCACCTCCGAGGTCTACGGACTGGCCACCAAGATTCCATCATCGGAATCGGATCCGATCTCGTTTGGATCGCCGGAGAAGGGCCGCTGGAGTTACGCCTGTTCCAAAGTTTTCGACGAGTTCTACGCCCTCGCGCTCCATCGCGAACGCGGGCTGCGCGCGACCGTCGTGCGCCTGTTCAACACGGTCGGGCCAAAGCAAAGCGCCCACTACGGGATGGTCATCCCACGCTTCGTGCGCCAAGCCCTCGCGGGCGAACCGCTGACCGTTTATGGTGACGGAACGCAGACGCGTTCGTTCTGTTACGTCGGCGACGTCATCGACGGCCTAATGGAGATCGTCGCGCGCGACGAGAGCGTCGGCAAAGTCTACAACATCGGCAATCCGTCCGAAATCGCGATCGTCGATCTAGCCAAGCGGGTGATCGAGCTCACCGGTTCCGATTCGCCGATCGAATACGTGCCGTTCGACGTGGCCTTCAATGCCGGTTTCGAGGAAATCCGGCGGCGCGTTCCCGACATCTCGCGCGCTCGCCACGACCTCGGTTTCAACCCAACGACCACGCTCGACGTCGTCCTTAAGGACGTAATCGAGAGCGTGCGCGCGCCGCAGCCCGTCGCGCGGTGAACGTGCGCCGCGCGATGTTCACGCTCGCCGCGGCACTCGCCGCGGCGATGTTCTTGCCCCAGATAGCGCGCGCCGACGCGCCGGCGGCACCCGCGCCCTCGCCTACGGCGGCGCCGGCGCAAGTTCCGGCGTTGACCTCAACCACCGACTTGGAGCTGGGCGGGACCAACGACCAGCTCACCGACGACCGCGGGACGTGGAACGCGGCCTATCTGCTGGGGCTGTACCGTCGTAGCGACGGCCTGTCGCTCTACGGCGACGCGTCGCAGAACCAGCGCTTCGGGTACGCCGATACGCAGTACGGCGCGGGAGCCTACGTGCCGCTGACCAAGCAAAACGTCGCCGACGTCCTCATCTCGTTCAGCCCACAGCATCACATCCTTCCCTCTTCCACGATCGAGTTGGGCGACGACATCCGGCTGCACCAAGGCTACGGCATCCAGGTCGGCTATCGCGACTCGAGTTACCCGTCCGCCAACGTCGGGGTCACCAGCGTCGGCTTCGACCGGTATTACGGTGACGACCGCATCGCCTACGCCTCGCACTTCGCCGTGCTCTCGAACGTCCCGGGCGTGGCTTGGACGAACTCGCTTTCCTGGTCGCGCTATCTTCCACGCGACGTCTATACGTTCGCGGCCTACGCCGGACGCGACGTCGAAAACACCGGGACGACGATCGCCACGTACGGAAGCGTCGGCGTCGGCGGCGACCTGCTGCACTGGATGACGCCGTCGACGGCGATCCATTTCGGTCTGGGCGATTACACCTTAACGGGAGCGTACGACCGCTTCGAGGTTCAACTTGGTTTACGCGCACGCATTTGACGGCTTCATCTGGGCCGTCGAGGTGGCGACGCTGACGCTCGGCGGCGTGGTGCTGCTGCTCGCGATCTTCGTCGTCGCGTTGCGCCTGCGTTTCGACGCGGTCGCGCGCCGGAGGACGAAGCTCATCGAGCAGTGGACTGCGATATTCCGCGGGGAGCGCGACGACCTTCCCGCTCTGCGCGGGGAAGATCGCTACACGGTCCTTCTGCTCTACGACCGGATCCGCGGCGATCTCGACTCGTCGCGCTCGTTGATCGCGCGCGAACATGCCGACGAGATCGCACGGCGGGCCAAGATCGACGGCTTCGCGGCCGGGCTACTGACCAGCCGCGACGACGCGGATCTCATCGCCGCGCTTTCGGTTCTGGGAAAACTCGGAGACCTGCGCGCGGTGGGGCCGGCCGCACGCTACGGCAACGCCGGCGGCACGGAACTTTCGCGAACGGCGGCCGAGGCCTCGCTCCGGCTTTCACCCGACTCCGTGGGACGCGTGATCGCGTTGGTCCGCGACCGCGAAGACTGGGTGAGTTCGCGCGTCGAAAGCATGCTGCGCCTCGCAAGTCAACCCGTTCTCGACGACGCGATGTCCGAGGCGATCTCCTCGTCTCCCGCGCGCGGACGCATCCGGCTACTCGATTTTCTTCGCTGCTGCAGCGCACCCGCGGCGCGCTCGATCGCCCGCGGGCTCGTTAGCGACGAAACCGACCCCGAAGTCGTGGCCGCCGCCATCCGGGCGCTCTCCGGCGTCGCCGAGCCGTCCGACGACGCCCGCATCCGGCCGTTCCTGCTCTCGCCCGATCCGTTCGTCCGGCTCGCGGCGCTGCGAATCATGCGACGCGTGGCGTCCCCGCAGGACGCTCCCGTGCTCGGGTCGCTCGCCATGGACAACGATTCGTGGGTGCGCCGGCGCGCCGCCGAGGCGCTCGTCGCGCTCGACGAACGCATGCGCTCGAGCGGAACCGAGGAAACCGTATCGGAAGCGGATCCGTTCGCCCGCGACGCGATCGTCGAAGCGCGCGCCACCATGCTGCCGGTGCCGATCTCGTGAGCCGGACGCTGCACTATCCTTGGGACTTGATCGTCTTCGTCATCGAAGTCGCGCTCTTCTCGTACTTTATCTTCGTCAACGCCTTCTATCTCTTCACGGCGTTCGTCGCGTTGTTCCGGCTGCCCGACTTCGTCAAGATCCATCGGGTGGATCCGCTTCGAAGCACGGGTTCGGCGCTCGACAAACCGATCAGCATCGTCATTCCGGCCTTTAACGAGGAAGTCCACATCGAGCGCACGGTAAACTCACTGCTCGCCATCGAGTACGCGGCATCGGAGATCGTCGTCGTCAACGACGGCTCGACCGACGGCACGCTGGCGGTGCTGACCGAGGCCTTCGCGCTCGAACCGTTTCCGGCGGTCTATCGCGTCGCGGTTCCGACCAAAGAGATCCATGCGATTTACCGCTCGGCGACGCACCCCAACCTGATGGTCGTCGACAAGGTCAACGGCGGCAAGGGCGACGCGCTCAATGCAGGCGTCAACGTCGCGCGCTTTCCGCTGATCTTCTCGGGCGACGCGGATTCGTTCTACCATCCGTCAACGCTGATCTGGATGTCAGAGCCGTTCGAAAAGAATCCCCTCACGATCGCCGTCGGCGGCGCGATCGCCGTCGGCAACGACGCAATCCCGGAGACGCCCGACGGCAAGATCGAACCGCAACTTCCCAAGGGATGGCTGCCGCGTTTTCAAGCGCTGGAATACTTGCGCGCCTTCCTCGGCTCGCGCATGGGCTGGGCGCCGATCAACGGCCTGGGAACGATTTCGGGCGCATGCGGCCTCTGGCGTCGCGACATCATCGTCGAGGCGGGCGGCTACCGGACGGATACGATCTGGGAAGATCTGGAAATGACGCTGCGCGCCCACAACATGATGCGCAAGCAAAAGCGTCCCTACAATATCGCCTTCGCGCCGTATCCCGTCTGCTGGACCAGCGTTCCCTCGACGTTCGGCGAGCTCTACCGCCAGCGCAAGTCCTGGCACCGCCACTTAGCCGAATGCATGGTGATCCACCGCAACCTGCTCTTCGGCGGCGGCGTCATCGGCTGGCTCACGATGCCGTACCTGATGTTTGCCGAGTTTCTCGCACCCGCCGCCGTGCTTTTCGGCCTACTGTTCGCCGTGGTCGCATTGTACTTCCACTTCATCAACATTTACGCGAACCTGCTGCTGCTCGGTCTGGTCGTCGTCCTCTCGATCCTGATCTCGCTGCTGAGCATCCTACTCGATCAGCTTTCGTATCGGACGTACCGTAGCTCGCTGTGGCCGCTGTTGTCGGCCAGCGTCCTCGACTTCTTCTTCCGCCAGTTCATCTTCGTCGCGAACCTGTCGGGGCTGTTCGCATGGCTGTTCCGCCGGCCGTTCCACGGTCGAAAGGGCTCGCCGCCCGGCATCAACGTCGCCGCCTACCGCCCCGAGCCGTATCGTAGGGCTTTACCCGCTGCGAGCATAAAGACCGCCGGACGATGAAACTGCTCCTCGAGATCCTGCTCTCCATCGTCTTGCATCCGATCGCGATGATCCTGATGTGGGTTCACCTGATCGGCCGCGGCGATATGAGCGACGGCAAGAAGATCGTCTGGTTTATCGTCAGCATCATCTGGGGACTCGGCCCGATTCTCTACTGTCTGGTCGCCGAAGGTTCGCTCTGGTAGGCTTGGGCGCTTATCCCTCGACCTCGACGCGCTTTGCCAGACGTCCGACCCATGCGTAGAGCCCGAGGCTGACGATCGCGAACGCGATCGTGCCGACGACCTCGCCGGGAATCGCGAACGAGTCGCCCACGAGCGCCAGCGGCGATCCGTTGCCCGAAAAGACGATGACGCCGGCCAGCGCGACGCCGAACAAACTCTCGCCGACGATGAGCCCCGACGCGAGCAAAACGCCCAGCCGTTGCGCGACGCCCGGATCGGGCGACGACGTCGCACGCCTGTTGTAGAGATATCCGAGAACGGCGCCGACGACCACCGGCGCCGTCGTTGCTGCGGGCAAATAGATGCCCAGGCCGACGGCGAGCGGCGGCAACTTGAATTTGCCGCCCGAAAGCGCGCGCAACGCCTCGTCGGCGACGATGATGGCGATCCCCAGCAGCGCGCCGATCCCCAGCAAACTCCAGTCGAGCTGACCGCCGATCACGCCCTTGGCGAGCGCGGAGATGAGCGTCGCTTGCGGCGCGGGCAGCGGCTGCGCGGTCGCGGCGGCGTGCAGCGCAGGCGCTCCCGCGAATCCGTAGGCATCGTTGAGCAGGGCCAGGATCGGCGGAATGACGAGCGCCCCGCAAAACACGCCGACGACGAGCGCGAACTGTTGGCGCCACGGGGTCGCGTCAACCAGCTGGCCGGTCTTGAGATCTTGCAGATTGTCGTTGGCGATCGTCGCGACGCACAGCACGACGGCCGTGACGAAGAGCGCGAACGCGATGAGCGCCTGCTTTTCCGCTTCGCTGCCGCCGTGCGCGACCAAGGCCAGCAGCAGCGATGCGCCGAGCACCGCCAGGATGGCTAAGCCCGAAACCGGGCTGTTCGACGACCCGATGAGTCCGGCCATGTATCCGCAAACGGCCGCAACGAGAAAGCCGATGACCAGCGTGTAGACGACGGCGGCGATCGTGAGATCGACGATCGAGCCCCCGAGCGCTCCGCCGTGAAGGAACGACACGAACAGCACGGAGAGCGGAACCACGCCGGCCGCCACGACGAGCCCGACGATCCCGATCGGAATGTCGTGCTCCGTGCGCGCGAGTTCGGGCGCTCCGGCGCGGCTCTTGTGACGCGACGCCTCAATCGCCGAAACCAGGCCTTTCCAGACCGGAATTGCGAGCTTGCCGAGCGTCCACAACGCCGAGATCCCGATCGCGCCGGCTCCGATGAAGCGCACCTGATGCGACCACACGTGCGTCGCGACGTCGGTCGCGCTGCCCGCCATCGGATGCAGCGCGGTCAGCACGGGCGTGGCGATGCCCCACGCGATGACGAGACCGGCGAGAATGGCGAGTCCGACCGAGAGCCCGATCAGATGACCCGCACCCAGCAGCGCAAGCGAGAGGCCGACGCCGATTCCGGTGGACGATTTTCCGATGCGAAAGAACGCGTCGAGTTCCCCGGCGAAGACGCGCGTCGCGACGACCGCCGCGAACGCCGCGGACGCGACTGCGCCCACCACGACCGCCAAGAGTCCGGCTTTGCCCTCGGCGGCGCCTTCGCGCGTTCCGGTTCCGACGCGCAGCACTTCGGCCGCGGCAACGCCTTCGGGATACGGGAGATCCGAATCCACGACCAGAGCTCGCCGCAGCGGAATCGTATACATCACGCCGAGCACGCCCCCTGCCGCGCAGACGCCGAAGCTCTCCCAGAACGGAAAGCCGGCCCACCAGCCGACCATGACCAGTCCCGGCAGCACGAAGATGATCGCGGAGAGCGTTCCGGCGGCCGACGCGACCGTCTGGACGATGTTGTTCTCGTAGATCGTCGCGTTCTTGAACGGACGCAGCAGCGCCATCGAGATCACCGCCGCCGGAATGGACGACGCGAACGTCAACCCGACCTTGAGACCGAGATAGACGTTCGCAGCCGTGAAGACCACGGTAATCGCCGCGCCGAGAATCAGTCCGCGGACGGTGAGCTCGGTGCGCGCCGCATCGGCCTTCACGGTAGGATCCTTTCCATCGCGACGACGTCAACGTACGCGCCGTCGATCTCGCCGTGCTCCTTGAAGACGCCGACGTCGCGAAAACCCACGCGCCGGTAGAGCCGCGTTCCCGCCTCGTTCGAAGCGACGGCGTGCAACACGATCTTGTGAAAGCGTGCTTCGCGAGCGCGCTCGACGAGCGCCTCGAGCAACGCACGGCCGATCCCCCGGCCGCGCTTTTCGCGCGCAACGTACACCGAAAGATCGGCGATCGCAGCGTGCGCGCAGCGATGCGAGAACGGGTTCAGCGACGCCCACCCCGAGACCACGCCGTCGACATCGGCGACGAGAACGGCATGGCGATCGCCGTGCGCCTCAAACCACGCTGCGATCTCGTCGTCCGACCGGGGCTGCGTTTCCAGCGTCGCGACGCGGTCCTCGATGCCCTGATTGTAGATATCCTTGACGGCGGGCAGATCCGCGCCGGTGGCGGCCCGGAGGGTGACGGCGCTAACGGGGATCACCTAAGCGTCCGGATCGGTGAAAAGCCGGATTACGTAAAGGCACGTTAGGAGACCCCGGCTTGTGGGTATGTATCGGCAACAGAACACGATGGCGTTCTTTCGGCCTCGGCGGCTTCACGTTCCCCTAGGGAGCCGAGCCGGCGAAGGAGCAACCATCGGTCCGCGCATTGGGTCGGAGCGAATTACACAGCCAGGGAGGCAACGTGAATACGGTAACGGTTAACGCGAGTGAGTCCGGAACGTTCAAAATCGGCGGCGACCTCGAGGTCCATCGGTTAGGCTTCGGTGCGATGCGGATCACCGGAAACGGCATCTGGGGCGAGCCGGCCGATCGCGACGAGGCCCTTCGCACGCTCAGGCGCCTTCCCGGACTCGGCGTGAACTTCATCGATACAGCCGACGCCTACGGTCCCGACGTCTCGGAGTGGCTGATCCGCGAGGCGCTCGCTCCTTACGCCAACATGGTCGTCGCGACGAAGGGCGGCCTGACGCGGAGCGGCCCCAACGAGTGGGACCCGGTCGGCCGGCCGGAATACTTGCGCCAACAAGCGCTCAAGAGCGTCCGCAACCTGGGCGTCGAGCAAATCGATCTGTGGCAGCTACACCGCATCGATCCCTACGTGCCGCGCGAAGAACAGTTCGCCGCCATCAAGGCGCTGCTCGACGACGGCATCATCCGCCACGCCGGACTCAGCGAAGTGTCGATCGAGGAAATCGAGGCCGCGTCGAAAGTCTTTCCCGTCTCGACGGTGCAGAATCGCTACAACCTCGTGGACCGTCTCAACGAAGGCGTGCTCGACTACTGCGCGACGAGGGGCATCGGCTTCATTCCCTGGTTCCCGCTCGCGGCCGGCGACCTCGCCAAGCCCGGCTCGCTGCTCGACGACCTCGCCCGTTCCCGCGGCGCGTCCCCGAGCCAGATCGCGCTAGCCTGGGTGCTGAGGCGCAGCCCCGTCATGCTGCCCATCCCGGGGACCTCGAAGGTCGCGCATCTCGAAGAAAACGTCGCCGCCGCCGCGATCCAGCTGTCCGACGCCGAGTTTGCGGCGCTCGACCACGAGGGCCGTAAGGAGTACGACCGAAAGGACACCGCCTAAAGCAGCCTTTTGGGCACCGCCGGATCGGGGAGGCGCGCGTGACTGCGGAATGGTTGACGGCCTACGCTACGTTAGGAACCTTCGTCGTCATCACGGCCTCGGCCATTGCGGCGCTCTTGCAACTTCGGCACACGCGCGGAAGCAACCAGATCATCGCGCTGACCGAGTGCCGCGAAACCCTCGAATCCGAGGACTTCACCCAAGCGCGCCACTTCATCTTCAACGAATTGCCGGCTCTGATGGAGGACCCGGCAATTCTGCGCGCGCTTAGCGAACGCACCTTCCCGGGACAACTTCGGCCGGTCAGCTACGTGGCGAACTTCTTTGAATCCATGGGCGCCTTCGTGCGCTTTAACATCATCGATCGGTCGATCGCTTGCGATCTCTGGTGCGGCGTGGTGCTCTCGTGCTGGGACGCGCTGGTTCCCGTGGTCCGCCTTCGACGCCGGTTGGATCCAGGGATTTGGGAGAACTTTGAATATCTCGCCATGATCTCAAAACGGTTCGTCGAGAAATATCCCACGTCGTATCCCCCAGACATGCCGCGCATGGACCTCGGCGAGGGCGCGGCGCCTACGCCGAGTTAACGCCGAGCCCCGCCAAGCAGTTTCTCGGCCGTGATCGGGAGATCGCGGACGCGAACGCCCGTAGCATGATAGACCGCGTTGGCGACCGCCGCGGCGCTGCCGGTCATCGCGACTTCGCCGATGCCTTTGACGTGCGCGGGATTGACGTGCTGGTCGTCTTCTTCCGCCATGATGATCTCGACTGGCGGAATGTCTCCGTTGGTCGGCACGAGGTAATCGGCCAGATTGGCGTTCATGATGCGCCCCGTCCGCAGATCGAAACGCGTCTCTTCAAACAGCGCCATGCTGATGCCCCACACGATACCGCCCAGGAACTGACTCTCGGCGAGCTTCGCGTTGATGATGCGGCCGGCGCCGAAGGCCGCGACGAACCGCATCACGCGCACGCTGCCCAAATCGGGATCCACCGCAACCTCGACGAAATGCGCGCCGAACGACGCCTGCGCGTAGTCGTCTTCTTCGGGACGGGGTTTCTCCTCGACGTTGATCTCGATGCCGTCAGGCGGCACCCGGCCTCCGCTTTCCGCGAGGCGCTCTCGAAGCCGCTGCGCCGCGACCGTAACGGCCGAGCCGACGCTGCTCGAGGTTTGCGAGCCTGCGGCGAGCGGCGCGTACGGAAGGCTCGTGTCCCCGAACTCGAAACGAACGCGCTCGTACGGGACGCCGAGAATTTCGGCAGCGATCTGCGCGTACGCCGTCGGCGATCCCGTCCCTTGCTCGATCGTGCCGGTGGACACCACGACCGTCCCGTCGGCGTGCATCCGGATGCGCACGTCCGCGTGGCTGCGAAACGATCCGCCCGAGGCCGTCGCCATTCCCAACCCGGTCAGCAGGCGTCCGTCGCGCGTCGAACGCGGCTCCGGATTGCGGCGCTTCCAATCGAAACGTTCCGCGGCGAGGCGATAACATTCGCGCAGCGCCTTGCTCGTGTAGGGTTTTCCGCTATCGGGATCGGTCTGGGCATAATTGCGCAGCCGCAGTTCGAGCGGGTCCATCCCGAGCTCGTAGGCCAGTTCGTCCATCGCCGACTCCAGGGCGAACGACCCGGTGGCCTCGCCGGGCGCCCGCATGTACGTCGGCTTGCTGATGTTCAGGCGGCGGAGCTCGTGCGACATCGCGTAGTTCGGCACCGCGTAGAGCCCGCGGCTGAATACGCCGCACGGCTCCACGTAATCGTCCGCGGCGCTGGTCTCGCTCGTCGTCTCGTGGATGACGCTCTGCAGACGCCCGTCGCGCGAGCAGCCGATCGAGAGCTTCTGTTCGGTTTGCGGCCGGTGCCCGACCCACGCGAACATCTGCGGACGCGTCGCCAGCACTTTGACCGGCCGGTCCATCATCTTGGCCGCCATCGCGGCGAGCGCGACGTGCGACCACGGCTGGCCTTTGCTCCCAAACGCACCGCCCACGAACGGCGCGATGACGTGGATCAGCTCAGGCTCGATACCGAACACCGTCGCCATGCGAGCGCGAACGCCGAACGCCCATTGCGTCGAGTCGTACAGCGTCAGGCGATCGCCGGCCCACGCCGCGATGGTTCCGTGCGTCTCCAGCGGATTGTGATGTTCCGTCGGCGTCCGGTACGTCTGCTCTAAGCGAACGTGCGCAGCGGAAAACGCCGCGCGCGGATCTCCGCGGTGGCGATCGGCGGGCTCGCCGAAAATCTGCTCCGGCACGTACGCCGGCGCCGTCTCGAGGTCCATCTCCGGAGCGATCGCGTCGTACGCCACGCGAACGAGCTCCGCACCGCGCGTCGCGTCCTCGAACGTCTCCGCAACGACCACCGCGACCGGCTGGCGGTCGAACTGCACCGCGTCGTTTTGCAAGAGAAACAGCAACGACGGCATCGGCGGAGAGCCGCCGGCATTGACGCGCGGCGCGTTCTCGTGCGTCATGACGCCCAACATGCCGGGTAGCGCGAGTGCATCCTTCGCGTCGATCGAGCGAATGCGTCCGTTCGCTACGCTACTCGTCACGACCACTCCGTGCACCATCCCGGGCAGCACCACATCGGCCGTAAAGACGGTCCGCCCGGTCACTTTCTCGCCGCCCTCGACCCGGTCGAGCGGCGCGCCGATCAGCGGCTGCCTCACGACGACGCAGCCATTTCGAGCGCGCGCACGAGCGTTCGCCGTCCTAGTTCGATCTTGAAGTCGTTGCCCCCAAAGCCGCGCGCCGCCGCGAACGCTGCGCGAGCGGCCCGTTCGTACGCATCGCACGACGCCGCCGCACCGGCTAAGGCGCTCTCCGCTTGCGGCGACCGCCACGGAACCGTCGCGACCCCGCCCAGCGCGATGCGCGCGGACCGGATCGTCTGCCCCGCCATGTCGAGTTCGACGGCGGCCGAAGCCGACGCAAACTCGCACTCCGCGCGATCGCGCGCCTTCACGTACGCCGAGCGCACGCCCGCCGCCGGCAACGGAACGGAAAGACCCGAGACGAGTTCGCCGCGAGCGAGCGTTGTCTCCACGTGCGGCGTCTCGCTCGGCAAGCAGTAGAACTCGGCGAACGCAATGTCGCGATCCCCTTTCGATCCGGTGACGTGAACGACGGCATCCAACGCGCGCAACGCAACGGCCAGGTCGGAAGGGTGCGTTGCTATACATGCGCTGCTGGTTCCGAGAACCGCTTCCGAACGATTGACGCCGCCGATCGCCCCGCACCCGCTCCCGGGACTGCGTTTGTTGCACGGCGTAGCAACGTCGCGAAAGTATGGACAACGCGTCCGTTGCATGAGGTTGCCCCCGATCGACGCCATGTTCCGCAGTTGCGGCGACGCGCTCTGCTCCAGGGCGCTCGCCAGCATCGGAAAGAGCTCCCGGACGCCCGCGTCCGAGGCAACGTCGCTCATGCGAGCGAGGGCGCCGATGAGGAGGACGTCGCCGCGCCGTTCGATGGAACGCAGCGGCAAGGCGTTGATGTCTACCAGCACGTCCGGCTCCTCGACGGCGATCTTCATGAGATCGAGCACGCTCGTGCCGCCCGCGACGAAGGACGCCCGCGAATTGCTTGCCATCGCGCTCAGCGCCGCGGGGCCGCTTGGGGCGCGCACGAACGCGAATGGCTTCACGAGGCACCCGCTTCCAAGATGGCGTCGACGATATGCGGATAGCAGCCGCAACGGCAGAGGTTGCCGCTCATTTGCACGCGGACCGTTTCGACGTCGAGCCCGTGTCCCTCGGTGAGCAATCCCACGGCGGAAACGATCTGTCCGGGCGTGCAATACCCGCATTGGAAACCGTCGTGCTTGATGAAGGCCTTTTGTATCGGATGAAGCTCGGCGCCGTCTGCAATTCCCTCGATCGTCGTGATGCTCGCGCCCTCGTGCATGGCCGCCAGCGTCAAGCACGAATCGATGCGCCGGCCATCCACGAGCACCGTACAAGCTCCGCACGTGCCTTGATCGCAGCCTTTTTTCGTGCCGGTGAGTCCGAGGTGATCGCGCAAAGCGTCGAGCAGCGTCACGCGCGTGTCGAGCGTCAAAACGTGCTTGCGTCCGTTGACCGTCAGCGACGTGCGAGCGGTGTGCGTTAGATCCACAGGGGCCTCCAGCCGCAGCTGCGCGCGCAGCTCTCTCGTGGCCGAGTTTTTCCCAGCACGGGCCGACGGCTAACGTATCCATAGGCCGGAGCGAAAGCCGCCACCTTCCTTGAATCTAAAGACGGCGTGAAGCCGAACAGGAAGGCAGGTCGGCTCGTTCTCGACCGAGTAACGCAATCGGCACGAATGAGCTCGCTAGCGTAGCCCGTGATGCGAAATTTGCTGGCCGCACCGGGTACCGTGCGCCGCTCTTCTCCATTGGGCCTAGCCGATCTCGCCGTCGTCCTGGGAGCGCTGGTCGCCCTGGCGCTCATCGCGAAGGTCGGCGCTGGAACGCTCGTCAGTTTCCAGCCTAGTTCGACCGGACCGCACCTAGATCTCGACCCGCGCAACCTTCCGTATTACGCAGCGCGCTCGACGCTGCGGATGTTCGTCGCGCTCTCGTGGTCGATCGTGTTTACGCTCGCGTACGGCTATGCCGCCGCACGCAGCGCGCGTCTCGAGCGTCTGCTCATTCCTCTGCTCGACATCTTGCAGTCGGTACCGGTGCTCGGATTTCTCTCGATCACGGTTACCGGTTTCATCGCGCTGTTCCCCGGGAGTCTCCTCGGGCTGGAAATGGCGTCGATCTTTGCTATTTTCACGTCGCAAGCGTGGAACATGGCTTTCGCATTCTACCAGTCGTTGCGAAGCATTCCGAAAGAGCTCGAAGAGGCCGCCGCACTCTATCGCCTCTCGGCGTGGCAACGCTTCACGCAGCTCGAAGTTCCCGCCGCCATGATCGGACAGGTTTGGAACGCCATGATGAGCTTCGGCGGCGGCTGGTTCTTCCTCGCGGCCAGCGAAGCCATCAGCGTCCTGAACAAGAACTACACGCTGCCGGGCGTCGGATCGTACGTCGCCGCCGCAATCGCGGCCAAGAACGTGCCGGCGCTGATCTGGGCCGCGATTACGATCGCGGTCGTCATTCTCCTCGTGGATCAGCTGTTCTGGCGCCCGGTCGTGGCGTGGTCGGACAAATTCCGCATGGAGCAAAGCGCGGCCGCCGAGCCGCCGCGCTCGTGGGTCTACGATCTGCTCCGGAGTTCGATCGTGCCCGGCCTGATCGAACGGGTGTGGCGGCCGTTGGGCGACGCGGTCAACGCCTTCTTGTACAAGCTCACCGCGCCCAAGCCAACACGGCGAGATGCAACATCCACGGCGGCGGGAGATCGCATCTACAACGCAATCGTTATCGTCGTGACGATCGCGCTGGTCGGCGTTGCCGCGCAGTTCGTGGTCCGCAGCGTTGGGGTCGTCGAAGTCCTCAAGGTCGTCGGACTGGGCTTTGCGACGCTCGGCCGGGTGATGCTGCTCCTGGTCGTCGCGACGCTGGTGTGGACGCCGGTCGGCGTGGCAATCGGATTCAATCCGAAGCTGGCACGCGCGCTGCAGCCGGTCGTGCAGTTCCTCGCGTCGTTCCCGTCGAACTTTATCTTCCCGTTCGCGACGCTGGCGTTCATCACGTTTCACGTTCCGATCAACTGGGGATGCATCGTGCTCATGGCCCTCGGCGCGCAATGGTACATCCTGTTCAACACCATCGCCGGCGCTCAGAGCATCCCCACGGAGCTGCGCGAGATGACCGCGGACCTGGACGTGAAGGGCTGGCTGCGCTGGCGCCGCCTGATTATTCCCGGCATCTTCGCATCGTGGGTCACCGGCGCCATCACGGCCAGCGGAGGAGCGTGGAACGCCAGCATCGTCTCCGAAGTCGTCACGTGGGGTTCCACGACCCTCACGGCAACGGGACTGGGGACCTACATCGCCAACGCCACGGTGAAGGGCGATTGGGCACGCATTACGCTGGGGATCAGCATCATGAGCTTGTTCGTGGTGACCGTGAATCGCGTCTTGTGGCGCCGGCTGTATCGCTACGCAGAGGACCGCTTCGCCCGATGAACGACGAACTGATCGTCTGCACGAACGTCTCCAAGCGTTTTCCGCTGCCCGGCGCCAAGGGCGAGTTCACCGCACTCAGCGACGTCAGTCTGACGGTCCGTCGTGGAGAAGTCCTCGCGTTGCTGGGGCGAAGCGGGAGCGGAAAGAGCACGCTCCTGCGCATCATGGCGGGACTGATTCCCCCGTCGTCAGGAACGGTGCTCAGCAGCGGGCAACCCGTGGTCGAAGCAAACAACGACGTCGCGATGGTGTTTCAAAGCTTCGCGCTTCTCCCGTGGCTCACGGTGCTCGACAACGTCGAGATCGGCCTCAAGGCAAGGTCCGTCCCGCGCGCGAGCCGCGCCCGCCGCGCGCTCAAGGCGATCGACATGGTCGGGCTCGACGGCTTCGAAGGAGCGTACCCCAAGGAGCTTTCCGGCGGCATGAAGCAGCGCGTCGGCTGCGCTCGCGCGATGGTCATCGAACCGAAAGTGCTGTTCATGGACGAGCCGTTTAGTGCGCTCGACGTCTTGACGGCCGAAAACCTGCGCGGCGAAATCGACGATCTCTGGAACTCCGGCGATTTCCCGTCGCGAAGCATCCTGCTCGTGACGCACAACATCGAGGAGGCCGTGATCCTCGCCGACCGCGTCCTGGTGCTCGGCTCGAACCCGGGCCACGTTCGCGGTGAAGTCCGCATCGATCTTCCGCGCCCTCACGACCGTACCGACCGGCGATTTAAGGATATCGTCGAGCATCTTTACGCCGTCATGACCAACCCCGACCTCGACGTCGCGGCGGCGACGCCCGCAGAGCTTCAGGCCAAGTCGCCGTTTTCGCGCCCGCTCCCGCACGTGCGCATCGGCGGACTCAGCGGCTTGCTGGAGCTGCTCGACGAAACTCCGAACGACACGGAGGACGTCGCACATCTCGCCGACCGCCTCGCCGTAACCGCCGACGACCTGCTGGCCATTCTCGAAGCGGCAACGCTTCTCGGATTCGCCGATCTCGCCGGCGGTCAAGTCCGGTTGACGGATCTAGGCCGAAAATTTGCGACCGCCTCCATCTTGGAATCGAAGCCGCTCTTCCGCGACCAACTGCTCGCCCGGCTGCCGATCTTCGTCTCCATCGTCCGCACCTTGAGCGAACGCCGCAACCGCTCTATGCCTGCCGACTTCTTCATCGACATCTGGGACGAGTACTTTCCGAGGGAGGAAGCGCAGCAGCAATTCAACACGGCGGTAGACTGGGGCCGATACGCCGAGCTCTTCGAGTACGATTCCGGAGACGGGTTGCTGCATCTCCACGAGGACGCCGACGACCCGTCCCATTTTTCGGAGTGACGATCCGCGTCCGGGCGCGCAGGAGTCCCTCTTACGCGGAGTATAGCCCGCGACGCAGAACGCTCCTGAAAAGGCGCGTGAAGAACCTGGGGCGATGCCTTCCCAGAGCCTTCACAAAGCCTTGCTAGATTACCATCAGTCCGCGCGCGGGATCCGTCGGTTATACGCGATGGCTCTGCGTCGCGGAGCTCGGCTGCGCAGCCGAGATGCTACGAAAGCGAGGTCGCGTTGTTGAAAATTTTAGTCTTCTTCCTTGCCGCGCTCATGCCGGTCGCGGCCGCTGCACAAACCGCACCGGACGCCTCGCCTGCACCCGCCGCATCGCCGGGCGCAACCGCACCGGCGCAACCCGCTGCGACGGAGTCCGACGCCCAAAAGGCAGCCGATCTGCAGGCTGCCGCGGCCAACCCGATCGCGAGCATGATCAGCGTGCCGTTCCAGTACAATGCGAATTTCAGCTACGGGCCGTACAAGGGCATTCAACAGGTTCTGAACGTTCAGCCGGTGATTCCGACGAATCTCGGGGGCGGTCACACGTGGATCAGCCGCATCGTGACGCCGTTCGTCGCGCTTCCGCAAATCGCGCCGAACGTTGGTCCGCAAGTCGGCCTGGGCGACATCAATCCCCAGTTCTTTTACGTTCCCAAACAGGGCGCGGTCATGCTCGGCTACGGGCCAACGCTGCTGCTGCCGACTGCGACGAGCGTCTGGACCGGCCAGGGAAAGTGGGGCGCGGGTCCCACCGCCGTCATCGTTGTGTCTTCCAAGAAAGTCGTCTACGGTTTCCTGGCCAACAACATCTGGTCGTTCGCAGGCAATGCCGAGCGCGCGAACGTGAATCAGGCGCTCTATCAAGCGTTCACCAGCTTCACGCTGCCGAAGGGCTGGTCGCTGGGCGCAACGTCAACGACGACGGTAAACTGGAACGCACCGGGCAACAACAAGTGGACCGTTCCGCTAGGGCCCACGTTCTCGAAGCTTATGACCAGCGGCGGAACGACCTCGCAGCTCGGCGGCGCAATTTTCGTGAACCTGGTGCACCCCGCCGGCGGACCGACGTGGACGGCCCGCGCCTTCTGGACGCTCCTCTATCCCACGCACTAGGTTCTCGCGGCGCTACAACGTTAGTTTGGGAACCGCATCGGGTGGCTGGGCGTTAGGATCTGCGACGTCGCTTCGAGGATGGCGTTGGACGGGCTGCTCGCCGGAGACGATCCGGGATTCAAGGACGCCGTCACTTCGAGCGAGATGCCCGTCGTGGGATCGTATGCGTTGGACGTGTACATCCCCCAATAGGCAGCGCTTTGCTCGTTCCAAGGCGGCGAGACGATCGTGCCCAGCCCAAAGTAGAGTTGCGCCGTGTTGGTCCCGAGGCCGACGTTGACCGGCGCGGTGACTTCGGCCTTCGATGCCGGCGATAAGCCGTAGCCCGTACCGAACGCCCGCGTCCAGGTCGCAAGGTCGCATACGTTGGACGTCAGCGCGGCCCACGACACGAACGACGGGTTGAAGAACGTCGTGTCGCGCGACGATCCTTCTTCCAGCGTGTGCAGCACCGGCAATTGCGGATTCGTATCGAACTGCAGCTGCGTATCGTGCAAGGCAAGCGGCTGCAAGATCATCTCGTCGAGCAGCGTGGCGTACGGTTTGCCGCTGACTTGCTCGAGAATCGAGCCCAGCATCACGAAACCGGTGTGCGAGTACGCCCAGTTCGTTCCGGGCTGCGTAAACGCGGGGTTCTGGTAGGGCGGGAGGCTTCGCGCGACGAGTTGGTCGGAGGTCCAGACGGTGAGCGGATTCGCCTCAACGTCGTTTGCAAAAGCCGGCGGCGTGATGTAGTCGCCGAACCCGGTGCTGGACGCCGCGAGCATGCGCAGCGTGGCGCCTTGAACGTACGGATATTGCGGGTACCATTTGGAGACCGGATCCGTAAGGGATATCTGCTTGCGGTCGGACATCATCAGCATGAGTTGAGCCAAGTACTGCCAGCCCATCGCGCCGATGCGAAAGTGCATCGCCGTCGATGCCGGCACGCCGGGAGTCGACCGGCCGAGCGCGATCCGTAGGATCGGTTTCCCGTTCTGATCCGCGCTGAAGATGACGGCTCGCAGATTATAGGTCTTCATCGCGGATGCAAGGACCGTCTGCAACTGGGCGGTTCTCGACGTCGCGCCCTCGGATGCCGGAACGCACCCCGGCGACGCGACGAAGGGTGCGGGGGGAACGGAGGCAGATCCGCACGACGGCAACGCCAGCGCGACGGTCGCAAGGCACGCACCAACGCGAAATACACCTAAACGGCGAAAGAAAGGCAAGACATCTTCTCCCGGCGCGGGGCTTAACGACGAGGGCACGATGGGTCGCGTCGTTTGCCGCAAAGCCTTCCTACCCATGCTGCGCCTCGGCGGCGCGAAGGCCGTGGCATTTCTTGTACTTCGCGCCGCTGCCGCATGGGCACGGATCGTTTCTTCCGGCCGTGGACGCCCATTGCGCTTCCATTTTGGCGAGCATCGGCACCACGTTCTCGGCCGGTGCGTTGCGTTTGATGAGGTCGCCGATCATCCGCATAGGCACGTCGATATGGTGGAAGAACGCCTTGTAGCCCGCGCAGAGGTAGTTGAGCCCAGGCTCCCCGTCGGGCGTCTCGATGAAACGATTTTTCGGACACTCGCCGTTACACGCAAAGCGTACGTCGCATTCGAGACAGTACTTCGGAAGCGTATCGAGCTTGTCGCGGCCGAACTTCACCTGGAAGTCCGAAGCGAGCATGTCGATCATTTGTTCGTTTTGAACGTTGCCTAACAGGTAGTCGGGCTCGACGAAGTGATCGCACGAGTATAGGTCGCCGTTATGCTCGATCGCGATGCCGGCCCCGCAGGTCGGTTCGAAGACGCACATTCCAGACGGCATCCCGAGCCAACTGCGGGCGGCCGCCTCGAACGTCTGCACGAAGATATTGCCGACGTCGTGGTGCACCCACTCGTCGAAGATCGCATTCAAGAACGCCCCGAACTGTTCCGGCTTGACCGACCGCTCCGATACCGTGTCGCCCTTCTGGTAGACCGTCCGGCCGTCGTCGTTGATCCGCTCGACGATGGGGATGAACTGCATCCACGTCGTCTTGACTTCGTCGCGCAAGAAGCGGTAGACCTCGAGCGGACGGTCGCCGTTGATGCGATTGACGGTTGTGAGGATGTTGAACTCGACGCCGTGCTTCTGCAAGAGCGCGAGCCCGCGCATCACCTTGTCGAACGTTCCCTTGCCGCCCTTGTCGACGCGATTGGCGTCGTGAAGCTCGCGCGGCCCGTCGATGCTCAGCCCGATGAGAAAGTCGTTCTCTTTGTAGAACTCGCACCACTCGTCGGTCAGCAGCGTACCGTTGGTCTGCATGGTGTTCTCGAACGTCATGCCCGGCTTCTTGTACTTCTCTTGGAGAGCGATCGCGCGGCGGAAGAAATCCACGCCCATGATCGTCGGCTCGCCGCCCTGCCACGCCACCGTGACCTCGTTCGACCGGTGGCCCTCGATGAGCTGAACGATGTACTTCTCCAGGATCTCGTCGCTCATGTGGAAGCGGCTCCCCGGATAGAGCGCCTCCTTATCCAGGAAGAAGCAGTACGAACAGTCGAGATTGCACAGCGATCCCGAGGGCTTGGCCAGGACGTGGAATCGAGGCGGCGCCTTGAGGGCGGTATTCTGCGAAGAAAGGCCGGGATGCATGTCCCGACCTTCCATGTTCTGGGTTCCGCAGCCCTCCCGGGCGGAGGACGCGGGCCCGCTTATGCCGCCGACTTTATCGCCTCGGCAATGCTGTGAAGTGCGGACTTCGCCTTCTTGGCGAGCTCCGCCTTATTTTTCTCCAGTTCCGCGTCGTCCATCCCCGCGGCCTCATGCGCGACCGCTTGGAGCTGCGCAACCGCATCGTGAACGTGTTGCTTCACGTCGGCATGCTGGTCGTTGACGTGAGCTCTGAGGGTTTCGGCAAGGTGTTTTGCCTGTTCCCCGGTCTTGTGAATATCGTGTTTGAGTCTCGCCGCTTCAATTTTTAGATGGAGCTCTTGGACGTCGCTCCGTGCTTTTTCCAGGGCGTCTTTGATCGCACTCATGGCTTCCTCCTGACGATGGTTAAAGATTATGAACGATTAAGAACGTGCGCGAACGTGTACGATGGGCGTGACGATTTCGTGGCGCGGACGGCCCAGCCTTCGCGACGTAAATATCGTACGCTCGGCGCGAGAAGAACCGGTGAAGAACCTTCTCAAAACGTTCCCCTCGCGAGCGTATTCTCAAAGGGGCAGGATGGTCGGCCTTACGAGACGTGAGGCGGAGGCGATTTCTATGAGATCATACCGTAAGTTCCGCGTGCTGGCGCTCGCCGGCATGATGATGGCTCTCCTGGGCGCAACCGCCGGGCCCGGCGCGACGAGCGATCCGCTGCCGGCGTGGAACCAGGGCCCGGCAAAACAAGCGATTCTCGACTTCGTGCGGGTCACCACCGATCCGTCCGATCCAAAGTACGTCAAGCCGGCCGACCGCATTGCGACGTTCGATCAGGACGGGACGCTGTGGGTCGAACACCCGGTCTACACTCAAGTCGTGTTCGCCCTCGATCGTGTGGTGGCGCTCGCGCCCCAGCATCCGGAGTGGAAGACCACGCAGCCGTTTCAGTCCGTGCTCGCCGGTGACAGGGCGGCGATGGCCAAGTTCACGCTCAAGGACTTGGAGGCGATCGCACTCGCAACGCACGCCGGGATGTCGGTTGAATCGTTTCAGGCCACCGCAGCCGCGTGGATCGCCGCCGCAAAGAACCCGCGCTGGCACGTCCCCTACACGGACTTGACGTACGAGCCGATGCTCGAAGTCATGCGCTATCTGCGCGCCAATGGATACAGAACCTACATCGTGACGGGCGGCGGCCAAGATTTCGTGCGCTCGTACGCGGAACGCGTCTACGGCGTTCCGCCCGAACAGGTCATAGGAACCGCGCTCGACACCAATTACACGTATACGAAGAACGGTACGCCGGTTCTCGTACGCACGCAGAAGGTCTTGCTCGACAACGATCTGTCGGGCAAGCCCGAGGACATCTACCTCTTCGTCGGACGCCGGCCGCACGCCGCGTTCGGAAACAGCGTCGGCGACCAACAGATGCTCGAATACACCGGCGCCGGGGACGGAGCGCGCCTGACGATGCTGGTACTGCACGACGACGCCAAGCGCGAATACGCGTACGGGCCTGCCGCCGGGCTCCCGAATTCGAAGATCGGAACGTTCACGCAAGCGCTCTACGACGAAGCCAAAGCCAAAGGCTGGATCGTCATTAGCATGAAACGCGACTGGAACCGCATCTTCCGCTTCGGTCCGGCGACCGCGAGTGGGACGCCATGAAGCGCTCGGAATTCGTCTCCGGGAGCGTCGTTCTGCTCTCCCTGGCCGGCGCGGCGAACGCGCGAACCCTCGCGGCCGTCCTCACGAACCCCGCGGGCTACCCCATCTCCGCCGAGATCTTCACGACGCGCCAACATGCCGTGATGCCCGGCCTGACGCCATGGGGCATCGACACCATCTATCCGTACGAAGTGACAAAGTACCGGGCGGCAGGTTACGGCCGCTGGCATTATGGCGACGGACTCGCGAGCGCCAAGCGCCTCGACCTCATGCCGGCGGGATACGCCGGAGCGCAAGCTGCCGGCGGCATGGATTTGAACGGCCCGCCCGCGGCGAATTCCGCAAAGCTGTTGAGCTTCTTCACGATCACCGACATTCATATAACCGACAAGGAGTCGCCGGCCCAGGCCATCTTGCTCGGATACAAGGGCGGTCTCTCCTCGGCGTATTCGCCCGTCATGTTGTACACGACGCACGTCCTGGACGCGGCGGTACAAACCATCAACGCGATCCACAAACAGGATCCGTTCGACTTCGGCATCTCCCTAGGCGACGCGAGCAACAACACGCAGTTCAACGAAGTGCGCTGGTACGTCGACGTCCTCGACGGCAAAGCCATCGATCCCGCCTCCGGCGCGACCGGCTCGACCGCGCAGCGCGTGGGCTACCAGCAGCCCTATCAGGCCGCCGGACTCGACAAAACGATCCCGTGGTATCAGGCGCTGGGCAATCACGATCACTTCTGGATGGGCTCGCTCCCGGTCGACGAGTATCTCCGCCAGACGTACCTTGGCGACACGATCCTAAACTTGGGCAACGCCTTCAAATACGGCACGCAGAGCCGGGGCTTCTACATGGGCTCGATCGACGGGCGGACCCCGTACGGCGACGTGATCGGCGTCGGCCTGGTGAAAGATTTCGCGTCGCCGCCGCGCATCCGTGCGGCCGATCCGCAACGGCGCTCGCTCTCGCGCAAAGAATGGATGAACGAGTTCTTCAGCACCACGTCCGGGCCCGTCGGCCACGGCTTCGGCACGTCGAACGTCGAGAACGACTTCGCCTCGTACAGTTTCGAACCGAAATCCGGCATGCCGATCAAAATGATCGTTCTCGACGATACGCAAAACGAAAACGACCGGAGCGCCGGCGGCTACGGCCACGGCTCACTGGACAAGTCCCGCTTCGACTGGCTCGTCACAGAGCTCGACGCAGGACAGACCGGCGGCAAGCTCATGATCGTCGCGGCGCACGTCCCCATCGGTGTGGAGCCGGCGGGCTCTCCCGTCGGCTGGTGGTCGGATGCGGAGGTCTCGGAAGCGACGCTCCTCGCTAAGTTGCACGAGTATCCGAATCTCATCCTGTGGATCGCCGGCCATCGGCACGTCAATGCGATCACGGCGCTCAAGTCGCCCGATCCGGCCCGTCCCGAGCTGGGCTTCTGGGAAGTCGAAACGTCGTCGTTGCGCGATTTTCCACAGCAATTCCGCGCGTTCGACATCGTCCGCAACAGCGACGACACGATCTCGATTTTCGCAACCGACGTGGATCCGGCCGTCAAAGAGGGAACGCCCGCGGCGATCTCCCGCTCGTACGCGGTCGCCGCGCAGCAGCTCTTCAAGAACGAGCTCGTCGAGCCGCCGACGGGTTCGTCGAATGCCGAACTCGTCGAGCAGCTCGCCCCGGAGATGCGCGCGAAAATGAGAAACTACGGCAAGCCGGTGCGGACCTAGCCGCCGCTAGGGATAGAAGCCCCGCAGTTTCGTCGCTTCGGCCACGCGGTTGACGCCGACGACGTAGGCGCCCATCCGCATATCGACTTTGAGGCGCTTTGCCTGCGCGTAGGTCTCGTTAAACGCTCGCGTCATCTTCCGGTGAAGGCGGTCCTGGACTTCGTTCTCTTCCCAGGAGGTCTCTTGCAGGTTTTGCACCCACTCGAAATACGAAACCGTCACGCCTCCCGCATTGGCAAGAATGTCCGGCAGCACCATGATGCCGCGTTCGTGCAAGATGGCGTCGGCTTCCGGCAACGTCGGGCCGTTCGCCGCTTCGGCCACGATTTTGGCCTGAATCCGGGACGCGTTCTCGCGCGTGATCACCTTTTCGAGGGCGGCCGGCACGAGCACGTCGCAATCGTATTCCAAGAGTTCCTTGTTCGTGACCGCGTCCGCTCCGCCGAAGCCGACCACCGATCCCGTCTCTTCTTTATGCGCCACGACGCGGCGCACGTCGAGGCCCTTGTCGTTGGCGATGCCGCCGCGCGAATCGGAGACCGCAACGATCGTGTATCCGCGTTCGCTCATCAGCTCCGCCGCATACATGCCGGCGTTCCCGAAACCTTGAATGGCAACGCGGGCGCCGTCGATCGGCTCCCCGAGCGCTTGCATGGCCTCGTCCACGACGAACAGGCAGCCGCGCGCCGTCGCCTTGTCCCGCCCGAGCGATCCGCCCAGCGAGATCGGCTTGCCGGTCACGACGCCCGGAATCGAATACCCGTGCTGCATCGAGAACGTGTCCATGATCCACGCCATGATCTGCGGCGTCGTGTACACGTCGGGCGCCGGAATGTCTTTTTCCGGCCCGATGACGATCGAAATCTCGGTCGTGAAACGACGCGTCATGTTCTCGAGCTCTTGCATGGACATGCTCTTGGGATCGCAGATCACCCCGCCTTTGGCGCCGCCGAACGGAATGTTGACGACCGCGCACTTCCACGTCATCCACATCGCGAGAGCTTTGACTTCGTCGAGCGTCACGTCCGGATGGTAGCGGACGCCGCCTTTCGATGGTCCGCGCGAGACGTTGTGTTGCACGCGGAAACCCTTGAAATTGCGATGGCTTCCATCGTCCATGTGCGTCGGGATGGAGACCTCGAGAACGCGCTTGGGTTCTCGCAAAAAGCCGTGGATACCGTCGCTCAGTCCGACGACGGCGGCAACGTCGTCGAGTTGCTGCTGCGCCATGGTCCACACGTTGTCGGCGGCCTGAACGGCCGAACGGTCGATAGACGTCGTCATCTGTGCTACCTCCGTTTTTTCTAGTTATGCGGGAACCGCAAAAACCCCCGTAAAACCGGCTCTTTTTATGGCAAAGTCTACCGAGCGCGATTACTCGCATCGTTCGTTGTTCGAGAAGCTGGGCGTTAAGGCCCAAGCCCGCGCGGCGCTGGTGGGCCGGCACGACGAAGCGTTCGTGGCGGGGCTCGACGCCGTTCTAGAAACGCCGGCGTCGCCGTCGATGCGAGCGCGGTACGACATGATTTTCTTGCGCGTGGACGGGCCGCGCGATCTCGCGCGCATCGCGGGCGCCGCCAGGCGCCTTCAGCCGGCCGGTGCGCTCTGGGTTTTTCATCCGAAAGGCCGCGGCGCAAATCCCGGCGACGCCGCCGTGCGGGCCGCGGGGTTAGCCGCCGGACTGGTGGACAACAAGATCTGCGCCTACACCGGCTCGCATACCGCGACGCGTTTCGTTATTCCGCTCGCGCGCCGCTGAGCGCGCGCTCCGCAGCGAGATAAAGGCCCTCCGCAACGAGTTCCGGCTCTAGCCGCGGCGGCACGTGCAGAAACCCCGCCGGCAGTTCGGGACGCCGCGTCGTCACGTAATGCATGAGCGCGAAGAACAGATGGTTGCAGACGTACGTTCCAGCCGAGTTCGAAACGGCAACGGGAATCTGCGCGGCGGTCAAGTCTCGGGCGATCGCCTTGACCGGCAAGCCGGAGAAATACGCCACCGGACCACCGGTCACGATCGCGCGGTCGACGGGACGAACCTGCGCGTTGTCGGCAATGCGCGCGTCGTCGAGATTGATCGCGACGCGCTCGATCTGCATCGCGGATCCGTCGAGATTCACGCCGGTCGCGATGACGGCCGCCGGGTCGATCGACTCGATCGCCTCGATCAGCTCGTCCGCGCACCGGTCGAAGACGCACGAGAGCCGGCGAATCGCGACGCGGTGCCCGAGCACGTCGCGGCCGTCGAGTAACCGGACCGCTTCCCACGACGCGTTGAGGTCCTCGCCGCCGAACGGTTCGAACCCGGTGACGAGAACGCGCTTCGTCACTCCCGCACGCCTACCAGACGCTCCGCACGTCCACGCCCGCCTCACGCAGCGCATCGCGCACGGCGCGCGCGAATTCGACCGCACGAGGGCCGTCGCCGTGCAGGCAGATAGTCTCTCCGGCGCCGCGTTCGACGAGCGCGAGCGCCTGCGCGGCGACGCGTCCCGGATCCTCGAGCAGCGCGCCCGCCGTGCCGCGCGGCAGCAGCGATCCGTCGGCGGCGTAGCCGCGATCCGCGAAAACCTCCGCGATCGCGCGCAATCCCAGGGCGCGCGCGCTGTCGATCTGCCGTCCCCCCGCTAGGCCGACGACGGCCAGCGCCGGGTCGTATTGGGCGACGGCGCGCGAAATCGCGTCGGCGACGCCGCGGTCGCGAGCGGCGAGGTTGTAGAGCGCGCCGTGCGGCTTGACGTGACGCAGCGCGGCGCCCTCTGCGCGGGCAA
>Ga0182016_10001850_pt1 | contig 25320 bp, 27 predicted proteins | sample 712S2MmetaG_FD_120491 | JGI IMG/M metagenome (GOLD analysis project Ga0182016, IMG submission 120491) | Permafrost microbial communities from Stordalen Mire, Sweden - 712S2M metaG | ecosystem: Environmental > Terrestrial > Soil > Wetlands > Permafrost | place: Sweden: Stordalen | collected...
AATTGGATCGTCACCGCTGCCGAGGGAATTATTCCTGCGTGTGTGGCCCCAGCAACTTTCGCATCCGAACGATTGTGCCATTTTCCTGAAAACCGACGTCGTCCATTAGTGTTTGCATGAGGCGGACTCCGCGTCCGTGGGTGAGCAACAGGTTGGCTTGATCGGTCGGATCCGGCAAGGTTCGACTGTCAAATCCCATCCCTTCGTCCCGTACCGTGATCACGACGTCTCCCTCCATGCTGCAATGGCATTTGACATGTACCCGCTTCATCGGGTTCTCGCGATTGCCGTGGATTACGGCATTCGCGATGGCCTCTCTCGCGGCTATTTCAATAGCAACGTCACTTCCATCCTCGTTGCGGAGTTTGTCGGTGAACGGCTTAAGGAATTGCATGAGCTGATCCACAAAAGGCGAAATATCTGCGACCCGGCTCGCTAGAGAGTGTTGTAATTCAACAATTGGCGAGAGCTGCGGAACTACAGTCCAGACGGCGAGATCGTTTGCCTCGGTCATGCGTGCCACCTCCACTTAGAACAGTGGCTATGCACGCCTCGTGCCGATTGTCTTTAAAGCGCCGCTGCGCGCCCCACAACGGGCTTCGGAGCCCCAGTCCGATTGCGCCGATCTGGACAATTGAGCCGGCCCGACACGGCTTCCTTGAAATTTCCGCGCGCGTCCTGCCATCGCGCCGAGCGTGCTCGAGATCGGCCCGGAAACACCTCGGGCCCGTCCAATTCCGCGTCGTGCGGAGCGATCATCGAGGGGCACCTGCTTGATGTCGTGGGGTATTTAGTGGACGAACTCGGCCGCGAGTCCCAACCGCTGCCGTGAGGCGTCGCCCAAGAATCGGCCGTAACCGCCCCCGCGGATTCTCCCAGCCCTTTGCCGCCTTTGTGCCGATGCTCGGCAGTTGCGTCGGCATGCGCCGGCTCTTTTGGCACGGCACCGTCGATATGGTTTTTGGGTAGGGTCGCTATTGGGTCTGGATCGTCTTGCGCCACGATTAGGGTTGGGCAGTCGCGTGCACGATCAATTTCAGGATGTGCTCATGATCCGGATTGCGAAAACGGACGAACGGTCGCGCATGGTTATTACAATCGATGGTCCGCTCGCGGGCGAATCGGTATCAGCGGTCGAGACCTGCTGCAGTCAAGCCGAGTCAACCCGAAAGCCGGTCTACCTGTTCTTGCGCGATGTCACGACAGTGGACCAGGCCGGCAGAACCCTCTTGCGCCGGTTGGCCGTGAAAGGCACCCGGCTGCTCTCCAGCGGAATATATACGTTGTGCCCGGGATGCAAGACCTGGAGCAGGCGACACATCGGCCGAGGACTCCTCGGCCGGGACGGAACACCTATCCGCACAATGTGGAGCATATGATGATCTCACCTGCGAACAGCGGCGTCATAGAGTTCAACGGGAAGATGCCTTTTGGCAGGTTAGTCCAGCTTGTGTTTTCATTGGATTCAACCATCCAATGGGTTGTCCTTGAAGAGGCCGGCCACGAACCTCGTTGGGCCTGGCGCGACCCCGAAACCCGTGACCTCCGCGTGGCTACCACCACGGATAGTGCTTTGTTGATCGATCCGCTGATGCTAATGCTCGCGGAAGGTCCGGAGGCCATGACCGGTGACGGAGGGAGTGCGGATTTTCATCAACTCCGGTTCATTGTGTTGCACTACGTGGACGCCGTACAGATAGTAGCGCGCTTGGGGAGGTACTCCCATATCGGCGTGGCGATCAACCCTGGTACGGATGCCGGTGTACTGGGAGCGAAGCTGATCGAGCTCCTCGATCAATTCACGCGCCAACAGGCGCCGGCTGGCATCAATTGATATGTACTTGCATGACAGCGCCACGATGTTTCGGCTTGTGCTCAGTGGGGAGTTGAGTGGGCGCCGCGTGCCAGACCTGGAGCAGGCCTGGTCTACTGCACAGTCGATTCTGAATGGCAAGGAATTGGTCGTCGATGTTTCTGGCCTTAACAGTGCTGACGAATTTGGCGTGAAACTCCTGTTTCGCATGAGGGAGTCAGGGGCCCGCCTGACCGCGGCGTCGCCGCCGCAGTCCGAAGAGTTCATCCGATCTTTAGGACTATCGGTAGCGGCGCCGCGCGGTCAATGCACCCGAACAAGAGTCCTGCGTTTCTTGCGACTCGCCGGGGTTCGCAGATAGCACCGGGCAGTGCCGCACTTCGGCAGCTCCATCGTTCACGCATTCCTCGCTTGGATGTACACCCGACGAATGCCCCCAAGTCCTACAAGACCCGTATATGTCGATTTCTGTTCATGATACCTACATAGGTGCACTTCTGTTTCCAGGACAGTCCTCATTGCTGCGACACTTAGAGTGCCGGCTGCCAGTCATCTGCTTAAACAGGTGCCGACGCTCGGCATCAAGCCAACCTCGCTCTGGACCAGCTGGCTACACAAGCGGGACGATCCCCTTCTGATATCGCGATGCGCGATCAAGAGGATACAGGCCGTTGGGAAGGCCGACATTGCACCCAGGACGAGAGTGGCAGGTGCATTGCCCTGAGCTGGGTGTGATCGCTTACATCGACACAAAGGAAAACTCAATGAGAGCCCTCTGGAATCGCTTGTCTATCCGATGGTGCCGGACGTTTCATCCGCAACCTCTCTGGCCCGTGCACGGGCAGTATCGCTGTCGTGCCTGCTTGCGTACGTACCCTGTTCCATGGCAAGAGGGCGAAGCCCTTCACCCCAAGCCTTCGATGTCTCGCGCGGGCGCTCCGCTCAGTGCAAATGCGGCGGCGCTCATGCAGTGGACACCTCACGCCAGGTGACATTTGGTGTCTCGGCGGCAGAAAATCGGCACCCGCAACGCGTCCATTCTCGCGAGTGCCGAAGGCGCTGGAGGAATCGGCATGAAGATCGTTGCAGGCACCTTTAGAAAGCCCGTGCGTAGTGTGGTGCTGTCAGCAGAACGCCAGTTATCCCGCGCTATCTGTTCCGTGGGGCGCAACTTCACGGCCGCCGGCACGACACAAGCGCCAACCGCTTGTTTCGCGGACTCGATTCGTGGATCTGAACGTGCACATGATATTCGCGAGGAAATCAAATGGGGTCCGCATTCAGTTACTACATGAAACGGTCGGGCACGTTCTTTAGAGACACGCTTCTATTTCCTGGATTGTTGGTGCTGCTGATCCCGGCGAGCGCTTCCGCCCAGCGTGTCCCGATCGTGCAGACCACAACCAATCAGAGCATCGCCTTTGCCCGGTATATTGCGTGGCTTCATGCGCCCGACCCATTCACCGAGTCGGGTCCGGTTGCGCTGGCAATCATGGGATCGTTACCCGGTCTAAACAAACAGGGCGGCCTATTGGCCATCCGGGAGGTAGGCGAATCCGAGCGCAGTCAATACGGGATAATCGGACTGCAGGGAGACTCGATCGTTTTGGAACGCGTGATTGCTCCTTACCTCGAGGCGGAACGCAAGTCGGAAGACCAGCCTCTTTCATCGGTCCTCATTACTCCCCTGAACTACAAATTTCGTTATGCGGGCGCGGTCGAGACCGGAGATCGCACCGCGTACATATTCCGGATCACGCCGAAAAAGGACCGCGCGGGCCTGATTCGTGGAGAATTGTGGATAGACTCGGTGACAGGCGCCCCAGTTCTGGTGACCGGGCACCTCGTGAAGACACCTTCCACATCCAGCGGCGGCATCGACATCGTGCGCGAAATAACTTTCGTGGACGGACATCCCTTTGGTCGCACGACGCACATGAGTATTGAGACCCGCCCAGTGGGCCTTGCTCAGTTAACGATCATCGAGTCGCCTTTGCGCAGGGATCCGGCGTCAACCGATGGCTCCGTAGCAACGCCAAATCTAAGCGGCGTGATGGAGGGGCCTACCTCGAATTCGAAGCGACGGCCCTGAACAGCAGGTCATCGTAGAGCTGGTCTATTTTGGTCCAGTCGTAAACGTCCTTTCCGTTCTCGACGCGAACCGTGCCCAATACGTCGTGGAAGATGGCTTGGAAGCGAATGTAGCGGAAGCCGAGTTCATCGACCGCTGTTTTAAGTTTAAGCTGCGCCTGGCTGTCGTCGCGAATGAGTGTGCCCTGATAGTCGGAGCCTACTGACAGGTCGAAGAACCGGTCGAGCGGTTTGGCAGCCTGTGCCACATCGAGGTCAATATGGCGCGATGTTAGGCCGGCTGGATCCGCCGAAAAGATCATCGCGAAAAACGCCACGCAGAATGCGGCGAAGCCGGTCCGGCGTTTGATTCGCAATTCCTTCAGGTAGATTCGCATTGTGAATGTCTATTGAACAACGGCGCACGCAACGGCGTAAGCAATCCTCCGATGGATTCTCCGCGCTATCGTTACGGCCGCGGTCCTGCGCCGCTGCGTCTCACGTTATTGAACGGCGATTGTGACGTTTGCCTGTCGGCTTGCGCGATGGCGCCGGTGATCGAGTCTGGCGCGCCCAGTTGTACTCGGTGATGGCTGTCTTGGTGCCGGGGTAGTTGTCGGCCACACACTGGCGCATGCGCGGCACCAGAGCGGGTGCCACCTCGGCGCCGGTGGCATCCTCGAAACCGCCGCCGGGCGGAAGGTAGTTGGAGTCCCACAACACGCGCGTCGAGACCATGCGCAGCGTTTCCATGGCCGCGTTGCCCGCGCTGCCGCTCAGACCCCACGGTGCGACATAGCCGTGTACATCGACGATATCGAGCAGTCGATGGCCGTTCTGCTGCTCGAAGGTTTTCATTTTCTGCAGATAATAAGGAATCCGATAGACGCTGCCGTGCGCCTTGTAATCGAGCGGATTGTCCCAATACTGCCAGGGAGACTTGGTGTAGCCGTCGTCTATGTCAACGCTCGAAAACAACATCCCGCTCCAGCCGGCCGGTACCGGGCCGCTGACGAGAGCGGTGGGATGGGTGGCCTTCACCGCCTGGGCCCACTTGAGAAATGCGCGCCATCATGTCGTCGTAGGTGGCCTCTTTCGGATAGGTATCGGCGTGCGTGCCGTTCCAATATTCCGGCTCGTTGTCCATCTACCAGATACTTATGCCGCCCGTGTTGGCCGGGCCGTAATTCGACAGGAGATTATTCAGCCACTGCTGTGTGACGGCCTCGGTGACCGGAATGTCGGCGTCGTTGGGATCGTTCTTGACGTGAGCGCCGCTGACGAGGACGCCGTTGCCGCAGTCACTATTGTCGGGCTTGGTGGCTTTCTGCGGACCATACTTCTTCACGCTGAAACTGCACTCGCCGGCGATTTTCGGGGACCAGTCCATCAGGGAGACCGTTCCCATGCTGACTGTACCCGCCGCAAGGTTGGCGGTATGAAACGCGTCGAACCCGGGACTGACGGAGTAGTTCTCGAAGCACCACGGGTTGTCGCCGGTATGGTTCTTGATACTGGCCTGCCAATTGAAGCTGGTGGCATTGTCGCCGCCCCAACGGAGTAGGGGTATGCGCATCATCCCCAGCAGTCCATTGTCGGACCATTCATTAATGCCGTAGATATAGGGGCTGATGGCGTGAACATTCGCCGCGGCATCGATGGCGAGAGTGGGGGAAGTGCGCCGCAGCGACGAAGCAGCCGAGGAGACCCAGGCCAAAAGCGAGGAGCTGTTTCCTATATCGCCATTCTAATCCGAGCGGCAAGCGGAACGATTCGGTCAGAGAGCCGCCGATCGTCGGTAACAAGACAGGCATGGCGGACACTCTGTGGACTGACATGCAGAGTGCTCCGATATCCAAACCGTCTTGAAAGATCGCCAAAGAAAAACTCAAGCGTGACTCCGGCCTCCCGTGGACCTGGCTGCGAGCGGCGTCCGGCTCTCGTCTTGGCCTAGCCCGGACTAATTGATCGCTTCATCCAATCGGAGACTCTGCGAAAAGGAGACTGGCGATCGCTGTTCCCCTGGGGCGATGAGATGCGACTCGACTGTGAAGTCATACCGTTCGCCTCGTCCGGCCACCACCAGGCTTTCCGGCATCAAGGGAGCAGTTCAGCGGCTCCGTACCTGTTCGGTCCAGGGCCTTCGCAGGATGAGAGGCGCCTGTGCCATTCCCGCGCAAATGCACCCCTCTCGCAACCAAACGGCAAAGCATCGCGTTGCCGGCCTGGTCGACTGTCGTGACATCATGCAAGATCAACCGGACCTGCCTGCCCGTCGATATCGCTCGATCGCAGAATCCCTCTACCACCCCGATGGAATGACCGGAAAGTCGCCCATCGATACTGAGCACCGTACACGATCGTCCTTCTGTCCTGCTAACCAGTAACATGGCGTCTTCCCTCCCAATGTGCCGGTGACTCTGTAGTCGGACTAACTCGCGACACCCGATCGGGCTGGGCGCCATCGGTCTTCGTTGGGCATCCTGACAAGAGAGGCAGTAGCGAGTCCACGGCGCCCAGTGCATTCACGCGGCTGAAGGCTGAAGTTTCACTCCCACACCCCGACACGTCTGCCACAGTCGTCGGCATCTAGCCGCATCGGCGCGCCTACTATCTCCCGGACAAGTGTAGATCTTCGATAATCTTCGCTCTGTGGCGGCTGAGGCAATTTCGAGTTCTCCTGCGGACACCTGCGGAAGTAGTATTGACTTAGTTGGTCGGGCTCGCGGCTTCCGCGACTCCCATCGCGCATGCCAATGGCATATGTTAGCGTCTGCCTTGGCTCTCGAGACTCCTTCTGATCGATTCGGGCGATGACACTGTCATAATGGTTCCCTATCGGAACTGCAGCGTTCGGCCGTTCACCCGCCAACGTTCCACGTGCTGCCTGCGCTATCCCGGAATGCTAGTGAGACGACTAGAACCGGTATCCAAAGCCGACAGAAGGTTCTGCACGGTGCGCAAACCGATTGCAGCCGGAGTTACCGAAAGTCGGAGTCTGGTAGATAAGGCCCCGGTACTCGGCCCGGAGGAAAATGCGCTTGGTCACGTTGTAATCGGCGCCAGCGCCATAGACAAGCGCCAGCTCGGCGTCTGTCGAAGCGCCCGCGAAGTGCCTGGGCTGGAAGATCAGAGAACCTCCGCCGCCCTCAACAAAAGGTGAGATCCGACCCTTCTGCCAGCGGACAACATAGGCCGCAGTCAGCTCATGTTCATTAGCGTTTACTCCCTCCAGGCCGCTGCCGAAGTTGTAGCTCTCTGTGGTGCGCGAGGCGCCGTAGTTGACCTCGACACCCTGATGATCGGCAAAGAAGAACCGGTAACTGGAGAGAATGCCACCGCTATTCCTGCTGGTCTGGGTAATGCCATCCTGGACAGTGTTCCTGGTGAATGTTCCAAACGTCTGAACGGACACTTCGGACCGTCCCACGCTTTCTTCCTGTGAAAATGCCGGCAAACACAGTAGTGACGCCCCTAAGATGAGCGCTGCTGGAACTTTGTTTCGTAGCATTGAAATTGCTCCTATTCAATTGGATTCGCGGCTGACTGTCGTTCACAACCGCTACACAGCTCACTCAGACGCATGTTAGTTGCCAAACTTGTCACCGACCTGTTCCGGTCGTAAGATTTCATTGAGACCCGCCGAAAGCCATGTCCCTTGCGTAAACAAGATGGCGAACCTGCTCCCGGCTTCGACTGTATCCGCTAACCAGTTGTCTAAACGATGACGATATCCGGCAAGTGCCGCGGCGCACGACGAGATTGTGGCACGAAGGCACCGCCAGCCCGGAAGGTGTTTCTCGTGAGATGAAAAACTGGGGGAGTTGCGACAGGTACACAAGAGCAAGTAGACCGGCTGAGACTGGTAGTACGTAGGCAACTGCAATCTCTAAACTGAGCGGCTGAAAGCTGCATCGGAGCCAGCTTGGCGAGCAAGCAGGCGAATCCTTCGTTTGAAGCCCTTAAGGATGCCCTGCGCGACGATGGTGTGCCCCAAAGTGATGCCAGCAGCACGCTCCGACAGCGATGCTCGCTCGCGACCGCGCCGGTCGTTGTGGTGCGTCCGGAACTGACGTCCGGCTTGACAATCGAACAGCCCTTAGTTTGGGGTCGGCTAAGACGGGCGCTCGCGACCTGCATTCAGATCACAACGCAACTGACTCGGCCCACTTCCGCCTGGGCCCACGGTCTTCCGGGAGGTAGTGGGGCTGCCGTGTTCATACCTACACTGCTGCTTACGTCCTGCTGCGCGATCGCCGGAGCGCGGCTAAGAGCATGCCCCGGCCCCTAAAAATCTGCGATTTCACTGCCGGGACGGTCGAATGCAGCCGTTGCGCGGTTTCGCGCGTACTGAGGTTATCGAGATAGCGAAGGATCAGGACCCGGCTGTAAAGCGCGGGAAGTTCGGCCACGGCGCTGCGAACCGCCCGTACGACTTCAGCGCGAATCAGAGACTCGTCCTGCAATTCACAGCGAGAAGCAAAGACGTCGCAATCGCGGGGCTCCTGACAGATCCACCTTCGACCTCGGCGATATGACTGCCGTGCCTCATTAACGGCCACTCGAGTCATCCACGTGCGAAAGCTGGATTCCGACCGGAATGTGGACAGGCAACGCCAGACCTTATATTGAGTCTCCTGGAGTACGTCCTCGGCGTCCGTCGCGTTCCGAACTATTGAGCGAACACACTTCCTGACCGCGTCCATGTGTCGGTTCATCAGAACGGCAAAGCATTCGGACTGCCCCGCCAGTGTGAGTTGGATCAATGTGCTGTCTTCAAACGTTACGATCGGTGGGGTCATATCGATCCTCGTTCCCTTTTCACACGGCTGAAAAGTGCGCGCAACATCATGCTGACTGACGTTGCACTTTATGCCCGCCGCGGGTAAATCAGCCATTGGGGTTTCACCACGTGGTCTCGACGATCGACTGTCAGTGCCTCTTGCCTCACTGCCGGCCGAGGTCGAAAGAGGATGCAGTGCTCACCAGCCGGGTAGTGGCAGTTTGAGGTTGCGTTCCGCATTCGCTTGGTGGGTGCTCTCGCGATCGACACCGTGGAGCGGCAACTGCCCGACCCCGCCATCGACAGTAGTGAAATGCACGATGCTGTCCTGGACCCAGACAGCTCTTGCGCGGAAGACCGTTCCATCTTTCGACACGATGGAGAACAACGGACTGGGATCGGAGCCGGGTCGGGTTGGCGTCACTGAGATTCGAACTTCCTGGTTAGGCGATATCACCGAGAGGTCGGCGGAACTCGGCCAACTATACTCGTGAATTTCCGGCTGGACGGGCGTATCGGCGGAGTGAACTCCCTCGATGGGCATGACGACGAGGCTGTTGGGCTGCGGTTGATATCCGGCTTCGCTGTCAGCGGGCAAATTGCAGGAATCGCCCAAGTCGTAGTCTGTCCATCCGAGACCGTCCCGCCCACCACCAGGATATTCGCCTGCCCGGTCGAATGCGCCTCGCCCGAAACGACGGTCGAATCCATTGACACCTCGACCCGAGCCATTAAGGGGCCTCGTCGATGGCCGCCCGACCGCTCCCGAAGATCCAATTCCTCGGCCAATGCCTCCCCCAACGCCGCCGCGTTGAGCAACTGCACAAGTGGGGACTAGGATCGCGACCGCCGCCGCGAAAACGATTGTCTCTTTCATAAATACCTCCGTTGAGCGATTCCGTGCTTTGGCGGCCTCATGCGGCGAGTTTCGGCTCGACGATATCCGTCGCCTCGCCAGCGTCACGCAATTCCTGGCAGTGCAAACAATATCCAGCCCAAGGCACGGCCGCGAGGCGTTTACGAGAGATCGCTTCCTCGCAGTCGAGGCATATCCCAAACTCTCCGTCATCGATGCGCTCTAGCGCCGCGTCGATCTGCATCAGGTTCTTAGTCTCGCGTTCCAGGGCGCGGGCAGCGAATTCCCGTTGACCTGCGAGTTGCACCGTCTCGATCTGTTCGTTGGATTGGACAATCCAAAGGTCCTCACGCCGGAGCGACTGACCCACGATCTCCTCGCGCTTAGCCATGAGCAATGTCCTGAATTCATTCACTTCAGCTTCTTTCATAACGACGACCTCTCATCTGTGGCACCGAACGACGCCATTCGCGAAGTCCAGCGCATCCTTCGGAAGTTTCCATCGAGTGCCGGCTTCCCGTGATTGTTTCAGTCGGGGCTCTGCGGGTTCATAAAGCACGGCGGCTACCAAATTCTTACGGGCCATTCGATGGGCTTTAGTCGCGCGAGATGGTGGTACGGGTTCGGCATGCGCCACAGCAACTGCCGAGATTCGGCGTAGCAGAGCACGGGCAGGGCAGATACCGCTCTGGCCGCCCGCAGCTCGTGGGAATGGGAGGCGCCCCCGTTTCGCTCCAGGTGCATGGGAAACTCGCCAATTGCCACGTCCAGCAGGTTCACCACATTTCAACCCCGTGGGTGTGGGCCACGAGAGGACGCGCCGCGAAACCCACCCGGCGACGAAATCGGGTATGATCGGCCCTGTGGGAGCCTCTTCAAACGAACTTTATGAGGCTGTTCTGGCACTCTCCCGGAGTATTGCAGGCCGAACTGACCTCGACGCCCTGGTCTCGGGTGTAGCAACATCCCTTCGCCGAATTGTCCGGTTCGATCATGTCGGGCTGGTTCTTCATGATCCCAATGGAAACGTCATGCAAGGGTACATTTTGAATGAGCCCTGCAATCCCGTCATCACACGCCTGCGGCTGCCGGTCGACCAGGACCCGGCTGGTTGGGTATGGCTGAACCAGCAGCCGCTCGTAATCTCACATTTCGAATCTGAGACTCGCTGGCCGGAGGGCGTACGAGTCGCTCGTGAGTTGGGGATTAGTTCCCTGCTGCTCGTGCCCCTAACGGCCGGGGATCACCGGCTCGGTGCGTTGGCGGTCAGCTCCGTAGCGCTACTCGATCCTGGTCCGGCCGAAATCGCGTTCCTGCAGCGCGTTGCCAGCGAGTTCGCCGTCGCGGTCGAGGCCTTCCTCGCAAAGCAGGAAGCAGTCAGAGAGCGCGACCGGCTGCGCACCCTGTTCGATATCACTAATGCGCTTGTGTCGAAGCTGGGATGGGACGAGTTGTTTTCTGCGATATCGGACCAGCTCTCGAAGGTCATCAGGCATGATTATGCGATGCTGACCTTATGCAACGATACCGGCGGTCTCGATCCGTACGCGCTGCATTCGACAGGTCCGCGGATCTTCGACGAACTCAAGGGACCGTTCGACCCTGCGGGCATGCCGGCTGCCGAAGTGCTCGCCACCGGAAAACCCGTAGTGGCGCGTGATGCGGATGTTGACCGCTATCCGGCGATGCGTCGGTTTCTGACACTGGGATTTAAGTCCATTTGCTCCGTTCCGTTGATTACACGAGATCACGTGTTCGGAACCCTGGCACTCTCTCGAATGACCGATGATAAGTGGACTCCCGAGGATGTCGAGTTCCTGGTGCAGGTCGCGAATCAGATTGCTATCGCCGTGGAGAATTCACTTACCTATCGGGAACTGGGACAAATCAAGGAGCGGCTCGCGATCGAAAAGCTCTACCTGGAAGATGAGATCCGCCTCGACCACAATATCGGGAACATGGTAGGCGAAGGACCGGCTTTCAAGGCCGTCCTGAAGAGTGTTCACACCGTTGCGCCCACAGACGCAACCGTTCTGATATTGGGCGAAACAGGCACGGGAAAAGAACTCGTGGCCCGGGCAATTCACGAGTTGAGCCGCCGTAGTAAGGGCAGTTTCGTCAAGGTGAACTGCGCGGCCATTCCCGCAAGCCTGCTCGAAAGCGAGCTATTCGGGCACGAGAAGGGCTCTTTCACCGGAGCAGTGGCGCAAAAGATGGGACGCTTTGAACTGGCGCATCAAGGCACGCTCTTTCTCGACGAGATCGGCGAAATGCCGTTGGAACTCCAGCCGAAGCTCCTCCGCGCTATCCAGGATCAGGAATTCGAGCGTGTCGGCGGCAATCGCACCATCCGGACCGACACCCGGTTCGTGGCCGCAACCAACCGGGACTTGAAGGCGATGGTGGAGGACAACAAGTTTCGCGCCGACCTCTACTACCGCCTGCATGTTTTTCCATTGAACATTCCACCACTACGGGACCGCCGTGAAGACATACCGCTCCTAACGCGCTACTTCGTCCAGAAGCATGCGCAGCGCATGACTCGTAAAATCGATACGATTCCTACGTCCGCCTTGGACGCCCTCACCCGCCACGATTGGCCGGGAAACATCCGCGAGTTGCAGAATGTTCTTGAGCGATCGGTCATCCTGACCAGCGGCAACGTACTTAAAGTGGCGATGCCCGAGCTCATCGGCAAGCCGGGTGCGATTACACCGCACGGTAGATCGCCGGCTGAGTCGCCCGAAGCCGAGCGGGCGGGGATTCTGAAGGCGCTGGTAGAGGCTAAGGGCCAAGTCGGAGGTCCGGATGGCGCGGCGGCTCGACTGGGACTGAAGCGAACCACCCTGCAATCTCGCATGCGCAAACTCAACATCTCACGCCAGTTTCGTTGAGCAAGAGATGCACAGGAGATTACGCGGCGCTTCCTCTGTCCCTGCAGTGGCTCTCTTTGCCGGTGGTGGCGCCGTTCGCCGCAGTTTGTAGGCCTTCTGACCGGGCCTGTAAGTTATCTCCATACGTCACCATCTCGCAAACGGCGATGCACCGATGCACCACGCGCGTTTGCCAGAGCGGGCGTAAGAAACCGGCAACATACTCGGTTGCCCGATGCCCAGTCCTCGGACCTTGACGGCGGGCATTGCGCAATCCGACTCGGGCGCCCACCCCAAGGTCGGTCGTATGCGCGCCACCGAGCCTTGTCTTCACTGGCGCAACTCCCCCACGGCAAGGGCGCGCGCCTGCACCTCGCGGACTTTGGTTTTGTAGTCGGAATACTCGATGACGACTTCGGTTGCGCCGAAAATTCTCGCCTGCGCTACCGAGTGGTTCAGCGCAGGCAGCCAGAATTGATCAGTGCGCCCGTAACGTTGTACCACCTGCACGCTACGAATCCAGAACGAAGGATTCTTCGCGGGCTCGCCTTCAATGCGTGCGATGGCAAAATCCTCGGCATCCACCCAGATCCGCCCGCGAATCGCAAATTTGGTGGGCTTCTTTGGATTGATCTCCAGAACATAGCTGTCTCGACCTTCCGAGGCTTCGGTTCCAACCAGCCGGAAATCGTAGTTCTCGGGGATGATTCGGCTTTCCTTGCGTTCCCCCCTTTGGCTGGACTCACCTTCCGCCTCAATCATCTTGCGGAGGATGTGATTTCGAACGAATCCGGAACCGCTTTCCGAAACGACCTCAAACGTCTTGACGCCATCGCTGCCGCAAGACATCCGCACCGTCAATTCGGCGTGCTTGTTGGACGTCCGGTTGTCGAACTGATAGCGCCGTACACCTGAATACCCGGCCAGTGAGGCCACCCTGGCGTTGTCGGCTTGAACCATGCGCTCAACGATTTCAGGAGCGGACAGAGATGGCGGCGTACTGCCTTGCATCATGGCGAGAAAGAAAAGAGTAGGTAGCATCGGCATCAGAACTCCGGGAGAACCTGCCACTAAGCATTCCGTGGCACTTTCCGTTACCACAATGTGCACTTCGGTCGCCAAGCGGCCGCAGCGACAACGTGCTTTGGTACGAGGCGTTCGGCGTCGCAGTGAGATCGTATGCCGATGGCAAGTGCCGAAACTCGGCACGCGTGCAACGGCGGACGAGCAGCCAAACCTGGGGCAATTCTCCTGCTGCCGCTTAGCAACCCAATTCGCGGGCGTCGATCCGCCGAACCGGTTTGCGTATTGCTCACGAGCCGAACACCGGCACGATGGACGCAATCGCAGATTCAAGCATGGGGTCAGGCGGGACAATGCACAAACGGCCGACAGCATTGTGACAAACGATCGCCCCATCCTGCCGCAAATGGGCAGAATGGAGTCAACGGTAACCGAATCGCGACTGGTCGCTAAAGCCGTTCACGCACCCAGAGGGTTGATCTTAAGCACGTACGCGTAATCGCACGGGGGGTTCTCCGGCAAGTCGACTGTGACCCCTTCCGCAGTTCGCGACCACACCAGATTCGAATGCGATCCCACCAGTCCGATTCTGGCGATCTCACCCCGGTAATGAGGAGAATCCGAAGCCAGTGACTTTATGACCAGCTTCTTGTTGTCGGGCCATGCCATGGCGACGGCGTACAAAGTATCTCCTTTAGTCATAAACCGAATGTCGCTCGCTCCAAAACGCGGGCCTTGGCCCCCATACAGGGAACCGCCAGTCTTGGTCGGGCCCTCCCCGGCGATCTTCCACGGCCGGGTGGAGTAAATAGCCTCACTGTTGAGCGCCATCCAGCCGCCGAACTGATCGAGGAAAGCCATTTCATCGTCATCGGGCCTGCCATGGCCGGGCAACGGGATATTCAGCAGCAGGTTGCCGTTCTTGCTGACGACGTCAACGAGAAGATGAACCATGGATTGCGCCGTGCGATAGCGATGGTTTTCGAAAATCGAACGGCTGTAATGCCAGCCTCCAATACAGGTGTCGGTTTGCCATGGATTCGGTTCGATCGTGCCGGCCTGACTCATTTCGAAGTCGCGGACCAGAGTGCTCAAAACGGCGCTGGGAACGTTCTTAATATTGAAAACTGCATCCAGCTTACCCGCGTTATGGCGGATGTTGGCGTTGTAGTAATACGCCATGATATGCGGGGTGAGTTCCGGCATTCCGAGCCATACATTTAATTGCCGGCCGGAGGGCGATCCCCGGTCAAAGTCCCAATCGCAGTTGTCGTCAAAATACAGCAGGTCCGGGTTGTATTTGTCGATCAGATCTTGAACGCGCAAGAGGAAATTCTCTACGAACTCCGGGCAGGGATCGTCCTTATCATGCGGACGTCCATTGAGCTGTTGCGGGTCCATGCCGTCCCACCATTTGCCCTTGCCGTCGGCTTTCGTTAGAACCCCGTCGTAGGGCACTCCCTGCAGGGGACCGGATTCATCGCTGCCGTACCGGACCGGCATGAACTCCCTCCAAACGCGGCCGGGCGTGCCGTGATAGGTTATCCCGAACTTGAGCCCGTGCGTGCGCGCGATTCTTCCCCAGGTCCCTACGATGTCCTTTTTCGGCCCCACGTTCACGCAGTTCCAGGGTTGGTACTTCGAGTCCCAACAATCGAAATTGCCATGGTGGTTCGCAAGCCCGACGAAATACTTGGCCCCGGTTTTGGCGTAGAGCTTCATCAGTTCCTCGGGATTCCAGTTTTCCGCCCGCCAGATATGGCAGATGTCCTTGTACCCAAACTGAGACGGATGACCGTATGTCTTGACGTGGTAGTTGTATTGGGAACAGCCCTGAATGTACATGCCTCGCGCGTACCAATCGCCCTGCTCCGGAACGCACTGCGGGCTCCAGTGAGCCCAGATGCCGAACTTCGCGTCGCGAAACCAGTCGGGGAAACGGTAAGCTTTTAGCGATTCCCAATAGGGCCGAAACGGGCCTGTAATTGTGCCGCCCGCAAAACTACTGTCAGAGTATCCGCTCCGCTGGCCCCATGCGGCATTGGCGGCCGCCAGCAGGCCGGCGCCGCCTGCAAGGAACTTCCTCCGGCCGAACCCGCCGGTTGTGTGACTCATTTGCAGAACCACTCCTTTCTGCGATCTTCTCGTGCGGCTGAGACACTGCAAACGGCGCCGCAGAGACGGGACACCGCATTGGATGGTCGCAGTTCCCAACGTTCATACTATCAATCAACTATCATTGCAGTGACGGTGCCGGCCGCTGGGGTCCGATTCCGGCGTTACGGGGTAGAGTGAGGGAAGCGAAAGCCCGCTGGCGCCGTATGCAAATGCTGTACTGACGCTGCTACCCGGTCGCGTCGTTTCTCACGCGCCCATCCCGCCTGGGACAAATCCACGGCTCCGGCCGGCCTCCGCAATCGGATTGATCGGGGGATGCGCGCTTCGAGTCACTCACGCAGCATTGACAGCGTCCCCGGAGTTCGACGAGCCGGCGGAGTGCCGATCTCGGCAACCGTTATCGGCGTTCGCCTATGCTTGGCGGCAGACGTGACCTTGGGCGTACCCCGGCGGACACGCATTAGAGCGTGGCGCGATTGATAAGCCGACGCGATACAGCGATCTGCGGGCGATGACTTGAAAAACAGAGCTGCCATGCGTGTCTGGTAACTCGCGTGCCCTTTCTATGAGCGAAGCGGCACGGGGTCGACGCCGCTTCGGTCTCGCAAATAAAAAAGGAGTCAAGAATGTCCAAGGTCAATTCTTTTCTAACGCTGTTCGCCGCTTCCGTAATCGTGGGACTGCCGGGGTATTCTCAGGAATTCTACCGATCAGAAGTCACAGTCCAAGGCATGGGGAGCTTTGTCAAAGACACGACGCAATCCGGAGTCCGGCAGAGCACAACAAATAGCGGCGGCTTTCTGGCCGGATATCGGTTCTACTTCACCAGGCACATCGGCGCGGAAATCAACTATGGTTACACACTGAACACGCAGGACTATCGCATGCTGACGGGCACAACCGGGGTCAAGAGTTATTCGCATGAAACGACTGGCGCCCTCGTCTATAGTGTGCCGTTCAAGCGCCTTTCGGTATTTGCTATTGCGGGCGCAGGAGCGATCGTATTTAATCCGAAAGACGTGGCCGGCGCCGACTACCAGGCGCGTGCCGCATTCGTCTACGGCGGGGGCACGGACTACAACCTTACCCGCCGCTTGTTCCTGCGGGCGGAGTACCGAGGGCTGGTCTACAATTCGCCGACGTACAACATTGCGGGGCTGGCCGACACCGGTCGCACTACGCACCGCGCCGAGCCATCCATAGGGCTTGGGTTCCGGTTCTAATTCGCAAACGTTGACGACGTTTCGGGCGCGCAGCGGCGTTGTTGTGGCCAATGTGAGTGACGGTGTGCTTTCCACGGAAGGAACTTCTTATGGATAAGAAGGGTCCCGACAAACCGCGAGTCCGGAGGCCACCAAGGCTGTCGCGGGAACGGCGGCGGGAGCGGATTCTGAAGTCGGCCGAACTGCTGTTTGCCGCTACCGGTCTGAGGTCGACCTCGACATCCGCTTTGGCGAAGGCAGCGGGCATCTCCGAGGCAGTCCTGTATAGGCATTTTGACGCCAAGGCGGAGCTGTTCGAAAAAGTGGTGGAGCGCAATATCCAGCAACGTTTGGCGGCTCTGGAGGACATGTTCGCTTCAATCCCCAACCTTCCGCCTCTTGAGTGTATTGATCGGATGGCGGAAGCAACGATACTGGCTTGCGCTATTAGTGAGGGCAATGCATCAGTAATTGCCTGGGCGCTCATGGAAACGCCCGAATTCGCGGCCGACGTCTACCGCGGCGAGATTGGCGCCACTGAGGCCATGTGGGACAGTGAAATTCGCCAACGGTTTGCAGAGTCGGCCGTCCGAACCCGGCTCGCCGTCCACCTGGTTCCATACGTGGTGCATGCCTGCATGGCCTTCGGATTTTGGTTGGCTACCCTGCGCCACAAAGCTGGGACGGCTCAGGCACACGCGCGGCAGTACGCCCAAGGGGTCGTGGACGCCGCCCGGGCAATTCTAAACACGCCGGCAGGATTCGTCGAAACCGCTGCGTGTCCCGCACCGCTTCCACCGGAGTTGACGCGCTGAGCCGCCCGTCATGGGCACTTTCATCACAAAAGGGAACAGATCAGAAAAGACGGATGCGGGCGTAAGCGGTCCGCATCCCGCGGTCGTAGGTGTGACGCTGCGAGGAGGTCAGTTGGTTTCGGTAGGACGTTCCCCCGCGGCAAGATGCACTCGCCGGTTCTTTTGCCAGCATCCCTGAATTGATTCCGTACGCGGCGGCTGTTTTTTCCGTAACTCACGGTCTTCAAGCAGCCTGCTTGCACCCCGAGCGCCTCGAGGTATGTACGAGTGTACCCGGCTCGACGGTCGCTGGGGCGAAGATCGTACTCCGCCGAACCGCGCGGTCGCAATCGCTTTCCAAGACGATGACCCCGGCCGGAAGATCGGCGAGAATCGCATGCGTAGTCTTTTCGCCGGAGCGGTCCTGGCATCGGCACAGACGCGGTTTTGTCCGGGTCGAAGTAGACATCGGCGAGTTCCGATCCTAAGTCGGTCGTTTCAAAAGTTTGCTAACGTATTCCCGCCACACCGCTCCCTGTCGCGGCTTGGAAACGAGTCCCATACTGGCGGTACCGGCAGCGGTGCTTCGACGCATCAGCAGAATACGTACCGCATAATTACACCGCGCGTAATAAGCGATCTTGGAAAGACTTGGAGTTGACGCGCGGCGGCGGCAGCGCCATGACGCTGACGGTCGCCAAGACCGCAGCAGAGCCGCCCGCACAGTCCGCGACGAGTTCATCGGTCGCGGAGTTCGACGGGCGGGCTTCCTGCTTCCCCTCGAAGGCGACCGCACCAGGTCCGCAGATGGTTACTGCCGTCGCGTTCGTAGTGGACTACTTCAGCGTAACCGTGTCGCCGGCCTCAGCCACCGGCGGTTGAATTGCGATCGAGGCTGTGCCCCCTGGAGGCGTGGGCGCGGCGCGTCTTGTAATGAAGGAGGCACAACCGGCTGTGAACACCATCATGGATAATCCAGAAAGGAGCACTATCTACGAACCCGGCACGCTCGCCTCGCAACGAATACGGCCGCCAGCGTAACAGCGAGCGGGCCTCGGTGAATCCCAGTCACGAAGCGGCGGTCACTACTTAACCACGCTAAAGAGGGTTTGAACGTTTCGCTTTTGGCTGCGTCGCGCCTTCAGCCGCGCCACGCCAAAGCTGACAACCACAATACCTGAAATTACGCAAAGTGAAAAGGCCATAAAGATCTCCATTCTTGTCGCCAGTCAGGAGGAGATTCCCGTTTGCGACGTCTGTGTCTTATTCTGCACAAGCAATAATGCACGCCGTCTGCCAACCAGTACAGGCGATTCTGTTACGAGCGGCAGACTCGTGCTCGAAGGATCGCGAGACCGGGCCCCAGGCGATCCTCTGCCAGCGAAGCGCCTCTGCTCGAAGCACGCACCAGGTCCTCCGCGTGGTCGGAAGTCCTAAGCCCTCACTGCACCAGCGTTCGCACACTTCGTAAATTCGGACCCCACTCGGCCTCAAACGTTTTCCCCGCCGTGATGCGGTCTCCCGGGCATTCGCAACGACTCCCGGTGCCGCACGCAATTGCGAGCATCTTCCTGAAATTGGGACCAGTTCACGCCTTCGGCGGCTGTCGAGCCAGCCTTCCACTGGGACTCAGGCACTACGACTCGAACCAATAGAGCGATCATGCTACACCGTGCCGGACTTCGGCAAAAGTCATCGGCACCTCTGGCGGCGCGCGAGTACGTATCTGACTCGCTGGGCCAACCTCGGCGGGCCCTCCAATGCCCACCAGATGGTGCGCGCCGCTCAGCACCACATTCGGGTGACGACGCACCGAACAGCACAACGACCCGAATCGCCTTCCAGTGCCCGCGGTCAAAGCGCGGCGTTTCTCTTCATCTAAAGATCTCATCACCAAATTGTGGATTGGGAGTAGACTGAATCTGTACCCGCAACCATCTCGGTGAACCGGTCATCTATACGGTTGATCACCAAAACGTTAACTCACCCTGCCGGCCTCCCGTCCAAGTTGAGACTTGCAGCATGAGGAAGCCACCAGCAAGCGGGATCATTCCCACCACTACGGTCACAGTGCTATCGGTCAGCCCGATGGCGGAAGACCATACTTCATTAAGCTCCATCTACAGGCGCCACAACGAGCTTTAGTCGACTTCATAGATATGAGATCCGTTCATCCAGTTTGGTTCTCAGCCTGCAAGTCAACCTTCGGAGAGGTAATCGGCAATGGTACGGATTATGACGGCAGACGAATTGACAAGCACGACCATCACGGTGGATGGAACGTTGTCCGGTGAGGGCATCGAGCCGGTCCAAACCTGCTGCATTCAGGCGCTTTCAAAAGGAAAACCAGTCCGCCTTCACCTGCGCCACGTTTCTGCCATCGACGAACGGGGCCGTGACATGCTTCGCCACCTTGCTGCAGAGGGCGTTGATCTGAGGGCAAATGGTATTTACAGCTCCTACGTCGTCGATGAGATTCAATCCGCGGGTCTGAGCAAGCGGCGCTGTTCCAGGTAACTTCGCTGCCAAATCGGCGTTTGTCTCGTCGTTTGCCTCGGCACAACGGTCTTCCGGATGAGATCGACCCGACGTGCTTCCTTACCGATGCCGCTCCCACTCCACACCTCAATTGCCCACTGATGTGCGCGGCGCGCTTGCGCATGCGCTTCCCGAACGCCCGGCGCGCCCTTCGCGCGAGAGCGCCGCAGGCTTGATGCCGATTCCATCGTCGCGAACGCTACCGGAGGCTATGCGGGGCTTTAGCACACCCTCGACGTCGCCTGCCGCCAAGTCGAAACGTCAATGGGAATGATTGATCTGGCACTGTACATCGGTTACCGTCGCATTCCCGCCCCTGTTCACAGTGATATCGCAGGCACCCAACACCTGAAGGCTCTCAAAGGTGTTTATGGCTGGCGGGCAATCTCGAAGGCGCGCCTGCTATCGAGCAGGAACTCGCCGTGACACCTTGGACGAACATGACTGCGGAAGGGCGTCAGGCGAAAAGCGCTTCTGTTGCGCTAGATCGCCTGGCGCGAATCGAGCGAAGATACCCGTGGCTGAGGGCTTCGTGGCGCGCTCCTGGATCGGGCCGCCGCTGGATGGACCGATACGCGGCCCAAAGATATTACGCCTCTCCGCCGATGACTTCAGAGCGGCCTTCGATATGAGGTTCGCCCGGAGGCGTTCGCGCAAGTCGTCCGCGGACCGGCCTCAAATAGGACCGACTTAGTTTTCACCGCCGGTGTCGCGACGCTTCAGCCTCGGACGCTGGTCGGGATCGGTGTTGGTTGTCCGGTCATCCACAGGGCCCGTGCCGGGAGCGCGGTTTAGCTTGGGATGATTCGGAGTGGGAGAACCGATGCCGTCGAGGCGTAGTATATTCGAATCATCACTGAAAAGATGTGACACGCCATGAAAAGGCGCGGCAAGACCTCAGGCGGGGTGGTACTGCGACGAATTGCCGTCGTGCTCGGCATTCTCGTGGCAGGCTGCGCTTGCGGCTTTGCGTTGAATCCCTCCCTCGACATCAGCCAGTACGCGCACAACGTGTGGACCGTCCGGGACGGGTTCTCCGTGGGCACCATTTTCGCGATGGCGCAGACCCCTGATGGGTATCTCTGGCTAGGTGCGGAATCCGGTTTGTTTCGTTTCGATGGCATGCACAGCGTCCCCTGGCAACCACCTGCGGGTCAGCATCTCCCCAGTGCTCCTTACAGTCTGCTTGTCACGCGCGACGGCACGCTTTGGATTGGCACATTTGTCGGGCTCGTGAGCTGGAATGGCGGCAAGCTGACCCGGTACCCGGAGCTTGGTACACAGTTTGTGACATCGCTGCTCGAAGACCGTGAAGGAACACTGTGGGCCGGTACGCTAGGCGGCTCGCCGGGGACCCCCACAGGCCGGCTGTGCGCAATCCGAAGCGGCAGCGCGCAATGCCAGTTGAACGATGGCGACTTCGGCTCGTTCGTTTGGAGTTTGGGTGAGGACAGCTCAGGCACACTCTGGGCCGGCGCAGAGTCCGGGCTTTGGCGATGGAAACCCGGTCCTCCAAAGCGGTATGCGACGGCGGGAAAGCGCATCGATGACCTAGGTAAGGCCGAAGACGGACGGCTGTTAATTGGCATGAGGGGCGCAGGACTCAGGCAGCTCGTCGGCAACAAAATCGAAGCGCAACCGATTCGCAGCGCAATCAATCCGAATGCGGTGATGCCGGACCGTGATGTCGATTCGAATAAACTGCTCCGGGACCGAGATGGTGGTCTCTGGATCGGAACCCACGAGCGGGGGCTCATCCATGTATATCACGGCCGGACAGACGTATTCAGGAAATCAGATGGCCTGTCAGGCGACATCATCGCCGGCCTTTTCGAGGATCGTGAAGGCAATATCTGGGTCTCCACCTCTGGGGGACTCGACCGGTTTCGAGAACTCCCCGTCAGTACTATTTCTGTGAAACAGGGTTTGTCCAGCGATTTTACTTCTTCGGTGATAGCAACCACAGATAGGAGCATCTGGGCAGCCACTCACGATGGTTTGACCAGGTGGCAGAATGGACAAATTACCATCTTTCGCAAAACAAGTGGACTGCCGGATGATGTGGCACAGTCGCTGTTTCAAGATGATCGTGGGCGAGTCTGGGTGTCCACGGATCACGGACTTGCTTATTTCAAGGACGGCAGGTTCGTTGCCGTAAATGGCGTAGCAAGCGAAGAACTTTATTCCATCACGGGGGACAAGGCAGGCAACCTCTGGCTTTCAGGAAATCGGGGTCTCTCGCACTTGCTGGAGGGGCGTTTGGTCGAGCATTTCCCCTGGTCAGTTCTGGGACGTCGCCAACAAGCTAAGGTTATACTCTCTGACCAAGGCGGAGTCTGGCTTTCATTCTGGACCGACGGGGGCGTGTTGTATTTCAAGGATGGTAAGGTCCGCGCGTCGTACACCGCCGCCGATGGACTGGGTAAGGGCCCTGTCCCGGGTCTGCGACTCGATCAGGATGGGGCCGTGTGGGCCGGAACCGGGGAGGGCGGTCTTAGCCGGATTAAAGACGGCCGCATCGCTACGCTCACAACCAAGAATGGTTTGCCCTGCGACACGATTCACTGGACGATACAGGACGATGATCGTTCGCTGTGGCTGTACACGGCCTGTGGGCTCGTGCGCATCGCGCGGGCCGAACTGGATGCCTGGATCGCCGACCCAAAGCGCAGGATTAAAACGGCGGTTTGGGATGCGGCCGACGGCCTCAGCCTCCACGCGGCTTCGCCTGCATACTACGGTCCTCCCGTCGCGAAGTCCACCGATGGCAAACTGTGGTTCGTGCCGGGAGAAGGCGTCCAAGTGGTCGATCCCCGCCATCTTGCTGTCAACCAAGTCCCACCCCCGGTGCACATCGAGCAAGTGCAAGCCGACGGCAAGCCGTACCAACTGAAGCAAGGGATGCACCTACCGGCCAACGTCCGCGACGTCTGGATCGACTACACGGCGCTGAGCCTGGCGGCGCCGGAGAAGGTCCATTTCAAATACATGCTGGAGGGACAGGACCTGGACTGGAAGGAAGTCATCAACGACCGTCGCGCGCAGTATTCGAATCTGCGCCCGCGGAAGTACCGCTTCCGCCTCATCGCCTGCAACAACAGCGGGGTGTGGAACGAGATTGGCGACACGCTTGAGTTCTCCATCGAACCGCGGTTCTACCAGACCGCGTGGTTCGGCGGGGCGTGCGCGGCGGCATTTCTGGCCATGCTGTGGGGGCTGCACCTGCTTCGTCTGCACCAGTTAGCGCGGGAATTCAACGCGCGCATCGAGGAGCGCGACGAGGAGCGCACGCGTATTGCACGCGAACTGCACGACACGCTTTTGCAGAGCTTTCAGGGGCTGATGTTCTCGTTCCAGGCCGTGCGCAACCTGCTCCCCGGCCGCACCGACGAGGCCATCCGCACGCTCGACGGGGCTATCCGCGAGGGAGACGAGGCCATCGCCGAGGGCCGGGATACCATTCAAGGCCTGCGGGCCAACCCGGCGCTGGAGAGCAATCTGGAACATCTGCTCACAGCCGCAGGAAAGGAACTCGCGAGATCTTCCAGTGCGGAGGGCGAACCGCCGGCTTTCCGGGTCACTGTGGAAGGAGCGTGGCAGCCCTTGTCGCCGCTCCTGCAGGACGAGGTGTACCGGATTGCGCGCGAGATCCTGCGAAACGCCTTTCATCACGCGCACGCCAGCCGCGTCGAGGCCGAAATCGCCTATGACCGCCAATTCTTCCGGTTGAGAATTCGCGATAATGGAAAGGGCATCGACCCCAAGGTCATCGAGCAAGGCGCGCGCCCGGGGCACTGGGGATTGCCGGGCGTCCGCGAGCGCGCGAAACGCATCGGGGCGCGCTTGAAACTCTGGAGCGAACCTGGCACGGGTACGGAAGCGGAGTTGACCGTTCCGGCCCGAATTGCTTACAGCACAGTGCATCGCCGCGAGGGATTGCGGCTGTTTCGTGGGAACAAGGTGTAATCGTGCCTACCGGACAAAAGTCGATTCGAGTCCTTACCGTAGACGACCACGCCCTGTTGCGTAACGGAATCCGCAGGTTGATTGGCGCGGAATCCGACATGCAACTGGTGGCGGAAGCAACCACTGGGCGCGAGGCCGTGGACGAGTTCCGGACGCACCGGCCGGATATCACCCTAATGGACTTGCAGATGCCCGATATGAACGGGATTGAAGCCATCATCGCCATTCGCGGCGAATTTCCGGAGGCCCGAATTATTGTCCTTTCGACCTATTCCGGCGACGTACAGGTGGTCCGCGCCCTAAAAGCCGGCGCGCGTGCTTATCTGCTCAAGGGCAGCGTCAATAAAGAACTGCTGGCGACCATCCGTGCGGTACATGCGGGGCAAAAGCGGATTCCCGCCGAGTTGGCTTCGGGGTTGGCCGAACATACCGGCGACGACGAGTTGACAGAGCGGGAGATTGCGGTCTTGCGGTTGATCGCCGCGGGCAACGCGAACAAGGAGATCGCGGCGCAACTCGATCTCGCCGAGGATACCGTCAAAAGGCACGTGACAAATATCCTCTCGAAGCTGGGGGCCAACGACCGCACACATGCCGTGACGATCGGTCTGAACCGGGGAATTATCGAACTGGAATAACACGAAAGTAGGATTGCATGGTCCCCGTTTCGGATCTTCCCGTCTGGCAGCGAATCTCTTACGCTTAAGACGGGTTACATTTGCAACGGCTATTTTCGACCTTCGCTGATGGTTTTCCAGGCGGAGGGATTCTACTGCTACGCCTCCTCGTGGGAGGCGCCCTCATTGATCGCGGAATCGCTGCCGTGAGTCCGGGGGCTTATTCCGGGCTCGTCGTGCTACCAATCGTCGGCGCTGCCGCGGGTCTCCTGATGCTCGCAGGCCTGTGGACACCCGTCGTGGGAGTGCTGGCCGGCCTGGTTGAGGCGTGGATCGCGTTCACCCAGCCTGGAATACAATCGTTAGCGATCATGTTGGCAGGTCTTGGCATCAGCCTGGCGATGATTGGACCGGGAACCTGGTCGATCGATGCGCAGCTTTACGGCAGAAAACAGATTCTTCCACCGGAGCCTTGAGGAGCGGGCCGAGTCGATGCGGTGCCCGTCAGCTCTCGCACTTGCGTTTCCAGAGTTCGATGAATCCGCGCTTGATTCCGATGGTCACGGCATGGGTGCGGTCATTGGCCCCCAGCTTCGCCAGGATGTGCGTGACGTGGTTCTTGACGGTTTCCTCCGTAATAGAAAGCTGAGCGGCAATCTCTCTGTTG
>Ga0182016_10001852_pt1 | contig 25301 bp, 25 predicted proteins | sample 712S2MmetaG_FD_120491 | JGI IMG/M metagenome (GOLD analysis project Ga0182016, IMG submission 120491) | Permafrost microbial communities from Stordalen Mire, Sweden - 712S2M metaG | ecosystem: Environmental > Terrestrial > Soil > Wetlands > Permafrost | place: Sweden: Stordalen | collected...
CCGACGTCGACGGCGACGAACAGCGGACTCTCGCTGCTCATCCGCGGACCAGCTGGTGGGACTTCAGCTTGTCCTTGGCCAGCGTGATCAGCACGCCGTTGAGCGAGCCGGTGCCGTAGTCGCTGCCGGGATTGACGGCGAGTGTGTCGCCGATGCGGCGGAAGCCGGCCGATTCGTGCACGTGTCCGTGCAGGCTCACGATCGGCTGGTAGGTCTCGATCGCGCGGCGCACCGCGGTGCTGCCGACGGGCCCGAGCTTGACCTGCCCGGCCTGCTGGCGGACGGTCAGGTTCGCGTCCAGCATCGGCGCCTCGTCGAGCCCGCTGTCGTAGGGGGGCACGTGGGCGTTGAAGACGACGCGGTGCGTGTCGGCGACGGCGGCGAACATCGTGTCGAACTGCGCGCTCAGCTGCTCCTCGGTCATCTCGCGGAAGCTGTCCCACGGCGTTGGGTTCGACCAGCCCCACGACAGCAGGACGTGGTTGTCGTCGATCGCGAGCGCCCGCCCCTCGGCGTGGGTGCCCCAGGGGGCCTGCTCGAATGCCTGCGCCAGGATCGGCGGGTCGTCGTTGCCGAGCATCCAGAAGGCCGGTTTGCCGAGCGGGCGCAGCCGCTCGTCCGCGAGCTCCATCCAGCGTTGCAGGCGGTCGAGCATGAGGTCCAGCAGGAGCTGATCGACGCTGCCGTCGCTGATGCGCTCGTCGAGCTCGCCGGGCTCCGCGCGCCAGGGGTAGTAGCCGAGGTCGGAGATCAGGCGCTCGACCTCGTCAAGTGCGGACCCCTCCTCGACGTCGTAGCGGTGACCGCGAAATGTCGTTGTGTAGTGGCCCGGGGCGACGCGTTCGAGCGCCTGGATCGCCTTGCCGCCCACGTCGCCCCCGAGCACAAGCAGATCGGGGCGGTAGGCGGCACCGGCGTTGAGGAACTTGCGAAAGCATTTCTCCGAGCCGTGAACGTCGGTCGCAAAGAAGATCTTGGTGTCGCGCGCCACGTCAGAGCTGCGCCGTCGCCGAACGGGCCTCGCGCACGCGCGACACCATCTCGACCACGCGCTCGGGGTCGACTTGCTTCCAGGTGTCGCCGTCGACCTTGAGGCTGGTGCCCACGATCGCGCCGTCGGCCAGTGCGAGGATCTGCGCAACGTTCTCGTGGTTGACGCCGGTGTTGGCGAGCACGGGAATCGCGCCGGCCGCGGATTTCGCCTCACGCAGGTCGGAGGTGGCGGCGGCGACGCCCGCCGCGGGACCCGAGATCAGCAACGCATCGACACCGAGGTAGGCGGCGCTGGCGGCGCGATCGGCGACTGTCCGCCCCCCGACCGAGCGGCTGAACTCGGGCGTGATGTTTGCGAACAGCCGCACAGCTCCGGCGCCGATCGCTTGGCGATAGCCCGCGATCTCGCCGTAGTCGGGTGCGAGCAGCCCCATGTCGCTGTCGAACACGCCGGTGAACACCTCGCGTACGAAGGTCGCACCGGTCGCGAGGGCGACGGCGATGCTCGCCGCCGGATCCCACAACAGGTTGGTCCCGAACGGGACTCGGATCTCCGGTCGCAGCCGTCCGATCACGGCGGCCATCGCCGCCGCCGCCTCGACCCCGACATGGGTCGAATAGGGGATGTCGTTCTCGTTGCAGAAAAGGATCGCGTCGACGCCGCCGTCCTGGAGCGCCGCGAGGTCGCGCGATGCGCCGGCGGTTATGCGATCCAGGCCGCCGAGTGAGTCGTAGCGTGGCCGGCCCGGCAGGCCGTCGAGGTGGCACATGGCGATCAGCGGCTTGCTCACGCCGAAGAGATCCGTCAGCACCTGCATTCCGCTCTCCCTTCGTCAGTCGGTTGCGTTGTGCGCGCCAAAGCCCGGCGCCAGGCTGCCCGAGGTGGCACCGGCCGCCGTCGGCGGCTTGTCGCGATCAACGATCACGACCTCGATGCCCAGCGCCTCGAGCTCGATCAGTTCGCGGCGGGGAGCGCTCGAGTCGGTGATGAGAACGTCGATTTGCCGCGCCGGAGCCACCGCGGCCATCGCCGCCGCTCCGAGCTTCGAGCCGTCGGCGAGCACCATCACGCTCGCGCTCTGCTCGATCATCAGCCGATGGATTTCGGCCGCTTCGTCGTCCAGCTCGGTGATGCCCTCGCGCGCCGATAGGCCGGCTGCCCCCAGAACGGCCAGCTCGGCTCTGTAGCGACGCACCGTCGCGCTCGCCACCGGGCCCACGCACGCCAGCTCATTTGTGAGCACCGAACCGCCGAGCACGACGACGCGTCCCTTGCGCGTACCGAGCAGGCTTGCGACGGTGATCGAGCCGGTCACGACGGTGAGGTCCTCGCGTTGCGGCAGGAACATCGCGAACTGCTCGGTCGTGCTGCCGATGCCGACAAAGACGGTTCGCGGCGCCTGCAGCGATTGCGCGGCGGCCATGCCGATGAGCCGCTTCGCGCCGGCGTTCTGCAGCGCGCGGGCGTTGAAGAGCAGCTCCATCGAGCGCGTGATGTGGGCCGTGGCGCCGCCGTAGGTTCGCCGCAGAAAGCCGTCGCGTTCAAGCTTCGTGATGTCGCGGCGGATCGTCATCTCGGAAACCCCGAGTTCGGTCGCGAGCTCGGCGATGTGGATCGTCTGCTGCTCGGCCACCCGCTCGAGGATGCGGTGGCGGCGATCAACTGCGAGCAAGCGTCGTCCTCCTTTCCGCGCTCGGTAACCGCACCTCAGAGGTCGCAGCCTCCGCGGTTGGGTGCGTGGGTTTGCAGAATTTCACGCCGTGAGGGCAGATTCAAGCACTTTTTTGTTGCCGGACCTGTTCGATCATGTTATAACGCGCCTCTCGGAGCGCTGCGAGCGAACAGGAGGGGTCTGATGTCGGATAGTCCGGTCGGTGGCGCCGAAGCGCCGAGTCGCCAGTCCAGCCAGTTGTTCGTGCGCCGCAGCACGGGCTTGGTGCGCGAGGCGTCGTGGCTCGACGCCACGATTTTCAACGCCGTCTTCTCGGCGCCCGTCGGCGCGACGCTCGCGTGGGGCGTGTTCTTCGCCCTGACGGCATTCCCCGGAGCGGACCTCGTGGCCGCGACCCTGTGGTCGCTGGTCCTCAACATCCCGATCCTGATCATGATGTCGCTGCTCGCATCATCGATGCCGAAGACCGGTGGCGACTACGTCTGGGTCAGCCGCATCCTCTCGCCGCCGGCGGCGCTGGTGTCGAACCTCGGCGCGGCCTTTTCGGCCGTGATCGGGGCGACCTTCTGGGCGCGCTACTTTCCGGTGTTCGCGGTCGGTCCGGTGCTAGCCACGCTGGGCACGATCTTCCACAGCCACGGCCTGGTCACCGCCGCCACCCACGTCGAGAACGACAAGGGCTGGATCTTCCTGCTCGGCATGGTGATGGTGATCTGGATGACGGCGATCCTGATCGCCGGCACCAAGGCGACCTTCCGCTGGCAGAACGCGTTCTGGATCATCGCCACGCTCGGCACGCTCCTCGCCTTCGTTGTGCTGCTGTTCGCCTCCAAGAGCGACTTCCAGACCCACTTCAACGCGATCTCCCACCACTACGGGGCGAAGGGCAACGCGTACCAGAACGTGATCACCACCGCCAAGGCGGGCAACTCGCACCCATCGTCGTTTGGCAGTGCCACGGTCCCGGCGATCTTCGTGATCATGACCTTCATGATCTGGAACTGGTGGAGCGTCTACCTCTCCGGCGAGCTGAAGAGCGCGTCCAACCGCAACCGCCAGATGTCGATCATGTTCGGCGCCCTGGGCTGGGACGTCGTCGGCCTGATCATCGGCGTGCTGCTGGTCTACAAGACCGTCGGCTACCAGTTCCTGGTCGGCGCGAACACCTCCCCGAACGCGGCCTACGTGCTGCCGAGCGGGCCCTTCTACCACTTCTTCGCCGGCATCGCGGTCAACAGCAACCTCCTGACGACGATCATCGTCGCGTCGTTCTTGTTCTGGAGCCTGCCCGCGATGGTCGGCAACACGTTCATGCCGATTCGCAGCGTGTTCGCGTGGGCGTTCGACCGCCTGCTGCCCGAGAAGCTGGCCGATGTCAACGAGCGCTTCCACTCGCCGGTCCCGGCGATCCTGGTCGTGATGACGCTGGTCACCGCGATGCTCGCCTGGAGCGTCACCGCCACGACGTTCCAGACCCTGCTCGCGCTCGGCGTGCTGGCCGGGGTGGTGTGCATCGCGATCGTCTCGGTCGCGGCGTTCGTCTTCCCGCGACGGCGGCCGGAGCTCTACAACGGCTCGCCCGCGAACATCAAGCTGCTCGGCATCCCCGTTCTCTACATCGTCGCGCCGCTGTCCTTCGCCGTCGTCGGCTTCCTGACCTGGGAGACCTGGCAGTACCCGGCCCTTGCGCTCAGCGGATCCACCGGCAATCGCTGGCAGATCTTCGCGTTCATGGGCGCCATCGTGGTGGTCGGGCTCTTGATCTATTACGTGGCGCGGGCGGTCCGGCGCTCGCAGGGCGTCGACATCGATCTCGTCTACCAAGAGCTGCCCCCGGACTGAGTGGTGGCGGCGCAACGACTCGAGGGTGCCGTTGCGCTGATCACCGGCGGAACCTCGGGCATCGGCTTGAGCGTTGCGCAGCGGCTGGCCGGCGACGGCGCCGCGGTCGTGATAACCGGCCGTGACGGCGAACGCGGCGCCGCCGCCGCCGCGGCGCTCGGAGAGCCGGCACTCTTCGTCGCCGCCGACGCAGCAATCCAAGCGGATGTCGAGCGCTCGCGCGACGCGGCGCTCGAGCGTTTCGGGCGCCTCGACATTCTCGTCAACAACGCCGGCATCGCCCTGAGCGAGCGGCTCATCGACACCCCGCCCGAGCACTTTGACCGTCTGATCGAGGTCAACCTGCGCGGTCCGTTCCTGTACGCGCGCGCCTGCTTCGAGGCGCTGGCGGCCACGCGCGGCTGCATGATCCACATCGGCTCAGACGCCGGCCTGCGCGGGGAGCAGGCGATCGGCGCCTACTCGGTCAGCAAGGCGGCGCTGACGATGCTCTCCAACATGCTGGCGCTGGACGGAGCGGCACACGGCGTGCGTTCCAACTGCGTCTGCCCCGGTGCCACGGCGCCGGGCATGCGTCACATCGGTCCCGCCGCCGATCCCGACCGCGGCGACGACAGCGCGAGCTGGCCGCCCGCGCCGCTGGGGCGAATCGGCTCGGGCGCCGACGTGGCCGGGGCGGTGTCCTACCTCGCCGGGCCGGATGCGAGCTTTGTGTCCGGGGCCGTGCTGATCGTCGACGGCGGCGGCGGCGCGGGCCTGCTCGCCTGAGCCGGCCCGCCGCTCTATCGCTCGCCCGGCGTCTTTGCCGGGAACTGCGACAGCGGTGTGTCGAGGTTGAGCGCTGTGCGCACGATGCGGCTCTGCTCGGCGGCGTGGGCGGCGGGGTAGCCCTCACCCGGGCTGGCCCGCTCGGGGCGCCCGATGTAGCCGTAGGAGAGCTCGCGCGGCATGACCTGGCGCAGCCGCGCGTTCATGTGGGCGCGGGCGCCCATGTTGCGCGGCTCCTCCTGCACCCAGGCGAGCTCGGTCAGGTTGGGGTAGCGGCTGATCGTCTCAAGCAATTGGCTTTCGGGGAACGGATAGAGCAGCTCGACGCGGCCGATCGCGATGCGTTCACTGAGCGCGCGGTCGGGGTGGCCGGCGAGGTCGTAGTAGATCTTGCCGGTGCAGAGGATCAGTCTCGTCACCTTCGAGTCGTCGATCCCGGGCTCGGCGAGCACCGGCTCGAACTGGCCGTCGGTCAGCGCCGACAGCGGGCTTGAGGCCTGCGGGAGCCGCAGCAGCGACTTCGGCGTCATCACGATCAGCGGCCGCTGTTTGACGATCTTCGCCTGGCGGCGCAGCAGGTGGAAGTACTGCGCGGGAGTCGTGGGCGTGGCGACGCGGAGGTTCCCCTCGGCCGCGAGGGCGAGGAAGCGCTCGAGGCGCGCCGAGGAGTGCTCGGGCCCCGAACCCTCATAGCCGTGGGGCAGGAGCAGCGTCAGGCGCGAGCTCTGTCCCCACTTCGCGAGCCCCGAGACGATGAACTGGTCGACGATCACCTGGGCGGCGTTGACGAAGTCGCCGAACTGCGCCTCCCACAACACGAGCGTCTCGGGCGCCTCCTGGCTGTAGCCGTACTCGAAGCCCAGGCAGCCGACCTCCGAGAGCGGGCTGTTGTGCAGCTCGAACGGGGCGCTGGAGCTCGGCAGTTGCGCGATCGGGCAGACCGTCTGCCCGTTGTCGGCGTCGTGCAGGACGAGGTGGCGCTGGCTGAAGGTGCCGCGCTCGGCGTCCTGGCCGGTCAGGCGGATCGATGTTCCCTCCGCCAGCAGCGACCCGAAGGCGAGCGCCTCGGCATGCGCCCAGTCGACCTCGGTCTCCAGCGCCTCGCGGCGGCGCTCGAGCTGGCGCACGAGCTTGGGGTGCACGGTGAAGCCGGCCGGCACGCGCAGCAGGTTCTCGTTGAGCTCGCGCAGAAGTTCGCCCGGGACGCGGGTGTCCACGTCCGGCGAGGCCGTGCGGTCGAGCTCGTACTCGCCTGTGGGGTTCTCGGCCGCACCGCTCTCGCGCAGCTCCGCAATCTGGTCCTTGAGCTCCTGATGGCGGTTCGTCAGCGCTTCCCACGCCGCCGCCAGCTGCTGGTCCACCTCGGGCGGGCTGATCACGCGCCGGCGGATCAGCTCGTCCGCCCACAGCTCCCAGACGCGCTTCTTGCCCTTGATCACGGAGTACATCTCGGGCTGCGTGTAGGCAGGCTCGTCGGACTCGTTATGGCCGAAGCGGCGATAGCCGATCAGGTCGATCAGCACGTCGTGCCCGAACTCCTCGCGGAAGGCGAAGGCGAGGCGGACGGCTGAGATGCAGGCCTCCACGTCGTCGGCGTTGACGTGAATGATCGGGATGTCGAAGCCCTTCGCCGGGTCGGACGCCCATTGCGTCGAGCGGGCGTCGTCGGGGTCGGTTGTGAAGCCGACCTGGTTGTTGGTGATCAGGTGCAACGTCCCGCCGACGCTGTAGCCGTCGAGGGCCTGGAGGTTGAGCGTCTCGGTCACCACGCCCTGCGCCGGGAACGCGGCGTCGCCGTGGATCACGATCGGCACCGCGCGGCTGGAATCGCGCTCCGCGTGGGTTCCTTCGTGGGTGCTCTGCGCGGCTCTCGTCGCCCCCATGACCACCGGGGAGACGGCCTCGAGGTGCGACGGGTTGGACTCCAGGTTGACCCTGATCGACTCGCCCGAGGCGAGCTTGTAATGGCCCTGGGCCCCGTGGTGGTACTTGACATCACCGGTGCCGCCCTGGGGGATCGTCGTCACGGCCTCGAGCGTCGCCGCGCCTTCGAACTCCGCGAAGATCGATTCGTACGGGCGCCCCAGGTTGTGCGCCAGCACGTTCAGACGGCCGCGGTGGGCCATGCCGACAACCACCTCCTCGGCGCCGCGCGACGCCGACAGGCGGATCAGCTCATCGAGCATCGGGACCGTCATGTCCACGCCCTCGATCGAGAACTGGTGCTGGCCGAGATAGGCCTTGTGCATGAAGCGCTCGAGCGAGTCGACCTCGATCAGGCGCGTCAGCAGCGCCCGCTGCTCCTGCGGGCTGAGCGGCCGCCGGAACGTGCCGCCCTCGATCTTCTCGCGCAGCCAGCGGCGCACCTGGTGGGATGCGATGTGCTCGATCTGGTAGGCGATGGTGCCGCAGTAGGTCTCGCGCAGCTGCGGGAAAGCCTCGGCGAGCGTGGCTCCCGGCACGAAGATGTGCAGCAGCTTCGACGGGATCTGCGCCATCAGAACGGTCGTCAGGCCGATTGCCTGCGGGTCGAGCGCCGGATCGCCGCGCGGTGTCGAGCCGAGCGGGTCAAGCGTTGCCGCGAGGTGGCCGTGCGTGCGCAGCGAGCGCACGATCGCGTTGGCGGTGGCGGCCGCCTGCAGCAGTTCCTCGCTCGGGGAGGCGCTCGCGGGCGCGCTCGCCACCGCCGGCGCGGTCCGGGCCGGCAGTGGCTCAAACGGTACACCGAGCGCCGCGAAGGCCTGCTCGTAGAAGGCGTCGGCGCCGCCGAGCAGCGCGTCGATTCTGGCGAGGAAGCGGCCCGACTCCGCGCCCTGGATGATCCGGTGGTCGTAGGTCGAGGTCAGTGTCATGACCTTCTGCGCGCCGATCTGCTCACCGACCTCCCCGAGCCCGGGCGGGTAGCCGATCGATCCGGTCGCCACGATCGTGCCCTGTCCGGGCATCAGTCGCGGCACCGACGCGCCGGTGCCCAGGCCGCCGGGGTTGGTGAGGGTCACGTTCGCGCCGACCAGGTCGTCTGCGCTGAGCGTGTTGGTGCGGGCCTTCTCGACCAGCGCGTCGTAGGCGGCGAGGAACGCGTGGAAGGGCAGCCGGTCGGCGCCGCGGATGACGGGCACCATCAGCGTGTGCGAACCGTCCTTCTTCTCGACGTCGACCGCCAGGCCGAGATTCACGGCGCCGTCGTGTACGCGGTGAGGCTTGCCGCCGACCTCGGCGTAGTGGTCGGCCATCACCGCCAGCTCGCCCGCCGCCGTCGCGATCGCGAAAGCGATCAGGTGGGTGAAGGAGACCTTTGCGCCGGCCGCCTTCAGCTGGCGCCGGCGGCCGTCGAGCTCGCTGACGACGATCGTGCGCAGGCTCGTCGCCGTGGGGATCGCGCGGCTCTCCTCCATGTAGTGGACGAGCATCGCGGCGCCGCCGCGCAGCTCGCTGGAGGTGCTCGCGGGGGTCGCCTCCTCGCCCGCGGCGGGGTGCTCGGCGGCGGCGAGTACGTCGTCCTTGACGATCCGCCCGTCGGGGCCGCTGCCGGCCACCGAGCCAAGATCGACGTGCAGCGCGGCAGCGGCCCGGCGAGCGACCGGCGAGGCCTTGGCGGCGTCCGGGGCGCTCGCAGCGGTCCCTGGCGCCGGCTCTGCGCTCGGCGCGGCCGGGTCGGCCGCATCCTCGACGGCGCCGTCTGCGGTCGTCATCCGCCCGATGACCTGGCCGACGGTGACGGTCTCCCCGGGCGCGGCCAGCAGCTCGCTGATCGTGCCGGCGGCGGGTGCCGGCAACTCCACGTCCACCTTGTCGGTGGAGATCTCGACGACCGTATCGCCCGCTGCGACGCGGTCGCCGACCTTCACGCTCCATTCGAGAATCGTCCCCTCGGTCACCGACTCCCCGGCTGAGGGGGTCACGATGTCGATCGTCGCGGGCGCCGGCGGCGCCGCGGAGGCGCCGTTGCCCGAGCCGGCGCCTGCATGCACGGCGCCGTTCGTGCCCTCAACCGCCGCGAGCGGCTCGGCCGGCGGCGCCGACGCGGCGCCGTTGGGCGCGATCTCGGCGAGCAACGCACCGACCGCGACGGTCTCGCCGGCGGCGGCGTGGATCTTGGTCACGGTGCCGGCGACGGGGGCGGCGATCTCGGCATCGACCTTGTCGGTCGAGATCTCGAGCAGAGTCTCCTCGGCCGACACGTGATCCCCCTCGGACTTTCGCCACTCGAGGATCGTTCCTTCGCTTACTGAGTCGCCCATCTGGGGCATAACGACCTGCGTCGCCGTCTCGGCCACCATCTGTTGGGACTCTAGCGTGCCGGGAGGAGGTGCTCGCCGGCGCCGGCGTGTGCGGATTGCGAACGCGTCCTCACGGCGCAAGACGCGCCCGGCGGCGCTCCTCGCGGACGAACTCCGCGCTGCCAAAGAACGGTCCGATGCCGCCGAGCACCGCGACCGCGACCGCCACGCGCAACGGGATGATCCGCAATCGGACGGCCACCAGGCAGACCAGCGACATGCCGATCCACAGCAGGCCGTGGGAGAGCCCGAGGATGAACGTTTCGGGCTGGGGGTTGTGCAACGCGAAGGCGGCGATCAGCAGCGAGAGATAGACCAGCGAGTGGAAGAACGAGACGTACTCGAGGCGCTTGAAGGTGATCACGGGCCGGCAAGCATGCTCGCCGTCTGGCGCAACGGAGCGTCGGCCTGCGCCGGCCAGCGGTCGATCTCGGGTGGCCACCAGGCGAACGCGTCGTGCTCGGCGTCGGGTACGACCTGCGCGCCATCGGGCAGCCAGGCGAGTCCGACCAGCATCACGAGTTGGTTGGGGAGGCAGATCAGCGCCTCGACGGTGATCCGCTCGGCGTCGACCGACCACTCCTCACGCAGCTCGCGCCCGAGCGTGTGGGATGGGTTCTCACCGGCGTCCACGGCGCCGCCCGCACCGAGCGCCCAGCGCCCAGCCCAGGTGGCGAGCCAGGGCGCTCGGCGCCCCGCCAGCCAGCACCCGTCGCTGCGGCGCACGACGCACATCGCCGCGAGGCTCTGGGATGCGTCGCCGGGGTTCAGCCGCAGCGCCCAGCGAGCCGGCTCGAGCTCCATTACGAGCCCGCCGGCGTCCTCGCGGTGACCCACAAGTCGTGCCGACACGCCGTCATGTGCCGGCGAGCCGCGCGCCAGCAGCGCCGCGATCGCGGCATCCGCGGCGGCGCTAGCGCCGCTGGGCGGCTCGTAGCGCTCCTCGCGCCAGTGTGCCGCGACCCGATCGAGCTCCCAAGGACCGCGCGCGAGGATGCCTGGGGTCAGTGCCATGGATTACAGGCTAAGGGGCGTGCGCGGCGCTCGCTAGTCTGGCCGCATGAGCTCGTTTCACGGCAGCGACGGCTTCGGCCTGGGCGGTGGCGGCGGGGGTGGCCGCAGCGGCCGCGGGCGCGGCCGCGGGCGGGGATCGCGGGTCGGCGCCGGCGCTGAGCCGCCGCCGCCGCTGATGGATCCCGGGCGCGAGCGCGACGGCCGGCGGATCATGCGGCTGTTTGCTCCCTACCGGGGCCGCCTCGGGCTCGTGCTGGCCCTGATCCTGTTCTCTTCGGGCCTCAGCATGATCTCGCCGTTTCTGCTCGTGGCGGTGCTCGACCGGGCGATCCCCGGCCGCAACGTGACGCTGCTGACCGAGCTAGTGCTCGGGATGATCGCGATCGCGATCGCGACCTCCGCGCTCAGCGTCGTGCAGACCTACGTCTCGACCGAGGTCGGGCAGCGCGTGATGCACGACCTGCGGGTGTCGGTCTACCGCCACCTGCAACGGCTCTCGCTCGCTTTCTTCACCCGCACGCGCGCCGGCGAGGTTCAGTCGCGCATCGCCAACGACATCGGTGGCATCGACAACGTCGCGACGAGCACGGCGACCACGATTGCCCAGAACACGACGACGGTGATCGCGACGACGATCGTGCTGGTGGTGCTCGATTGGCGCCTCGCTCTGATCTCGTTCGCCCTGCTGCCGCTGTTCGTCTGGCTGACGCGGCGCGTCGGGCGTGAGCGCCGCGCGATCACCTCGCGCCTGCAGGGCAGGCTTGCCGACATCTCCTCGCTCGTGGCGGAGTCGCTTTCGGTGTCGGGCATGCTGCTCGGCAAGACGATGGGCCGCGGCGATGACCTCGCGACGCGCTTCACGACGGAGTCCGATCAGCTGGCGAACCTCGAGGTGCAGTCGCGGATGGCCGGCCGCTGGCTGATGTCGTCGATCAACATGGCGTTCGCGGTCCAGCCGGCGATCGTGTACTGGGTCGCCGGCCAGAGCTTCGGTCACGCCGGCGCGGCGATCAAGATCGGCGTCGTCGTCGCGTTCACGACACAGCAGACTCGGCTGCTGTTCCCGATCGCCCAGCTGCTGTCGGTCGGCAACGACATCGAGGCTTCGCTGGCCCTGTTCGACCGGATCTTCGAGTACCTCGATCTGCCGGTGGACATCGTGGAGGCGGCCAATCCGGTGCTGCTGCACCCCGGCGAGTTGCTCGGCGAGGTCGCGCTCGAGGGTGTCGGCTTCCGCTACACCGAGGGATCGCCGTGGACCCTGCACGACATCGATCTGGTGGTCGCGGCAGGGACGCGAACCGCGGTCGTCGGCGAGACCGGCGCCGGCAAGACGACGCTCGGCTACCTCATCGCGCGGCTGTATGAGCCCCAGGCGGGTCGCGTCACGATCGACGGGGTCGATGTGCGCGATGCGAGCTTCGAGTCGCTCGCCGCGACCGTCGGCGTCGTGTCCCAGGAGACCTATCTGTTTCATGCGACGGTGCGAGAGAACCTGCGCTTCGCGCGCCCCGACGCGAGCGACGAGGAGATCGAGGCGGCCGCCGCAACGGCGCGGATCCACGACCTCGTGGCGTCGCTTCCCGAAGGCTACGACACGGTCGTCGGCGAGCGCGGCTACCGCTTCTCGGGCGGCGAGAAGCAGCGCATCGCGATCGCCCGCACGATTCTGCGCAACCCACCGGTGCTGGTGCTGGACGAGGCCACGAGCTCGCTGGACACGCGCACCGAGCGCGAGGTGCAGGAGGAGCTCGACCAGCTCGCGCAGGGACGCACCACGATCACGATCGCCCACCGCCTCTCGACAATTCGCGACGCCGACCAGATCGTGGTCCTCGACCACGGCGCGATCGTCGAGCGCGGCACGCACGACGAGCTGATCGCGCGCGACGGCTACTACGCGGCGCTGCTCGCCCACGACAGCACGCGCGAACCACTACATTGACGCCATGGCATCGCTCGAAGCCGAGATGCTCGAGTTCATCCGCCGCGGCCTCGACCATCACGCCAAGTCGTGTCCGCTCGCGCCGCGGGCGATCCTGCTGAACCCGGGAAACTTCGAGCTGTTCGGCTGGGATGAGCTGTGGGGGGTCCCGGTCCTGCCCGACGATCGCGTCGCGCCGAAGCGCTTTCGCATCGACTGCGACGGATCGGCGTTCGGCATCGAGGCCGAGATCAGCGAGGTGATCGCGGCGCCGGAGCCCGTCCTGGTGCCGATTGGACCGGCGGGACCCCGCGAGGACGAGCCGACCGCTTGAGGACGGCGTGCGCGCGGGACTCGATCCGTATGCCGTGCTCGGAGTGCGCCGGGGGGCGACCGACGCCCAGATCCACACGGCCTACCGCGCGGCGGTGAGGCGAACCCATCCCGACGCCGGCGGCAGCAGCGCCGCGTTCGAGGATGTGCAGGACGCCTACGAGCAGTTGCGCGACCCGGCCAAGCGCTCCGCCGCGCCCGCTCCGCCGCCGCGCGCCGGGACTCGGCCGCCGCCCGCGCCGGCGTCCGGGCACTCGTCGATGGAGGACCTGCTCGCGGAGTCCCAGCGTTTGGAGGACGAGGCCCGCAAGCTCGCCGGAATGGCCTCGCGCCGGCGCGGCGACGAGGAGCCGGCCGACAGCGTCGGCGACGTCCTGCGCGACGCGGGATCGCAGCTGCGCGACGCGGCCGACGAGGGTGTGCGCGAGCTGCGGCGGTTCATCCGCCGGCGCCTCTGAAGCAGGGGAGCGCATGGCGCGAAGGCGGTCGGCAGCCGCGCCGCGAGTCCGCCCAGGTGCCGTCGCCGGCCCGGCCCCCGCGCGGTCGAGCCTCCCGGTCAGCTCGCCGGCGCGGTCTGTGGCGCGTAGAGCAGCGATCCGGGTGTGGTCAGCGTCTCGCCGGTCTCGAGCAGCGTCTTGAGGCCCGAGAGGATCATCGGCCAGCCGCCATAGATCTCGGGGTTCGCGCCGGTGCGCAGCTGGTCGTGGGTGACGGTCAGCCGGCAGGAGTCGGCCACCGGCTCGATCTCGTAGGTGACCCGCGAGGTTCCCTCGCTCTCGACGTCGTCGCTCCAGTGTGCGCGGTGGCTCTGGACTAGCCGGCGGGGCTCCTCGACCTCGAGATTCTCGCCGTCGATGATCGCGCCCGGGAAGTTCGGATGCACCCCGCGGTAGGCGGAGCCGGGAGTCCAGTCGGACTCCATGTTCACGGCGAATGTGTAGGCGCCGCGCATCTCGCCGTCCGTCAGCGCTTGCCACAGGCGCTCCGGCGTCGTCTTGATGTAGATCTCGAAAACCTTCTCCATGTTTTCCTCCTCGAGTGTCTGTTTGAGGCCGCTGAGCGTCGCAACCCACGGCTCCGCGTATTTGCTCACCCACCGGTCATGGACGAGCCGGATCGGGACGGCGTTCAGGAAATGGAGCTTCTCGCGCCCGCGCCGGCGGCTGATCACAAGGCCTGCCTGCTCGAGCACCCGCAGGTGCTTCATGACCCCGAAGCGGCTCATCGGCAGTCGCTCCTCGAGCGCGCTCAGCGTCTGGCCGTCCGCGCGGTAGAGCTCGTCGAGCAGGCTGCGCCGGGTCGGATCCGCGAGCGCCCTGAACACCTCGTCCATACGGGGAATATAGGTGACCAAATGGTCACATGTCAAGTCGCCGGCGCTAGGCAAACGGCGCGCTCGGCAGAAACGCCGACAGCGGCCCCGGGGCTCCGCGCACGCAGATCGCCCCGTAGGGGGTCAGCTGCAGGCCGGCACGCAGGACGATCTCGACCGCCCACGCCGCCTCACCGCTGATCCAGCGAACCGGACGCCTCGCTCCGCCGCCGGCGACGATCGCGAGCGCGGCCCACAGGAGCGCCGCCGCCGCGGCGTCGTCGCGCGCGACGAGCAGCCAGACGCCGCGGTCCGCCATCGCGACCGCGAAGCCGCGGTCGGCGAGGCGCAGCAGCCGGCCGCCGCAGCGCAGCGCGTACTCGAGTTCCTGGGTGTGGGGCGCGCCGCGGACCTCGCGCGAGATCGCGGCGAGCGCCTCGAGGTCGGCCGCGCCGCCCTCGCGTACGCGCGGGTCGGCGGGTGCGAGCGCGGCGCGGTCGATCGTCCCGCTGGCTTCGAAGGTCGGACGCAGCGTGAAGCCGGCGAGTGCATAGAGCCGCAGCGCCCGGGGGTCGCTCGAGCTGATGATCAGGCCGCTATCGGCGTCGGCGCCGTAGGCCAGCGCGCGCTCGAGCAGCGCGCGTCCGGCGCCCGCGCTCTGGGCCGCGGGATCCACCGTGAGCAGCGAGAGACACCACAGGCGCTCTCGCCGGATCGCCTGCGCGACGCCGACCATCGAGCCGGCCCGCTCGGCAACGAAGCAGCCGCCGGGATCGCTGGCCAGCGCGTGCGCGACGCGCGCGCGCCAGCCCGCGGCAAGCGCGGGATCGGAGATATCGATGCCGAAGGCGCGCGCCGAAAGCGCGGCGGCCGGCGCGAGGTCGGCCTCCGCGAGTGCGCGCAGGCGCAGCTCGGCCGGATCGGAAGGCGGTGGCATCGGCGCCCGAAGTCTGCTCGACCGAGGCGATGTTCGCAGTGCCGGCGGGCCGTGGGCCGACTCCGGCGCAGTTCGCCGCGGCGGTGTGGCGCCGGCCGCCGTCTACCGCGTCTACCCCGTGAGCTACCTTGAGAGCGATGCGTCGCCCCCTCATTGCGCTCACAGCTCTGGCCGCGAGCGCCGCGCTCGCCGGCTCGCTGCCGAGCGCCGGTGCCGCCGCCACGGCGCACACGGCAGGCGGCTGCAGGGTGCTCCCCACACCAGCCTCGCTGGGAGCGACGCTGCTGCGCCTGCACCGCGTCTACATGCTCCATGAGCCCGACGTGCGCAAGCCAACCATCACAGGGCCGGTGGGCCGCGTCTACCTGGGGATCTGCGGCAGCAAGCGCTACGCGCTCGCGGACTTCGACGCCCACTACAACGGCCTCTACTTCGGCATCCAGGATCAGCCGGAGCGGTTCATCAAGCCGGCCGGCGGCGCCTGGCAGGACATCGGGGACACCGGCGGCCCGCCGTGCGGTTCGGCGCCGCTGGCGTTGCTCAAGGCCTGGAAGATCGTCCGCTCCTGTCCCTAGCGGTCCGCCGCAACCCGTATTAGGCCGCGCGCCGACGGTACCGCCCCCTCGCCCCCTCGCCCCTCGATTCGCCGCCGGCGGCGAATCGAGGCGCCGCCCCGTCAGGGGCTCAACCGGCGACGAGCGCCGGCGCGAGGCGCTCCAGCTGGTCGATCACACCGGCCAGATCGTCGGCGAGCGGCTGGACGAGCACATGGTCAGCGCCGCTCGCGAGTAACTCGCCAACGCGGTCGGCGATCGCCTGCTCATCCCCCCAGGCCACGATCGCATCGACTAGGCGGTCGCTGCCGCCCCCGGACAGATCCTCGTCACCGAACCCGAGGTGGCGAAGGCTGGCCAGATAGTTGGGCAGAGCAAGATAGGGCGCCATGTGCCGGCGGGCGGCGCGGCGCGCCCGCGAGGCCTCATTGTCGAGCACGACAGCCTGCTCGGGGATGAGCAGCCGGTCGGGTCCGAGGATGTCCCGCGCCATCGGTGTGTGCGACGGCGGCACGAAGTAGGGGTGGGCGCCATCGGCGTGCTCTCGCGCGAGTTCGAGCATGCGCGGCCGCAGCGCGGCGAGGACGCGCGCAAACGCCACGGGGGTGTCGGGTGCGTCGGCGATCGCGGCGTCCATCTGCGCGAGGTAGCGGCTCATGTGCTCGAGCGGCTTGTCGTAGACCTGGCCGCTGCGCTCGACCATCGGCGCGTGACTCACACCGACGCCGAGAACGAAGCGTCCAGGCCACGCGGCGGCGAGCGTCGCCGCCCCTCCCTGCATCGTCGCCGGGTGGCGCGCCCAGACGTTGGCGATGCCGGTGCCACACACGATCCGCGAGGTCGAAGCCAGCACCATCGCGGCGTGGGCGAAGGCCTCCCTGCCGCCGATCCCCTCGCCGGTCCAAACCGATCCGTACCCGAGCTCCTCGATCCGGCCGATCGCGGCGGGCTCGGCTGCGACGGCGACCGCGCGCAGCGCCGATGTCCACACGCCGACAGAGCCGAGCCGCGCTCTCGTTGTGTCGACGACTCGCGCTGCGTCTGTCAATGCTCGCTCCTCTTGAACGCCGCGTGTGCGAATGGCTGCGTGGCGCCCTCGCACTCTACCCGGCTCCCAGATCGACAATTCGGGCGCCCGCTCGACGATGATCTCGACCGGGTGCTCCGCGGCCCGGCGCACGGCGGCGAGCGCCGCCGTGCCGGCCGAAACCAGGCCCGGCAGGCCACTCTCAGCCGTAGGCGGCGACGATCGCGGCGGTGTGCTGGAAGATCTCGATCCGCAGCCGAGCCGTCCCGCGCGAGCAGGCCCCTGTCAGGCGGCGCCTACGACGCGACCGACACCTCCGCGGGCACAACCTCCGCGAATTTCAGCGTGTCAATGAACTGCCTGAAGCGCGTGACCTTGCCGTCGCGGATGTCCCAGACGTGCACCACGGGAACGTCCAGGGTCTTCCCGGTCACCTTGCCGGTTCCGGTGTAGCGGACGACCGCGGCGACGGTTTCGCCGGAGCCGACGAACTCCTCGGGGACGACAGCGAAACCCTCCACATCCGTGGCGATCGGGCCGAACACGTTCGCCAGCACCGCCTCGCCGCCACGGTATACGCCCCCATACGGCATTCCCAAAGCCTCATGCCACTCGATGTCGTCGGCCATCCCGGCGAGCACCGCCGGCACATCGCCTCGGCCGAAGGCCGCGTACATGCCCTTCACGAACTCGACGCTCTGCTCACCCATGACGCCCCCTCTTGGTCAGACTGTTCGGAGTCTCAACCTATCGATCGCCGGGCCCGCCCGCTCGCCGACGCTGACCGGGTGCCCGGGGCCCTGGGGCCGCTACGTGGCGCCCTCGCCGCTGCCGGGCTCCTCGATCGACCATTCGGGAACCCGCTCGATGATCTCGATCCGGTAGCCATCGGGGTCGCGGACGAAGCAGATGCGCGAGCCGCCGTCGCGGACGGTGTAGGGCGGGCGCTCGGGCTCGATGCCCGCCGCCGCGAGCCGCTTGAGCGTGTCGTCGAGGTCCGTGGCGGTGATCGCAATGTGGCCGTAGGCGGTCCCGAGCTCGTAGCTCGCGACGCCGAAGTTGTAGGTCAGCTCGAGCCGCGGGTCGTCGCCGTCCCCGGGCTGGCTCATGAAAACGTTGATCGCCTCGTCGCGGATCGGCATCCGCCGGACCTCCTCGAAGCCCAGCGCGCGATAGAAGGCGACCGAGCGGTCGATGTCGGTGATCCGGTAGCAGGTGTGAATCAGGGCCACGACCGCCAGCTTAGCGACGTGCGACGATGACGCCCATGATCATTGAAACGGCGCGCAACGACCAATACCTTTCGAATACCTATCTGGTCTGCGACCACCAGGGCGGTAGCGGCGTCGTGATCGATGCCGGCGGCCCGCTCGAACCGCTGTTCGCCGCGGCCGGGCGGCTCGACGTCGAGCCGTCGATGGTGCTGCTCACGCACCACCATCTCGACCACGTCAGCGAGGTGGGCGGTTTGACCGATCGCTGGCCGTCGCTTCCGGTGCTGATCAGCCCGCTCGAGCGCGACCTCGTCGGCGCGGCGACCGGGACTGTCGACATCGGCGAGCGCCTCACGCCCGGCGAGCTCGTGATCCGCCCGCTGCACACGCCGGGGCACACGAACGGAATGCTGTCGTTCCTGGTCGAGCACCGCGGCTCGGAGGCGGTGTTCACCGGCGACACCCTGTTCCGCGACTCCGTGGGGGGCGTGCGGGCGCCCGGGCACACGACCTACCAGGCGCTCAAGGACTCGATCATGGGGACGCTGATGGAACTGGATCCCGAAACCGAGATCTACCCGGGCCACGCCGGGTCCACGACGGTCGGGCGCGAATGGGAGCACAACCCCTTCATTCGCATCTGGCGCGGGCTGGACCGCGAGGGCTCGCAGTCGTGCATCGCGCTCGGTGATCCGGCGACGCTCGTGCTGCTCGGCCCCGACTACGACGGCGGCCACAAGGCCTGGGTGCGCTGGGCCGACGGATCCGACGACATCGTGCCGGGCTCCCAGGTCCAGGCGGTCAGCTGATGGATCCTCCCACCAACGCGGTCCACGGCGAGCCTGCAACGCTTCTGCGCGGAGCCGCCTGCTGACCATGGCCCGCGAGAACATTCCCACCTCGCGGGTTGTGCGCTCGGCGACGATCGGCAGGCTCGCGGCCGGCCAAGCGGTCAGGCAGTTCGGCACCAGGGCGGCGAACCTCGCGCGCGGCGATGAGGCCAGCGACGCCGCGCTCGCTCGCCGCCAGGTCGAGACCGCCGAGCAGATCGTCGCCGTGCTCGGCACGATGAAGGGCGCCGCCATGAAGCTCGGGCAGGTGATGTCCTTCCTCGACGTCGGCCTGGTCCCCGAGGAGTACCGGGAGGAGTTTCAGAAGAAGCTCGCGGAGCTGCGCGACTCGGCGCCCCACGTCTCCTTCAAGGAGATGCGCAAGGTGATCGAGGCGGAGTTCGATGAGCCGATCGAGGAGCTGTTCGACGAGTTCGATCCCGCGCCGATCGCCGCCGCTTCGATCGGGCAGGTCTACAGGGCGAGGCTGCACGACGGGCGCGCCGTCGCCGTGAAGGTGCAGTACCCGGGCGTCGCCGGCGCGGTTCGCTCAGACCTCAAGAACCTCGGCATGATCATGCGGCTCTTCTCCCGCATGGCGCCGGGTCTCGACGTCCAGGCCATCACCCAGGAGATCAGGCTGCGGATCGACGAGGAGCTCGACTACGAGCTCGAGGCCGCGAACCAGCGCGCGATGGCGAGGATCTTCCGCGGCCACCCGTTCATCTACGTCCCCGAAGTGGTCGCCTCGCTCTCGCGCGAGCGCGTGATGGTCAGCGAACTCGTCAGCGGAACCCGCTTCGAGGAGCTCAAGGCACTCGACGCGCCGGCGCGCAACCGGATCGGCGAGATCGTGTTCCGCTTCTACTTCGGCTGCATGTACCGCCATCACCAGTTCTCCGGCGACCCCCATCCCGGGAACTTCATGCTGCTGGACGACGGCCGCGTCGCGTTCCTGGACTTCGGGCTCTACAAGCGCCTGCCGCCGGAACTCGCCGAGTACGAGCTGCAGATCGCGCGGCTGGGAATCGAGGGCCGGGGCGAGGCGCTGATCGAGCACCTCCACGCCGGCGGCTTCCTCGCCGCGCCGGACCGCTCCGACCCGGAGCAGATCCTGCGCCAGTTCGACGACGTCACATGGTGGTACACCCGCGACGGCGTGGTCGAGCTCACGCCCGAGATCGCGACCCAGATCGTGATCGACATGAGCGATCCACGCTCACGCCACTACGCCGCGATGCGCCACGAGAACCTGCCGCCGGACCACCTCTTCGGCCGCCGTACCGAGACGCTGACGCTTGCCGTGATGGGGCAGCTGCGGGCGAGCGGCAACTGGCACCGGATCGCCCGCGAGTGGATCTTCGGCGATCCGCCGGCGACCGAGCTGGGCCGCGCCGAGGCCGAGTTCTACGGCCTCAGAGGGTATGAATCTGCAGCAGGCTCGTCGTCCCCGGAACACCGCTCGGAAGACCTGCCGTGATCGCCACGCGCTGACCTGGCTGGCACCAGCCGAGCTCGACGATGCGGGCGGCGGCGCCGAGGACCAGCTGCTCGGTCACCTCGTAGCGGTGCATCGAGGCGGCCTTCACGCCCCACAGCAGGCCGCAGCGCTGCACGGTCTCATGCCCGGGCGAGAGGGCGTAGATCGGGCAGTTCGGGCGGTGCGCCGACACCAGCCGGGCAGAGCGTCCCGACAGTGTCGGCACGACGATCGCGTCGAGCTCGAGCTCGCGCGCGGCCACGCAGGCACTGTAGGCCACGGTGTAGGCCGAGCTGCGCGCGTCGCGGCGGACGCGATGCTCGTTCCACTCGAGGTAGTTCGCCGTCGCCTCGGTTCGCTCGGCGACCGACGCCATCATCGCGACCGCGCCGACCGGGTGGGCCCCGACCGCGGTCTCCTGGGAGAGCATCACGGCGTCGGTGCCGTCGAGGATCGCGTTCGCGACGTCGGCGACCTCGGCCCGCGTCGGGCGGCTCGAGTGAACCATCGAGTCGAGCATCTGGGTTGCGGTGATCGATGGGCGCGCCAGCGCGCCGGCCAGCTTCAGCAGGCGCTTCTGCACCAGCGGCACATCCTCGATCGGCAGCTCGATGCCCAGGTCGCCGCGCGCGACCATCACCGCGTCGGCCGTCCGCAGCACCGACTCCATGTTCTCGACCGCCTGCGGCTTCTCGATCTTGGCGACCAGCGGCAGGCGCGTGTGGCCGCGCACGAACTCGATGTCCTCGGCGGTGCGCACGAACGAGAGCGCGACGAGGTCGACACCGATCGACTCGCCGTGGGCGAGCAACTCGAGGTCGCGCTTGGGCACGGCCGGCAGGCGGTCGATCGGCCCGGGAATGTTGAGGCCCTGGCGCGAGACGACGGTGCCGCCGATCTCCACTTCGCAGTCGAGCTCGCTGACGCCCGGCCGCGTGGCCAGCACGCGCAGGCGCACGGCGCCGTCGGCCAGGTAGATGATCGCGCCGGGCTCGACCGAGTCCGCAAGCTCGTCCCAGGTGACCGACATCCGCTGGTTGTCGCCGACAGCGTCGCTGCCGCACTCGAACGTGAGGCTCTCGCCGGGCGTCAGCTCAACCATGCCGTCACGCACCGCGCCGATCCGCAGCTTCGGTCCGGGCAGGTCCTGCAGCAGCGCAACCGGGCGCCCGACGCGCTCCGCCGCGTCGCGCACGCGCTGAGCCGTTTCGGCGTGCTCGTCGAGGTTGCCGTGGGAATAGTTCAGGCGCGCGACATCCATCCCGGCGGCGACCAGGCGGTCCAGCACGTCCGGCTCCCGCGAGGCGGGGCCTATCGTGGCGACGATCTTCGTGCGACGCATTTGCGCCGCCACACTAGCGAGGCACGCTCACGGGCGTATGTAACAGCGAGCGCAGCGCACGCCGATGCCGGCGGCCGGCGCCGCTCAGGGCGCGTCGAGCTCGGGGAAATTGGTCGCGCAATGCTCGCGCAGGCACTCGCGCAGCCACGCCCGCTCGCCTGGCGAGGCGACGCGGAAGCGCGCCAGGAGCTCGCGCTGGCCACTCAGCGGCGGCAGGCCGGCGAGCGTCCAGCTCACGGCAAGACGCTCGAACAGGAACTCGACGGCTCGCTGCCACGCGTCTTCGCGGGCGGCGCCGGGCGGGAGGTCCTCGCCGCTGGCGATCCTCGCGTAGCTCGCGCGCGTCGCCGCGCTCAGCGCGCCGCGCAGCACGATGACCGCGCCGTCTGTGTCGCGGTACTCGCTGCTCGGGGCCCGCGGGCGCTCGCGGCGCGCGCGGGCCACTACCGCTCGCCGTCCGGCTCGATCTTCAGCTGCGCGACGCGGCTCGTGCCGTCGCGAAGGTAGTGCACGTCGATCGAGTCGTCCTGGCGGTAGGTGCCGATGCCAAAGGCGCCGACCAGCCAGCGCCAGCCCGATACGCGGTCGTGCGCCAGCCGGCGCGGGAAGCGGAGCACCCGGCCCTCGGCCTCGAAGTCGGTTCCCTCGAGCTGGCGCACGCCGTTGAGGTAGACCTCGAAGGGCATCTCCACCCCCGCCGGCAGGCGCGCGATCGATGTGTCGGTCACAGCGGCGATTATCCTCCCCGGCGTGTCCAGGAGCCCCTCCACGACCCCACCGCCGCAGATCGCCTACCGCGTGCGGCGGGTGTCGCGCGCGCGACGCGTCAGGGTGCGCGTGGATCCCCAGCACGGCGTCGAGGTGCTCCTGCCGCCCCGCGCCCCGCTGCACACGGCGGCTGCTGCGGTCGCTGAGCTTGCGCCCTGGATCGAGCGCCAGCTCGCGGCGCTCGCCGGCGCACGCGAGCGGCTGGCTCCGGCGGGGACGCTGCCCTACCTGGACGAGCGGCTGGCGCTGCAGGCGCAGCAAGGACGCACGCGGGTGCACCGCCGCGGGCAGACGCTGCTGATCCCGGGCGGCGAGGACGCGACGGCGGCGCTCGAGCGCTGGTACCGCCGCGCGGCACGCGCGGAGATCGCGAAGCGCCTGGATGGCGCGTGCGCCGCCACCGGCACGCCCTACACGAGCCTGACGATTCGCAACCAGCGCACGCGCTGGGGGAGCTGTGCGAGCGGTGGCGCGCTCAGCTTCAACTGGCGGCTGCTGCTCGCCCCCGAGCACGTGCTCGACTACGTAGTCTGGCACGAGGTCTGCCACCTGCGCTGCGCCGACCACTCGCCCGCGTTCTGGGCGCTGGTGGCCGAGAATTGCCCGCATTGGCGCCAGTCTGCCGGATGGCTGCGCGAGAACGGCAGTGCGCTCGTGCTGTGAAGCGGCGGTGTCGCGCGGTTGCGGCAGCGGCCGATCGTTAGTACCGTCGTCAGCGATATGCCACCCAAACTGGTGGGAGCACTCGCGGTCACGGCCGCCCTTTTGGTGTCTGCGCCCGTCGCGTTCGCGGCGGCGCACACGCGCGCGACCGCGCTCGCCAAGGGCGACCTGGTGGTCACCTTCAGCGGCGCCGGCAGCGGCAGCTACCACTTCCACCAGCCTGCGGCGGGTGCGGGCAGCGCGTGCAGGGTGGCCGACACCACCTACAGCGAGACCGACTCCTACCACTGGATCTACCGCTTCGTCGTGCCGCCCACCGGTGGCAGCAGCGACACGCCGGTCGCGCTGAGCGCCGAAGGGCAGATCAGCTCGAGCGAGCAGCTCCTGCAGTGCGCCGCCAACGCGGCGGTCTCGAGCACCTGCACCCAGGCGCTGCGCGCGCCGGCGCTCACCAACGGCACCGATCTGACCTATCCCGGTGTCACGGTCGGCGTCGCCGGGCGTTTCGTGACCGTCGGAGCGCTCGGTGAGCTGGTTCCCGCGACGCCCCAGCCGCAGTGCACCGGCGTCGGCGTGCTGCTGCCCAACCCGGTCGAGGCGTTCGGGCAGTTGCAGGCCAACGTGAACATCGCGCGCACCGACCTCGCCGCCAGCGGCGATGTGACCAAGCGCTTCACGATCGCCGGGTCCGGGCTGTATGCGGGCGTGGCGCTCAGCGGCAGCTGCGACTCCGCAAGCTGCAACTCCGCGACCTGCACGAGCGCGGCCACGCCGGGAGCCGCAGGCACGAGCACCTGCGGCTACGAGGAGAGCTACGCCGGGACGATCGAGGTTCGCGTCGTCAAGTAGCGAGCGCGCGGGCCAGAGCTTCCGGCGCCGACTCGCCGGGGGCCCGCTCCACCAGAGCCCGGCGCACGCGGCCGGTGAACGCCTCCACCGACCCGTCCCCGCGCAGGTCGACACCGCCGCGCGCGCTGCGGCCACGGCCACCCGGGCCGGCGATCTCCAGGCGCGCCGCGACCTGGCGAACCGGCTCGATGCGGCGGCTCATGAAGCGGATCTCCTCACGCGCAGCCGCCGACGCAAGCTCCTCCACGCGGCGCTCGAGCGCCGCGATCGCGTCAGCGAGCGTCTCCAGGTGCTGATGCTCGACCTTGGAGCCCGCGCGCGTCGTCAGTGTCCAGGGGGCGGCGCTCAACCCCGCTGCGCGATCGCCACGTAGGTCCGATCGCGCTCGCCGGTGTAGATCTGGCGCGGACGCGCGATCTTCTGCTCGGGGTCCTGCACCATCTCGAGCCATTGCGCGACCCAGCCGCTCGTGCGGCCGATCGCGAACATAACCGGGAACATCGACATCGGCATGCCGAGCGCTTCATAGATCAGCCCCGAGTAGAAATCGACGTTCGGGTAGAGCTTGCGGGAGACGAAGTACTCGTCCTCGAGCGCGATCTTCTCGAGCTCGGTCGCGATCGCGAGAAGCGGGTTCGTTCCGGTGACCTCGAACACGTCGTCGCAGGCCTTCTTGATGATCCGCGCGCGCGGGTCGTAGTTCTTGTAGACGCGGTGGCCGAAGCCCATCAGCCGCTCGTTGCCGGCCTTGACCCCGGCGATGAAGTCGGGGATGTTCTCGCGCGTCGCGATCCGGTGCAGCATCCGCACGACCTCTTCGTTCGCGCCGCCGTGGGAGGGCCCGTAGAGCGCGGCGATGCCGCCGGCGATCGCCGAGTAGGGATCCACCAGCGAGGAGCCGATCGCGCGCACGGCGCTGGTCGAGCAGTTCTGCTCGTGATCGGCGTGCAGGATGAACAGGACGTCCAGCGCGCGCGCGATCCGCGGGTCGGGCTGGTACTTCAGCTCGGTCATCTTGTAGAGCATCCCGAGCAGGTTCCCGGCGTAGTTGAGGTCGTTGTCGGGGTAGACGTAGGGCATCCCCATGTTGTGGCGGTAGGAGAACGCCGCGAGCGTCGGCATCTTCGCGATCAGGCGGATCACCTGGATCGCGCGATTGTCGGCGTCGTGAATCTGGTTCGCGTCGGGATAGAAGGTCGAGAGGGCGCCGATCGCGCCGAGCAGCATGCCCATCGGATGCGCGTCGTGGCGGAAGCCCTGCATGAACGACTTGACGTTCTCGTGAACGAACGTGTGGATCGTGATCAGGTGCGTCCAGTCCTCCAGCTGCGTGGCGGTCGGCAGCTCTCCGTGGACCAGCAGGTAGGCCACTTCGAGATAGGTCGAGTGCTCCGCCAGTTGCTCGATCGGGTAGCCGCGGTACTCGAGCACGCCGGCGTCGCCGTCGAGGAACGTGATCGCGCTGCGACACGACGCCGTGTTCATGAACGCCGGGTCG